>Ga0335085_10002160_pt1 | contig 37803 bp, 71 predicted proteins | sample Lox_Sample_45_FD_206712 | JGI IMG/M metagenome (GOLD analysis project Ga0335085, IMG submission 206712) | Soil microbial communities from Loxahatchee National Wildlife Refuge, Florida, United States - Lox_Sample_4.5 | ecosystem: Environmental > Terrestrial > Soil > Wetlands | place: USA...
GACGCCGAGGGACAAGCGTGTGCGGCGACGGTAGCCGCGAGGCAGCCGATGGAGAACCGAGTAAGGAAGTGGCGGCAGCGATGACCGAGAAACGTAGCGCGCAGTATCCGGCGTGAACGCCGGATACTGCGCATCAATTTGATTGTGACAGTGCAGGATGATAAAATTACAGCGTGAGTATTCGAGCGGTGAAGCGGGCATTCAGGTGCCGCTTCTATCCGACTCCGGAACAAGCGCAACAACTCTCGCAAACTTTCGGGTGCGTCCGTTACGTCTACAACCGGGCATTGTCAGAACGTTCCCGTGCGTGGGCACGCCGGACGCGCCCCCGAACACCATCGGCATGGAAGGGACGACCGCGCACACCCTCGGCACGGAAGGACTGACAATGGGCTACAGCCCGAGCGCGACAATTTTCTACGGATACGACCTGGGAACAATGGAGGACGAGGAATTAGAGAAATGGTGTGGGCCGTCATGGTGGGCCGATGACGAAGGAGGATTCAATGGGGACATCGATTGGGAGGATGTCGCCGCCGAACGTCTGGGGTGGACGGAAACCGCACCTCATCCGTTACGACCGTCGGCGCTCGGCGACTACACCATTCCCTACGCCGAACGTCAACGTCTCGAAGACGAATACCGGAAGAGTCCGGAATTCCTGGCGTGGAGCGCCGATTGGCGCAACCGGAACGATATCCTCCGCCGATCGGGGGTGAAATTGTCCTCCTACGGCCACGAGAACGACACGACCTGCTGGACGATCGAGATCCTCGCCTCCCATTTCTCGGTCTACGGATGGACGACCGAGGCGCTGGAATCATTGAGCGTCGACCCGGCGTGGCCGGGACTACTGGAACGGTTCATGGACCTCATGGAATTGCCGGTGGACGGATTTCCGGGATGGCATGTGACGGTGTCGTACGGGTGATGACGAAATTCGAACTTCGACACGACGACATCATCTGGACGCCTTTGTTCAACACACTGCCTATCGGGGCCGTCGCACAGGATGAGGCTGTTCTTTCCCGTTGCGGCGGCACAACTCTCACTTTTTCCGAATTGACAGGCACTTCCGCCGCCGCCGACTATCTGGTGTGGGATGCAGCCGTGGTCGTCCTTCTACGGTACCGCTTGATGGCGGCGAAAATCATCAAATCATGGTTGGACACCGACGGTCCTTTTTACGTTTCCTTCTACGGATTTCCCGTGTGTGTCGCGTCGTTGAACCGCGACCGTTCCGATTTGACCGGCACGGCCTCGCGGCAGCCGCTCCCTGCCTCCCTCACCCGCGACGGCAGCATCATGATGAACGGAATCTGACACATGGAGTATGAATACCGAATATCGTGGGAGCGTGCGCCCGTCGCGGCGGGGGTGCGCCTGGAAAAAGATTACGGCGGAGGTGTCTGGTCGTCGTGGATGGAGTACGACGAGGAGTCTCCGCTCTGGTACCACACCGAGAAGATAACCCGCGATCCGTGGGCCGACTACCACTCACTTCTCCTCTGCGCCAATGAATCCCCCGGCACCCGCATATTCCGTAACGTGACATTGGAACGGCGACCACTTTCGGCACCGGAGGAGGGCTGGATACCGATCGGCCTCGAGGATCGCCCTGGGAATCCCTGGTAGGCACGAATCCCGGAAACCACGGGGAGACCACGAATACTGGTGTGATCCCCGTTGTGATCTCCGTTGTGATCTCCGTTGTGATCTTCGTTGTGATCTCCGTTGTGATCTTCGTTGCTCTCGGTTCGTTGGATGTGCTATAGTTGCGGGGACGTGATCGCCACGACGGAAAGGTATTGAGAACGATGCCGGATACCACATTCACCAATCTCCATTCCGACAGCGTGTCCGTGGGGACGCTCACCACATCCGAGGAAACCCTCACCATAGACTTCGAGAACGCAACCGAGCGCCTGGAGCGGGCATGGAGAGAGGCACCCTTCCCTCGTCTGGCCGGAACAGCGGCGGATGTCGCAGGCGTCGCCGACAATCCCTACTGGGATATCATTCGGCTGACGCCGCAATCCTCGTCCTTTCCCGGTGATGTACGGCTGTGTGTCGAAGGATACGGCGGCTTCCACTTTCCGACGCTGCTGCGGCATGTGCTGGTTCGCCATTACGCGTGGTCCATCCCGTCGCCCGGGGACATCCTGTGGCTGGAGAAGATCCTGGACGGGCGCGGGGTGGTGGAGATCGGTGCCGGTAGCGGGTACTGGGCCTGGCAGCTGCGGCAGCGCGGTATCGAGGTCGTGGCCGTGGACAACCGGGATTGGGGGTACGAGTGGGAAATAATGTGGTCTCCCGTGGACGACGGAGGCATTTCGGTCGCCAGTTACCACCCGGACAAGGCATTGATGTTGATCTGGCCGCCGTACGGCTCCTCCATGGCCTGGGACGCGCTCGGAGCTTATGACGGCGACCTCGTGATCTATGCCGGCGAAGGCGAAGGAGGGTGCACCGGGGATGACGCTTTCCACCGCGCCCTCGTGAAGGAATGGGAGGAGATAGGGTACAGTCCCGTGCATCCGACGTACGATGGTATTCACTGTGATCTGCGCGCCTATCGACGGAAGACCCCGCGAAATGTTCCACGGCGCATTCCGCAAAATATTCCGATTATGGACGGCCGAAAGAATCGTTACTACACCGACGCAGACCACGAAGCGTGGGCCGATCCGGAAGAATCCGAGTGAACGAGGCGGCGCGTGGTGACCGCGAAACACCTTCGGTGCCGGCGAAGGTGCAGTGGCGCAGTGTGTACGAGGTGGTGCGGCGGCGCAGTGTGTACGAGGCCATGCGATGGGATGGCACCGAGGAGTCGACGCGTTCGGTCGGGGAATGGCTCAATCCCGGTTATCCGGCGATCCTGTGGGATAATGGACGCACCCTGGTGGTGAACTGGTCGGAGATGGACAATCCCGTGACAGCCGAGGTGGGGGACTGGATCGTTCACCATGACGACGAGCCCTTCGTACCGGGTTACGGCTATGTGCATCGACTGTGGCGTGTGCTCTCGCCGGAGCGGTATGCAGAAGATTATGTGAGGATGCCCGAGTGAGTGACAAATTGATGGAAATCCTCCGACATCACTCCGGTTCGCACACCATCATCGGGGACCGAAGATGTGGTTGCCGTCAGCGGTTCGTCGGAGTAGCCGACCACGCCGCCCATGTAGCCGAAATCCTCCGGGAAGCGTTCAAGCCGGCAGCCTATGTGCTGACTCATCAGAACCCCGGCAGCGGAGCGCTGGTGCCGCACCTGTCCGAAGCGGGCACCTATCACGCGACGCTAGAGGACGCCCGGCGCGGCGCTCGACTACCTCAGTATCCGGACGGCCCAATCGTCTTGGTGCGCGTGTTCGCCCTCCATGAAGTCCCGGACGCGCTTGAAGGAGGCGAGTGAATGGCCCTGTGGTTCGTGCTGAACGTGAACGACATGGCTATCGGTGCCCTCACCATGCAACGCATCGAAGGCGGCACTGACCCCGACAACATCAACACCTACAAGGTGGAGTTGAACTACTCACCGGTTCCCGGCGATTGGGAACGGTTCGAGGTCCAGCACCGGTACGGAGACGGAGCGTGGGTGCTGGTGCACAAAGCGCTGGGGAAACTGCTGGAAGGTGGCGAATGATGGGCTGGTTCGGGAAGAAGAAGGTTGTTGCCGCAGAGCCGGTGCTCGATGTGCCCATGTCCGAGTTCGGCGGCACGTTGAAGACGCCGAGGGAGAACGGCTGGGCGATGTTGAACTTTCTACGGGACTACTGCCGCAGGCGCGGCTACCGGTTCGAGGTGGAGACCCAGAAAGGACCCGTGTTTTGGGTGTCGCTGTTCACCATCGTCTGCCCGAACGCGGAGAGGGACATCTTGAAAAAGGACATGGACATGTGGGCCGAGGCGAACAAGCCGGTGGGGTGGTGACCGATGCCTGAGTCGACACAAACTGTCACCTCGATCTGGGAGGCGACTACGCTCCCGTCTCCGCTGGGAACACCCGGAACGGTGTATGCGACAGGGGCGACCAGACAGGAAGCCGAGCAGCGGTTCCGAAACCGCAAGACGGGTGCATACGACGACTCCGGGCGGCGTCTACCCGTCTACATCCGGGAGCGCGTCACCACCGTCATCACGACGATCACCTACCGCAATGCCACTGTCGCAGGTGAGGAAGACGCGCGGTATTGGGAGGTGGCCGGGTGATGTCCGAGTCCGACCCGATCGTCATCCCCGTGGAACTGTTGCAGCCAACACCGGACCCGCAGGTCCTGTTCCAGGCTGTGCAGAAGCGGCAGATGGAAGCGATGGACTCGCAGCACTGGCATGACCTGATCGAGAAATCGCCTGGTGTGAAGTGGAAGACCCGGACCACACACGGCGGCGGCTGCCCTATCTGCGGCACCGGGTAATGCGTCCGTGCCGGGGGTGAGGTCGAGATCGGCAGCGAGAAGTGGCGGGAGTTCTCTCGGGCTATCGGATGGACCGAGGAAGAGATAGCGGGAGGGATGAGTGAAGAATGAAACTGTTCCATCGGCGAAAAAGGCCGACCGCTTCCGATATCGCCGAGTATATGCGCAGCCGGAACGTGGATTACCCGGACTGGTTGACCGCCTATTACTTGCGGCATCGGGGGCGGTTCCCGGATAAGGTAGCCGATTCCCTGGCCCGCGACCTGAAGATGGAGCCATTGATATGGAAGGACAACGAGGATGGCTGAGCCTGTGGATATCGCACACCTGCGGGAGGAGTACGCGAAGGCGATGCGCTTCCCGAAAGACACCTGCACGTCACCGGTCCCGCTGCGCGTGGTGGACGTGGGGGAGTTGGCAATGGAAGCCTTCCCGGCACTGCTGGATGAGCTGGAACAACTCCGAGCCCGGTTATCCGGGCTGCCGCAGATCGATGTGGAGTGGCGCAGGGACGCCCCGTGTGGCTATCCGCATGTGGACATCCGACACAAAGGGATGAGAGCAGCCGGCTGGGTGGTGCCGGATGGGTTGGAGGACAGGCTGCCGTCGCTATTCGACGGACTGGAATGTCCACCCAACCCGTTCCTGCCGCCGGTCGATGAGGAAAGGGCCGAAGGCGATGGCTGAGCCCGTGATCTGCAAGCACTGCCACGGCCCGATCCACCACACCCGGAAGACGAGCGACTGGGTCCACGCGGATGGTGATCAGGCCGGGCGGCATACGTGCCCTGTCGATCCCTACGGCTTCCACGCGGAGCCGGTGGGCACCGAATGCCACGGCGGACCGGTCAACCCGTGCAACGGTGCGCGCGGCTTGGAGGTCCGGCGGTGAGCGCCCGCGTCACTGATGGAAAGGTCAGGGAGTGGGCTGTGATCCGGGATGTCTGGGCAGGCGCTTCCGGTGCGCCGGACCCGTCGATCTTCGAGCAATTCCGCAACGCTGCGGCGACAGTCATGCCCGCGATCTTCGATGAGCTCATAGCCGAACGAGCCCGCCACACGGACCTTCTGAACTGGATCAACGAGCAAGTGTCGCTCGGCGGATATCAGGTGGTGCGGATGAGCGGAATGCGGGAGGGAGTCGGCGATGAGTGACCGCCTGTCCGACGAGCAGTTCGACGAGCTGCACAGGGCTTTGGGTTACATGTACGAGGTGGATGAGCCGCCAGCCGGATGCCCGGAATGGATCAAGGAGTTTCTGGGACCGGATGGCGGCCACCTGAACAGTTTCGCGGCGTGGCGTGAGGAACGGGAACGGTTCGCGACCGAACAAGCCCGCGCAGAAGCAGCCGAGGAAATGGCTCGCTGGCTGACCGCGAACCGGGATTGGCTCCAGGTGGATCGCGACACGATAGCGATGGACGCCATGCGGATGGTGAGGCACTATTGCTCCAGAGCCGAGACCGCAGAACAGCGTGTCGTCAGCCTGGAGAAAGAGCGCGAAATCGAGCAGACCGTGTTGCGGAACGCGGCCCCGATGATCCTGGAGTTGCAGCAACGGACTGAAGCAGCCGAGGTGGCGAAAGAACGTCAGCTCCGTCACCTGGTGGAAGTGCTGCGACGATCCCGGCAGTTGTGGCGGCGACGCCATGATGCGGTGGTCGCTCGCCTCACAGACGCTGAATCCCCATTGTTCGACTTCTTGTACCGCGACCTCGGGATCAATTTGGATGACCCGGTAGACATCCTCGCCGTGAAAATAGGCGAGCTGCGGTCGAAGCTGTCGGCTGTCCGGGAACTGGCCGAGGGCTTGGTTATCGGTTGCGCAGGGGTTCCTCCCGAGGGAACTTATCTCCAAGGTCGCTATCACGCCGTGTTCGAGTTCGCTCGCGAACTGAGGGCCATCCTCGATGGAAAGGAACCTGCACGTGATCAGTGAACGCCCCGATGACCCCGAATTGGACGCTATCGCATCGGAGTTGGACACCCTGGGCGGTCGCGTCGCCGCGTCCGGGGATCGTTTCGATTCGGCGTTCGAGAGTCGTCAAGCGTTGGGCATCGCTCATGGACTGCTGGCGGCATTGCGGACCGAACGTGCCGCCTACCTGGACAAGGAGCGCATCGCCGAACACCATCGGCAGCAGTGCGAGCGTCACCGCGAACTGGCCGATGCCGCACGGGAAGAGATGGAGATAGCGCTGCTCAAACAAGCCGCTGTCCGGGAACTGGCGATCGAGTGGCGCGACCAGCCCAACGACTACGACGAATCCACCGACCAGCAGATAGAGGACGGACGAAGAATCATCGCTGTTCTCGACGGCCGCTGCGCCCATTTGGATTGGCGGGAAACCGATTCCACTCCGATAGGCGATTTCGTGGCCTTCACCTATTGGTGCCCGGACTGCGAGCACAGCGTGATCCTGAACCGGGCGGGAGGGGAAATGCCTTCGGAGGCGGAGATCAGGGTCGCACTCGACGGAGGGGGAACGCCGATGAATGAACCCCTGTCCGCTCCGTGGCCTATCGAGCCTCTCCCGGTGGAGTTGGACTACGGCCTGGACGAAGACGCCGTGATCGTCTGCTTCCAGCGGTACATCGGCGAACGCGACGGAGTGACCCGGAGCCATTTCCGGAATGCGTTGGCGGCGTACCTGTCGGCAGCCCGGATCGGGGGCGATGCAGATACATTGCAAAAAGCGGACCAGCACAAACACCCCGAAACCGGGGCTGTGGAAGTTTCGAGTGAAGAAAGCCGTGACTGACGACAACCCTCACCACAGGGAAGGAAAACAGATGACCGACTCTCCGGAGGAGTTCCGGAACCTGATGGCGTCGTGGATCGGCGGCCGGATGCGCGGCGGTATGCGTATGTTCCCGTTGCAGGGTTCCGATTTCGCCGCTGCCGATGCCGTGCTGGCAGAGAGCCGCTTCCATTCGCTGGTTCTGATCGAGGAGAAGCGGAAAGAGGCTGTGAGGACGCAATGCCCGAACTAACCGACATCGACTCTGTCATTGCTGCTTGGACGGCGAGACTGGACGAGCAGGCGGAAGCGGCACGGCAGGAAATCGAAATCGCCGAGCACTTCCGTCCCGACGATTGCGAGGACGAATATCAATGGCACCGGATCTGGCGGAAAAAGGGCAATGGTGTTAGAATGGGGTCCTCGTTCGAACCCGGTGCGCCGACGCCTACCGAGGTGCTGGCGGATATCGAGGCGAAACGGGCCGTGATAGCACAGTACCGGCAGGCCGAAGCGGAATGGCGCGTGCAGCACGAGACCAATCGTGACAGTCTTGATGTGTTGTTCGTAGAAAGTCCGTTGCGAGCATTGGAGTCGGCTATCCGGATTCTCGCGGGAGCAGGAGAGCAGCAGTGAGGTGGCTCAAGCGCCTGATGGAGAGGCGATACCGGGAAGATGAGTTGGCCTACTTGAGAATCCGGTTGGCCAATCCATTCCTCTCGGCCGACAGGCGCGTCGAACTGGAACTGGAGTACATCGTCCTGGAGGACGGCATCACCCTGGAGGAACCCCGGAAACTGTGGGGGCCTGTCCACATGGAGCCGTTGCGACACGAGGAAGTGAACGGCGATGGGTGACTTGTACGAAGCCTTGGGCATCGTTTTGGAGAGAACCTTGACGGCTTCGACACGCATGGAGTTGCAGCGCCTGCGAGACCAGCGCGACGCCCCCACCCAAGCCGACAGGATGGCCGGGATGGAGATTCAACGGATACTGCCCGACCTGCACTATGAAGGACCGGTGGACTTGTTGGGTTGGGTCGCCGGGAAGGTGACCGAGGTCGGGAGGCAAGTCGATGAGTGAGCCTGTCGAGTGGTTCCTCATGGGCCAGGACGGCGTGATCACACTCCTCACCGAAGAGGAGCATCAAGCGGGCATAAAACGGTATCCACTGTGTACGATATCCGGTCACCCCGACTACCGAAATAGGAGAGAAGCCGTGACCGAGCATTTGTGGACCGAAGAGAAATTGCTGGACGAGGTGGATCGCTGGCACGAGATGCACGGAGATGGTGTCCCACTCCACGAATTCCTCGGCATGACCCACGACGAATATGCGCGGTGGGTGGAGAACCCGTCGAAGCTGCCACCGAGGAGGAAACCGTGACCGAACCGGTCGACCGCGCCGCAGTTGTCAACGCCAAGATCGCCGAACTGCGCCGTCTCACCGCTCTGCACGGGCACCAAGCGGCGAGAGTGCTGATGTTAACTGGGCTGTCCTATGAGCGACTGATGGAGCTGGGAGGCTTCCCCGATGAGTGATCCTGTAGACACTGCGGCACTCCGGACGCTCGCGGACAGAGCCGAACCGGGTCCGTGGCAGGCGATATTCTCCGAAGGAGACGCGACGAGCAATCGTGTCGACTACTACACGATCGCCACAGAGTCCGATGTGGAACCTGTGGCGGTGCTGTACGGCGATGGGCGGCCAGAGCCGCACTCGGGCAACGCCTATTTCATCGCCGCTGCCCGTTCCGCTGTGCCGGCCCTGTGTGACGAGGTAGATGCTCTCCGTGCCGCTGTAGCCGCCCCGACCACATCGACGGAATCTTTCGATGTCTCCGTGAAACAATCGAAACGACTTCTCGCTGCTGTCCGCTCCCGGACTATCGTCTCCACCACTGCACGACTGCTGAGGGTGACGAGAGAGAAATCATGACCGTGGCAGAGCTCATCGAGAAGCTGAGAGAATTCCGTTCGGATCTTCCGGTGGTGATCCGGAGAGGAGAATACGGGGAGGAGTTCGTATTCGATACAATAGATTTCGCCGAGCGCGGTTGTGTCCGTGGTGGACCGAACAGCGATGTCGATTTCGAATGGGTGGTGCTGTATTGACGGATATTCCGGACGCGGCATGGTCGATGCGTCTGTACTACACGGACGGCACGGAAAGGCAGGTGCTCCTGGAGCTGTTCACCCCGGACGATCCCGATCTCGCGGCTGCCGGGGTGATGCGCGTCGGCCCTAAGTCCAAGATCAAGCTCACGCTGCCGAAGGTGCCCAAAGGCAGATATGTGAAATCGACCTCGCATGGGATGGTCACCTATACGTGGCAGGAAGACGAATCGTGAATACGTGGCGGAAGGACGAATCGTGAACTCCGACCGCTGGTATGACGACAACCATGGGCACCGCGTGTGGCCGCGCGGACCGGAACACGTGGTCGTCGAATGCGGAAGGGGCATGCGTGGGGAGAGATACCCGGCGACTCGCGGGAATGACATTCGCGTGGTCTTTCTCGACGAGGTATCCTGGGACACGGTGGCAGAGAATCCGGATATTTCGCCAACAGGGACGCCTGAATAAAACACGGGGCTTCCGGTGGGGAACAGGGCACAGGACCCCCGGTGGAGACCATATGAATTGCGAGCCATATGAATTGCGAGGCGGAATTATGCGTGAACTGGACAGGCCACGGGTGCATTTGCGGGGTGCTGGGCATCGAGCCCGAGGTGTGGTGTGACGTGGGTTTCTGTCCCGTCGCTGTTTGCCCGCACTGTGACGACGCTGCTCGACGATTGGAAGAGAAAACGCATCGTGCAGACGAGCCGTAAACGTCATGTCTATCACATGGACGAGCACAAGGACTGGGGCGACACCATTTTCTGGTTTACCGCTCCGAATGAGCAGGGGAAAGGGAAGATCCACGGACATCTCGCGGTGCGCCCCCGCGAAGGCGATATCATCCTGTGCTCGATGCAATCCGGGCGCGACGCGCTGTTCCAGGTGCGCGAGAAGGATTCCATCTATCCTTCCGACCCACCGGATCAATATTTCGTGGCCGTCAATTTCGCCGGGTACCGCGACGAACTGCCCGACGGGGAGGTCGAGCGGCTTCTCGGGGACAAGGAAATTACTACCCGACTCCTGGGACAACGACGCGGTTTCTACGTTTGAGGCTTCATTTATTTCTTTAAACACCCAGAATCGGGAGGACGACCCATGACGGATCAGATCAACGACCATGTGAGCGCGACGACCGAATTGACGCCGTTGCTCCTCACCTGTGCCAACCCCGAGGCCATGGAATGGCTGCTGGAGGACTGGCGACGGGCACACAGGACTCTCGGCGACAGAATTCGGGAATTATCTGCGGCACGCGCCCGTAGGCTGACCGAACAGGGTATTTCCCCCGATATACGGCAGGTGCTCAGAACGCCGATGGGGGTGAACGACGCCGGAGCCGACACCATCCAGGACTATCTGATATCCCTGCTCGCGGCAATTTGGGAGGAAGGAGAAGGGTTCAGCGGCAAACGACCCTTCGGCAATTCGTACTGGGAGTACGATGTGTACGACGCGTTGGTCAAAGCCGGGCATATCGTAGGGACCGTGGCCGAGGACGGTGAGGTCGACGATGTGGACCGCGATGGGGGGTATGCTTTGATCAGGCAGGCCATCGAGGCGCTGAGACGATGGCCGACCGTCGACCGCTAATCGGGGCATGGTATACATGATGGGAATACCACACCCGTGGCCGGCGAAGAGAAGGTATGTGACAGATGACTGGGACGGAGAAAGCCGCCGACGACCGTATGGCGTCCGTCGAGGATGTCGAGGCGATGGTCAAGGAGTTGATGGACCAGCAGATCCCACCGCTGCTGGTCGCCACGCGCTGGGACGCCACACTGTTCGGGATGATCCAGGGATTCACCGCCGCAGCCGACCTGGTGCACGATCATCTCGGGGACGCCGGAGCGGAAGTGGAGGGCAAACTCCGGTGGCTGATCCGCAAGACGGAGGCCGAGCGTCACCAGGAACACGGCAGCGACCAGCCGAAGACCGGGACGTGATCAAATCTGTGAAGGAAATAAGAAAAGATGAATAAGGAAGAGTCAGAGATCGGGACAGATGCGATGAAACAGATCATCGTCATGCGCACAGATCTGGGCATGCGCAAGGGGAAGATGATCGCCCAGGGTGCGCACGCGTCTCTGGGCGTCGTGGTGGACAACATGACCGATCCCCGCGTCCTCTCCTGGCTCGACGGCCGATTCACCAAGATCTGCGTTCGGGTGGACAGTGAAGAGGAGCTGCTGTCCGTCTATGACGCGGCCAGGGTAGCGGGGTTGCTGACGGTGCTGATCACCGACGCCGGGTTGACCGAGTTCAACGGCGTGCCGACCAACACCTGCATCGCGGTGGGACCGGACACCGCCGAGGCACTGGACCCGATCACGGAGGAGTTGAAGCTCCTCTAGTCTCGACCTTCCGGGTCTAATCCCGATCTTCCGGATGTGGAAGCTGTTCTGCCATTGCCTTTGTCACCATTGTTGTCGCCACTTTTGTCGCTGCCTTTCCTCGAATCCACAGTAAATGCTATACTACGTGTGGATTCGAGACGAAAGGACACTTATGTACCCCGAAGAGACCTCATTCTGCTTCCCACCTCCCATCTCGGAATTTTTGACAAGTGCTCTGCGTTCCGCTGCCGATCTCATGGACAACGGGCCGATGTTGCTGCAACGTGCTTTCCACAGCAGGGATTACGACTGCTTCTGCCTCCTCGGAGCCGTGCGTCACGTTCTCTGGCCCGAAGGAAAGCCTTCCCTGCTGATAGACGAGGGTGATCGCTTCCGGTGGGACCGCTATCTCGAAATCGTAGATATCCTCGCAGCGCAGATCCGGATCACCTCTCCGACCTGGCACGGTGTCTCCTCCGCCCATCTCTATATGTGGAACGACGACTCCGAGCGCACCAAGGACGATGTGGTCACGGTGCTCCGGAAAGCTGCCGACGCTGTCCACACGCAGGAGGTGTGAGCATGACCATTCCACTGGAACTGCACAAATTTCCCCGTACGCCGCACCTGAGTGGATCACGCCTCCAATCCGGAGACCAGGACCTCGCGATCGTTCCGTTCGCGGACATCGCCGGCAAATGGGTGACGATAGAAGAAAAACTGGACGGCGCGAATGCCGGAATCAGCTTCACGGACGAGGGGGAGCTGCTGCTCCAAAGTCGCGGCCACTATTTGACCGGAGGACCACGGGAACGGCAGTTCGCCCCTCTCAAGGCATGGGCCGCATCGATCCGCGAGGAACTCGGGGAGCTGCTCGGTGCCAAATATATTCTCTACGGGGAATGGTTGTGGGCCAAGCACACCATATTCTACGACGCGCTGCCGCATCATTTCCTGGCGTTCGATATCCTCGACAAGGAGACCGGGTTATTCCTGAGCACGGCCCGTCGGCGGGCGTTGTTGGCCGGGACCTCGGTATGCTCGGTGCCGTTATTAGGCGCTGGCTATTACGATGATCAGGAAACAATTCTCTCGATGGCCGATCAACCCTCGCGGTGCCGAACCGACACCTGGCGAGCCGCGTTGGGGGAGGCAGCCGACAAGGCCGATGTCGAATGGACGGAAGCGCTAGGGCACACCGACACCGACGACCGGATGGAAGGCATCTATCTGCGGATCGAGAATCAGGATGAAGGTCGCGTGCTCGCACGTGTGAAGTGGGTGCGCCCCACATTCACGTCATTGCTGGCCACGGGAGTGCATTGGTCCAAGCGACCGATTATCGTCAATCGGATTCGCACGTAATATTGTCGGTATACCGGTGTCCAGTGACATTCGACGGAAACGATTAATCCGTCTCATCCCCTATTCCGATCGGGATATGAAAAATGCGTCCAGCAGCGAAAATAACCTCGTACAGCGAGGAAGGGTCTTCCGGAATTGTCATCCCGATGTCCTGTGGCAGCTCATCGTAGTTCATATCCACCTCTTTCATATAGGTATTACGCACATCAGCACAGGTGCTACGCACATCAGTACAGGTGCTACGGTATTGCGCAGAAAATTGATCTCACAAGTGCCAGTCCTCCCAGCCGGGCAGCGGGACGTGCCACATCACCAAGTCGGCTGTGTCACCTCCGGCCTGCTGGATGGCCTCCTTCAAGGTATCGGCGCTGACGACGACTTCGGACCCACGCTGGCCGATCCATTTTCCGGCGTGCTCGGCAAATTCCTCCAATGAGAGCTGATGGCTGTATTGCTTCTCCGGCCCCGACCCCGGCCGTGAGCGCCGGGCAGCGACGGTAATCCCTCGGTCGTTATCCCGGAGAGCTGTGGCCAGATGTGCCGGCCATTCGTTCTCCTCACCGCGCCATTCGCAGTGGCATCCGTGGAATTCGAGGGTAGCGGGGTCGAATTTCATGGTGTGATCGGCAAAGAAGGCTGCGAGGGCATCGGTGACGTGTGACATGAGTGCCTTCCTTCGGAGAGGAACGGGGCGACGTGCCCTTGGGGCTTGGACTACTGTCCGGACAGGTGTCTAGCCACGATCGAACTTCATTTCGGCTTCCATCCCCGGTCCCGTTTCGACGCGCCATTTGTCCAGACACCCGAGGGAACAGAAATAATAGGGACCGCCCGGCATGATCGGGTATCGGTGGTAGTCGTACACCGTGTCGCTCGAATAGGGGAGGCGCTGCATGGTCAGGCACAGCCGGTATTCCATACCCGGGGCGGAGGTCAGATCCTGGGTGCAGTTGTCGCAGGTGATGGTTTCTGTTCTCGGCATTATATTCTGGCCTTTCCCTGTGCTCTCCGGTCGGATCTTTCGGGTCGGGATTATCTCGGATTATCGGGTGGAAATGTCGGTGGGCTCGACGGAGGAGGTTCTCCGGATGAAAACCCCCAGACCATCAGGTGAAGAGCTGCGGCACCACGTCGACGAAATCATGGCGTGCTCGATGAATTCTTTCCAGGTATTCGTCCCTGCGGCGGTGCCAGTCCTCTAAAAGCGTGTTCGCATCCTCATTCTCCCCGTCGAACCGTGCGAGAAGTTCCTCGGTTGTGCCGCACACCAATTCCCGTTTTTCCGGGGTGTCACAGACTCGAGGACGTTTCTCGGACAATCGACGAATGAGATCGCGGTATAGCTCCTTCCGTTCCGGAGTCACCCTATAATTACGATGCATGTCGTCCAGATGCCATTCCAGGGCGTCGATGGCGAACTTATCGAAATTCATAGCCAGCATGTCCAGCATGTACTCGGCATAGCCGCGACGAATCGTTCGGAGATGATATTTGATGGTGTGCACGGGATGCCGAAATTTCAGGTATGTATGGTACCGAGGTTGGAGATGAAGACGAAAACGCCAGGCCGCTGTCGTCGGCCAACGCTGTTCGAGTCGGAACCAGATCTTCGGGCGAAAGTAGAACTTCTCACTCCAATTCTTATTTCTTAGGCTGTTCAACACGGATCTTCCTCCTCGGGTGCGCCGTACGTACGTGTCACCGTGATACACCGCATTCCCTCGTAATGGAATTCCTCCAGACACAATTGCGCGGCGATGCAGTAGTGGTCGAGGGCGTCGATCCCCAATTTCGACCACTTCGGCAACTTCGGATTGCCGAGTCGCAGCCGCTGATACATCGCCTTGGCCGCCTTGACGACGAGGGGATTCCAATCCTCGGTTCTGAATTCGTAGCTCATTTACGCTCCCCTGCGGCCTCGTGGTTCAGTGCATTATTATACATTTTCCCCCACACGCGAAGAGTTTCGGATAGACTCTCCACCACGTCCACGTCGAGAAAGATCCCGGTGCCGAGAAGAATGCCACCACCGAACAGCCCGAGAGCGATCACGCCGGCGCAGCTACCTCCCAAGTTGACATGGGCGAAGGTGGACCAGACTCCGAGCGTGACGCCTGCGATCAATAGGATCACCAGAAAACTGCCGCCGATAAAGCACCCACGGCGATATTTTTCCACCTTGGCCAGTCCACGGCGCGCGATCTCCAGCCGCTCCAGGGTCTCGTTCGAATCCATCACTATCCTTCTTCCACCCTCCGAGGGCGCGGCCGAGGGGTGTATTCACGACGATCCTCCGTCTCGGCTGCGGCCAATGCCGTGGCGATCTCCTCCGGCATCTGGTCCTCCGGGATCATGATCACCGAGCGGCCCTCGCCGAGATACACTTCGGCGCAATACGGGGTCTCATCACAGAGAAAATTCTCCGGAGCCACCACGACACCGGGGTGCGTGCGCCAGATGTGGAACTTGTCACGCCGAATCCCGAGGTAGGTCAATCCCACCGGAGTTTCGGTGCCGTCGGAGTGCACAACACGGGCATCGGCGGGCGGTGGTGGGACGGGGAGAGTGGAGTCGAGGACAACCGAATCCATATGGTAGGACACGCGATATCCTTTCTGTCATGTCGGGATCAGCATAGCACGGTCGATCGGAGATGTCCATCCCGGCGTCCGTTCTTCATCGCTATCCAGCGCTAAGTTGACGTATTTCTTCGGCCAGATCGTCCACCTTCAGTCGGAGGTTCTCGACTATTTTTTCCAATGCAGAAATACGGTTGTCCAAGCTGTCCCCGGCGTGTGTGTGAATACTTCCGCCGTATACTCCTTCTCCGGAGGTATGGTTTGCCAGTGCTTTGCAGGGTATTCTCACTCAGTTACTCTTTTCTTGCCAATCACGCCGCGATGGAATAATTCCGAATATCCTTCGGAATTATTCCATTTCGTTCATGTTACCAGGTTATCATCCTGTTTTCACGTCGCTCGCGGCGATGGGTTCGGAAGGAAACCGAACCCATGGCGCGCAGCAGCCATCGATCCTCCCCATCCCATCGAGGAGCGTAGGACGTGCGCCCGTGCACCACCCGTCTGTTGTCCATGAACAGCATATCCCCTGGTTCGAGCGTGTACTGCACCTTCTCTCTTTCTACAGCCTCGGCGAGGACACGCAGTGCCCGGATGGCCTCGACATCTCCAGGATCGGCGGCCCGCTGATATACGGCATCGAAACAGATCTCCGGATCGTCCCTTCTTCCCGAGAAGATAGGAGAAGGAGGCAGTGCGCACTCTTCGCTGCGGTGTGCCGCGTCGGGTGACTGGACGAAACGGGGTTCCCGTAGAACGTCCTCTATACGAGCCGGTAGACGAAATTGTCTCGCCGGGGACAGCAGGGTGACTGCCCGGAGATCACCTCGCAGGCACAGCAATCCGAAATAGTCACACCGGTTCTCGGTGAATGCGTCCTCCACGTGCCATTCCAGGACGGCCTGACTTCCCTCGGCGGTTTGCGCTTTCTCCCGTCCGCGCACGCCGAGGATATTCTGGACGAGACTTCCTTCATGCAATGTGGCGAAAGTGTAGGGTTCGGTGACCACGAGCAGTACCGCGAGCAGAATTGTCGCGGCTACTGCAACGGAAGGGTTCTCGAATATCTCCAACCCCGTACCACTGACGTATTCCGGTGTGGGAGGTAGATTTTCCGGAGCACAGAGATTGCGTAGAAGCAGGCTGTCCCGGGTATTCCCGTAACGCCGAAGGCAGCAAAGATGCGTCGGAAGGTCCGAGGGCAGATGGGTGATCAAAGCGCGGGCCGATCGGATATAATGCTCCCACATTCTCCGGCGTGTCTCCTCGGCGGACGGAGAGGGTGACATTTTCACGTGATCGGCTTCCGTGCCTCGTACAGTCTCGCCTGCGGTTTCCCAGAGGAGCCGCGCCTGGTCCGAACTGTATGATATCAGGGTATTCGGTAGCATCATATCCCAGGTTCTACCTCGGCGTTGTTCGTATCTGTTCAAGCTGTACAGGAATCATTGCCACGGCCTTCCCCGTTTCCGGCGATATATCCCCACCATAATATATACGACGACGAATGTGAAGATGACCCCTGCGACAACGACGAAGGGAATTCGCTCCTCCCGGCGTAATCCGGTGGGGAGGAGGAAAACCCCGAGATATATCAGCCCCAGCGTCGACTCGAATTTGAGCATGACACGTGTTCCACGCGTCGTCTCCCGCCACCACAGCAGGAAAGAATTGGTTCGGTTAGACGAGCGCATGATTTCCTCTTTTCAGAACGGGAACGGTGGTGTCGGGGTCGGAGCCGACGAACGTCTACTGTCCCGAGGAGGGCGATCCTGCCACGCCCAAGGTTCGAGGCCCAGGAAAACCTGCTGCCACCAGACATCGACGTGGAATACCGTCGCGGTGGTGACGGCGACGATATCATGGCGGTCCGCATAGGGTTGGATCACGGTCACGGATTGTCCGAGGGGAGGCATGGCGGTGAAATCGTCGAACAGGGCGAAATCGGCGAGGTAGAAAGGATGTTCCGGCCGCTCACGAGGATCGAAGGTCCCCGGCGCGAGGGTGCAGACGTAGAGCGGTTCCCGTGGTGGAGCTTCGTGAGGTTCTTCCGAATCGTTATGCATTCCAACACCTTTCACGCTTCCGAGACCTCCGGCATCCGAATCGTAGCGCATCGCAGCCGATTCGGCCAGCGACTTCGACGTGAGCGCTTGTCGACGCCGGCGTTGGGCATGAGCGATGGTACACTCACTCGACGGATATTACCAGATGAATCGGACCGGAGGACATCCATGGCAAAAACGGAGAACAACGCCCTGACAGCGCACGGCACACCCCTCGCGGAGGTGGTCTCCGAATTCACGCGACTCCTGGACGATCTCCAGGCGCAGATCGAGCAGGATGCCTCCCCTGTGGACTCTGCGCGGACAGAAACACGGGAAATCGCATCGGCGTTCCTGCGGATGCAACGAGGAATCATCGGGGCGTATCGGGTGTTCGCAGAGGAATACAGTCGATGTGGCCCCTACACCGCGCCTGAGGTCTTCGAACAGTGGCGTGAAGGCGAGGAAACCTACGGCAAGGTGGTGCGAGCGAATGCGCATGCGCTGGCTGTCGCACTGGAGCATCCTGCGACCGAACCCTCCTCCGAAGAAGAATAAAGATAAGGCACGGGACGCCGGGCACTGGACCGCTGTGGAGACTGTGGGCTTGTCCCCGGTTTACGGGCTATAAAATACGAGTTATTAGCCCATAAATCCGGGGGCACGGTACCTTACTCGGTTAATCAGACCCAGGCATGGAGAACAGGATCGCTGCGGCACGCAGTCCCTCCAGCCAGATCATCATTTTTTCGTAGGGCAGCTGCACGGCGATTCCGTCTCGGAGGGCATCTCCGATACGACGCACATCGATAGAAATGACATTGTCGTGCCGGTATTCGTCCAGAACCACAGCTACTTCGGTCGAATCCCTGATCTCACCGACAAGAGAAAAGAAAGCGTCGCGCTGAAAGCCGTCCAACGCCTCCCGACTATTCTTCACTGCTACCGACCGGTCATGGTAACGATTCCGGGCACCGGTCGGAAGTTCGATTGCCACACGACAATCGTCGCACAACGCGTCACGGGCGAACATGGGATCGAACAGGAATTCCTTCGTGCACTGCGGGCAATTACGCGGATAGGGCTCTTTTTTCGGCACTCCCGGTGTCATCATGGTTTTTTCTCCTCTAGATCGGTTCCGGGAAGTTCTTGGGTGTCCAAAGTCTTCCGGGCGGAGCCTGCAATTTGCTGACGGCCTGGCCCCGACGGTAGAAGTTCCACGCCATGACGTAGTAGGCGATGTATTCCCGTGGTGGCGTGCGGATGTCCTTCAGATGGTCGAGACGATTGCGGAGTGCGGCGATCGGCGATCCGGAGGCGAGCCCCGTCAGATTCTTGAGACTCGTGAAGAAGGCATCGGCGGCCTCGGGATCGATGAGATGGAATCGATAGGCTACGGTCAGCTGCACGGAAGCGGGCACCGAGCCGATGAGATATTTCCTGGATTCCAGCTCCATGATCGTGGCGACCCCCTCGCGGTTCCTGCTGCCCCACGCCTTGACATCATTGGTGCTCACGATGTTGCCGGCATTCTTCACCAGATCACCGAAAAGTTTGTTCTCCACCCAGCGCAGGTACAATCGGATCACCGCAGCGGTGGTGGCGTTCGCTTCGATGCCGAGCAGGTGCAATTGGGCATGCGCCGCGCGTCTGGCCCCAGCGTCCATGGTGAATTGCGCTTCGCGGGTAATGCCGTAGACGACCAGCATGGGGTAGCTTTTACCACCCTCGGCGTCCCGAACGGCGGATAATCGATGTTGACCGTTGAGGAGCGTGGGGCCGTCGTCGAAGATGATCGGCTCGCCGTTCAATTCCCACTCGCCGTTGGTCATCATCTTGAACAGTTCGTTGTACGTCGAATTGATGAAAGGCCGATTGTGGGTGTTGTACCGCAACAATCTCGTCGCCAATTCACTGTCCACATCGGCGATACCGGCGAATATTCCGCTTCGCGGCGGTATTTCCCCGAGTTCGATCCCCTCGAAATCGAGATAATCCTCGATGTCCCCCATTATTGTGTCCTCCATTATTGTTCCCCATTCTGTCGTGCGATGGAAAAGCATACCACCGAGCCGTGGGACGGGCTCGGTGGTGTCCGTGTCAGTGCGCGGGAAGTCGACCGATCCCCCGCAGGAAGTCGGCGAGATCCGTGTCACTGGCGGGTGCGAACGGATGGGCATCGATGCCGACATGGTATTCGTGTCCGTGGGCTCGGACATCGGGTCGGTGGATATGCCCGTGAACCAACGGATCTCCGAGGTCGGGGAGACGCCATTGGAGATAGCGCTCCTCGGGGGTGTGATTGCTGAGATCGCCGTGGGCGTAGGGCATGTGGTGCACCAGCACCTTCACGCCATCGATCTTGATGGTGGCCACCATGGTCACGGCTTCGAAGATTCCTGTGCCCATCCAATCTTTTACCGCCAAATGCGCACCACTATGGTGCGCAAACCCAGGATCGTGGTTTCCCCACACGACGACGATTTTGCCCCGTCGTTGGCGCAACCAATCGAACACATCCGACAGAGTCCGTTTGCCGCCCATGCTCAGATCACCCGCCAGGTATACCAGGGTCTCGTCACGGATGGACAGGTCGTACAGGTAGGCGATGGCCTCGTTCATCGTCTCCACATCCGGAGTACCGTCGGCATACAGGAATCCCCGCAGTTTCGCCATCAGGCGATGGAAGAGGTGGAAATCGGACCACAGAACCCGATTTGCCCGGTGCACCGGAGGGATCTGGCGAATAACCTCCTCGATACGTCCGATGTCGAACCAGCCGTTGCCGAGAATCACCTGCAACGCCGCTTCCAGCACCGAAGCCGGGTCGCGTTCCTCGGTGCGTTGCTGTGGGGTGAAATGCAGCACATCGTGCGCGTAATCGAGCTGTGCCTTCTCGCTGGTGCAGCGTTTCCATGTGCGAAGACGATGAGCGGCGTAGACCTCGGCCAGCAGGGGTGTGGTACAATTCGGGTCGGTACCCACTCCGCCTATGCTGTCCGGATGTCCGTGGGGAGGGAGTCGCCGCACCGGCACAGCTGCCGGGGCTTTCTCGAGACGAGAAACGGTCAGGGGGGTGGGGACGACCTCCTCGGTTCTCTCTGTGTGTCGTGTCATAGCTCTATTGTACTACACTCTTCTGGACAATGCCAACAGACACGGAAACAACTCGGATCGAGGATAGACAAACCAGTGTCGGTGCGGTAGTCTGAAGGAACCGAGCCACCGATGATCGGTATCAGGGGCTGAATTGGTTTCGACTGCATATGAAGTCCAGTGGGAGCGCACCGGAGAAGGCGAGAGGCTACCGTAAGTGCCATCGCAAAAAATAAGCGCAGACGCACGTCAGCGCGACTACGCCCTCGCAGCCTGAGCTGTAGGGTAAGGTAGTCTGTCGGCCTGGGAGTTGTCTTCGAACCAGGTTCGGCATCAGCCAGAAGACTTACCGGAGATCACGGTTACGGTGATCGACGGGACATCCCACAGTAACTGGGGTTGATCGCAGGATGTTCGTCTCTCTGCGAGATCCGAGCAAACAGGACGGCGAACTGCGTGCGGAGAGCCTACGGGAACGAGTAGTGCAGGACCTGGGGATCGAACCCCAGCAGCTCCACCGGCAATAGAATAAATAGATAGGCAAAGAGCACCCGGTAATGGAGAAATTCGTTACCGGGTGCTTCGATCCATTACCTGGGGCTTTCTTCGGGAGTAATTGTGGACGACCCCCTAACAGTACGATTCACTCAGGACAGGGATCTCATTATCCCCCACTGGACGAGTCCTGGCCGGATCTCATCAAACTACAATGGCGTGCGGCTGCGGTGCAGTATCACACGGGTAAAAACATCGATATCCGGTTGGATGTCTGGGTCAGGGGTGAAGACGTTCATTTCGGGTATGTCGTCAGTTACCCTGGTTGCCGGTTGCGCGTAGGTCTCGAGTACGAATGGGTCAGCGGATATCTCAGGGCATTGGAGACGTACTGGCCCACCGTGAGACAATGGGACGAATGGACCAACCGCGATCTTTCCGCATTCTCCGATCATGATGACGACAGCCAGACATAAATTTCCTTATCGAGCGGGACGAAACTCCCATTCTCGTGCGCAGGACCTCGTGGTATACTTGACCCATGACAGACAACGACGCAACCCCGACAGACCCCGTATTCGCCCTGGTGATGGGCCTCACCTCCTATATCGTCACCTCCGACAACCTCGAACTGCCCATGCGGGACACCGCCTTCATGACCGCGCTTCCGTGGCTGAAGTGGCTTCCCGAGGACACGCGCCTCGATGCCATCGAAGAGATATTCGATTCCTTCCTCAAAGCCTCGCACACCGGGAGGCATGAAGACCTGCGGGAGAACCTTGCAGCCTGGAAAGCGACGGCCGAAATTCACACCGATCCCGAACGCCTTGCCGTGCTCACCGATCCACTGGACCCCGAAGACCTGATCGATGCCCTTCGGCCGGAATAACCGAGGAAAAGCAGAAAATACCAAAAATCAAAGAATGAGGCCCACCATAGTTGGTTACAGTGGGTCTCATTCGCTCGTTTGCACCTGTCAAGTGTTCTTCAACTATTCGTCATCGTTCTCCACATCATAATAATCCACCAGTGGTCGATCGCGCTCGATATCGTAGATTTTCTCCACGGTGGCATAGGCCCAGGCGAAAGCGGAATCCCAGGTGGGGTGCAGACTGTGATCGTACACTCGACACGCGCCGCTGGTGCCGAAATAGCGGTAGACCGTGGCAATCCATATACCTTGATCCTGGCGCTTACGGACGAACGCCTTCGCCAGCATGTACGTACACATCACGACAGCCACGCAACGAGTGGGTCATCATTCGGATTGAAGGGAGAATCCTCGGCGGTGTAGGAATATAAGGTACCATTCACCACGCGGGCAGCCAGGTCACGCCGCAGTTCCGGCACCAGAAGAGAGTACTTGAACAACCAATGAATACGCCAATCATCCCTCTCTCCCAGGGTTATACCCCGAAGTTTGTGAGCGTCTTCTTGGGTATTGATGAGTACACGGGCGTCCGCGATACCCTGATGACTTATGTAGCTGTCCGCATCATCCTGTTCTGCGGCAATAACCAGATCCCGCCCGCACGCGTATTTGGGGGCGATGGGAGGAATATCTCCCTTTTTCACATGCCATTCGGTATGTTCCCAGGTGTTCAACCGGAACACAAGAGCGAAACAATAAGGGCACAGGCTGACACGCCCCCGGATTTCGGTGTCGTCGAGGTGCCGATAATCTTGCCTCATTCCGTGTCCCCATCCGTCAATCCGTAGTCTACGGGTTGACTATACCACAAGTTCCAAGGTGTCAACCCGAAAAACAGCCATGTTCTTTTCGAAGGGCTCGCAGTCGCAATGGAGGACATGTACCTGCGTCTCATACCCCTCACCGTGGAGGATGTCGGTATGGCGAGTATGGTAATGCCCGCAGAACAACATCTCCGGTTGCACCACGTCCACCACGCGCCGCAAAAGCGCCCGATGGGCATAGGCGAAGGGCAGTTCGGCCTGCACCTGCTTCGGCATGAGTGCCGGATTGGGAAGACCGGGAATGAACACCCCCTCAGGACAGTCGTGGGTGAACATCACATCGGCGTGTGCCCCGGCCATCGCGAAATCAGCCTGTTCCCGGCTGATGGTCTCGCCGGGGAACCAGTCCACGTTCGGTGTGAGCAGGGGTTTGTCGATCGAATGGGCACCACCCAGCACCAGGAATTTTCTCTCGTGCCATGTCCATCGGTAGCCGTCCGGGAGATAAATGACATTCCGGCGCAACGGTATCGGCTTGATCCCGTGCGTCAACACCAAATTCTCCAGTATCGGATGATGGTCGTGGTTGCCTCGCAACCAATATACGGTTACTCCGCAGGAGTCGGCCACAATGTCGAGTTCGTCGAGGAACACGGAATCGAGCCGAATGTCGAAATCGCCCACCTGGAACAGCACGGTCGCGCCCCGTGCGGCGGCCCATCCTATCGCGGCACAGGAGTAGCGGTTGTTGCCGTGCCAATCCCCGGCGACGGCAACCGTATCCGGAGGTTTCATATCGTCAAGAAGTGTCACGATCATTTCTCCGGGTGTTTCGACGTGGTTGACGTGGTTGACGTGGTTGACGTGGTTGACGTGGTTGACGTGGTTGACGTGGTTGACGTTCGATACGGATTCGCCGTGCTTCGGGAGAAACGCCTCGAAAAGAACACGACGGTATTGGGCCTCGTCGTCCTCGTTCTCCCGGCGGGCGATCAACGGCGCATGGTATTCCGTTTTCGGGTATTCACGGGCGTGCCGGACGTAGACCTCGCTGTCGTACCCTTCCGGATATTCCTCCTCCAGCCACGCGACAAGCTTCCGGTGGAGACCTTCGGTTTCCGTGTCGTACCAGATAAAAGACTCCATGAAGGAATCCCAGACCGAGGTGACCCAGCCCGTATCACGCTCGGAAAGATATTCGACCAGGTCTTCGTACCTGCCGTGACGTGCCATGAATCGCCAGATCTCGCGCTCGGTGGGTCGAGGGAGGAACTCCGAGGGAGGGACCGGGTCATTCGGTTCTGTCATAAGGAGGATAACGATAGCATAGTGAAGGACTCGGCGTCCAGAATCGTTGTCAACCGATGACCTCGGTGTGCTCGGGAGGGTTGCCGAATCTCATGGCCTGCGCATGCGCCCAGGCGACGGGTTCGGTGACCAATTGGAGCTTGGCTTGTGCCTCGCCGGAGGCAGGATATTTTTTATACGCGATACGCCACAACTTCCGCTCTCCTTTCATTATGTCTATCCTGGTGCGATAGCGCTCCACGGTGGCGTTGTCGGAGATACGAAAAAGACTGAGGAAGAGATAAGGGGCCGTACCCGGGTTCTCGGAATAGATGGGCACTTCTTCCCATCGAACCCCCAGTTCCCAGAAATACCCGGTCGGCGGGGGTGGCAATTGTTTGCGCACCGAACTCACGGCGTCGAATTCGTGCCCGTACGCGGCGCATATCTTCTCCGTCTCGGAGGAATCTTTTCCAGTTTTCTCCGTCTCGGAGGAATCTTTTCCAGCAACAATATGACGGGCACGGGAAGATTTGTGGGTATGCCACACGAGCTTCCCACTCACTATAAGCCACACGACAAGGAAGACAGCGAAATAAGACACCCAGGCAAATACTTCATTCATCCTTTCCACCTTGAAAACGTGGGTCCGTTTCACGGGCGGCGAGGGTGTCCAGGCCGTCGAGAGGGGAATGGGCAACTCGTTCCCGTGAAGATACCGAGCCCTTACGGGCGAAGTATCGATCGATCAAACGATCCTCTGCTTTTCTCTCCTCCGCTCGGAGAGCGCGCATGGCGTCCTCGATTCTCGCGGTAGGGGAAATACGCAGACTCCTGCGCGCCGGATATTTTCGCGGCGTAGCCGAAGAATCGAGAACGTCGGCGGCAGCACGTAGTCCTCGTGACAGAATACGCAAGAGAAACATGAAAAACGCCAATCCTTTCCAACAAATCATTTCACACAACTATAGCCTGGAAGGCACTCACTCTGGCCACGGTATCGCGGAACCCCACGGCCACGGGGATGCCTCGGGTGTGCCGTTCTCAAGATGATCCTGCCGAAGATGCTGCTGCATGATGGATGCGCCGATGAAATCGATAGGGACGGTGAAATCACAGAGATCACACCGATAGGATTGTTTTTCCACACCTCTCCACGGGATTCTTCGGTCCCACAGAACTCTCAGGCTCCAGTGGCTGTTGGTATCTTTTATCGAACTCTCAGTCGATACGCTCCATCCGGGCATAAGCCCGCAAGGATTCCATCAGAAGCACCTCATCGTGCTTGCGATCCACGGCCACCTTCGCTGCCATCTTGACAGCGGAATAATAGATTACCCGGGTGGGGAGGTGGAAAGCAATCCACCGGGAAGCACGGTCAGATACGTCGTACCGCATCATGCGCCAGCGCAGCCGTATATCGTCGATGAATTCCGTGAAATCCAGCTCCATTTACTCCAGTTTCCCTCGTTCGCTCATATCCATGTATCGATCCCGGTTCTGATACATTCCATCGCGGCGCGCAGGCAACGCTGTGCCGCGACGTAATATTTATGCTTCTTCCGTTCATCCAGATCCTTCCACCGGGGAAGACGCCGATCCGTTTCGCGCAATCCCTTGTACAGGGACTTTGCGGATTCGACGAGAACGGAATGGTAGTCGTTGCTGGTTGTCGGAGATGTGGGCACGATGAAGGATCGGAAATCGGGCGACATGGTAGAGATATCGTCCTCTGTCACTGATGGAGCATGGTCGTCGGGAGAATCTTCCGGGGTTGCGGGAGGGTTCTCCGGGATTTCCACCCCCAGATGCCTAAACACCTGTCTGCGCACGATATCGAGGGTGAGCCCGTACCCCCGGAGCACGGTGACACCCACACCCTCCCCCTCGCGGATCAAGCCCAGCAGGATGTGCTCGGTGCCGATGTAGTTGTGGCCGAGTTGCAGCGCTTCCCGGAGCGAGAGTTCGAGAACCTTTTTCCCGCGCGGCGTGAAGGGGATGTGATTGGGCGAAGATGTGTCTCCCCGGTCGACGATATACACGATTCTCTCTCTAATTTGACCGAGTGATATCCCCAGCTCGGTCAACACCTGCGCAGCCACCCCCTCACCCTCCTGTAGGAGTCCCAGGAGAATATGCTCGGTGCCGATATGGCTGTGGCCCAGCATCCTGGCTTCTTCCTGTGCCAGGACGACGATGCGCCGTGCGCGATCGGTGAAACGTTCGAAAATTGTCCTATCTCCTGTCGTGAGGCTAAAATTGTCGTGAAAACTTCTCTGAATAAATTATCAACCTTCCCGTGCTTCGGAGAAATACGGAGACACGCGAGAGATCAGAACGCGCTCATTCGTGAAGATGCCACAGGCTTCCCGGATCTGGTTGAGGAACTCCAGGCAACCGACGGAATCCCCCCAGCCGTTGGCCGGGTCCATGGCCGAATAGACCTCGGGATGTGCTCGCATATCCTCGATCGCCTCGGTGACCGACGGTACCAGCTCATCGGTCGTGCTTCCGTTGAAGGCGCTCAGATCACATCCGGCCTTCACCCAGATCGGCGCGACATCGGCAGGCATGCTGGTGGAGAACAGCAGATGTGTACTGTCGCCGTAATAGATGCGAATCTCATAGATCATGCGGCTAGCTTCCCACTCCTCGTTCTCCCTCTCATCCTGTGCCTGTCGCCTACGTTGTTCCCACACCAGGGATATGGTGATATAGCCCAGGACAGCCACCCCGGCGATGAGAATTCCCCGGCCGATATCCCGGAAGGCGGTACCTCCGTCATCGGTTCCCACCAGCCAAACCACAAATCCCAGATACACCACGACGCAAATCAGTCCTGTCCAGTATTCCAGTCCCTCGCGCCATCTCACGTGTCGATTCTCCGTCTTTTGTCATTCTCTCGCTGTCGAGACGACAATACCATAGATGTGATTATCACGGCAACCTCGAAATTGTGTAAATCAGGAATACTCAGGCGTGATCGGCCTGCCAGGGTAGGAGACACCCCTCAGGTCCGTACCGCTCGATCATCCCCTCCAGCCACTCCCAGGCGACGACATTCGCGGAGTGGATGCGGATATGCTCGGGCCACCAGGTGTTCGCGGGATCGCACAGCCACATCACGATGGGCCGGGTGGTGTCCTCCCGGAATTCGTCGCGCACGGCATCGTAGGGGGTGCCGAGGTCGTGGTCCAGGGACAATATTTCGACGGGTTGGTGGTTGTCGCGCAGTACCGTGAGAAAGGCAATCGCCTGGGCGGAGGTGCGGATGGTCACCCAGCCCGGCTCGGGGTCGCGGATGTCGTCCACATACACGCGCAGTGGCGGGTGCGCGGCCACGGTCATGTCCGGATTCACGGTGTCCTCTCCTCGAACGGTGACGGCGAAGACCTTCAGCAGCTCTTCGGCGCAGCAGTCGTACTCGTCCAGAGGATACCCCTCATCCGGCAGTGGTGCGGCATGATTACGCAGGACCTGCGCGATCATGGACCGCAGCACGGGATCTGTGCTCATGCCGGGCACTGTAACACAGGATCTGTATTCATGAACACGGGATCTGCGTTCATGTCAGGCATCATCGAGGTCTTCATCCTTTCCTCAGGCCTCGAAGAAATCCTCGATTCCGCCCTTGTAGAGCGCGCGGTCGAATTCCTCGTCGGGACTTTCGGGAAGCATCAACACCCCGCAAACCTTGTTGTGATAATTTATATAGCCCACGCCGCCGAATCGGCAGAGCGTGTCCACTTCGGCCTCGGAGATGATCTCATCCTCCAGCACATAGGATTCGTCGAGGCAATCCTCGAACATGACCTGGAGGATGTCGGCCAGAGTCTCCAGCTCCTTCTCGTTGCCGTCGACCTGGAGCCAGAAATTCCAGGTCTCCCCCTCGTGCTCGTTGTGCTCCACGTACTGCCGAAACATCCGTGACCGTGACATGAGGAGATTATCTCACAGATAGGCGGAGTCCGGAACCCGGTCCACGATATCGGCAGCCCAGTAGGGGCGAGCACGGGCGTAGAGACTGAACGGCCTGGGCCATTCGCCAGTATTCTCTCGTACATAGGCATAGGTGGCAGGGATGCACTCGGGGCAGGTGGCGACGGTGAGGAGCCGCTGCCCGAAAAGAGTATGTCCCGCGCGGATGACACCGGTCCACGACTCGGGTCCGTGGGTGCAGGGGGGTTGTTCCTTCAGTACGGCGAGGGGTCTCCCTGAGCCGTGACGATCACTCTCGTACATCTTCTCCCTGTCCTAGGACGCCGTGTGGTCCCCAATTCTCCGGTCCCCACAGCATTTCGTGAATGGATTGCACGTTCTCCGGGCCGAGATCCACTTCCGCGCCTTTCACCCATTCTTCCCATCTATCCGGGCGAAAGTACAGATGAGGAGCCAGGGAGTAATTGACGAGATCGCATTTTATCGGAGCCTGGGCGTCATGCCGACACGCCTGCTCGTTGTCGGTGAGAACAACAGTCGCGGTGATCCGGTCACGAAGCCAGTCACGTTCGGCGGTGAGCCAGAGCGCCAGTTCCCCGGACGCTGCCAGCGTGGCGGCGTGGCGCTCTCGTTCGTCGCGCAGCTCGTCGGCCAGGGCTTGCACGGCTTCACTTGCTCTGTTCAGGAAATCCCCGTAATCGCTGTCGAGGGCACAGGCGATAGCCGCTTCTGCCGTCTGTAACCACTCGGTGATGTCGGCTTCGGTGGCGGCTCGGTGTCGTCTCACCCGGTCATCCTCTCAGGAGAATGCGAATAACATCAGAACGAATCCGAGAAAGATTACGACGCCCAATCCGATCAGAATCATCGTGCCGAGTTTGTTTTCGTCCCGCATGGTCAGCTCCAGAGGTAGGGAATTTCTTCCACGAAATCGTGACGGGCCATCCGCAGGCGTTCGAGGTATTCGTCTTCGCGGAGACGTTGGGCCTCGTAAACAGCCTCTTTCTCGGGCGTGGGGGGACGTAACCGGTAACGACCATTGGGCAATGGCTCCAATTCATCGGTTTCCCAGTCGTATCCCGGCGGTTCGAGGATTGCCATCTCCGGCTCGGTGAAGGTGGGGCGTTTCTCCGACAAACGTTCGATCAACGCCTCCCACCGTTCCCGACGATCCTCACGGTCGAGATGGGTGTGATTCAGGTGGAACCGCAGGGAGGCGCAGGCGTACTCGTTGAAAGTGGCGTCGAATTCGTCGATCATCCAGTCGACGGATGCGGCGAACCCCACCAGATCGGCGTAGGAGTCGCCTTTGGTGTACACGCTGAACCACCACCCGCGAAAGACGATGAGAAGAAAATGGGAATTGTGGTGGGTACGGCCCATTTCCCAGGTGTCCTTCAGGCCGTGCTCGTGCTTGAGGATGATGCTGCACAGCGGTTTCCTGCGCAGGACAGGCACCGAGATCGTCTTCTCCATTCGGCGGCGTTCGGGGCGTTTCGGCAATCCGATCTTCATTCCCGGTATTTCTCCCTCGTATCATTCGGTATCCCCGTACCACTATACCACATGCACGAAACTGGATCAAGGAAAAGCAAGGAGGCGATGCGGAAAAATGGTGGGATCAGAGCATGTAACCACCGCCATAAATAGATCCGGGCTGACCCTCGTCATTGCTGTGCGTGCATCCATGCTCATGAAATGTGGCCTTGGAGCAGCGTTTATTACCGCATTCCGGACACAGGATCATGAAAGGATAATGGAGACGATGATCGGCGGCACATCGGTGACAGGGGGTGCCGCAGCATTGTTCGGCTGTCCCTCCGTTCATGAGGTGCCGTTCTGCGGTTCGCCCGCACGGAGGCGTTTCCGGTCCAATTTACGTTTCAATCGAAGATACTCCTGATGTGCCAATCTCACCTGCATCTCGAGAGGGAATCGGGCACGCAATACGGCCCGCTTCATCACGTCCCGAATGTCGACGGGACCGTCTTCATCGTCATCGGGGACGAATATCTCACGGCCGGTCGAGATATGTGGGGCATCGGGCATCTCGTGGGATTGACCGCCGGAATCGAATATGGAGGTGGACACGGAAAACTCCTTGAAATATTCTATGTGTGGAGGGAACGTGATGTGCGCCCGGTCCCCTCGCACCACCGGCACTGCGGAGTGCTCGTCTCCTCGGGAGGACGGCAGCAGCCACAGCAGCCATGTCGGGACTGCCAACTCTCACCGATTCGCTGCCAGTGATCGAATTGATCCGGGTCCGGGTGTCCTACACCGTGCTCGGGATACGTGCGTTCGAATATGCCCCGGTCGTTGCGCCATACCACAGGCCATGTCCGCATGTGGTGGTCGGTACGATTGTGGACGGTGCAGGGGCGTCCTTCACACCGTGAAGAGTTATGCACGTTGATCAAGTCGAATGTGTGCCCATCGATATCCACGATCTCATCCTGTGTGGCACCGACAACGCCCACAGGAGTTGTCGAATCGGGTTCGTCCTCTTCCCGGCGCTTTTCCCGGACGACATCGTCGGCCAGAAAACCGTCGAAGTTGTGTTCCACCACGTTGTCGGGGTTTCGTGGGTTCCCCAGCGTCTCGGCCACGGGAGCGACGGGGAAGGTGTCGTGGGCTCGAATCCGATCCGTCCGATCGATCAATACCTTCAAAGCGGCACGCAGGGTGTCGGCGACCGAAGGAACCCCGGGATGCACGTTTTCCGGATCGAACGACCATCGATCGCCATCGTTCCAATCGGCAGGCTTGGCCTTCTCCCATTCGTCCTGTTTCTCGGCGATCCAGATTCCGTCCGCCAGGACGATTGCGGCGTAGGCCAGGAACTCCTCCATATTGTCGAAAGCGAAATCGACATGTTGTCCCCACCGCTGGCCCACGAAGTAGTGAATGTCGAAAAATCCCCAATCGTCGGTTTCTCTGCCGGGATCGTGGTAGGTCGTCCTGGTCACCTCGGAAGTAATCCCGACGCGAGTTTCGAGGTAGTCACCGTTCTCACTGCACCCCTTGGTGCGCAGGGAGGATACCCTGACGGGAGGCTCGGCGATAAACTCCTGCCTCCCCTTCTCGGCGCGTCGAGGATGGTAAGCGGATTGCTCGATCGGCAAGATCTTTCCTGTTCTCTCCGGGTCTTCTTCGTGGTGGTGCATTATATTATAGCATACAATATAATTATACGGTAATGATAGAACCAAATAGAAGGGGGGGTATCATGCGCCGCCCTGCGCGAAAAGTGGGACCGGCAATCCATCCTCGTGATGGCGAGGGATCACGTGTAGATGGGCGTGCCAGACGGTCTGTCGGGCCAACGGGCCGATATTGGCCAGGATATGCGCATTCGGCTGCTCCCATTCCTCGACGGCGAGCCTCTTCACCAATTCACAGGCGAAGTACATCAGGGCTGCGGAGAGATGGGGCTGCTCGGTGACATCACGGATATGGGTCCGAGGCGCGACGACCACATGGCCGAGCGTGACGGGGTCCTTCGGTGAAAAAACTACACATCCCTCGCGTTCCTCGTCGAAATCACCACGTTGGATGCGCTCGCAGAAAAGGCATTCCAACGAATTCTCGTTGTCCATGGATGTCCTTTCCACATCATTCCCTTGCAAAGCAGACCGGCAGGAGCGCCAGTACGACGACCTGCCGGGCTACCGTGGTTTATGTAATTGCATGGGGTCGTCAACCCACCCCGGTCCGGGCCGAGAGCCACCTGGTTCCGTCCCGTTCGGCGTCCCACTCTACCATATCAATCATGGGTATCGCCTCTCCTTTCGTTGTCGTATCCATCATGTGGGGGTCAGGTGTCAGTAGTCATCGCCCCCGTGGATCGCCGCCAGCATGGCATGCCACGTCCCGGTGGTCCCCCCGCCACGCCGCAGCAGGTTGCAGACGTGACCCTCCGAACGCCCCACGCGAGCCGCCAGATCCTTCTGTGTCCACCCTCGGCCGGCGAGACCCTGGTGTACGTGGCTGATCAGTACCCTGTCCAGGGTGTTGATCTCGACTCCCGAGGCTTCTTTGATGTCCAGGTACGCCAGAGGATCGACAAGGAAGGACCTCCCCGGTTTCCACGGAAATGGGGGCGTACTCCGAGGGATCGACATCCCACCCCTCGGAATCGGTAACTGCCTCTTCGGGAGTACTCACGACTTCGCCCGGTTCTTCACCGGGGTCTTCGCCGAATTCGCCACTTACTTCCACGGAAATTGCGACCATTTCCTCGGAAACGTTCTCGACATATTCGATGCGACGAAATCCGAACACTTCTCCGGCAGGGAGACATACCGGAGCACTATGCTGTTCATCGCTGTCCTCTGGTAAGGCGCTTGTGCTACCCGAAATGTCGGCAATGTTGTATGCCGGAGTAATTGGAGCCGAGTCCGGGGGGTCGACGAATTCCTTCTCCTCAGTAGTGTCCGTCGCCTCTCCTCCCTCTTCTGGGAGCTTTTCCGGCGCAGGTTCGGTGCCTGCCTCCCCCGTTGATTCCGTGCCTGCGAAGGATTCGAGGATGTGGCTCTCGTCCGTAATGTCGTCTCCGTCATTCATAGTGTCGAGTCCGGTGTTCCCGGGCTCGACGAGAGCACTTTCCGAGTTCCGGGCTGCATTCGAACAGGACATTTCTATACTGGTGTCCTCCTCGTGTTCGGCACCGGAAAAAGGCAGCGCATTACTCATATTCCAACTCCTGTTGGGGTGGAGGTTCGTTTTTGAAGGGCTTTGTGTCTTTCTGTCGTCGTGGGGACGTTTCGCTATTCTGTCCCATCAGACCCTACCCTGTCCAGCATCGTTTCGGCATCTTTCCAAGAAATCCGCTGGGCAAACGTCCAGTTCACATTGGACAGTCTTCCGCGCCCGAAGTCCGTCAGGGAGCGCAGGTAGGTTATTCCGGCGTGTCCACCGGGCGCATCCCCGGCACCGTGGCGTAGGCGCAGGATTCCAGATCACCGGCTTCGGTACTCGGCGGACGTGCGTCGGCAGGGACGCGGGTGATGTCGAAAATCAATTCCGCCAGCAGCAGTTTGACAGCCAGACCGACAGATATTTTCGCAGCACCCAGGTCTTCCACACTGGTTGTCGCAAATGTCCTGGTATGGCCATCCCAGACCACCAGTGTACTGTAGGGTTTTTCCCTATCATCGTGATAATCGATACGAGCATGGATGGTCAGGGCCAGATCGGCACACCAGGTAGCCCGGACCAATCTCTTCTTCTTCTCGTGCTCGTCGTAGCCTTCGAGGCGTTCGGTCTCCCGCCACCGGAGTGGGATGGTGGGGAGATCGTCCACGATTCCCAACCAGGTGCGGTCGGTCTGCAAATTGCTCTCCATAAACCCGCGCACCTATCCCTTTTTTGCCCTCCACTTATCTTGACGTTCACAGCGTAGCACAGTCTCTATCCTCAAACCAAGGATCGAACTTATCGTTCTGTGCTCTGGACCTCATGGGCGCACGGAGTCCCCTCCGCGCGGGAGGGCCTGCACGAACGCTTCAATTAGGCCAGGGGGTGACGAGAACGGGGGTATCCGGGGACAGTGCGGCCAAGACTGCCATCAGTTGTCCGGCGGTGCACTCTCCGTTATATACAAACGGTATCGGAGTGGGATGTGTACGCGTCCCCGGATGGCTGACATCTTCAACCACCGGAGTACCGGGCACACCGGGGAGGAGCGGTTCTTCCGCCGAGGGCGCATCGGCCAACTCCATCAGATCCCGCAGATCTTGCGCAGTGGGGGACAGCCCGGAAGATCCTTCGGGAAGATGTGTAATGGTACGAGGAGAAGGAAGGAATGATTCCAATTGAACCGGAACAATTAATCCGTTGAACTCCATGCCGTTGCGCATCATGATCTCCACGTAGGGAAAATTGTGACGCAGATCGTTGAGCATGATCAATAGCTTGGTGCAGGGTGCGCGGCCCTCGAACGACTCGGCATCCGGGGCTCCCGAATCCTCCGGATCGATCATTGCGCCGCCTTTCGGTAATCGACGGGGTCATGGTAGACATCGCGTACGCGTCTCATCCAATATTCTACCATGGCGATGTCGGGAACGGCAGGCAATGGGCTCGCCGAGTACCGGAATTTTTCCGTGTAATTCTCATGGTATGCACACAGACCTTTATTGTCCGGTTCCTCCGAGAATTCGAGGGCCAGTTCCCCCATCCCCTTCCTCTCGGTGGGTGTGAGAGTGGGGCGCAGTGTCCCGGTGCAATAGAATTCATTTCCCTGGTAGAGGAGACGCAGAATATGCCTGATCATCTTCACCCGACGCAGGTCTGTGGTGTCCGAAGGACGCCCGGTCACGCGGAGCATCTGCCGTCGCACACATCCCAGGTAGGACTCCCGGATACGGTCGGCACAGGTGAACGCCGTGCGCATCCACACGAGTTCACGTCCCAACAGCGACATTCTGGTGTAGAATTGCTCGTCGAGCCATAGCAACTCCAAGATATCCGGATTGCCCGTGAGGGCCATGCGACAAAATTTTCCCGCTTCGTGGAGAGTTTCCTCCTCCATCCCGGCCTTCGTGAGGATAACGACGGAGGAGCTGCCTTTTTCCTCTATCTCCGTCTGCGCGATCTCGTGCGACACATAGGTCTGATCACTGGCATCCAGGGGGCGCAGTCCGCACAATTCGGGGGTGCCGGCGGCAAAAACTCCCTTGTAATCGTAATCGGAATGCTCTCCGGCAAATCCATGAGCCTGTGAACCGGTAAGACCGCGCAATAGGATGCGCTCATCACGTGGGCGTGGATGATAGCTCAAATCCGTCTCCTTACGGCGCGCATGAACAAGGGTAGACGTGCCCGGTGACTATTAATGACTCGGACTCGGGTCATACGATACCATCCTGTCCCGCATCCGGAGAATTGCGATCCCGTACGAGGGACAGAGGTGGAATCGAGAGGCATCCTCAACGAAGAGGCGTGGTCAATCAGGTTCGGAAAGAGGAGTCGGGGATGTACCCCCTATCGACCCGGAATCCCCGTTATTTTCCTCTTCTGCGGGAACTGCGGGGATCTCGGCAGGGGGAAGACCTGTTTCCCTGCCGATCTCGCCGCCCGTGTACAGAGCAGAATGACGAGGACAATAGTCCTGGCGAGGGTGGAAGCCGTTGGGGACATTGACACGCCACCCCTCGCGGAATGCCTTCTGTCGTGCCCTGGCACGGAAAAATGTCCGAACTTCGTTCAGGCACCCGAGGTGGTCACACCGAATGTGGTGCAGAGTATGGCAGCTCGACACTGGGCTCGTCTTTCTGTCGCATGTGTCCGGCCGTATCCAAGGACCGTGAAGACGATGATACGCCGCTATGCCGACGAAAGACCAGAGATGTTTTATCGGGCAAGATCAGAGGAATCGGACTGTGCATTACAGAAGAATCGGACTGTGCATGGATGAAGAGGATTCCATCGGTACGATGTGATACGATCTACCACGGATGTCGGAATGGCCACCGGCCCACATGCTCATACGGCACCGGGGCCGATAGTAGAGTCATCTGTTGTCCCGGTCGGTATCCCATAATTCCGGATGTGACAGCAATGCCTCGGCATCGGAGAGACGTGCTGCGGTCAATCTGGTCTGCGTTATTTGATGACACAACGCTTCATAGATCGCCGTGGCCAGTGAACGGTGCTCGGGGTCGGCTATCCTGGAGATGCGGTGGGACCAGTACGCCAATGTCTGGTCCGTAATTCGACGAGGGCGCATGGGCGAGGACATCCTTCATCCAACCGATTCGATTACACTCCCATACCGACGAAAGAGACAACACAACGCGGGAGTCGGCACAAAACCATCCCACGGCATAAGGGAATGTAAGGCAGTCCCACGATATGCGGATATGTAGGTAATCGCCTATTTTCTTGGTATGGGATGGCCTTCCTGTGTCACAGGGAGGCCCCCTTCCGGTATTGTGTCACCGCTCGCTGTGAGAGAAGTCCTGCCTGCTGGATCTTGTTCAGGCGAACCTGAAGTCGCAACTTACGACGCATCGCAACGGGAACGTGTTTCCCGGGCTGCGTATACCCATTCAGGTACCGGCGTCGAATATTCTTCATAACTCCGGTTTGGGTATGCAGACGGTAGGAGAGGAATGCGGAATCGCATTGATTGCAGATTTCTGTCACGTGTAACCATGGGCCGCGTTCCGTATCGACGGTGTAGGGAGACCACTTATGGCCTTCGCTCCGGCAGTGGACATGTTCTGGTGCGACAATCAATATCCCGGGAGAACTCTTGATCCCGGGAGAACTCTTGGGAGCCACACGCAGTCGGGTCGGTGCGCGACGAGCAGGCAGGGTGGTACCTCCACTCCGGTCGGAGGCGACGGCAATCTTGCGAGCGATGCCTCTCCCGGCGCTGTGCGTGGCGGTACGCGTCCGGGCTCCGTTTCCTTTCCTACGAGATGTCATTATTTTCTTCCTTTCATCATCGGACTCTTCTGTCCCAACTCTCGGATTCTTCTGTCTCAACGTTTTGTCGGAAACCGGTCCCGACAGCGTTATTACATCCCACTATACCGAACAGTCGTCGTTTTGTGCCTAAGTTTCTGCAAAGATACCACAGTGATGTTGAGCATAGTTTTACCTGTCGAGTGCCAAATTGTTCCGGCATGCTTCACGATATTTGGCCGGAATCTCGGATCTGGTGAGGATATCTGTGAAGATGTCATCGGCACGTGGCCTCTGTCCGGTCCACCACAGGGCGATGGCGTATTCGAATTCCAATCCGTACTCTTCGACCCACCGCTCGACGAACAGCACATCCCCGGACGGTCCGCGCACGCCGTCGGGACCATTGGCGGGGTTGACGAAGAAATCGTCGCCGATCGCCTTGGCCGCACGATGCGCTCCGCATTCGTTGAGATGCTTCATGGCCCGTTGTGCCGCTTCCCATCGTGTGGGACGCAGCTCCCAAGCCAACAGATACTCCTCCACCACATGGAGTATCTCGCCGATGTAGAATTGGGAGACATAGACCTCCTCGGGAAAACCTCCCATTTTCACGCGGTGACGGTACATCCGGACGGCGTCGATCCGGCGGTTGAGGCAGGCATAGGTCTGTGCGAGGTAGAAAACGGTGCGCACGTTCGTCGGGTCGTCCCGGTGATCCTCCTCCAGAAGCCGAAGGTCGCGGTGAAACTTCTCGGGGCGCGTTCCGCCGTCGCCGTAGTGGTGGAGGGAGGCATCGGGATACTTCTTGAAAACGGCATCATGATATGCCTTGAGGCATTCATGGGTTCTGCCGATATAGCGCCACGTGTCGACCCTGGCATTGACCAAGTAGGGCATCGAGTACACCATCACCTGTGGGCCGGAATGCACATCCAGGTAATACCCGTCGACAGCGGGATCGAGCGTATCTTTACCGAGGGTGCCCTTGACTTCGTGATCGGCATCGAGCAGCAGGATGAAACGAGGTGCGTCGGTCTCGAGGATATCCCCGGAGATATTTGAAGTAGCTCTGTCCAGCTCTTCGGCCGACAACTGTGCGGACAGGTCCAGGGCATGGCGCACCAGGGATGTACGATTGACGCCGAAATCCACGAAGGGTTCCCCCAGGACGTACCCGCGCACCCCTACCATGACCGATTCGACCACGGCGACGGTGTCATCGGCGGAACCGGTGTCGACAATGACGTACGCGTCGATGAAGGG
>Ga0335085_10002161_pt1 | contig 37797 bp, 36 predicted proteins | sample Lox_Sample_45_FD_206712 | JGI IMG/M metagenome (GOLD analysis project Ga0335085, IMG submission 206712) | Soil microbial communities from Loxahatchee National Wildlife Refuge, Florida, United States - Lox_Sample_4.5 | ecosystem: Environmental > Terrestrial > Soil > Wetlands | place: USA...
GCCATCACTCAACGGAACATCAAGCGCCTGATGGCCTATAGCTCGATCGGGCACATGGGCTACGCTCTCATCGGACTCGCCACCGGAACCGACGCCGGCGTGAGCGCGATCCTCTTTTATATGGCGATCTACGTCATCATGAACGTCGGCACCTTCGCCGCCATCCTCTGCATGCGCCGAGAGGGCAAAATGGTGGAGGAGATCGCCGACCTCTCCGGCCTCGCGCGGACGCAGCCGGCGCTCGCGGCGGCGATCGGGGTTTTCATGTTCTCGCTCGCGGGCATTCCGCCGCTCGCGGGCTTCCTCGCCAAGTTCTACATCTTCCTCGCGGCCATAGACGCCCGCTATTACGGCCTTGCGATCATCGGCGTCGTCACCAGCGTGGTCGGGGCCTATTACTACGTGCGGATCGTGAAGGTCATGTTCTTCGACGAGCCCGCACCCGCCTTCGATCGCCCTGCCGGGCCGGTGCTGGGAACGGTGCTCGCGGTCACGGCACTGCTGGTGCTGCTGTTCTTCGTCTATCCCGCGCCCATCGCCGACAGCGCGAAGGCGGCGGCGGCGACGCTCTTCGCGGGATGACCGGCTCCTTCTCGCGCGAGCCCTTGCGCCTGCTCCGCTATAGGGAGCTCGACAGCACGAACGACGAGGCGAAGCTGCTGGCAGAGAGCGGCGCGTCCGCCTGGACCGTGGTCGTCGCGGATTGCCAGCGGGCGGGCCGCGGCCGTCGCGGGCGGAGCTGGCAGTCGCCGCCTGGAAATCTCTGCATGAGCGCCATTGTGCGCCCCTCGGGCTCCCTTGCCGCCGCGGCACAGCTCGGATTTGCGGCGGCGCTCGCGGTGGGCGAGGCCCTCGTCCCGAGGCTGCCTCCGGGCCGTACTCCCCGCTACAAGTGGCCGAACGACGTGCTCGTCGACGACGCCAAGATCGCGGGAATTCTGCTGGAGTCCACTGCGGGTAGGGATGGCGCGGTCGCCTGGGTCGTCGTGGGGATCGGCGTCAACCTCGCATCGCACCCGCAGGACACAGCCTATCCCGCGACCTCTCTCGCCGCGCTCGGCGCCGCCGAGGTGACAGCGGAGATGCTGCTGCCGGAGGTCGCGAAGGCGCTTCGGGCTTGGGCCGAGCGCTGGGAAGGGGAGGGGTTCGAGCCCGTCCGCCGCGCCTGGCTTCGGCGTGCGCTGGGACTCGGTGGCCCGCTCGGCGTGAGGCTCCCGCGGGAAAGCGTCACGGGCCGCTTCGTCGATCTCGATCGCGACGGAGCCTTGCTGCTGGAGACCGAGACGGGCCCGCGCCGCATCGCCGCCGGCGAAATCTTCTCGGCGGCGGCCTAGCAAGGGAGGCAGCCGTGCTTCTCGCCATCAACGCCAACAATACCAATACCGTCTTCGCGGTCTGGGAAGACGACGCGCTCCGCGGCTCCTGGCGGACCGCGACGGAGGCGAAGCGCACCGCCGACGAGTACGTGGTCTGGTTCGATCACCTCCTCGCGCTTGAGGGGCTGAGCCGCGCGCAGATTGGCGCCGCCATCGTCGCGAGCGTCGTGCCCGAGGCGAACTTCAACCTCCTCACTCTCTGCCGGCGCTATTGCAACAGCGACCCCCTCATGGTCGGCGAGGCCGGCGTCAAGCTCGGGATCAAGGCGCTGGTAGACCGGCCCGAGGAGGTCGGCGCGGACCGCCTGGTCAACACCGTCGCCGCGCACGACCGCTATCCCGGCCCGCTGGTCGTCGTCGATTTCGGCACCGCCACCACCTTCGACGTCGTCGATGCCGACGGCAACTACCGCGGCGGGGTCATCGCGCCGGGCATCAATCTCTCGATCACAGCGCTCCATCTCGCCGCGGCGAAGCTCCCGAGCGTGCGCATCCGCCGCACCGAGCGCGTCATCGGCACCAACACCGTCGACTGCATGCAGTCCGGCATTTTCTGGGGCTATGTCGGGCTCGTGGAAGGCGTGGTCGAGCGCATCAAGCGCGAGTTCGGCAGCCCGATGGGCGTCATCGCAACGGGTGGCCTCGCCCCCGTCTTCGAGGGTGCCACGTCCGTGATCGAGAGGATCGACCCGACGCTGACGCTCTGGGGGCTCCGCCTGATCTACCGCGAGAATTCCGGGAAATGACCGTCTCCGAGGACCCGAACCGTCCGGAGGAACTGGTCTTTCTCCCGCTGGGGGGCGCCGGCGAGATCGGGATGAACCTCAATCTCTACGGCTATGCCGGCCAGTGGCTGATGATCGACTGCGGCATTTCCTTCGGCGACGACACCACGCCGGGGATCGAGGTGGTCATGCCCGACCCCGGCTTCATCGTGGAGCGCCGCGATCGCCTCGCTGGGATCGTGCTGACCCACGCGCACGAGGATCACCTCGGCGCTATCCAATATCTCTGGCCGAAGCTCCGCAGCACGGTCTATGCGACGCCTTTCACCGCGGCGGTGCTGCGCGCAAAGCTCGAGGAGACCGATCTCGAGGACGAGGTGCCGATCGTGGAGGTACCCATGTCCGGCAAATTCACGGTCGGGCCCTTCGAGCTCGAGCTCATCACGCTCACGCATTCGATTCCGGAGCCCAACGCGGTGGTGGTGCGCACGCCCGTCGGAGCGGTGCTGCACACCGGCGACTGGAAGCTCGATCCGGAGCCGCTGGTGGGGCCGACTGCGGACGAGGCGGCGCTCAGGAACCTCGGCGATGCCGGCGTGCTCGCGATGATCTGCGATTCGACCAACGCGCTCCGCCCCGGTGAATCGGGCTCCGAGGCGAAGGTGCGGCAGTCCCTGGCGGCGTTGGTGGGGCAGTGCCGCAACCGTGTCGCCGTTGCCTGCTTCGCCACCAACGTCGCGCGGCTCGCCTCGATCGCGGCCGCAGCGGCGGCGCATGGGCGCCACACGGCCCTCGTAGGACGCTCGCTCTGGCGCATCGAGCGCGCAGCGCGCGCGACCGGCTACCTCGAGGACGTACCTCCGTTCCTGACGGATGAGGAGGGTGCGTCCCTCCCGCGCAACAAGGTCCTCTACATCTGCACGGGAAGCCAAGGCGAGCCGCGCTCGGCGCTGGCGCGCATCGCGGAGGACGAGCATCCGCACGTCGTGCTGAGCGAGGGCGACGCCGTGATCTTCTCCTCGCGCATCATCCCCGGGAACGAGCGCGCGATCGGCCGGCTGCACAATCGCCTTGCGAGTCTCGGCGTCGAGCTGCTGACGGAGGAGGATCATTTCGTGCACGTCTCCGGCCATCCCGCGCAAGAGGAGCTCGTGCGCATGTATCAGATGGTCCGACCCAAGGTTGCGGTCCCGGTGCACGGCGAGGCGCGGCACTTGCGCCAGCATGTGCGCATCGCCGAGGCCTGCCAGGTGCAGCAGGCGATCCTCGCTTTCAACGGCGACATGGTCCGCCTGGGGCCGCTGCCGGCAGCGACGGTGGGGCAGGTGGCTACGGGCCGCCTCGCGCTCGACGGAAACCAGCTCCTCCCGATCGGTGGCGAGGCCTGGAAGAACCGGCGCCGCATCGCCTTCAACGGCGCTGCGGTGGCGACGGTGGTGCTGGGCGATCAGGGCGAGTTGCTGGCGGAGCCGCGGGTTAGTCTCCAGGGCCTGGGCGAGCCCGGTGCCGCGCTCCTCGCGGAGCTCGGCAAAGAGGTCGCGGCGGCGGTGAAGCGCCTCGGACCCCGCGAGCGGCGCGACGATGCCGTAGTGAGCGATGCCGCGCGCGTGGCCGTCCGGCGCGGGGTCAAGGCCTGGAGCGGCAAGCGTCCGGCGACGGAGGTGCAGGTGATGCGGGTAGGCGGGAACGGAGGCGAGCTATGATCGGACGGCTCAATCACGTGGCGATCGTGGTGCCGGACGTCGCGAAGGCGGCGGCGGTCTATCGCGGAAGTCTTGGCGCCAGCGTCTCCGCGCCGATGCCGCTCCCCGGGCATGGCGTGACCGTCGTGTTCGTGACGCTTCCCAATACGAAGATCGAGCTCCTGGAACCCCTGGGAGCGGATTCACCGGTGCGCGGCTTCCTCGAGCGGAATCCCTCGGGCGGGCTCCATCATCTCTGCTATGAGGTCGAGGACATCATCGCCGCGCGCGACCGGCTCAAGGCCGAGGGGGCGCGGGTGCTCGGCGACGGCGAGCCCAAGCTCGGCGCGCACGACAAGCCCGTGCTCTTCCTCCATCCCAAGGATTTCTGCGGGACTCTCATCGAGCTGGAGCAGGTGTGATCCCGGATGAATTGGCTCACGGGGATTGCTTGCTATGTCATGATCTGGTGGATCGTGATCTTCGCGATCCTGCCGATCGGCGTGCGCCCGGCGGAGGACGAGATGGGAGAGCGCGCGGGTGCCCCCGCGCATCCCAATCTCCGCGCGAAGGCGATCTGGACGACCTTCATCAGCGCGGTGCTTTGGCTCATCCTCTATTGGATCGTATCCTCGGACATCTGGAGCTTCCGGTGATCGCGCCATGAGTGCCGCCTATTGCGCCGCCGCCCCCTCGCACCCCGTGCACGCGCCCTATCACGACCGCGAGTACGGCTTTCCCTCACGGGACGACAGCGTGCTCTTCGAGCGCCTGGTGCTGGAGATCAACCAGGCCGGACTCTCCTGGCTCACGATCCTCAACAAGCGGCCGGCCTTCCAGAAAGCCTATCGCGGCTTCGACATCGACCGCGTGGCCGCTTTCGGCGCCCGCGACGTGAGGCGGCTATTGGCGGACGCCGGCATCATCCGCAATCGCCTCAAGATCGAGGCCGCGATCGAGAACGCCCGGCGGCTCCAGGCGATCCGCGAGACGCAGGGCTCCTTCGCAGCCTGGCTCGACGGCCACCACCCCCTGCCAAAGCCGAGGTGGGTCAAGCTCTTCAAGGACACTTTCCGCTTCACCGGCGGCGAGATCGTCGGCGAATTCCTGATGAGTTTGGGCTATCTCCCGGGCGCACACGTGCCGAGCTGCCCTATCTACGAGCGCGTGGTCCGGCTTAATCCGCCATGGCAGCGGGCGGGGCGCGCTGCAAAGAATCAATGACTTAGCCCCAAATATTTGTAGGAAGGTTCATGTATCCGGCTGGCGGGTAAAAAAATACGGCAAGACCACATCTAGTCTTGCCGTATCCAGATCGTTCTTATTCTGTATTCTTCGGACTGGTCGGTAGTCTCCCCCGATTCCACGTCGCGAGCATTCCTCCCTGAACTTGGGCCGATCCGCAATTATATTGCGTTCCCCTCGACCGCCGCGCAGTGTACGGGAGACATTGCCGCAGGTCACGCGGATTTTGCAAATCCGACATAAATTTTTTGCAATGTGCCGCTTATTGCGGCAGCACTGCAAAGCGGATGACGAAGAGCACCGCGAGGACCAGAATGGCTGGCTTTGCCTCGCTGAATCTACCCGAAAGAATTTTGACAGCGGCGAAGGTGACGAAGCCGAGGGCGATGCCGTTGGCGATCGAGAACGTAAAGGGCATCGCAAGGGCCGTAATCATCGCCGGCACGTATTCCGTCACGTCCTCCCAATCGAGCTCCGCAAGGCCGCGGGCCATGAGGCAGCCCACGAAGAGCAGCGCCGGTGCCGTCGCGTAGCCCGGCACCGTCCCCGCGAGCGGGGCTAGGAAGAGGCTCAACAGGAAGAGAACGGCGACCACCACGCCGACGAGGCCGGTGCGGCCGCCGGCGCGCACGCCCGCCGCGCTCTCGATGTAGCTCGTGACCGTCGATGTCCCCAGGAGCGAGCCCGCGATGGTCGCGGTCGAATCCGCCATGAAGATCTTGCCGAGGCGGGGGATCTTGCCGTCCGTGCCGATGAGGCCCGCTCGCTGTGCCACGCCCACGAGGGTCCCGGTGTTGTCGAAGAGGTCGACGAAGAAGAACACGAAGATGATGGTGACGACGCCCGCCTTGAGCGCTCCCGCGAGATCGAGCTGCAGGAAGGTCGGCGCGAGGCTAGGCGGGGTGTCGAAGATGCCTCCGAATTGCGACACGCCCAGGAGGATTCCGGCGGCGGTGGTGGCGAGGATCGCGATGATGATGGCGCCCGGCACCTTCAGGCGATCGAACGCGACCATTACGACGAAGCCCCCGATCGCAAGCAGCGTTTCGCGAGCGCCGAGATTGCCGAGCGTCACCATGGTCTCCTTCGGCCCCACCGCGACGATGCCCGCGTTATGGAGAGCGATCAGCGCCAGGAACATGCCGATCCCCGCGGAGATCGCGAGCTTCTGCGACTGCGGGATCGCATCGACGACCCATTCCCGGACTTTCGTGACGCTGAGCACGAAGAACAGCATGCCCGAGATGAAGACCGCGCCGAGGGCCACCTGCCAGGAGTAATGCATGCCGAGCACGACGCCGTAGGTGAAGAAGGCGTTGAGGCCCATGCCGGGCGCGAGCGCCAAGGGGTAATTGGCGTAGAGCGCCATGATTGCCGTCGCGAGCGCCGAGGCGATGCAGGTCGCGACGAAGACCGCTCCCTTATCCATCCCGGCCTGGCTCAGAATGCCCGGATTGACGAAGATGATGTAGGCCATGGTGAGGAACGTCGTGAAGCCCGCGAGGATCTCGGTGCGCACGCTGGTGCCGTGCTCGCGAAGGCCGAAATATCGATCGAGCATGATGCTCCCCCTGGCTCCCGTCGGGTCGCGCCGGATCGGTGGCGGATGGGACGGCGCTTTGGCCGGGGCAGACGGGAGGCGAGGCCACGGCAACGCCGAGCGCCCGGCGCTCTCGGGAGGCGGGCACCATCGCCATCATGCGCGCCTGGGCTGCGCCGGGCCAGCGGCTAGCGGAACGGCTCGAATTCGCTGACGAATCTCTTGCAATCCGCGGACACGGACGGAGCCTCCAAAGTCGACTCGCTGGCCCCCGGCTTCAAGGCGAATCGGCGCCGCTGCCGTGCATGGACAGCGCGCGGCATAGTTTCTAAAGTCCGCGCGGCTCTCAGCGTCTCCAGCAAGAGGCTTCGCCGCATGCGCCTTTCCCTCTATTTCCTGCCGCTGCTCCGGGAGACACCCAGCGAGGCGCAGATCGTCTCGCACCGGCTGATGCTGCGGGCCGGCATGGTCCGGCAGTCGAGCGCGGGGATCTATAGCTGGCTGCCGCTGGGGCTGCGCGTGCTGCGCAAGGTCGAGCGGATCGTGCGCGAGGAGCAGGACCGGAGCGGCGCACAGGAAGTGCTGATGCCGACGATCCAGCCGGCGGAGCTCTGGAAGGAGAGCGGCCGCTACGAGGATTACGGCAAGGAGATGCTGCGCATCACCGACCGGCACGAGCGCGAGATGCTCTATGGGCCCACGAACGAGGAGCAGATCACCGACATCTTCCGCGGCTCGATAAAGAGCTATCGCGACCTCCCGAAGAACCTCTATCACATCCAGTGGAAATTCCGCGACGAGGTGCGGCCGCGCTTCGGCGTGATGCGCGGGCGCGAGTTCCTGATGAAGGACAACTACTCCTTCGACCTCGACGCCAAGGGCGCCAAGCACTCCTACAACAAGATGTTCGTGGCCTATCTCCGGACCTTCGCGCGGATGGGGCTCAAGGCGATCCCCATGCGCGCGGAGACCGGCCCCATCGGCGGCGATTTGAGCCACGAGTTCATCATCCTCGCGGAAACCGGGGAGTCCCAAGTGTTCTGCGACAAGCGTTGGCTCGAGACGGACATCCTCGGCGTCGAGGTCGATTACGACGGCGATCTCGAGCCCTTCTTCCAGCAGTGGACGCGCCTCTACGCCGCGACCGACGACAAGCACAAGCCCGAGACCTGCCCGATCCCCAAGGACCAGCTCGTGGAGGCCCGCGGCATCGAGGTCGGTCACATCTTCTATTTCGGCACCAAATACTCGAAGCCGCTGGGCGCCACCGTCGCCGGTCCGAACGGCGAGACCATCACGGTGGAGATGGGCTCCTACGGCATCGGCGTCTCGCGCCTCGTGGGCGCGATCATCGAGGCGAGCCACGACGCGGCCGGCATCATCTGGCCGGAGGGCGTCTCTCCCTTCAAGGTCGCGCTCATCAACATCCGCGCGGCCGACGAGAAATGCCGTTCGGCCGCGGACGATCTCTACGCGAAGCTCCGTAAGGCCGGCGTCGAGGTGCTCTACGACGACCGCGAGGAATCCCCCGGCGCCAAGTTCGCGACCATGGACCTGATCGGCCTGCCCTGGCAGCTCACGGTGGGGCCGCGCGGCCTCGCGCAGGGGGTGGTCGAGCTCAAGGAGCGCAAGACCGGCAAGCGCGAGGAGTTGACACCCGAGGCCGCGCTCAATCGCCTCGCGGCGGGCGGCTGATGGTCTTCGGCGCCTTTGAGCGGATGGTGGCGTTCCGCTACCTCCGCGCGCGCCGTCAGGAAGGGTTCATCTCCGTCGTATCCTGGTTCTCGCTCATCGGGATCCTGCTGGGGGTGATGGCGCTCATAATCACGCTCGCGATCTTCAACGGCTTCCGCGAGCAGCTCATCGACCGCATCCTCGGCCTCAACGGCCACGTCACCGTCATCAATCGGGCCGCGCGGATCGCGGATTACGATGCGCTCGCGACGACGGTCGCGAAGGTTCCGGGCGTCGTGAGCGCGGTCCCCCTGGTCGACAGCCAGGCAATCGTCACCGCGCGCAACACGTCGACGGGCGCCATCGTCCGCGGCATGAAAGCCGAGGACCTGCAGCGGCTTGGCCTCTTCGCGGGCAGCAAGCTTGCGGCCGGCTCCCTCGACGACTTCAGCGGCGACAGCGTCGCAATCGGCTATCGTCTCGCGAGCCGCCTCGGAGTCACCGTCGGCGGCCAGCTCTCGCTGATCACGCCCGAGGGCTCCGCCACCGCCTTCGGAACGGTTCCCAGGATCAAGTCCTATCGTGTCGTCGCCATCTTCAACGTGGGCATGCTCGAATACGACAACGGCTACGTCTACATGCCCCTCGACGCAGCGCAGCTCTATTTCAGGCTGCCGGATGCCGTGAGCGAGATCGAGGTCCGCGTCGACAATCCCGAGCGTGCGGAGGCGCTGGCGCCCGCGATCCAGCGCGCGTCAGATTCCGATTTCCGGGCGATCCCCTGGCAACAGCTCAACTCGAGCTTCTTCAATTTCGTGGCGTTGCAGCGGAACCTCTACGCGATCGTCGTGACGCTCATCATACTGGTGGCGGCCTTCAACATCATCTCCGGCCTCATCATGCTCGTGCGGGAAAAGGCCAGGGGGATCGCGATCCTCCGCACCATGGGTGCCACGCGCGGCATGATCCTCCGCATCTTTTTCCTCGGCGGCATGACCATCGGCGCGATCGGCACCCTGACCGGCCTCGTGCTGGGCTTGCTGTTCTGCCACAACATCGAGGCCATCCATCAGTGGCTCGAGCGGACGACCGGACAGAACCTGTTCCCGGCGGAGTTCTTCTATCTGACGCAGCTTCCTGCGGTGGTCGATCCGCGGGAGGTCGCGATCGTCGTGATAATGAGCCTCGGCCTCTCCTTCCTCGCGAGCATATATCCCGCCTGGCGCGCTGCGCGCGTCGATCCCGTGGAGGCGCTCCGCTATGAGTGAGCCCGCGCTGGCGCTTGAAGGGGTCGTGCGCACCTTCCGCCAGGCAGGCGAGGATCTCCACGTCCTCCGCGGCGTCTCGCTCACGCTCGCCAAGGGCGAGATCGTCGCGCTAGTCGGACCCTCGGGCGCGGGAAAATCGACGCTGCTGCACGCGGCGGGCCTCCTCGAGCGGCCCAACGGCGGCAAGGTGCGGATCGACGGCCGGGACTGCGGCCAGATGACCGACACCGAGCGCACGGAAACCCGCCGCGCCAAGCTCGGCTTCGTCTATCAGTTCCATCATCTGCTGCCGGAGTTCTCGGCGCTCGAGAACGTGATGGTCCCGCAGATGATCGCGGGCGTGAGCAAGCGCGCGGCTCGGGCGCGGGCTCGCGAGCTCCTGGGCACGGTCGGCCTTGCCCGGCGCGAGAGCCATCGGCCGGCACGGCTCTCCGGCGGCGAGCAGCAGCGGGTCGCGATCGTGCGGGCGCTCGCGAATCGCCCGAGCGTCCTGCTCGGGGACGAGCCCACCGGCAATCTCGACCATCGCACCGCCGACGAGGTCATGGGCGTCCTGATCGATCTCGTGCGCAAGACCGGGCTTGCGGCGCTGATAGCGACCCACAATCGCGACATTGCCGGCCGGCTCGACCGCGTTCTCTCGCTCGAGGACGGGGTCGTGGTGGAGCAGGGGCGTTAGACGCCGGATGCCTGTCCTGCGTCCTTCGACGCGCTACGCTTGCTCAGGATGAGGAAGATTGCGGATGGCATGAAGAACGAACCTCATCCTGAGCAAGCGTAGCGCGTCGAAGGACGCACGGCGGTCATGCGGCATGCGTGCGCGCACTGACAACCGCCGAGCAATGTGCGATCCTGATCCGTAACATGCCGCACGCCGATTTCATCCACCTCCGCGTCCACTCGGCCTATTCGCTTTCGACCGGCGCGATCAAGATCAAGGAGCTGGCGAAGCTCTGCCAGCGCCACCGCATGCCCGCGGTCGCCATGACGGATGCCGGAAACCTCTTCGGCGCGCTCGAGTTCGCGACCGCCTGCGTCGAGTCGGGGGTGCAGCCGATCGTCGGCTGTGAGCTGCCGATCCGTCGGCTCGATGCTTCCGAGTCGGGCGCGCGGATCGGCAAGCTCGGACCTGCACCGGCTCCGGACACGCTGGTCCTCCTGGTACAGGACGCGACGGGCTATTCCAACCTGCTGCGCCTCGTGAGCAAGGCCTTCCTCGAGACCGAGGCGGGCGAGACGCCGCAGGTGGATCTTGCGGCGCTCGAAGGCGCGGGCGAGGGACTGATCGCGCTCGCCGGCGGCGCGTCCGGAGCGGTCGGGCGCCTCATCGGCGAGGGTCAGGCCGAGGCCGCGGCCGCAATGCTCCGGCGCCTCAGAGAGCTGTTCCCCGGCCGGCTCTACCTGGAGCTGACGCGCCACGGGCTTCCGGCGGAAGAGCGGATCGAGGGCGGACTGATCGATCTCGCCTACGGCGAGGACGTGCCGCTCGTCGCGACCAACGACGTCTATTTCGCCGATGCCGAATTCTACGAGGCGCACGACGCGCTGCTCTGCATCGCCGAGGGGACGGTGCTGAGCAACCCCGACCGTCGTCGCCTCACGCCGGAGCATCATTTCAAGTCGGCGGCGGAGATGCGGATCCTCTTCGCGGATCTGCCGGAGGCCTGCGACAACACGCTCGTGATTGCGCGGCGCTGCGCCTTCATGCCGGAGCCGAGAAAGCCGATCCTCCCGGCCTTTCCGACCCGGAGCGGGCGGAGCGAGGCCGAGGAGCTGCGCGCGACGGCAGCGGAAGGCCTCGACCGCCGCCTCGCCGCGGAGCGCATCGCCGCGCCCGAGCCCTATCGCGAGCGCCTTTCTTTCGAGCTCGAGACCATCATCAAGATGGGCTTCGCGGGCTACTTCCTCATCGTCGCGGATTTCATCCAGTGGGCGAAGCGGCACGGGATCCCCGTCGGCCCCGGACGCGGCTCCGGCGCGGGCTCGGTGGTGGCCTGGGCGCTCACCATTACGGACCTCGATCCCCTGCGCTTCGGGCTGCTCTTCGAGCGCTTCCTCAATCCCGAGCGCGTGTCGATGCCGGACTTCGACATCGACTTCTGCCAGGACCGCCGCGACGAAGTGATCCGCTACGTCCAGGAGAAGTACGGCCGCGACCGCGTGGCGCAGATCATCACCTTCGGCAAGTTGCAGGCGCGAGCGGTTCTCCGCGACGTCGGCCGTGTCCTCGAGATGCCCTATGGGCAGGTCGACCGCATCTGCAAGATGGTGCCGAACAATCCCGCCAATCCCATTCCGCTGGCGCAGGCGATCGAGGGCGACCCGCAGCTCCAGGCGATGCGCGACGAGGACGAGGCGGTGCGGCGGCTCATGACCATCGCGCTCAAGCTCGAAGGCCTCTATCGACACGCTTCCACGCACGCGGCGGGCGTCGTCATAGGCGACCGGCCGTTGGAGCAGCTCGTGCCGCTCTACCGCGATCCCCGCTCCTCGATGCCGGTGACGCAGTTCAATCTCAAATACGTCGAGCTCGCGGGGCTCGTGAAATTCGACTTCCTCGGCCTGAAAACGCTGACGGTGCTGGCCCGCGCGGTGGAGCTATTGCGTGCGCGCGGCATTGCGCTCGATCTCGATCATCTCCCGCTCGACGATGCCAAGGCATACGAGCTCCTCGGACACGGCGATACCGTCGGCGTGTTCCAGCTCGAGGGGCAGGGCATGCGCGACATGCTGCGCAAGCTCCGGCCCGACCGCTTCGAGGACATCATCGCGGTGGTGGCGCTCTACCGGCCGGGCCCGATGGAGAACATCCCGCGCTACATCGACGTGAAGCACGGCCTCGAGAAGCCGGATTACCTGCACCCGAGCATCGAGGGTATCCTCAGGGAAACCCAGGGGATCATGATCTACCAGGAGCAGGTCATGCAGATCGCGCAGGTGCTGTCGGGCTACAGCCTCGGCAGCGCCGACCTGCTGCGCCGCGCCATGGGCAAGAAGATCCAGTCGGAGATGGACGCGCAGCGCGAGGCCTTCGTCGCGGGCGCGACCGGGCGCGGCGTCGCGCGCCACACGGCCGAGCACATCTTCGATCTCGTCGCGAAGTTCGCGGGCTACGGCTTCAACAAGTCGCATGCCGCGGCCTATGCGCTGGTGGCCTATCAGACGGCCTACCTCAAGGCGAATCATCCCGTCGAGTTCCTGGCGGCGCTGATGACGCTCGACCTCGGGAACACCGACAAGCTCAACATGTTCCGCCAGGAATGTGCCCGCCTCGGCATCAAGCTGCTCCCGCCGGACATCAATCGCTCCGGCGTCGAGTTCACGGTGGAGACGACGCCGGAGGGGCAGGCGATCCGATACGCGCTCGCGGCCGTCAAGGGCGTGGGCGCCCAAGCGATGCGCGCGGTAATCGCGGAGCGGGAGGCCAATGGCCGCTTCAGGGATCTCCTGGATTTTGCGGGACGCCTCGATCTCAAGGCCTTCAACAAGCGGCAGTTCGAGAGTCTCGCCAAGGCCGGCGCCTTCGATTGCCTCAATCGCAATCGCGCGCAGACTTTCGCCGCGGCGGAGCTGCTGCTGCGTCACGCCAGCGCCGCCGCCTCGGAGCGCGAGAGCCGGCAGGTGAACCTCTTCGGCGATGCCTCCGAGGCGGCCCCGCGCGCGGCGTTGCCGCAGCATCCGGATTGGACCGCCATGGAGCGGCTGCAGCACGAGTTCGAGGCGATCGGCTTCTATCTCTCGAGCCATCCGCTCGACGCGTACGGAAGGAGCCTCGATCGCGTGGGCGTGGTGCGCTCGGCGGAATTGCCCGCGCGGCTCGCGATGGGCGGCAGCACCCGCTTCAAGCTCGCGGGGATCGTCGTCGGCAAGCGCGAGCGCACCTCCGCACGCGGCAGCCGCTACGCATTCCTGCAGATGTCCGACGTGAGCGGCCTTTTCGAGGTGACGGTGTTCTCGGAGGTGCTGAGCCAGGCGCGAGGCCTCCTCGACGCGGGCCAGCCGCTCCTGGTGACGCTCGACGCGCGGGCGGAGGAGGAGAGCCTGCGCCTCACGGCACAGCGCATCGAAGCGCTCGATGGCGTGGTGGCGCAGGCGGCGGCGGGGCTCAAATTGTTCCTGGGCGACCGCGAGGCGCTGGCGCCGTTTCGCAGCCTCATCGCGCGCGAGAGCGGCGGCAAGGGCCGCGTCACCATAGTGGTGCCGCTCCCGCCCGCGCGCGAGGTCGAGATTGTGCTGCCCGGCGGCTTCCGCATCGGCCCGCAGGTGCGCGCGGCCGTGAAGTCGCTGCCGGGCATCGCCGAGGTACTGGACGTCTGACAACGTAATCGGAGGAGAGGCAGCGATGCTGAAGATCTGGGGCCGAGCGAATTCCTCGAACGTGCAGAAGGTGCTCTGGGGCTGCGTGGAGATGAATGTCGAGTTCGAGCGGGTCGACGCCGGCGGCCCCTTCGGCGTGACCAAGGAGCCCGCCTACCTCGCGATGAACCCCAATGCGCTCGTGCCGACGGTCGAGGACGGGAAGGTCGTGATCTGGGAGTCCAACACGATCCTTCGCTATCTCGCGGCGACGCGGGGCTTTGCGAAGCTGCATCCCGCCGATCCCGTGGAGCGCACGCATGTGGAGCGCTGGATGGATTGGCAGATCTCCGCGCTCGCCCATCCCATGGCGACGCTCCTCTTCGGCTACTACCGCATGAGACCGGAGCAGCGCGACACCGGCGCTCTCGAAGCAGCTCACCAGCGCTGCATCGACCTCTGGAAGATCCTCGAGTGCCACATGCGCCACGGCAAGCCCTTCATCGCCGGGAACGAGCTCACGCTCGCGGACGTCTGCATGGGGATCTTCATCCACCGCTGGTACAACTATCCCGTCGAGCGGCCGGATACTCCGCATCTCAGGGCCTGGTACGACCGGCTCGCGACACGCCCCGGCTACAAGAAGCACGTGCTCGTTCCCGTGACCTGAGCCACGGGGAATATTACGCCACTCCGGGCGGTCTCAACTGCGAACGGCACGGTCGGCCCGTCACGAGCCGTAAACGAAACGTGATCGGGCTTTTGTGGTGCCTGCCGGTAATTTCTGGCCAGGGCGAGACACTTCGCGCGGGCGAGTTGCGGCCTCGCCCTGAAACCAGAGGGGAGATCGATACGTGAGGAAACAGCTTCCAATCTTTGGCGCGGCGGTCGTGGCGGTAGCGGCGGTTTTATGCGTCGGCGCGGTGGCTGGTTTGGCGGCCGACAGCGAGACGGTGGTCAAGGAGCGTCAGGCCGCGATGCGGCAGCGCGGCACCGATTTGAGGGCGATCAGAGCCTACATCGACGACAAGGGCGGCGACCAGGCCTCCGCCGTCGCGGCGGCGAAGGAAATGCTCGTCCTCGAGCAGAAAATCGACGCCTCCTGGCTTCCGGGGACGAGCTCCACCGACCTGCCCGGCAAGAGCAACGCCAAGCCGGAGATCTGGACGGAGATGCAAAAGTTCAAGGCCATCGGCGCGATTCTCCGCAGCGGCCAGGAGAAGCTCGTTACTGCGCTCGAGCAAGGCGACAAGGCCGGCGCCAAGGCCATCATCGCGGATTTCGGCAAGAATGCCTGCGGGGCGTGCCATACCGCCTATCGCGCCACGGTCGGCTGAGTCCGAGAAGTCGAGGCGGCAGTGTCTCGGTCGAGGGCAATAGTCTCACTCGCTGCCCTCGCGCTTCTGGCGATCGTCGCCGCACCATCGCGCGCCGCGCTCGAGGGCGTGTCCGAGCGGGGCGCCTATGTTTTCGCGGCCGCCGACTGCGCGAGCTGCCATACTGACGTGAAGGGCAAGGGCCAACGGCTCGCAGGCGGCCGGGCGCTGACGACACCTTTCGGCACCTTCTACGGCCCCAACATCAGCCCCGATCCAACCTACGGCATCGGCGGCTGGAGCGAGGCGCAGTTCCACCGCGCGCTTCGCGAGGGGATCGGACCGGGACGAACGCATCTCTTCCCGGTCTTCCCCTTCACCTCGTTCACGGGGATGAGCGAACAGGACATCGCGGACCTCTATGCCTATCTGAGGACACAGCCCCCGGTCGCGCAGCCGAACCGGCCGCACGAGGTTTCCGCGCCCTTCGGCTGGCGCTTCACGCTCGTGTTCTGGCGGCTCCTCTTCTTCGCGGAGGGACCCCTCAAGCCCGATCCCGCAGAGGATACCGTCTGGAACCGCGGCAACTACCTCGCGAATGCCGTGGCGCACTGCGGCGAATGCCACACGCCCCGCAATTTCCTGGGCGCGATGCGGACGAGCCGGGCCTATGCCGGCAATCCCGACGGCCCCGACGGTCAGAAGGCTCCCAACATCACGCCCGATCCCGAGAAGGGGATCGGGAAATGGAGCGTCGAGGACATCGAGACCCTGCTCGCGACCGGCCAGAAGCCGGATTTCGACTACGTCGGCTCGGGCATGGGGGAAGTGATAGAGGGTACGCGCATGCTAAGCGATGCCGACCGACACGCGATCGCGGTCTACTTGAAATCGCTCCGGCCCGTGCCGGGATCGTGACGACCGTTCCTTCCAATTCGGCGTTGAGCTGTCCCCTGACTCTGGACGCGCGCGGACGCCTGCCTATGATGGCGTCCGATGCATCGGCGGGAGGACGGCAATGGATTTCGGAATAGCGGGCAAGAGGGCGCTGGTCTGCGCGGCCAGCAAGGGGCTCGGCAAGGGCTGCGCGATGGCGCTTGCCCGCGAGGGTGCCGACCTCGTGATTCTCGCGCGCGGGCGCGAGGCGCTCGAGGCCACGGCCGAGGAAATCCGGCGCGAGACCGGCGCCAAGGTGACGACGCTCGCGGTCGACATCACGACCGCGGAGGGCAAGAAGCGCGCGCTCGAGGCTTGTCCCAATCCCGACATCCTCGTCAACAATGCCGGCGGCCCACCGCCCGGCGACTTCCGCGAATGGGACCGGGAGATCTGGATCAAGGCTCTCGATGCCAACATGCTGACGCCCATCGAGCTCATCCGGCAGACCGTCGACGGCATGATCGAGCGCCGCTTCGGCCGCATCGTCAACATCACCTCCAGCTCCGTGAAGGCGCCGATCGAGATCCTGGGCCTCTCCAACGGTGCACGCTCCGGCCTCACGGGCTTCGTAGCGGGGCTCGCGCGCAAGACCGTGAAGTTCAACGTCACCATCAACAGCCTGCTGCCGGGTGCCATCGACACCGACCGCCTGCGCTCCAATCTCGAAGCCGTCGCGAAGACCCGCGGCGTCCCGGTCGAGCAGGCGCGCGCCGAGCGCGTTGCCGGCATCCCCGCGGGCCGCTTCGGAACCATCGACGACTTCGGCGCCATGTGCGCCTTTCTCTGCAGCCAGCAAGCGAGCTACATCACCGGCCAGAACTGGCTCTGCGACGGCGGGATGTATCCGGGGACGTATTGATCGGCGGCTCCTGGTTGGACCGACCGCGAGAGATAATTTGGTCGGCGAGGCGGGTCGTGCGCGTCCCCGGCAGCGCTGCGAGCCGGCGGTTTCCGCCGCGTCCGGCTTCCCTTCGTAGAAGCGTCTGCGGACTTGGGTTCGGAAAGCGCACCGTCACCCGATCTTGACGCCGATCCGCCCGGTATCGTCGATTCGGTTGAGCAGGATAGAGACGCCGGTTCGTGCGAGAAATTCGTCGGTCGCCTGCCGCGCGCCACGCCAGAACCCATAATCGTCGATGATCAGGACGCCGCCGCGAGCAAGCCGCGGATAAAGGGTCTCGAGCTCGTGCCGCGTCGATGCATACCAGTCGGTGTCGAGCCGCAGCAGTGCGACCTCCGGCGGCGACCGGCCCGGCAATGTCTCTTCGACCTTGCCCTTGTGGTAGAGGATCTTGTCGACGGGATAGCCGGTCGAGGCGACATTGCGCTGCACCCCGTCCAGCGGTGCGATCGCCCAGTAGACGTTGTCGTCCCGGCGCTCCTCGCGCGCCAGGATCGCGGCGGCGCGAATCCCCGTCCGATGATGGACGTCGTTATCTCCGGGCGGCGGCATGCCCTCGAAAGTGTCGAAGCAATGGATGCTGCGCCTGGTCTCACCGAGCTGACGCAGTGTCAAGGCCATCATCATCACAGACCCACCCCGCCAGACCCCGCATTCCACGAAGTCGCCGGGAATCCCCGCACCAACGATGTATCGAACGGCCTTGTAGAGTGCGTAAAGCCGCTCGATCGATGTCATCGTTGCATGCTTGCAGGCGTGGTAAAGCGGCAAGAACTCCGGATCCAGATCGGCGTATCCGGCAGGACCATGGGAGGCAGTGAAGGGTTCACTTGCGGACATGCTGAAATAATTCCCGAACCGTAGGCGCTCCGACCACGATCAAAAAGGATATGCGGGGATGGCCCGCCGCCGTCCTCGCGGGATCGTCCGGCTCGACCATAACAAATTTTGGGCGGAGGCCAAAGATTCGAAGCCTGGCTCGCGCGGCCCGCGGAGGTCGTGCTGACGTTGCTGACCCGGTTCGGTCTCGAGGATCGCGTGGCGATCTTGACCGGATACAGCCTCGAGAAGAATCTCAGCGGGCAAAGCAACGTCTTTCAAGGATACGATCCCATTGGGAATTACGACGCCGAGAAGGCCTGCTCGCGGCAGCTCGACCTGCTGCGCGAGCTTGCGCCGTCTCGCTTCGACCTCCGCCTCGTCGACGGCAATCACGAGGCGGAATACCTGCAGCGCGAGCTCGAGCGGGTGTTTCACCTTCTGCGGCCCGGCGGGCTCCTCATTCTCGACGATGTCGCGGATGCGTGGCCCGAGGTGCAATCGGTGTTTGCGGCCATCGCTCCGGACCGGTTCGAGAAGCTCGGCGCGGATGGAAGGGTAGGCATTCTCGCGAGAAGCTGATTGGCGCCGATGGCGTCCCGCGGCGGGATCCCGCTCGCTCCGTTACGTCCTCGGCGCGAGGGCAGGGCCGCTCAACCGCTCCAAAGCCCTAGAACACGATCTCGCGTGGAAGGGCGCTCTCGATCACGTCCCGATAGTCGTCGATCCGCTTTCTCGGCAAGGAGTACGGCGACTTCGTCCCATGGTCGTAGCGAGCGAACACGGTCAGATATCGATCCGCATATTCCCTGTCGCGGGCGTCCATATAGCTCTCGCAGCTCGACCGGACGATGCTGTGATAGCGTATCAGCCACGCGATGCCGTCGGGCAGGAACTCCCGTAGCCGCGAGTACGCGAACTCGTCGTGATTCCATTGCAGGATGCAGTTGTCGAGGCCGACACCGCGCGGGTATCGCCCGATCGGCTCGTTGAAGCAGACGACGTTCTCGGGCGCCTCGCCGGTCAGCAGAAGGATCTTGCCGAGATCGTGAAGAAGCGCGGCGAGCGTCAGCTCGCGGGTGGCAACGCCGTCTCGCTCCATTCCATCCAGAATTTGCAGAACGTGGAGCTGCTGGCTCGCTCCATAAAGCTTCTCGTCGCTGGGATCGATGCATTGCGCGAGCTTTTCGATCAGGCTCCAGACCGGCACGCGTCCGATCACGGGTGCCGCGTACTTCCTTCGTAGCGCAACGACCGCCTCCACCGTCTGCGAGGCGTGCCGCGCCTCGATCGTCCGCGCGGTCTCGCCGTAGGAGGCCGGTACGTGCATGAGGGGCTTGAATTCGAGCCCAGCCGAGGAAGCCGCCAGCCGAGCGACGCGGAGCAAGAGCCGGTCTCCGACGATGCCTCTGATGGCGCGCCCGGCGGACTTTCTCAGACGTGCCCCGCTTGCGCCACGGCGGCGCCGCGAGGACAACTCGGCATCGGCTCCGCCGAATTCGGTGGCATCATCGGTCGGCATCGATCCGCCTCCGTTTGCTGCCTCGACGCTCAACGTTCTGCGCTGCCGCATCGGAAGGAAACGAGTTCGAATCGTCGTGCGTGACTATTTATTGAATAGTCATATATCTCGCATGCTTTCGCTCCCCGGACAATCCGCATCTTACGGGCAAGCGGGGGCCGCATTGTTCCCGTCGCTGGTGTCGTCTCGCTGGAATCTTCGGAACGAATTCGGGGATCGGTCGATAGGCCCGGCTGGCTTTGCTCGGGTCTTTGTTAGGAGGTGCGAAATCTGGGCCGTTCGCTCATTCCGGCCGACCCGCCCTCCGCGGGCGCGAAGCTAAGACGCCGCCGTTCGCTGGAGGCTCCGGTTGGTCAGGCGGGGCGCCACGCCGATCTCGAAGCACTGCAGGGCACTGGCAATGGCTTGATGCATGTCGAGGTAGCGGTAGGTGCCAAGCCGGCCGCCGAACAGGATATCGGGCTCTGCATCCGCCAAGGCTCGATACTGCTCGTAGCGCAATTTGTCTTCGCGCAGTCCGACCGGGTAATAGGGCTCCTCGTATTTGCCGGCGAAGCGCGGGAACTCGCGCATGATGATGGTGCGGTTGCCGTAGCGCCGCTCGGGATGGAGGTGCTTGAACTCGTGTATTCGCGTGAAAGGCACGTCCGCATCGGGATAATTCACGATCGCCGCGCCCTGGAAATCGTCGATGTCCAACCGCTCGATCTCGAAGTCGAGGGTGCGCCAGCTCAAGGGGCCGAACCTGTAGTCGTAGAAGCGGTCGATCGGGCCGGTATAGACCACGAGCGTGTTCGGACCGATCTGGTCGCGCCGCTCGAAAAAATCGCAGCCCAGCGTCACCTCGATCTTCGGGTGTGCGAGCATTCGCTCGAAGATCGCGGCGTATCCTTCTATCGGCAGCCCCTCATAGAGATCGCTGAAATAAAAGTCGTTGAGGCTGAACCGCACCGGCAGTCGGGAGATGATTTCCGGAGGCAGCTCCGCAGGGTCCGCCTCCCACTGCTTCGAGGTGTACCCCCTGATGAACGCTTCGTAGAGGGGGCGCCCGATCGTCGCCAGCGCCTTCGCCTCGAGGCTGCGCGGCGTTCCGACGTTCTCGGCGGCGGCCTGACGCGCAATGAAGGCCTGCGCCTCGATCGGGGTGAGGTCGAGACCGAAGAACTCATTGATGGTCTTCAAGTTGATCGGCATCGTGTAGGTACGGCCGCGATGCCGGGTGAACACGCGGTGGCGGTAATTGTTGAACCGCGAGAATTGCGTGACGAAGTCCCAGACCTTCCGGTTCGAGGTGTGAAAGAGATGCGAACCGTATGGGTGATACTCGATCCCGGTTGAAGCGTCGGTCTCGGAATAGGCGTTCCCGCCTATGTGCCTCCGTCGCTCGAGAACGAGTACGGGCAGGTCGAGCTCGGTTGCGACCTTGTGAGCGATCGTCGCGCCGAAGAACCCCGCTCCAACGACGACCAGGCTTGCGTCGGACATTTCCATCGACCCATCTCTCGCGGACAGATTGTCAACTCGCGGGAAGCGCTTCCTGCAATCTTGCACTTTCGCGCGGCCCTGCGCTAGTTTTCACCCGCGACCGGCACCGAAGCTCCTGCAGCCGACACCTGCATTCTCGAATCCGAATTTCGACGCCAGACCGCCGCGTCGGCCGGCGAGCGCTTGGAGGGATCGGAAGGCGATGAAGGGCAAGGTGTTCACGGTACATCACCGCATGCCCGAACATTACGTCGCGAGCGAGACGTTCGTGCCGTTCCTGACGGGCGTAGCGCTGGGGGGCCACCCCGATATCCTTACCGACGAGGCCGGCATCTCGATCGCGCAAAAGCACAGCTACTGCGAGATGCGAGCGCAGTATCACGTCTGGAAGAACCGCCCTGCCGATTTCGACTATGTGGGCTTTCAGCATTATCGGCGCTGGTTCCTGTTCCCGTGGATGCTGAAATCCGCTCGCATTCCGGGGCTACGAAGGCCGCTCGTCCTCTACCTGCGATATCATCCGATCGTGAGCATCGCTCAAATCGACGCAGCGGCATTCCGCTCGTATTTGGCGTTCCTCAAGGGCCTCGACGACCAAGAAGTCGCGCGGCTCTGGGAGCGGCTCGCGCAGTTCGATCTGATCGTGCCGCGCCCCTTACGCTTCGGCGGCGCGACTTTGCGCACCCAGTATGGCCGCACTCACGCGAGTGGCGATTGGAACGCGCTGGAGCACGCGCTCGCTCGGATAGCGAGGTTCCGGGATTCGGCTGGGACGCGCGCGGTCGACCTCCGCGCGCTCTATGCCTGCAACATTTACATCATGCGCGCGGAGATATTCGGCGACTACATGCAGTTCTGGCACGAGGTGACGCAGCGCCTGGAGAAGACCCTGGTGATCTCGCAAGATCCCTATCAATCCCGCGTGTTCGGCTTCCTTTCCGAGCGGATCTTCACGATCTATCTCCACCATCTGCGGCTGGAGCGGCCGAAGCTGCGCGTGCTGGAGCTGCCCCTGCTGCTCGCGAGATCCTAGGCGTCGTTGCCGTCCCGTTCACGGCACTATGCGTGACGCGAGACGCTTCCGCAGCTCTGTCTTCAGCACCTTGCCGTAATTGTTCTTCGGCAGCGCATCGAGGAAGATGTAGGCGCGCGGACGCTTGAAGCGCGCGATGGCGCCGAGACACAGGGTATCGAGCTCGGCCTCGGTCGGGCGGGCGCCGGGGGCGGGGACGACGAAGGCTACGACCTCCTCGCCCCAATCGGCATGCGCGCGGCCCACCACGGATACCTCGGCGATGCCGGGATGGCGCAGCAGCACCTCCTCGACCTCGCGTGGATAGATGTTGCTCCCGCCGCTGATGATCATGTCCTTGGAGCGGTCCTTGAGCGTGAGGAAGCCCTCCTCGTCGACGCTGCCGATGTCACCGGTGTGGAGCCAGCCGCCGCGCAGCGTCTCGCGCGTCGCCTCCTCGTTTCGCCAGTAGCCGGCCATCACGACGTCGCCGCGGCAGACGACCTCGCCCGCCTCGCCGTCGGGGAGGGCGCGGTCCTCGGCGTCGACCACGCGCACCTCGACATCCGTCCGCGGCAATCCCGCCGAGCCCAGCCGCTGGAGCCAGCGCGGGTGCGCGCGGTCCGCGTGGATCTCCTTCGAGAGCGCGGTGATCGTCATGGGGGCCTCGCCCTGGCCGTAAATCTGCGCGAGCTTCGGGCCCAGTAGATCGAGCGCCTTCAGGAGGTCGGCGACGTACATGGGCCCGCCGCCGTAGATGATGGTCTTGAGATTGCGGTGGTCGGCCGCGGCGAAGACGGGATTGGCGACGAGCCGCGTTACCATCGTCGGTGCCGCAAAGAAGCTCACGCCGCGCCAGTGCTGCAGCAGCGCCGCGATTTCCGCGGGATCGAAATGCCCGCCTTCGGGGATCAGGCTGTTGGCGGCCTTGGCGATGTGCGGGAGGCCGTAAACGCCGGAGCCGTGCGAGATCGGGGCCGCGTGCAGCTTCGCATCGAGCGGCGAGATCGCATCGACGTCCGCGTAGTAGCTGAGGCTCGCCATCAGTAGATTGCGATGGGTGAGCGTCGCGCCCTTGGGCCGCCCCGTGGTGCCGCTCGTATAGAAGAGCCAGGCGGGATCCGTCGGCGCGCGCGAGACGAGATCGATGCCGTCCCCGGCGCTCAGGCGCCGCCATTCGGCGTCTCCCACGACGACCGCGCGTCGGAGTTCCGGCACCTCGCCCGCGAGCGGCGCAACGGTCTCTGCGAGGTCCGGACTGACGAAGACGATGCGCGCACCGGATTGCTCGAGAATGTAGCGGAACTCCTCGCGATGCAGCTTCGCGTTGATCGGCACGGCGACGAGGCCCGCGTGCCAGATCGCGAACATCGCCTCGAGATACTGCGGCGAGTTGGTCATGGCGATCGCGACGCGCTCGCCGGGCTCGAGGCCCGGAATGCCGCGCAGCCCTCCCGCGAGCGAGCGCACCCGCTGCGCCCAGGCGCGGTGAGTTAGGTAGACGCCGGTTCCCACGGATATGCCCGGCAGGTCCGGGAAGGCCCGGCCGTTGCGCTCGAGCCAGACGGCGGTGTTCATCGCGGCGATCCTCCCGGAAATTAGCATGGCGCAGCCGCGCCCTCCCTGTCACGCGCGACGCGGAACGGCGGGAATCGCGGGTATCACGGGCGCATGGTTAATCCGTTCCAAATAAAAAATGAAAATACAAAGTAAATCCCCGGCGAAGTTTTTAGACATTTGTACCGTTTGCGCTAGGCTCCCTCGCATGTCGACCGACGTGATCCACGATTTCATTGCACCGGGAACGCGCGGAACGCTGGCGCGAATGCTGGTGCGGCAGAGCCGATTGCGCGACATCTGCGATCACATCGGGCGCGGCCCAGTCGCCAAACTGACGAGCTCTCTGAGCCTCATCGGCGCGGTCGCCCTCTTCTCGCTGATCGCGGTGTCGTGCTCCGCGATCGTCGGCTCCATTCTCTGGTACGTCCTCTTCGGCAATCCCGATATGGGAGTGCCGCAGAACATTCCCGCGCTCGCGATCATCGTGAGCTTCCTCGTGAGCACGCCGGTCTTCTTCTACCTGCAGCTCACGATCCGCCGCCTCGCCGCCTCGCGCGAGGCGCTGAGCCAGTCGCGCTGCACCCTCGAGAACCTCGCGCGCCATCTCGTGACCGCCCGCGACGAGGCCGTGCAGGCCAACCGCGCGAAGTCGACCTTCCTCGCAAACATGAGCCACGAGCTGCGCACGCCGCTCAACGCCATCATCGGCTTCTCCGAGCTCATGTGCCAGCAGGCCTTCGGGCCCGTCGGCGAGCCGCGCTACATCGCTTATCTCGAGGACATCCACGCGAGCGGCAAGCATCTGCTCAAGATCATCAACGACATCCTCGATCTCTCCAAGATCGAGGCCGGCAAGGGCGTGCTCGAGGAGCAGCGCCCCCTCGGCGTCCGCGACGTGATCGATGCCGCCGTCCGCATCGTGCGGCAGGAGGCGGAGCGCAAGGGCGTTCACCTCACCGCCGATTGCCCGGCCGACCTGCCGGCCCTGGTGAGCAGCGAGCGCGAGCTCACGCAGATCCTCCTGAACTTGCTCTCTAACGCGATCAAGTTCACGGACCCCAACGGCCGCGTCGCGGTGCGCGCGGAGATCGCTCGGAAAGGCGGGCTCCTCATCGCGGTCACCGATACCGGGATCGGCATGTCCAAGAGCGAGGTCCGCGTCGCGCTGACGCCCTTCGCTCAGGTCGACAATCGCCTCGCTCGGAAATACGAGGGCACGGGCCTCGGTCTGCCGCTCACCAAGGCGATGGTGGAGATGCATCAGGGACAGCTGCAAATCCACAGCGCGCGCGGACAAGGCACCACCGTCATGCTGCATTTTCCCAAGAGCCGGCTCGTCTTCGCCTCGGAGGCGCAGAAGGGCATGCTCGTCGCCGCCTGATAAGAACGAACGAGAGGAAAGCCGGGACTTCGCCGAGACCGAGACGGGGACAGAACGCCGGAGCATTTTCGATCGAGAACGCAAAGCACCTTTGAAGGCCGTCGGGAGCGAAGAACATGGCGCAGCAGACGAACTCCAATTGGGCGTGGCAGTACCAGGCCGCCGTCGGGGACATCGAGACCTTCGCACGCTCTGTCGCCGATCCCCAGAAGCGGCGAGCCCTCCAGAGACTGGCCAATCACTACCTCGATCTAGTAGCCGCGGGCCTGCCTCAGAACGTCGTCCCGACCCCGGGCTCCTGAAGCGCGCGCCGATGCATCCGCTCGGCGGCGGCGCCGCCGCGGCGGGTTGCACGGCTCTGGCGCGGGCGTTGCACTCGCCCTAGTCTATCGGTCGAGATCCCATGCTCGACCGTCCCTCCTGCCAAGCCCTCGACCACGACGATCCGCTCGCCGCCTTTCGCGAGCGGTTTCTGCTGCCGGAGGGCGCGATCTACCTCGACGGCAACTCCCTTGGCGCGCTGCCGAAAGCCGTGCCCGGGCGCGTGCGAGAGGTCGTCGCGCGGGAGTGGGGCGAGGGGCTGATCCGAAGCTGGAATGCCGCGCATTGGATCGACCTCCCGCGCAGGGTCGGCGACAAGATCGCGCCGCTCATCGGCGCCGAGCCCGGCGAGGTCGTGGCGGCCGACAGCACCTCCGTCAATCTCTTCAAGCTGCTCTCGGCGGCGCTCGAGTTACGGAAGGGGCGGAGCGTCATCCTCTCGGAGGCCGACAACTTCCCGACCGACCTTTACGTGGCCGAAGGCGTGCGGGACCAGCTCGGCAGGGGTCACCGGCTCCGGCTGGTGGCCGGGGAAGAGCTCGTCTCCGCGATCGACGAGGAGGTCGCGGTCGTCATGGCGACGCAGGTGAACTTCCGCACCGGCTTTCGACACGATCTCGATGCCGTCACCGCGGCGGCGCACCGGCAGGGCGCGCTCATGCTCTGGGATCTCTCGCATTCCGTGGGCGCGATGCCCGTGGCGCTCGGACGCGCCGACGCCGATCTCGCGGTCGGCTGCGGCTACAAGTATCTGAACGGCGGACCGGGCGCGCCGGCCTTCCTCTACGTCCACCGCGACCTGCAAGACCGTATCAGGCCGCCGCTCTCGGGCTGGATGGGGCACCGCGAGCCCTTCGCTTTCGAACGGGACTACGCGCCCGCGGAGGGGATCGCACGCAACCTCTGCGGCACGCCGCCGATCCTGGCGCTCGCCGCCCTCGATGCGGCTCTCGATCTCTGGCGCGACGTAGACCTCGACGCGTTGCGCCGGAAGAGCATCGCGCTCTCGGAGCTCTTCATCGGCTTGGTGGAGGAGCGATGCGCGGGCCTCGGTCTTACGCTCGCGACGCCCCGCGACGCCGAACGTCGCGGAAGCCAGGTCTCCTTGCGGCACCCCGAGGGCTACGCGGTGATGCAGGCGCTGATCGCCGAGGGCGTGATCGGCGATTTCCGCAGCCCCGATCTCCTGCGCTTCGGCTTCACGCCGCTCTATCTGCGCTACGTGGACGTCTTCGATTCGGCGGTGGCGCTCGAGAAAATCCTTCGCCGCCAAGGCTGGGACCGGCCGGAATTCAGGCGCCGCGCGACCGTTACCTGACCGGTCCTAAATGGGGAGGCGACGGAACCTAGCCGAACGGGCGCAATGGCATATTCTTGACACTCGCCTTCCCCTGCTTCCCGGGGACCATGGGAGTGAATAGGGAGCGCGGATTACATGGCGAAGGTTAACGAGCGACCCGGATGGACCGAGTTGGTCAGGCCGGGTCGGCCAGTGCCGCCGGGCGTCGAGATCGGCCGCCGGTTCGTCGCCAGCAATTATCGCAAGCAGGTCTGGGAGATCGTCGCGGTCGCGCGCTATGTCGATGAGCCGATGCCGCACGTCCGTCTCTCGCGTGTTGGAGCGCCCTACGACGTGAAGACGCTTTCCGCCGCGGTCCTCATGGATCGCCGATTTTTCCAGGCCGCCGACGAGGCCTGAGCGCGAGTCCTCCTGCCGCTTGACCGGGATGCTGCGCCGCACTAATGCTGGCGGGTGCAGTTCTCTAACGCGGAAGCCGGCTCGAACCGGTTGACGATTCACGAAAATTCCACCCGCTGCGCGAGCGCGGGACGGCTCCGGTCTTTTCCGGCGGCGTCCGATCTCGCCTCTGTGCCGCGTCTCCTCCGGATATTCCCAGCCCATGCTCTACACCGCCTATCAAGTCCATAGCGACGTGCTCGCGCCTGTTCGTCTGATGGCGGAGGCGACCAGGGGCTGGCTCCAATATCCCTGGCCTTTCGTCGGCGGGCATCCCGTGGTGCGCACCCTGGCTGCGGCCTGCGAGCTGCTGTCGCGGGCGGGCATGTCGCATGAGCGACCGGCATTCGGCATTCACGAGGTGGAGGTCGCGGGCAAGCCCGTCGCCGTCCGCGAGGAGATCGCCAGGCGCCATCCCTTCTGCAGCCTCCTCCATTTCCGCAAGGCAGTCGCGGCGGAGCAGCCACGGGTGCTGCTCGTGGCGCCGCTCTCTGGGCATTTCGCGACGCTGCTGCGGGGGACGGTCGCGGCCTTGCTGCCGGAGCACGACGTCTATCTCACGGACTGGGTCAACGCCCGGAGCGTTCCGCTCGTCCACGGCCGCTTCGACCTCGACGATTACATCGATCTCGTCGTGGAGGATCTGCGCTTCCTGGGGCCCGGAGCGCATATAATCGCGGTTTGCCAGCCCTCCGTGCCGGTGCTCGCGGCGGTCTCACTGATGGCGGCGGCGGGCGATCCCGCACAGCCCGCCTCCATGGTGCTTATGGGCGGACCGATCGATACCCGCGCCAATCCCACCGCGGTGAGCAAGTTCGGCGAGCAGCACAGCCTCGAATGGTTCGAGCGCCATGCGATCGGCATCGTCCCCGGCCGCTACCCCGGCGCGTTCCGGCGGGTCTATCCGGGCTTCCTGCAGCTCGTGGGCTTCGTGAGCATGAACCTCGACCGCCACGTTGCCGCGCATGTCGAGCTCTTTCGCGACCTCGTGCGCGGAGACGGCGAGAGCGCCACCGCGACCAAAGCCTTCTATGACGAATACCTCAGCGTCATGGACCTGCCCGCGGATTTCTATCTGCAGACCATGCGGCGGGTGTTCCACGATCATGCGCTTCCTACCCACCGTTTCGTCTCGCGCGAGCGGAAAGTCGAGCCGCGCGCGATCGAGCGTACGGCGCTTCTCTGTGTCGAAGGGGAGAAGGACGACATCTGCGCCGTCGGCCAGACGAAGGCCGCGCTCGAGCTCTGCAACGGAATTCCCGGCGGCCGCCGCGCCTATCACCTGCAGCCCAAGGTCGGGCATTACGGCGTCTTCAACGGCCGCCGCTGGCGCGAGCAGACCTTCCCAAAGGTGCGTGACTTCATCCGCGCCTTTGGGTGAAATACCCGCGGCAAGCACAAGACGCGAAAGCCTAGGGAGGGCCAGCCATGGCGGCTGCGGCAAAGAAGGTCATCATCACCTGCGCGGTGACGGGGTCGATCCACACCCCCACCATGAGTCCGCATCTCCCGCTCACGCCCGACGAGGTCGCGACACAGGCGATCGAGGCGGCGGAGGCGGGGGCGGCGATCCTGCATCTCCATGCACGCGACCCCAAGGACGGCCGTCCGACCCCCGATCCCGGCGTCTTCATGCAGTTCCTGCCGCGGATAAAACAGGCGACGAGCGCGGTCGTGAACATCACCACGGGCGGCGGCCACGGCATGACGCTGGAGGAGCGCCTAGCCGCTCCGCTCAAGGCCTCCCCGGAGATGACCTCGCTCAACATGGGCTCGATGAACTTCGGCCTCTTCCCCATGCTGCAGCGGTACAAGGAGTTCAAATACGACTGGGAGCCGCGTCATCTCGAAGCGTCTAGGGATTTCATTTTTAGGAACACGTTCAAGGACATAGAGCGTATTCTTAAAGATCTTGGAGAGGGGCATGGGACCCGCTTCGAGTTCGAATGCTACGACGTCGGCCATCTCTATACGCTCGCTCACTTTTTGGAGCGCAAGCTCGTGAAGCCGCCGCTCTTCGTGCAGACGATCTTCGGCATCCTCGGGGGCATCGGAGCCGACCCCGAGAACCTCACGCACATGAAGCACATCGCCGACAAGCTCTTTGGCACGGATTACTACTGGTCGATCCTGGCAGCAGGGCGACACCAGCTCCCGCTGGTGACCATGGGTGCCATCATGGGCGGGAACGTCCGGGTAGGGCTCGAGGACTCGCTCTACATCGGCAAGGGCCAGCTCGCGAAGTCGAACGCGGATCAAGTCCGTCGCATTCGTACGATCCTCGAGAACCTCTCGCTGGAGGTCGCGAGTCCGGCGGATGCCCGGACCATGCTCGCGCTCAAGGGCGGCGACCGGGTCTCCTTCTGAGCCGCGGCCGATGATCGACAAGCGCGTGGCGAGCCTCGGCGAGGCGGTGGCGGGGGTTCGGGACGGCGCCACCATCCTCTGCGCGGGCTTCGGCGCCGTGGGCGGCCCGGACGAGCTGCTGGACGCGCTCCTCGAGCAGGGGGCCAAGGATCTGGTGGCGGTCGCCAACAATGCCGGGAGCGGCGATCGCGGCCTCGCGGCGCTCATCGCCAACGGAAGGGTGCGCAAGGTGATCTGCTCCTATCCCCGTTCCGATCGCCCGCACGCCTTCGAGGCCGCCTACAAGGCGGGTAAGCTCGAGCTCGAGTTGGTGCCGCAGGGCACGCTCAGCGAGCGCATGCGCTGCGCCGCGGCGGGGCTCGGAGGGTTCTACTCGCCGGTCGGCGTGGGGACCCGGCTTGCGGAGGGCAAGGAGACGCGGGAGATCGATGGGCGCCTCTATGTGCTGGAGAAGCCCTTGAAGGGCGATGTCGCGTTTTGCAAGGCGCTCAGGGCCGACCGCTGGGGCAATCTCGTCTATCGGAAATCCGCGCGGAACTTCAATCCCGTGATGGCCATGGCCGCGGACCTCACGGTGGTGCAGGTGAAGGAATTCGCCGAGCTCGGCGGGCTCGATCCCGAGTGCATCCACACGCCCGGCATTTTCGTCGATCGCATCGTCCAGGTGGGAGCGAAGCCATGAAGCCGCTGAGCCGGCGCCAGATCGCCTGGCGCGCCGCGCAGGACATCGCCGATGGCAGCTACGTCAATCTCGGCATCGGACTGCCGACCCTGGTCGCCGATTTCATTCCCGGCGACCGCGAGATCGTCTTCCACAGCGAGAACGGCGTCCTCGGCCTCGGCAAGGCGCCGGCGCCGGGAGAGGCCGACCCCGACCTCATCAATGCGGGAAAGGGCGCCGCGAGCCTGCTCCCGGGCGGCAGCTTCTTCCATCACAACGACGCCTTCCTGATGATCCGCGGCGGCCATGTCGACCTCTCCCTGATGGGGGCCTTCGAAGTGTCCGAGCGCGGCGATCTCGCGAATTGGACCACCGACGATCCCGGCTTCCCGCCGGGGGTGGGGGGCGCGATGGATCTCGCAGCGGGCGCCCGCGAGGTGCGCGTCCTCCTGGAGCACACCACGAAGGACGGGCAGCCGCGGCTTCGTCACAGCTGTCACTACCCGCTGACGGCGCCTCGCTGCGTCAAGCGCATCTACACCAATCTCGCGGTCATCGACGTGACGCCGGAGGGGCTGCTGGTGCGCGAGATGGTCGAGGGCGTGAGCCTCGCGGCTCTCCAGGAAGCGACGGAGCCGCCGCTTACGCTTGCCAACGACTGGCGCCCCCTCAACGCGCCGGCGGTCTGAGGGGCCGTCATCCCGGTGTCACGAGCCGGGGATTAAGAGCGTGCCCAGGGGGACTACTCAAACGATGGGGAAGACAATGAAAAGTTGGATGCGGCTCCTGCCGCTGACGGCCGTTGCCTTGGCGCTCGGCCTTGCTTCGGCTGCCGCCCAGCAGGCAGCGGCGAAGGCGCCGAAGGGCATCGAGAAGATCGAGCACATCATCGTGATCTATCTCGAGAACCACAGCTTCGACGACCTATTCGGCAAATTTCCGGGCGCAAACGGTCTCGCCAGTGCGGGGAAGCGCGCGGTGCAGGTGGATCTCAACGGGAAGCCCTACAGGACGCTGCCGCCGGTGATCGACGCCGGAAAGAAGCCGCCGGCGCCTGATATGCGCTTCCCGGCCAATCTCCCGAACAAGCCGTTTCCCCTCGATAAGTACGTGCCGCTCGATCAGAAGTACCCGAGCGCGGTCCACGCCTATCTGCACGAGATCGCCCAGATCAACGGCGGCAAGATGAACAAGTTCGTCTCCGAAGGCGACACCGGAGCCCTGCCGATGGGGTACAACGACGGCAGCAAGCTGGCGCTCTGGAAATACGCGAAGGAATTCACGCTCTCCGATCACTTCTTCCATGCGGCCTTCGGGGGCTCGTTCCTCAATCACTTCTGGACCATCTGCGCCTGCACGCCGGTCTACAAGGACGCGCCGCAGTCGATGCGCTCGACCTTCGGTCCCGATGGGCACTTCACGAAGGACGGGCAGGTGTTGCCCGATCCCGAGGGCCACGTCGTCAACACGAGCTTCACCGTCTTCACGCCCCACCCCGCCAGCATCACCGACAAGAACCTGCTGATCCCGCCACAGACCATGAAGACGATCGGCGACGAGCTCACGGAGAAGGGCATTTCCTGGGCCTGGTATTCCGGGGGCTGGAACGACGCGCTCGCGGGCAATGCCGCGCCGGATTTCCAGTACCACCACCAGCCCTTCGCCTATTTCGCCAATTACGCCGACGGCACCGAGGCGAAGAAGCAGCACCTGCTCGACGAGGTCGAGCTCATCGCTGCCATCGACAAAGGAACGGTCCCCTCGGTCGTGTTCTGGAAGCCCATCGGCGAGCTCAACGAGCACCCCGGCTACGCCAATACCAGCTCGGGCGACGAGCATACGGCCGAAGTCATCGAGAAGATTCGCAAGAGCCCGATCTGGAAGGGCACGGTCATCATCGTGACCTATGACGAGAACGGGGGAATGTGGGACCACGTGCCGCCGCCCAAGGCGGACAAGTGGGGCCCCGGCTCGCGCGTGCCGACGGTCATCATCTCGCCCTTCGCCAAGCGGCACTATGTCGACCACACCGTCTACGACACGACCTCGATCCTTAAATTCATCGAGACCCGCTACGGCCTGGCCCCGCTGGGTGCGCGGGACGCCAAGGCGAATAACCTGACGCACGCCTTGAATCTCGGCGGCAAGTAGTCCGCCGCACCTGCTGCGGCCGCCGGCCCTGCAAGGGGGTCGGCGGCTGTCGCGTTTCTCGGCGCTATTCCTTTGCTTCCCTTGGTGTATGATCGGTTCGGCACTCGCCAGGCCCGGAAAGAGGCCGCGAGGAGGATCACGGGCGGCCCGATCCGAGCGGCCGCGTCATCGGAGGAAGGACAGGAGACATCATGGAGAGACGCAGGTTTCTGAAGGCGGGCGGCGTTGGATTGGCTGCGAGCGCGATAGCGGCTCCGGCGATCGCCCAGACGGCGCCGGAGATCAAGTGGCGCCTCGCGGCCAGCTGGCCCAAGAGCCTGGATACGCTCTTCGGCGGAGCTGAATATCTCGCCAAGCGAGTGGCGGAGATCACCGACAACAAGTTCCAGATCCGGGCCTTTGCGGGCGGCGAGATCGTGCCCGCGCTCCAGGTGCTGGACGCAGTGCAAAACAACACCGTCGAGCTCGGTCATACCGCGTCCTACTACTACGTCGGCAAGGACCCGACCTTCACCTTCGACACGACCGTTCCGTTCGGGCTCAATGCGCGCCAGCAGAATGCGTGGATGTGGCACGGCGGCGGAATGCAGCTTCTGCGCGAATTCTTCGGTGGCTACAACGTCTACCCCATCGTCGCCGGCAATACCGGCGCACAGATGGGCGGTTGGTTCAACAAAGAGATCAAGACCGTCGACGACCTCAAAGGCCTCAAATTCCGCATCGGCGGCTGGGCCGGTAGCGTGCTGGTAAAGCTGGGCGTCGTGCCGCAGGTTATAGCGGGCGGCGACATCTACCCATCGCTCGAGAAGGGCACCATCGATGCTGCAGAATGGGTCGGCCCCTACGACGACGAGAAGCTCGGCTTCTACAAGGTAACGAAGTTCTACTATTACCCAGGCTGGTGGGAGGGCAACGCCCAGCTCTCCCTCTACGTCAACCTCGACCAGTGGAACAAGTTGCCGAAGACCTATCAGGCGGCGCTGGAGACGGCGTCGGCTGAGGCGCGGAACTGGATGATCGGCAAGTACGATGCGGACAATCCGGCCGCGCTCAGGCGGCTTGTCGCGGGCGGCACCAAGCTGACGGCCTTCCCGCAGCCCGTGCTCGAGGCGTGCTACAACGCATCAAATGAGCTCTACGAGGAGACGGCTGCGAAAAACGCGAAGTTCAAGAAGCTCTACGAATCCTGGAAACAGTTCCGCACCGAAGAGGCGTTGTGGTTCCAATTCACGGAATATAGCTTCGACAGCTTCATGCTGCGACATCAGAAGACCTGAGCCGAGAGAGCGGTCGCTCAAGAGAAAGCCCCGCCGATTGGCGGGGCTTTTTCGTTTGCGCTCGCGCGAGACGGCCGCGCAGCGCTCCTATTTGATTTGCGGGATGAAGGGTTGCTCGCTTCCGCCCTGATCCAGCACCGGCGCCTCGATCTTGACCTTGTTGGGATCGATGTTTGGTCCTGTATCCAGCGAGACCAGGACGAGCCGGGGAAAGAGAATGACGATCGCGACCATGATGAGCTGGATGCACACGAAGGGGATCGAGCCCCAATAGATCTGCCCAGTCGTCACAGGCTCGAGCCGCTTGCCGCTGATGCGGTCGGCATAGGGCATGCTCGGCGCGACACTGCGGAGATAGAAGAGCGCGAAGCCGAAGGGCGGATGCATGAACGACGTCTGCATATTTATGCCGAGGAGAACGCCGAACCAGACGAGATCGATGCCGAGCTTTTCCGCGACGGGACCTAGCAGGGGCACGATGATGAAGGCCAGCTCGAAGTAATCCAGGAAGAACGCCAGCACGAACGTCATCAGGTTGACCACGATGAGGAAGCCGAGCTGTCCCCCGGGCAGGCTCGTCAGGAGATGCTCCACCCAGAGATCGCCGTTGACGCCGCGGAACACGAGGCTGAAAACTGTCGAGCCGATCAGGATGAAGATCACGAAGCAGGAGAGCTTCGCGGTCTTGTCCATGGCCTGATGGAACAGGGACCAGCTCAGACGGTTATTGGCGAGCGCCAGAAGCATTGCGCCGCTCGCGCCCATTGCGCCTCCCTCAGTCGGGGTCGCAATCCCCAAGAAGATCGTGCCCAGAACGAGAAAAATGAGGGCGAGCGGCGGCATCATCACGATGACGACGCGCTCGGCAAGCCGGCTTAGCAGCCCGAGCTTGAGGAGTCTGTTGGCAACCGCGATCGCATAGGCCACGAAGCCGACCAGCGCGCAGGCCCAGATCGCGTGCATTTCGTAAAGGCTGAGATAGATGGCGCCTGCTGTCGCCGCAGCAACAATCGCCAGGAGCGAGGTATAGCCCGCGCTCCCGTCGTCCTCGTGGATCGTGATCGCCTCCCGGGGCAGGGCCGGCACCCAATCCGGCTTGATGATCGTGACGAGCACGATGTACCCGGCATAGAGCGCCGCGAGCCCGATGCCCGGAAAAAAGGCGCCCTGGTACATGTCGCCGACGGAGCGGCCAAGCTGATCCGCCATCACGATCAGCACCAGGCTCGGCGGAATGATCTGCGCGAGCGTGCCCGAGGCTGCAATGACGCCCGCGGCGGTGCGGCGGTCGTAGCCGTAGCGCAGCATGATCGGGAGCGAGATCAGGCCCATGGAGATCACGGAAGCCGCCACGACGCCCGTCGTCGCCGCGAGTAGCGCGCCCACGAAGACGACGGCGTAAGCGAGGCCGCCGCGCAGCGGGCCGAACATCTGTCCGATCGTATCGAGCAGATCCTCCGCCATGCCGCTGCGTTCGAGGATGAGGCCCATGAAGGTGAAGAATGGCACCGCCAGCAGCGTGTCGTTTCGCATGATCCCGAACACGCGCTGCGGCAGCGCTTGCAGCAGCTCCGGACCCAGCAGCCCGAATTTGATCGCGAGCGCACCCCAGACGAGGCCGTTTGCGGCCAGCGCGAAGGCGACGGGATAGCCGAAGAGCAGAAGGATCACGAGCGCCGCGAACATCAGCGGCGCAATGTTCTGGATGATGAATGCTTCCATGAGGTCAATCCGCCGCGTGTTCGCCGTGATGCTCGCCCTCTTTCACGAGCGGATCGGGACCGGCGCGCAACAAAAAGGCGATGCGTTTGACGATCTCGGAGAAGCCCTGCAGCATCAAAAGTAAGAATCCGATCGGAATGAGGATCTTCGAGGGCCAGCGGATCAGGCCGCCGGCGTCGCTGGAGATCTCGCAATCGGTACCGGATTGCGGAGGCATCGCCCAGGGAAATAAATCGAAAACATGCGTTCCCATCAGGCTGCAGCCCGCGACGGACTTCGCGAAAAACGGCCAGCTGAACCAAGCGATGATGAGCGTCATCGGCAGCAGGAAGAGCAGGCCGCCGATGATGTCGATCCAGGCTCGAGTGCGATGGGAAAGGCGTCCGGCGACGATGTCGATGCGGACGTGCTCGTTGTTGAGGAGCGTGTACCCCGAGCCGAGCAGGAACACTGCGGCAAAAAGGTACCATTGCAGCTCGAGCCATGCGTTCGAGCTCGTGTCGAACACATATCGCACGGTCGCGTTGGCGGAGCTCACGACGACCGCCGCAAAGATCAGAAACCCGATCGCTCTGCCGATTTGACCGTTCAGGGAATCGATGGCTCGGCTAAGAGCCAACAGTCCGCGCACGCCGTCCTCCCATGCCCCACTCTTGTTTATTAGCCGGCCGAATTAGCCGAATTGAGAATGCTTGTCGCCGGATTAGAAGCCTGCGTCAAGGGTTGCAGGGAGCGCACGGCCGGCGAATTCTGCACGGGAACGTGATTCCGGGATCGCAGAATTCGGGATTAGCCTCGTGCCGGCGCATATGCATCAAAATCGGGCATGTGCCCCCATGAGGCCGGTACTTCGATAGGGAGGTCCGACCGAGCGTGCAGGCAAGCGCAGGGTTCCGCCGGCATAAAGGCGCCGCTCTCGCGGGGATCTTGCTGCTTCTCCTCGCGGCCTGCTCCTCGGGGCCGCCTCCGCCGCCCTTCGCATCAGTCGCCGACCGGATTCCGCCGGTCTCCGCGACTGAGGCGCGCATCTTCTTCTATCGCTATTACCAGATCTACGTCAGCATGGCGCGGCCCTACATCAGGGTGAACGGCGAGTCCGTCGCCATCTCCGAGCCCGGCGGCGTCCTCTATCGGGACGTGGCGCCCGGGACATATCTGATCTCGGTCGACAGCTACGGCCTCTACCCCGGCCAGAACAAGACCGTGGCTCTGGCGGCAGGACAGACGCTCTATGTCCGCGTCGATTCCGTGCGCGGCTACAACGCGGGATTCGACGCCTACGACCCCGAGGACTTCGCGGTCAGGATCATCGAGCCCGGCCCGGCCCAGGCGGACATGCTTTCCCTCAAATACTACGGCGCGCCCTGACCCGCGCCTCTGCGTGCAACTATTGCGGCCCAAGACGGAGCGACTCATGTAGGGTGGCAGGCGGAGGATTGGGATGCGGCAACTTGCTCTGCTGATGCTCGTTGGGATCGGAGTTGTGCTCGCGGGCTGCGCGGGGCCCGGGAATGCGCCACCCTTCATCGCGGTCTCGATCCCCCCGCTGCCGCAGGGCCTTGCGCGGATCTATTTCTTTCGGGATTGGGAGCCCTATGACAGCCTGTCGCGGCCCTGGATTCGCCTGAACGGCACTCCCGCGGCCATATCGGAGCCCGGAGGGGTGAGTTTCCGCGACGTGCCCCCGGGCCCCTACGTCATCAGCGTCGACAGCCAGGGGATCTACTTCAACCAATCCAAGACCGCGCTGCTCGGCCCCGGCGACACGATCTACGTGAAGATCCTATCGCTGTGGAGCTGGGACCGCGGGTTCGCATGGACCCGCGACACCTTCGTCGTGGCGCTCGTCTGGGACCCGCAGGCGAGGGCGGAGATAGAGAGGCTGAATTATTTCGAGGCGCAGCCCTAGCTCGAGGCGCCGCCGCCATCGTCGCGCGGCGGCGGGGGCGGAGCGGCGACGGCAGGGCTGCGTTTGCGGAAGAGACGCTTGATGAAGGCGCCGACCCCCGAGAGCGCGACCAGGACGATGATCCAGGCCTTCTTGAGGAACACCAGGGCCAGCGCGAGCAGACCGAACTTGGCGGCCACCTTGGCGCCGACCAGGCCCGCGACCAGCGTTGCGATGCCGTATTCCGCGACCTTGTCGTTCGGCTGGAAGTCGCCATAGCGCGCGCCCGCATCGAAATCGTAGACGGCACGCATGCGATTCAGGAAAACGTTGGGGTCGTCCTTGGCGTCGCCCGCCCAGACGAGCGGCTCGTGGCCGTATCGACTGAAGATCAGGACGCTCGCGTTGACGGTGTCGGTATCGCCGTCGCGGAGATTGATGGCCCAGCTCACGATCTTCGTGCCGGGGTCGAGCGTGGGCGTCTGCCGCCAGCCCAGGATGGTCAGCGGGGAGACATTGTGCTTTTCCCGCTCCTTGTTGTCCTCCTCGGTGCCTTCTTTCATGCCGTCGAGCAAGGCGGCCGCATCGACATCGGACCAGTCGTCGAACTTCACGTATCCGCCGCGGACGCTTTGGAAGGCGACGATGCTGCGGCCTTTGGGGTCGACGACGATGGCTTCGAGATTGTCGGGAGCGGCGACACCGTTTACCGCTTCGAAGAACGCGACGGCGTCGGCGCCCAGGACGATACCGTAATTCGCGGGGAGGGAGACGCTGCTCTTGGAGGCGGTCAGCTTGTAGTTGGTTGTCCGTGAAGAACGCGCGCGGCGCCTGATTTAGGCGATGCGCGGCTGGTGGGCGGATTCGGCGAGCGCCTGGATCAAGGCACGCAAAAGCGCCGCCAGCCAGCGCAGGAGCAGGCCGAAGTTGT
>Ga0335085_10002162_pt1 | contig 37793 bp, 33 predicted proteins | sample Lox_Sample_45_FD_206712 | JGI IMG/M metagenome (GOLD analysis project Ga0335085, IMG submission 206712) | Soil microbial communities from Loxahatchee National Wildlife Refuge, Florida, United States - Lox_Sample_4.5 | ecosystem: Environmental > Terrestrial > Soil > Wetlands | place: USA...
GGATCGACCCACGATTGGAAATTGACCACGATCACCAGATAGATCAACAGGATCGCACCGGCCAGCCCGAAGTAAAGCTGGCTGTAGGCGCTGGTCATGGTGCGAACCTGGCCTCTCAGCACGACATAGGAGCCGCGCGGTACATCTTTGCGGGTTTCCTGGAGGATGCGATCGATGTCGCCGGAGACCGCGCCGAGATCACGACCCTGGACGGCACCATAAATGTCGACGACCGGCTGCACATTGTAGTGGGACACAACGCCAGGGCTCGGCCCGGGCGTGATCTGCGCCAGGCCGCCCAAATACTGCGGCGTCTCAGTTCCTGCCGAGGTAATCGGCACGTTGACCAGGTCCGAAATCGAGTCGATGCGATATTGCGGCATCTGCGCGACGATCGGATATGAAACGCCGTTCTCGTTGTTCAGCCAGAAATTCGGATGCACCTGGGCGCTTCCCGAAAGCGTAACCAGGAGACTGTTGGCGATGTCGCGCTGGCTCAGGCCGACTGCGCCGGCGAAGGTTCGATCGACGTTCACGTTGATCTGCGGATAGTTGAACACCTGCTGGATGCGCAGGTCGGCGATGCCGGAAATCAAGCGGATGCGCTTGAGCAAGTCCGTGGCGTAGGCGTAATTCGCCTTTTGGTCATGGCCGATGACCTGCACATCGATCGGCGCCGGCAGGCCGAAATTTAAGATTTGCGAGACGATGTCGGCCGGCAGGAACGAAAATGTGGCGCCTGGGAATTGCTTTGGCAAAATGGTCCGCAGCTGCTTGATAAAAGTTTCGGTCGAAGCGTGACCCTCCTTGAGGCTGATCAAGGTGTCGCCGTCCTCCGGACCGATCGTTCCGGTGTTTTGGTAGGCCATGTTGATGCCGGAAAACGGCAGCCCGATGTTGTCGACAATGTTGTCGAGTTGCTCCGGCGGGATCGTCTGGCGAACGGTCTGCTCGATGCGGTCGAACAGGCGCGCGGTTTCCTCGATGCGGGTGCCGGCCTGGCCGCGTACGTGCATTAGAATCTGTCCGGAATCGACTGCCGGAAAGAAGTTCTCGCCGAGGAATGGCCAAAGTCCGAACGACAGGAGCACACAAGCGAGAAAAGCGGCGATGAAAGTCTTTGGATGACCGAGCGCGAGCAGCAAAAGCGATCGATAACGGTCTCGGATGCGCTCAAACCGCCGATCAAATGCCAGCTGAAAGCGCCTGAAAGGGTTGCGCCAGCGGGTCGGCGGTGGCTCGCCATGGCCGGCGACGGCGTGCTCACCGGCCATCAGATAATTGGCCATGGTCGGGACCAGTGTGCGCGACAGGATGAACGAGCCGACGAGAGCAAAGACCACGGCTTCCGCCAGCGGCCGGAACAGGTAGCCGGCGACGCCGCCAAGCTGGAACATCGGCACGAACACAATGCACAGGCACAACAGCGTCACGAAAGCCGGAATGACGATCTGTTGTGCTCCGTCGAGGATTGCCGTTTCGATCTCTTTGCCCTGTTCCAGATGATAGTTGATGTTTTCGATGGTGACGGTTCCGTCGTCGACCAGGATGCCGACGGCAAGAGCAAGGCCTCCCAAAGTCATCACATTGATGGTTTCGCCCAGCCACGACAGGGCTGTGAGTGAAAAAAGTATGGCGAGTGGAATCTCGATCAGGATGATGACCGTGGAGCGCCAACTGCCAAGGAAGATCAGGATCATCAAGCCGACCAAAGCGGCCGCCAGCGCCGCCTCCCGGATGACGCCAAAGACGGCCGCTTTGACAAAAATCGACTGGTCGCCGACGGCATGCAGGTTGAGGCTGGTCGGCAAACTCTCTTCAATACGCGGCAGCAGCGATTTGACGCCTTCGATGACGCTGAGCGTCGACGCCGCACCGGCCTTGAGAATGGTCATCAGCACCGCTCGCGATCCGTTGACCCGGACGAGGTTGGTCTGCGGCGGTGAACCTTGGTGCACGTAAGCTACGTCGTGGAGGAAAATGACCGTGCCGTTGACCTTCTTCACCGGGAGGTCGTTGATCTTCTCAAGCACCACCGGGCTCGCATTGAGAGCTACGTTCCAGTCGAACTTGCCGACCTTCTCATCGCCCGCGGGCAAGATCAGGTTCTGTACCGTGATGGTGTTGACGACATCGTCGGCCGACACGTTATGGGCCTGCATAGCCTGCTGATCGAGATCGACCTGCACCTGCAGAATCTTGCCGCCATAGGGCGAAGGCACCGCGGCGCCGGCGACGGTCGAGAGCTGCGGCCTGATGAAATTCTGGCCGAAATCAAAGAGCTGCATCTGCGGCAGCTTTTTGCTCGATAACGCCAGCTGCAGGATCGGCACGCTGGTAGCGTTGTAGCTCAACACGTAAGGCGGCGTTATGCCCGGCGGCAACAGCTTAAGCACCGTTTGCGAGGCTGCCGTCACCTGCGCCAAAGCAGCAGCAATATCCACGTTCTTTCGAAAGAAGATCTTTACGACGCCGTAGCCCGTCAACGACTGCGATTCGATGTGCTCGATGTCGGCGACCTGTGCGGTCAGATAACGTTCGTAGAAGTAGATGACCCGGCCGGACATATCGTTCGGCAGCAGGCCATTGTAGGTCCACACCACGCTCACCACCGGAATATTAATGTTGGGAAAGATGTCGGTCGGAGTGAGCAGTGCCGCGCGGACGCCGAAAAGCGCGATCACGATGGCGAGTACGACGAACGTGTAGGGACGCTTGAGCGCGGTAACGACGATCCACACGGCAGCGATCTCCTAATGGTGCCGCAACCGGCGCGCTCCGCGATGTCGGACGCTGAGCACGGTCGGAACGAGGAACAAAGTCGCCAGCGCTGCCACAGTCAGGCCGCCGCTGACGGCGCGGCCCGGCAGCTCGTTCTGCTCGCCGCCCGGACCGAGCGCAAACGCCATCGGCACCATGGCGACGATCATGGCAAGCGCCGTAACGAGTGCCGGGCGAAACTGCGTAACGCCGCAGTCCGGCGTCGCTGTGCGTACCGGCGATACGATCTTGCGGTCACAGCACCGGCGCACCCGCCTGCACCCAACGCCAAAATATGGCCCTTCAGGCAGGACTTTAGCGGCGACAAGACGCATTCAACGTGAAGCTCCCGGAGACAGTTGAAGCCCAAATCGGACCGGGGTCCGCGGGCTCAGCTTCCTCAGTTTCGTCGCTCCCCGTTTCGCGCGAATTGCAGCCACTCCGGCGATCGAAGCTGGTGCCTCGCGCGGGGGACAATGCGCGACACTCTATTCGCTGACAAGCGCGATTTAGCCTCTCAAGTGCGCGCATCGGTCGCGTCGACTTTTAGGAGAATCGCGGCTTCGGGCGCGCCTGCGTGTTGCCGAGATGTCACATACCCGCGCATCGACGCGCCATCCCCAGCCGGCCTGTTGACAAGGTACCGACGGGAACTGATGGTATCGCTGTATATTTTCGTATACAGCGCGCGGCTGTACTACAGGGCGGGGGTCATCATGAAAAAACAGGCAAACGACGGGCGGAGTCTGCGCCCGAATCTGACTAGTGCGGGCGTGCGGAAATCCATGATCGGTGGCAGCTTGGGTTGTGCCATCGCGGCCTTGGCGTTGGCGCCATTTGCCGCCCAGGCCGATCCGCTCGATCCCACTTTTGTCAACCAGTGGATGGCGATGGCAACGGCGACCCAGGCCGCGCAACCGCACTGGATGACTCCCCTCGTGACGGTCACGCCGCGCCTTGAGCAAGAGCTGCGTTGGGACTTTTACGATCAGCAAAATGGGACCGGCAGCCAGGGCAACGGCCAACACATTTACAACTACGGCGGCCCGGGCGGCATGAGGGCCGAGTTCATTCCCAGCACCAACACGGAATTGATCCTCGCCGCGCCGCCGGTCGCGAACGCGTGGGGACCAAAAGGCACCGCTCAAGGGATGGGCGATTGGCCGGCGTTTTTGGTGAAATACCGCTTTGCTGCCGCCAACGAGGAAAACGGCAATTACATCGTTACCGCGTTCTTCCAGATGTCGGATCCGTCCGGCACGGGCGCCGGCATCTCAAACAACGTCCTGGTCGCAGCGCCTACTCTGGCATTCGGCAAGGGCTGGGGTGATTTCGACTTCATAATGACGCTCAGTCAGCAATATCCGGTCGCCTCGATCGGTACACCGCCCAAGACCGGCACCACTGTGGGCAATTTCGGCGATCCGTTCCTTTGGAACACCACTTTCCAGTATCACTTCTTGCAATATTTCTGGCCGGAGCTGGAGGTCAATTACACGTATTGGCCGAACGGCACGCATTCGGGCCTCAGCCAGGTGCTGCTCACGCCCGGCATCATCTTCGGCCGCTTTCCGCTCGGACCACCTCGGCAAAACCTGATCTTAGGCGTCGGTTATCAGTTCGCGGTGACCAACAATCCGGTGGTGCAGAACAACGTGGTCGCGACCGTCCGCGTCACCTTCTAGCGGCCTGCGCCGAGGTCCGGCAAATCGCGGACTTCGTACAAAGGTTAGAAGTGTTGCCATTGGGCCGCTACTGTCTTTTTTCGGGGCATTAGCGGCTCACGGTCGCTTGCGCGCGTTATCGAAACCGACCATTCTGGACCGAGGGGATGCCATTTGCAGGCGGAAACTAGACGTTTCGCGTCGGCGCTGCTGATGGTTGACGATCATTGCACTTAGTCGTCGTTGCTTCGGTAGTTGGAGTGCATCCGTCTCGTGCCGGCGCTAGCCAAGTTTCCGCGTCCACAACGGGGCCGCCAACGATGGCGCGCAACGCGCTTCCGCGTCGTTGTGTTGAGCAGTATCGCCTCCGGCGCTTTGGCTTCGTGCGCCGTCGGGCCTGATTACGCGCCGCCGCAAGCGCCGATGCCGGCCGGTTTCGCAGTCGCCGGCGCCACATCTCAACACGCGACGGCTGACCGTCGTGTCGCCGATACCACACAGTGGTGGCGCACGCTGCATGACCGGGAACTTGATTCGCTGATTGATCGCGCCATCGGCGCGAGCCCGACTCTTGAAATTGCTTTGGACCGCCTGCAGCAAGCGCGCGCACAAGAATTCGTCGTCATTGGTTCGGCGTTGCCAATGTTGGGGGCGAGCGAAGGCGGAGCCTTTGGCTCGGGAACCGATTTGGCCCGCGGGCGCGCGAGTCAAACGCTGGTCTCCGCCGAGAACGGCAATTTTGGACAAATTAGCAATCTTGTCGGCTTCGACGCCGCCTGGGAAATCGATGTGTTCGGCAAATTTCGGCGCGCGATCGAGGCAGCGCAGTACGACGTGGAAGCCGCGGTTGCGGCCCGCAACGTGGTGCTGATTTCGCTCGTTGCCGACGTAACCCGCGCGTATCTCGATCTGCGCGCTTTGCAGATGCGGCTCGCGTTGCTCCGAAAACAAATCGGAGTTGTGCAGAAGTATGTCGACTTCGTACAAGAGCGATTCAGCCGGGGCATCACCAACGAGTTGGACGTCACGCTGGCGCAACGTCAACTGGCGCAGTTGCAGGCCGAGATTGAGCCGCTGATCGCCCGGATTAATGCCGCGCGCTATGTGATTGCCGTTCTGATCGGAGAGTTTCCCGAAAGTTTGGGCCAGGAGCTGACAAGGCCCGGAATGCTTCCTGCGCTGCCCGGACGGATTCGTTCCGGTCTGCCGATCGATCTGCTGCGGCGGCGGCCCGACATCGCCGAGGCGGAACGCCAATTGGCCAGCGCCAACGCTCTCATCGGCGTCGCGACCGCCAGCCTGTTTCCCCAAGTGGCCGTCACCGCTTCTTACGGCGCGCAGCAAGGACCGAACCTCACCCAAACACCGATCAATCCGATATGGTCGGTCGGGCCTGCGCTCGCTGCGCCGCTGTTGGATTTTGGCCGGCTCGACGCGTTTGTGGAGAAAGCCGACTATCGCAGCCGCGAGCTTTTATTCAACTACAAACAAACCGTGCTCAACGCCGTGCGCGAAGTGGACACTGCCGTCGATGCCTATAGCGCGCAGCAGGCTCAGTTACGCCATCTCGCCGACGCTATGACGGCTGCAAGGCGCGCGGTAAAGCTTGCGACCGAGCGGTTCGATCGGGGCCTGATCGATTCGCTGAACGTCATCGACGCGCAGCGGCAGGAATTTGCCATCGAGCAAGAATACATATCGGCGCAGCAAAGTGCCGCAGAGCAGCTGGTAACGCTCTACAGATCGCTCGGCGGCGGCTGGGAGGATTATCAGATCTTTCCGCCGATCCGGCTGCCGCTGCCGGCGGTCGCCGCCGCGTTCAAGAGCCTGATGGCGCCGAACGCCGAACCGTAGACCAGCGTGCAATGCAAGCCCGCTGTGATGTGAGCTGTCGATGTGAGATTGGTCCGACCGAAAATCGATCAGACGATTGGTCGGGTCCAGCAAATAATTGAGCAGCTATCTTGGATTTGGATAGGTGGAGGCTGCTGCTTCATTGGCGGCTGGAGCCAAGGGCACGGCGGCAGGAGCAGGGTCGGTCGAAGCGGATGCGCGCTCATATGAGCCCGGTGGAGCCCGCACGGCCGGCATCGAATCTTGCTCCGGTGGATCGCGAAACATCGCGAGAAATTCGGCATATGAATTCGTCAAGGAGCCAAGCGTCACCGTTCCTCGTTCGGTGGCTGGAGCAGCAGCAACCGGAGCCGCAGCAACCGGAGCCGCAGGAGCGATCGACATTGGCGGATCCGACATTGCCGACGACGGGTTTGGAGGCGGCGACACGGCAGCCGTCTGGTAGGGACTAGGGGAATTGGCAGCAGTCGAGGAAGACGGGGAAGAGAACGAGGAACACGCGACCAACGCCGGCAATACGGCAAAGCCCGTCAGCGCAAAGCCGACCCATCGCCCCCTATGGACAACACGCGTCCACTCGCGCCTTCCGCGGTGCCCCTTCTGCTGTGCCATGGCCGAGTTATAGCCATTGCGTGATACCGTCCTCAAGACCTGACCGCACCGAAAGGCCAAGTGCAGCAGATTGCTTCACCTGTCGGCTGCTGTTCCGCCGATCCGGCAGCACCACCGCAGCTGCTGAAGGCCTTTTGCCGCCAGGCAGCTATAGCGAAAATTTGATGTCGGACGAGGCAATGAAGTCGTCGCCGACAAGGCTTATCTGAAGGGGCGTATCGGGGCGCCCCGTTTGCGCGACTGCAAGCGCTATGATCGGACTACCACATGCCCAAAAGCCGCCCGGATTGGTCCCGACCGTTGTCAACCCGCCATCAAAAAAGGAGTGTCTCATGAAACGAACATTCCACGGACTATTGGCGGGCGGCTTCCTCCTGACCAACCCGGCCTTTGCTGGTGAGCCAGCGCTTGTCGACCGCAATGGCCATCCAGTCGCGTTTGATACAACTGCCAAATTGCAAGAACAGTGGAACGCTTATGTCAAAGTCCACGGCATAAAGAGGGGTGGCTACATCTACACGCCCTACAGTGCAAAATTCGGCCGCGGTGGAATCCATTGCGACGATACGGGTACTAATATTTCACCGGCCTGTGACGTCGACGACATTACCATTTTCGGCGGCAACTAAGACAGATCAGGGCCAAGAGGCACTAATACGAGTCAGAGCTTGGAATTGGGGGCACATTCCGAACCGCCGGGAGTTTTGCCGATGACCACGTCGCCCAAAATCCACTCAACGTTCATCGCGCTCGTTGCGAGTTTCGGTTTTGCTTTCGTCGCCGTTTCGGTTGGAGTGTTTCCTGCCGCGGCTACAAGCCGCGACAAGCACCACCAAGCGGCCGCGCAGCAGCGTGTCCATCACGTCAACGCAGCAAATCGCGGGTATTGGTTCGATCCCCGCAACCCCGAGGGTCGCGGTTACGTCGTTCCGCCCGACGCCATCCGCGGGCCCGGCTATGTGTTTGTCCCGGGAGTCGGCATCCTCGATGAATCATGCGACTTGCCGACGAGCGCATGTCCGAACGAGTACCGCGACATCCAGTAAACGTCGCGGCTTTCGCCGCACCGGACGAAATTCGCGCTGGGTAGACCGCCGCTCAATTTTTTTCGAAACCATTGAATTCGCCTTTGATCCTTCGGCAGGCCGGCGTGTTGCTTTAATGCCACGGAGCCGACCGATTTTGTCCTGATGCGCGGCTAAATCGTGGCGGCGGAACCGACCGTCATCCAGCCGTCATGCGGCAAAAATACACCGGTGCAGGGTTAACCGCTGCTTAATTTCCAAAACACCCACAGAGGTTGGAGGGGGCTAAATGGTCGTGAAACGAAGAGCGGGTCTGCTGGCCGGTACTGTGATCGGAGCGTCGTTTCTGATCGCCGTTCCGGCCTTTGCCCAGGATGCGCAGACCCAGAAATTACAGAACCAGATCAATGCCTTGCAGCAGCAGCTGCAAAGCCTTCAAGGGCAGGTTTCGCAGACCAAGCAGCAGGCGCAGGCCGCTGAGCATGCGGTACAAAACCTCCCGGCCGGCATCTACGATGCGGCGCCCGGAGCAGCGCCTATGGTCACAAAAGGGCCGCCGTCCTGGCTGGGCGGGATCCACATCTCGCTGGCCGGTTCGTTCATCGCAATGGAAGGTGCGTGGCGGCAACGGAACGAACTGTCCTCGGGAGCCAGCGACCCGGCTTTCAGTGCACTGCCGTTCTCGAACACACCGCTGTACAATGAAAACGAAACGCGGTTCAGCGCACAACAGAGCCGCATTACGCTGACGGCCAAGGGCGATATCGATCCGACGCAGCACCTGCTGGCTCATTACGAGATGGACTGGCTCGGCGCCGGCGTCACGGCCAACTCGCGTGAAAGCAACAGCTATAATCTTCGTGTTCGCCAGCTGTTCTTCGAATACGAAAACGACAATTACCATTTCCACTTTAAAGCGGGCCAGCAATGGAGCCTCCTGACCCAAGAGCGCGTTGGAATGATGGAAGCGGAAAACACTCCGCTGACCATCGACGCGCAATACGTGGTGGGTTTCAACTGGGCGCGCCAACCATCGATCCGGTTCGTTGAAGATTGGAACAAGATCGCCTGGTTCGGCCTCTCGATCGAATCGCCACAGACTGCGCTCGGCGGTAGCTTGCCAGCCTCAGGGCCGACCTATCCTTTTGCGGTCAACGCAGCCAACAACTGCAACAATTCAGGACTGCTGGACAGTGCAACTTACTGTTCCAACGACGTTGCTCCTGACTTCATAGAAAAGGTTGCACTGGATCCGGGCTGGGGCCATTACGAAGCTTTCGCAGTGGAGCGCTGGTTCGCTGATTCAGTATCGTCGTTCGTCAGCGCCGTCACACCAGCTTCCTATTCAACCCACACGACTTTCGGCTGGGACGTCGGTGGCTCCGTGCTGCTCCCGGTTGCACCCAAGATTCTCGACCTTCAGGGCAGCATCATGTACGGTGACGGCGGCGGCCGCTATGGCTCGAGTCAGTTAGCCGACGCTACTTACAGCGCCACCGGACCGCTGGCGGCGCTACCGTATCTGTCAGCGATGGTAGGCTTTGTTGCTCATCCTCTGGCCGGTCTCGATCTCTATGGTTATGCCGGTCAGGAACAGTTGACCGCGAAGTCCTTCGGGACCGGTAGCAGTGGCTACGGCAACCCGCTCGCCAACAACGGCGGTTGCCTTGACGCCAACCCGGCCTATCCCAACAACCCCGGCGGAATCGGCGCAGGGTCGTTCAATTCGCCGATCGCCGGCTCGTCGTGTACAGCCAATGTGCAACGCACACAGGAACTCACGATTGGCTTTTGGCAAGACGCCTATAAGGGCGAGCTCGGGCGGGTGCGGGTCGGCCTGCAATACGAGTACGTGCGGCTGCAAGCCTTCGCCGGATCGCCGACTGCCACTTCGACCGGCGGCGCGCCGTCAACTCCCAACCAGGGCTTGAGCCCTAACAACAACATCGTCTTCTTCTCGCTTCGCTACTATCCCTTCAACTAGGCGAACGCGACGCAATGGAGAGGCGCCGCCGGCATAGACCGGCGGCGCTTCGCTGTTCGGGCCGGAGCTCGGCGGATTGTCCGTCCCGAGTCGTGGGAAAGTCGCGGTGGGTCTGAGCCATATTTGCAACACCGGGCGAGAAAGCGTCGCCCGGGCGTGGAATCTCAAAAAATCCAGTGCAAATAGGGGTTTGGGTCGTTCACCTCATTCAACTGCGGCATCGACCGGGAATTCCCATGCGTGTATTATGAAACAGGGATCGGTAGACAGAATCGCGGCCACGCGCTTGTCATTGCGTGGGCATTCGGGGCTTATCTCTCGTCGGCGATCGGTCGGCCGCGAGCGAGGGGAATACGGGTGCTAGTCAACAGGGCTTGCACGTTTTTGCTCGTTGCTTTCCTGGGCGCTTGCCTGACGCAAGTGGCTGACGCTACGGATTTGACCAAGACCGACCTGAATAATTTTTCGGCGCCGCCGCCGCCGCCGCAAAAGCCGGAGTGGGCGGGTTTCTATCTCAGAAACAATTCGGGCGGCGGTCCCGGCGGCACGTCGTGGACGACATCGGGACCCGCAAATGGATTTTCGGCCGCGGCCACGCCGTCGGTCAACGATACGTTCGGCTACAACTTCCAGTCAGGAAGTTTCGTGTTCGGCCTGGAAGGCTCGCTCGCCGCCGCCAACTTCGACGGCAGGTTCACCAGCCCGTATCTTCCGTTAGCCGGCGCGTGGACGCCGAACATGAACTGGCTCGGCACCGTCACCGGCCGTCTCGGCTATTCTTTTGGTCAGTGGCTGCCTTACGTCAAAGGTGGCTTTGCGGCGGCTGACGTCACATCGCCGGCCCAGGCCGCTCAGGTCGGCGGCTTTTCTCAGGGTAATCAACTTGGCGGCTGGACGGCCGGTGTCGGCCTCGAATATCAGATAACGCCGAAGTGGTCGTTGGGGCTTGAATATCTCTACACCGATCTCGGCAGCGGTGCGCCCAACGCGACAAACGGTTCACCGATTACCGGATCTCCCGAGATGTACTCGACGGCGCTGAAGAGCCAGAGCCTGCTAGGCCGTTTGAATTTCAAACCCGGCTGGTAACGCCCAGCAAATCAGCTCGCTCAATTTGCCTTTGCGGCGCCTTGCCGCGCGCTTTCGCACCTTTCTACGAAACCGATAATGCGGCGTACCAGATCGCCTTCGAGGATCGGCGCGTGACCCTGCTCGGCGATCTCGATCAATTCCATTTGTTCACGCCGCGCGCGCATGGCGGCCACCGTTGCTGCAGAAAGAATGTCGGAATTCGCGCCGCGGACGACCAGCATCGGCACATTGCCGAGTGCGTCGAACTCGTGCCACAGCGAGGGCATCGGAAGCTCGATGTCGATACCGGCGAGCGCACGCACAATGCCAATATCGTAGGCCGGCTTCAGCGCCCCCTGTTTGAGATGCCAGGTACGCCGCGCACCGGCCAGCCATTGCTCGTGGGTCAGGTTTGGAAACTGCGCGCTCAACAGGCGGCGAAGAATTTCGGCACCTTCGTCGTAGCTGCGCGGGTGTGGCAACTTGCCAAGATAGCCGCGCAGCCGCGCAACGCCTTTAGGCTCGGTAACCGGTCCAACATCGTGCAAAACAACACCGGCGATGGCCGTCGGATGCACCGTCGCGAGCATCATGGTGAGAACGCCGCCGCGCGAACTTCCGACGAACATCGCAGGCCCGACGCCAAGCGCGATCAAAACACTCACGATGTCGGCAAGTTCGACGGTGCAATTGTAGTTGGAATGGTCGGCGTCATGTTCCGAATGGCCGCGACCGCGCAAGTCGATCGCGATCACATGCCGCTGCGGCGGACCGGCCGCCATAGCCGGCGCCAGTTCGTCAAAATCGGCGGCGGTGCGGGCGAGACCCGGCAGACAAACGACCGACAGTCCCGGCGAAGAACGCGTCCCATATTCACGCACATGGATACGCAGCCCGTCATTCGCCGTGACAAACAGGCTCTTGCCGTGATCGTGCGCGCCGTGACTAGGGTCCGGCACCAGATGAGGGGAGGGCTTGTTCATCGCCTGTCCCAGTCGCCCTTTTGAACTCTCCCCGGCGGAGAGAGGTCATAAAAGCGACATTAACTGCGGGATAGGCGAAGGCAACTGCTAAATGCGGCAGAAGTGAAGAATCAGCCACCACGCCGCATGTCGGCGTCGATCAGCAGCCGCGAATTATTGCTCAATCGCGCCCGATAGACCTGCATGTTTTCCATCACCCGCTGCACGTAATTGCGCGTCTCCGAGAGTGGAATACGCTCAACCCAGTCGATCGGATCGACCTTGGGATCGCGGGGATCGCCGTATTTTGCGATCCACTCCCGCGCGCGGCCGGGCCCCGCGTTGTAGGCGACGAAGGCGAGGATGTAGGAGCCGCGCCAGGAAGCAATATCGTTACCGAGTTCTGCGGTTCCCAACTGGGCATTGTAGGGAACGTCGGCCAGCAAACGGTGCTGGTTGAAAGCAACATTAAAACGTTTGGCCGTATCGCGGCCGGCGCCCGGCGTGACCTGCATGAGACCAAGCGCGTTGGCGCTGGAAATCACTCTGGGATTGAACGCGCTTTCCTGGCGCACGATCGAAAACACGACGCAACGTTCCACCGGCGGTCCGATCTGCTCGTAGTTTGGCACGCCGAAGTCGGGAAACGCGTAATGCTCCAAGGGCAAGCCGTGGCCGAGTGCGATCTTGCCGATCAGCAGCGCCGCTCGCGCGTCGTGGTGCTGGGCCGCAATCTCGCCGAGTGTTGCAAGCGCATGCACGTCGGTTGCCTTGTCGGCAAATTCTGCTGCCATGACGGAGGCAAGTTCGCGCTCGTCGAGCGCATAAAGAATTTCAAAGGCGCGCGCGACTTCGAGACGACGATGATCGGCGGACAATTCGGGCGGACTGCGCAGACTGACCTCGCCGATACCGAGCCGCGCCCGTGCCAGCTGGCCGTAGTATGCGGTGGAATATCTCGCCGCCACTTCGTAGTGCGCGCGGGCCTCTTGCCCGCGTCCCAGCGCCTCGGCGGTGCGACCCTGCCAGTAATAGGAACGGGCGATTGTGATCGGGTTGACCGTGCCCTCGGCGACGCGGGCAAAATGGGCCATGGCCAGCGCCGGCTGGCCCAAAAAGCGCAGCGCGATCCACCCGGCGGTGAATTGCTGCTCGGCGCGATGATTTTCAGTGACCGGCGTCGCGGCCCCGCTCGCCACTTCGTAGGCCGATCTCGCATCGCCAAGGTCGAGGAGCTTTCGCGCCAGGAGCCGGCGTTCGGCCCACCATTGATCGACGTCGCCGAGCCTTTGCGGGTCGCGCGGCGCACTCAGCATCAGTTGGGCCGCCTCCGCAATCCGTTCGGAGCGGCGTAGCCATTGAATGCGGCTGAGCAGGTAGCCGGCATCGCGCCGAGCCTCGCTCGGTATCTCGTCCAGCAGCGCCTTGGCCTTGCTCGATTTGGCGATGACCGCGGAACGCGCTTTGGCGATCGCGAGTTCAATGCCGCCAAGCCGGCTCGCCGCCCGCGCGCCGGCCTCCTGGTCCTCGACATCGAAGCGCGTATCCATCCGCGCCTTGTCGTCGGCGGGCGTAATCAAGTCGGCGAAGACCTGCCGTGCCTGCGCCTCAACGTCAGCCGAAAACCCGTCCTTGCGCCAGGCTGCGCTCACCAGCGCTTGCGCTCCCGGGCGATCGCCTGCGCTCAGAAGAGCGCGCGCCAGCGCGAACCGGCCTTTGGCCGTCCGCGCCGGCTCATTGGCGAAAAAGGCCATGACCGTGCGCGGATCGAGCTGCTGCTGCCACAACGCGGCTTCGGCACGCCGCCGCAAAAACAAGATTCCCGGCCAACTGGGATTGGCCGCGATGAAGGCCGCATAGCGTGGGAAGTCGAGGTCGGCGTCGTCACTGCGCAGGATCACCCATTCAACCAGCTTGCGCGCGACCGGATCGTAGACTCTGCCTTCGACGCTGGTCGCCTCGTCGGGCCGGCCCTTTTGGGCGAGATCGATCGCCTGTTTGACTGCAGCGAGGTCGAGCGGCGAGGTGGCGGCGGTGGCTGCCGTCGCCAGCGGCGGGCTGGGCTGCAGAGTGGCGATTTTTGGAGCGGCCTGGGGAATACTTGCCGTGGCATTTCTGGAAGTCTCGGCGTCGCCGTGCCGGAGCGGCACCCCGGAAGCGGGAATCGCGGTCGTCGCGGAACGTTCCGGCGCAAGCACCATCGGGGCGGCAGCCAGTGCGGACGGCACGACGCGCGTTGCGACCTTTGCTGCCCGCGGGCCGGCAATCGCGGGCCGGGGCCGTGGCAACGGAATATCGCCCTTCGGCGGCGCCGCGCTGGCCTCGCCGGCGAGACCAGCAACCGCAGCACAGGCGATAATGAGCCAAACAGCTTTCACCGGCACAAACCCTCCCGCCGCGGCGCCTGCCGTCAGCGATCGAAGGAAAAGTCTTCGGCCGCAGGATTAAAAAAACTCCTAAAGCCTCGCAACCAGCCGCGACAATTGGCGAATCTCACGGCAAAAGCAGGGCCGCCGGCATCTACCACACAAATGTTCCATAGGCTCGGTGAAACGACGGCGCCGGTGGCGGAGCGGTGAGGGGGCTTTAAAGGAACTCCGTGACCCGATATCTATTTGCGCTGGCAGCATCCGCGACCAGCGGCAATGCTTCCCGCCCGGGGTAATCAAGGATCGTGTCATGACCGCCAAGACGAGCTTTCGAGGCTCATTCACTGCGCTCGTCACGCCGTTCAACAATGGTTCGGTCGACGAGAAAGCCTTCCGTGGGCTGGTCGATTGGCAGATCGCCGAGGGCACCAATGGGCTCGTCCCGGTGGGAACGACTGGAGAAAGCCCAACGCTGTCCCACGAAGAGCACAACGAAGTGGTCGAGTGGTGCGTCGAGCAGGCTAAGGGCCGCGTCCCGGTCGTCGCCGGCGCGGGCTCCAACTCCACCAGAGAAGCCATTGCGCTTGCCCAGCACGCCGAAGACGCCGGCGCCGACGCAGTGCTTGTTGTCACGCCGTATTACAACAAGCCGACTCAGGAAGGGCTTTATCAGCACTTCAAGGCGATCAATGACGCGATCGGCATTCCGATCATCATCTACAATATCCCGGCGCGGTCGGTGATCGACATGTCGGTCGATACCATGCAGCGTTTGTTCGAGCTGAAAAATATCGCAGGCGTCAAGGATGCGACCGCCAACCTGGTGCGCGTCTCACAGCAGCGCGCCGCGATGGGTCCGGATTTCAATCAGCTCTCCGGCGAGGACGGGACCGCACTTGGCTTCAATGCGCACGGCGGTCATGGCTGCATTTCGGTCACGTCCAACGTAGCGCCGCGCTTGTGTTCGGAGTTCCAGGCGTCGTGCCTCAAGGGCGATTATGCCGGCGCGCTGAAGCTTCAGGACAAGCTGATGCCGCTGCACATGGCGCTGTTCATCGAAACCAGCCCCGCGCCGGTCAAATATGGACTGTCGCTGCTCGGCAAGTGTGCCGATACGGTGCGTCTGCCCATGGTGCCTGTTGCCGACAAGACGCGCGCCGCGGTGCGCGAGGCCATGGTGCATGCCGGCCTGATCAACTGATGACACGCACATTCCCGCACGCGGGGATCAAACACCGGGTCTCCGCCGGGGCGGAGCCCATCGGGTGCTGAAGCCTGCTTCACGGAGGCGTCGATGCTTGAGGAATTCAAGAAATTCGCGATGCGCGGCAACGTGGTCGATCTCGCCGTCGGCGTGATCATTGGTGCAGCGTTCGGTGCCATCGTAAATTCCCTGGTCGGCGATATCGTCATGCCGATCCTCGGCGCGGTCACCGGCGGCCTCGACTTCTCCAACTATTTCCTGCCGCTCTCGTCCAAGGTGACCGCCGCAACATTGGCTGAGGCGAAGAAACAGGGCGCGGTGTTCGCCTATGGCAGTTTTCTCACCGTCGTCATCAACTTCATCATCATCGCGTTGGCGTTGTTCGCGGCCGTCAAGGGCATCAATCGTTTGCAAAAGCCGGAAACGCCGGCGCCCGCTGGGCCTTCCAAAGAGGTGCAGTTGTTGACCGAAATCCGCGACGTGTTGAAAACGCGCTGAGGCCGGGACGGCGGCATGGCGACCATAGCCGAGCGGAAACTGCGGGTCGTCGCCGACAATCGCAAAGCGCGCTTCAACTACTTTATCGACGAGACCATGGAGGCCGGCGTCGCTTTGACAGGCACCGAGGTCAAATCGCTGCGTCAGGGCAAGGCCACCATTGCTGAGTCCTATGCGGATGCCCGTGGCGGCGAGATCTGGCTCATCAACTCGAACATTCCCGAATATCTGCAGGCGAACCGCTTCAATCACACGCCGAAGCGGCCGCGCAAGCTGTTGCTGCACCGCCGGCAGATCAACAAGCTTATTGGTGCGGTTGAACGCGAGGGTATGACGCTGGTACCACTCAAGCTCTATTTTAACGAGAAGGGCCGTGCCAAGGTCGAGCTTGCTTTGGCGCGCGGCAAGAAGCTTTACGATAAGCGCGACACCGAGAAGAAACGCTCCTGGGAACGCGAGCGCGGGCGGCTGCTGCGGCAGAAGGGCTAAGGACAATGCTCCCGGTAACGCTCGACCATTGCGTCATACACGTCACCGACTGGGAGCGCTCGAATACCTTCTATACGAAGGTGCTCGGCGCCGAATTGATAACGCGGCCGGTCGGCTATGCCTATCGCTTCGGCGACCGCCAGCTCAACGTGCATGGGCCGGGCGTCGCGCCCGCCGAGGTCGCGCGGTTTCCGGTCGCTCCAGGTAACAGCGATCTGTGCTTCGAATGGAATGGCCCGATCGCCGAGGCAATCGCGCATCTCCAACGCTGCGGTATCGCCATCGAAGCCGGACCGATGCAGCGGTTCGGCGCCAAGGGGGCCGGAACCAGCGTCTACTTTCGCGACCCCGATGGGTCTCTGATGGAGTTCATGTCTTACGTCGGAGCGCAGCCGATGAGGGAAGCACCTGGCAAGCACGATCCGACTTTTCTGCCCTCCGACATCCCAGTCCCGCAAGACGACGGTGGGGCACGCCACCTCACCGGCATGAAACTTCCCGATCTGCCGCTGCCGGCGACACGCGGCGGGGCCTTCAATCTGTCGATCATCGCCGGCCGCACTGTTCTTTATCTTTACCCGCGCACCGGCGTGCCCGGGGTCGAACTGCCGCCGGGATGGGACGATATCCCCGGCGCGCGCGGCTGCACGCCGCAATCCTGCGGCTTTCGCGACCATTTTGCCGAACTCAAAGAGCTGGGCGTCGATCACGTCTTCGGCCTGTCGACGCAGGATACCGACTATCAGCGCGAGGCCGCCGAGCGGCTGCACCTGCCGTTCCCGATCCTATCCGACGCAGAACTGAAATTTACCGGCGCGCTGAAATTGCCGACATTCTCGACCGCCGGCATGACGCTGCTCAAGCGCATGGCGCTCGTGGTCGACGATGGAGTCATCAGCAAGGTGTTTTATCCGGTGTTTCCGCCAGACAAAAACGCCGCCGAAGTCGTCACCTGGTTGCGTAGCGGCCGGTAATTCTCTGCGAAATATCGGGTGATGAAGTCGTTGAAGACTTTCACTTTCGCCGAGAGTTGTTTGCTCACCGGAAAGACCGCGTAGATTGTTGCTTCGGGCAATTGGTAATTCGGCAGAACCGGGATGAGGCGGCCGGCTACAATATCGTCGCGGAAAAAATCGGCGGGGCCATAGGCAATGCCAAGCCCCCGCACGGCAGCGGTCCGCAGCACCGGGCGGTGACTGGTGACCATCGGCCCGCTTACTTTGACCACGCGCTCGCCGTCACCTCCGATGAAGTGCCATTCGTCCGGCACTTCCAGATAGCTGTAGCTAAGGCAGTCGTGCTGGGTGAGGTCTTCCGGCCGGTGCGGCTTGCCGCGCCGTGCCAGATAGCCGGGTGCTGCGCACAGAACACGCTGCGACGAGTAAAGCTTGCGGACGATCAGGCTGGATGAGGCTCCGCGCGGCATGCCAACGCTGATGGCGACGTCATAGCCGCCTTCGATCGGATCGGTAAGACGGTCGTTCAGCGTGAGATTGATGCGCAGTTGCGGATAAGCGAAAAGAAAATCGGTGATCGCGGTACCGATCTCGGTGAGACCGAAATTGGTCGGCGCGATGACGCGCAGCTCGCCGCGCGGTTCGTTGTGCAGTCCGCCTGCCGTGCGTTCGGCGTCCTCAAGGTCGGCAAGGATGCGCCGGCATTGTTCGTAGAAGGTCCGTCCCGCGGCGGTGGCGCTCACGCGTCGCGTGGTGCGATCAAGCAGCCGGGCGCCCAGGCGCTGTTCGAGCTGCATCACGTGCTTGCTGGTCGCCGCCCGCGACAAGCCAAGCCGCTCGGCAGCCCGGGTAAAGCCGCCGCCCTCGATGACGGCGGCAAAAACTCTCGCGTTTTCAAAGCGATCCATATGGCCGAACCTGATTGTCAATAAATAATTGACAATCTATTTCGCGGCTCTGGGATTATCAAATCAATTCGCCCACGTAGTGTGCAAGCATTGGCGTTGAGCCGAGACAATAAAGAGCGAACGGAGGAGCCCATGTCGAAATTCATCGTCGCCCCGCATTTTCGCCTCCAGGAATGGGTTGCCGAGGAAAAGGACTATTTCGCCGCCGAAGGTCTCGCCTACGAATTCCGCGAGACTATGGATTCCAGCTCCGCCAGCAGCCATCACCTCGGCACCAAGGTCGGCGCCTATCAAACATTCGAAGCCGGGCGCACCTGCAATGTCAGCGGCGCCTGCCACTGGACGGTGAACGTTGCCGCTTCCAACGGCCACGGCAAGCTCTATGCCGATTGCTATTCGGTTTCGCCATGCGGCGTGTTCGTGCCTGCCGACTCAGCGGTGAAAACGCCGGCGGATCTCGCCGATGTTCCGATCTCGGTCGGCTATCAGTCCGGCAGTCACTACGCCACCATTCAGGGGCTCGAGCAGTATCTGAAGCCCGATGCGATCAAGCTGTCGTTCAACGACGGCATGCTGTTCAGCCGCATGGAAATGCTGATCGACGGCAAGGTGCCGGCGGCGTCGCTGTTCAGCGGGCCGTATTATTTCGCCGAGCAGCTCGGTTTCCGCAAAATCATCGACACTACGTTCATGATTGCCGCCATGGTCACCGGCACGCCGGACCCGGAGGATGTGCGCAAATATTTTCGGGCCTTGCGCCGCGCGCAGCGCGACATCGATCTGCGGCCGGAGCTTTACACTCACTATTACAAGAAGGAGTTCCCGGTCCGCTTCCATCAGCAGATGGACACGAGGCGCTGGGGACCGGGCGAGCGGCTGGTATTTGAGCCGTATTCGAAACAGACGTTCGAGGAGTCGTTTGAGTGGATCGAACGGCACGGTATTTTTCCGCCGGGCGAAATGGGCAGCGGAAAATACGAAACCTCGATCTTTGCGTAGGCAAGCGCAAAGCGCGCGAGAAACTTTCGGCTTACTTGGCGTCAAGGTGCTTTCGCACCTGAGCAAACACGTCGCGAAACATCTGCGGCGTCAGGACGCCGGTGTTGGTGTTGTAGCGCGAGCAGTGATAGCTGTCGAATAGCGTAATTTCGCCCATCGGATGCACCCAGCCATGGGTGAATGGGTAGTTGCGCTGCTTCGCGCTCTGTGCCGCGATGAATGTTACGTGCGCGATGCGGCCAAGCGTGACGATGGCGCGAAGCCTGGTCATTTCCTCGATCGTCGCGATCAAAAAATCGCGGCAGGTCTTGATCTCCTGCGGCGTTGGCTTGTTCTCCGGCGGCACACAGCGCACGGCATTGGTGATGCGGCAATCCACCAGCGTCATGCCGTCGTCCGGGCGAGCCTGATAATTGCCTTGGGCGAAGCCGAAATCCTTCAGCGTGGCGTAGAGCAGATCGCCGGCGTAGTCGCCGGTGAACGGCCGCCCGGTGCGGTTGGCGCCGCGCAATCCCGGCGCCAGTCCGACGATGAGGAGGCGCGCGTCGATCGGGCCGAATGAAGGAACCGGGGCGTTAAACCAGTCCGGTTCACTTTGCCGCCAGGCCTCGCGAAAGGCGACCAGACGCGGACAGCGCGGACAATCGCGGCCGGGTTTGCCGCTCGCGGGCGCCATCGCGGCAGTGCGCCTTGTCTACTTATTCCTCGTCGAATTCGTCTTCGACTTCGACCTCGGCGCGTGCAGCGCCGGTGCTGCGCTGGAGGAATTGCGGGGTGTGACGCTGTTCGCGCTGCTCGCGGCCTTCGCGCGGTTCGCGGGCCGGGCGGTCCGTTGGATCGCGGCCAATCTTGTTTTGTAGCTCGAGGATATCAACGAACTGGTCGGCTTGCCGGCGCAGTTCGTCGGCGACCATTGGCGGCTGGGTCGATATGGTCGACACGACGATAACCCGCACGCCGCGCCGCTGCACGGCCTCGACCAGCGAGCGAAAGTCGCCGTCGCCCGAGAACAGCACCATCTGGTCGATGTGCGGCGCGAGTTCCATGGCATCGACTGCAAGCTCGATGTCCATGTTGCCCTTCACCTTGCGTCGGCCGGTCTGATCGACAAATTCCTTCGTCGCCTTGGTAACGACGGTGTAGCCGTTATAGTCGAGCCAATCGATCAGGGGCCGGATCGATGAATACTCCTGATCCTCGATGACGGCGGTGTAGTAAAACGCGCGGACAAGATAGCCGCGCGACTGGAATTCGCGCAGCAGGCGCTTGTAGTCGATGTCGAAGCCGAGTGATTTTGCGGTGGCGTAAAGGTTGGCGCCGTCAATAAACAGGGCGATTTTTTCGATCTGTGCCGACATTGTTATCTCTCGATGTGTCTCTCGTGATGAAACCCGACCAGCCGCAATGGATTCGACAGTTCCGGAGTTTCTTTAAAACTGGTTTAGCGCCACCGGGAACGTCGTTGAGTAGGCGGGCACGATGGCAAAAGCACGGTACTATCCGCTTTATGGCCTACTGATTTTTTGTGCAAGCACCGGTGCCGGCACTGCGGCAGGCCGCCGCGGACTCACTATTAAGAAAGCACAATCCCGGCACGGCGTTCCGGAATCTGGGGTATCAGAGCAAGGCTGGAAGCCAAGTTAATGGCTTTAACAACGGGAACCCGGGCGGGAATACCCTTGCACTTCCGCGCCTGTAACGATACGTAACGCCCCAACCCCAAGATTCCCCGGCAGGAGCAGCGATTATGGCCCGAGTCACCGTCGAAGATTGCATCGACAAGGTGGAAAACCGCTTCGATCTTGTTTTGCTCGCGAGCCACCGCGCCCGCATGATTTCCTCCGGCGGGCAGATCACGGTCGAGCGCGACAATGATAAGAACCCGGTTGTGGCGCTGCGTGAGATCGCTGAGACGGCGGTGTCGCCCGAGGATCTGAAGGAAGAACTCGTCCACTCACTGCAGAAATATGTGGAAGTCGACGAGCCCGAGCCCGAGGGCGTTCCGCTCATTGGCGCACCCGGGACTGGCGTCGACGCCGACGACACCGAGGTGACGACCGACCGCATGAGCGAGGAGGAACTGCTCAAGGGGCTTGAGGGTCTCACGCCGCCCGAAAGCCAGCCCGAGCCGGACACCGACGTCGACGCGAGTGACGAGGACGAATAAGCTTCGTCCTGGGGCTCAATCGGCGCAAATCGGTTTATTTGGCTGCGGCCGCGAGCAGCTCGGCGACGTACTCCCAGTTGACCAGGTGATCGAGGAACGCCTTGAGATAATCGGGGCGCCGGTTGCGGTAGTCGATGTAGTAGGAGTGTTCCCACACGTCGCAGCCCAGGATCGGGACTGCACCATGGACCAGCGGGTTTTCGCCGTTCGCCGTCTTCATTACTTCGATCCGCCCATATTTGACGGCCAGCCAACACCAGCCTGATCCGAACTGGGTGACTCCGGCCTGGATGAAATCCTCTTTCATCTTCGGCACCGATCCGAGATCGGCGACGATCTGTTTTTCAAGCTTGCCGGGCATGCGATCGCCGCCGCCTCCTGGCTTCATCCAGTTCCAGAAGTGAAGGTGATTGTAATGCTGCCCGGCATTGTTGAAGAGACCGGGATTGCCAAAGAACGAGCTCCTGACCACGTCTTCCAGCGGCCGGCCTTCGAACTCGGTGCCCCGCATCAGATTGTTGGCGTTGTTCACGTAAGCGAGGTGATGCTTGTCGTGATGAAATTCGAGCGTTTCGCGTGACATGAACGGCGCCAGCGCGTCGTAGGTATACGGAAGTTCGGGCAGGGCGAACGGCATCGCTTCTCTCCTCAATCGCGAGCGAAACGCGCGGAGTCGATCACAGCGGATGCGAGCGCTCAACTGCGAAACGCGCCGCTATCCGATCGTGCCATACCGGCGGTTGCAGGCATCTCGCTTGCCAGCAAGGGGCCCATCAATCACATTGCGGTTCAACGAAAATAATGGATTTCGACTGCACGTCGGTGTCCGCCAAAGTCCGGCAAGGGGAGGGGAAGGCCGATGAAGCCTCCCGTATTCGATTACGAGAGGCCGTCCAGTTTGCGTGCCGCACTGGAAGCGTTGTCGCGGCATGGTAGCAAAGCCAAATTGCTAGCCGGCGGGCATAGCCTCATTCCAATGCTAAACATGCGGGCGATCGCGCCGGCGCGCCTGATCGACGTCGGCCGGCTTACTGAACTGCAATACATCGTCGAAGAGTACGGACAGCTGCGGATCGGCGCGCTGACGACCCACAACACCATTCTCCGTTCGCCGGTTGTTGCGGCGAATTGCCCGATCATGACCGAGGCTTATGCGCACGTCGCCAATCATTCGATCCGTAACCGCGGCACGTTCGGTGGCAACCTTTGCCACAACGACCCCGCGTTCGAAATGCCGCTCGTCGTTACGCTGCTGGGGGCAACGATGATCGCGCGAAGCACGCGTTCAACGCGCACCATCCCTGCAGAACGATTCTTCAAGGCGCCGTTCGTCACGGATCTCGCGGTGGACGAGATGCTTGTTGAAATTCGCGTTCCGCGGCTGCCTGCCGGTCACGGCTACAGCTTCGTTGAGATCAGCCAGCGCTATGGCGACCGTGCGCTGATCGCTGCCGGTTGCTTGTTGACCCTGCGCTACGGCACTTGCCGTGACGTGCGCATCGGCTTTCGCAATGCGGTCGACAACGTGTTCCGGATCCCGGCAGCGGAAGCAAAGCTGGAGGGCAAAGCCGCATCGGTCTCACTCATCAACGAGGCAGCGGAAGCGGCTGCCGACAACATCCAGGCTGCCGGCGATCTGCATGCCGACGAAGCTTACCGGCGCGACGTCACGAGCGCGCTTGCGCGCCGCATGCTCCGCGCGGCCTGCGCGCGAGCCGGTCTTACAATCGACGGATGAACGGTTCGATGGACAATCAGGACGTCAACATCACGGTAAACGGCAGGTCTTATAAGCGGCGGATCGAACCCCGGCTGCTGCTGTCCGACTTCATCCGCCACGGTATCGGGCTGACCGGCACGCATGTCGGCTGCGAAAACGGTGTCTGTGGCGCCTGTACCGTCTTGCTCGACGGGCTGGCGACACGTTCCTGCTGCACACTCGCGGTTCAAGCTGACGGCCGTCAGGTCGAGACCGTGGAGTCGCTCGGTCGGATCAACAATCTGAGTCCGCTGCAGCGCGGCTTCTGGGAGATGCATGGCCTGCAATGCGGCTACTGCACGCCCGGGATGCTGATGCTGATGACCGAGCTCCTGCGCGAAAATCCCAATCCGGACCGGGACACGATCCGGGCGCGGCTCAACGACAACATTTGCCGCTGCACCGGCTATGAAGACATCGTCAATTCGGTTGAGCGCGCGGTCGAGCTGATGCGCGGCGAGAGTTCGAGGCCGTAATGGCGGAAGCAGGGAAGATACTCTCGCCTCCGGCCGGACGGCAGAAGGAGCGGTCGGACCAGCGGCTTAATGTCATCGGCACTCGGATGCTGCGCAAGGAAGACCCGCGCTTCCTGATCGGGCGCGGCCGGTTCATTGATGACATTACACTTCCGAATATGGCGCACGCCGCGGTGTTGCGATCGCCGCATGCGCATGCGCGCATCAAGTCCATCAACACCGGCGCGGCGCTGGCGCTGCCCGGCGTCGTCGCCGTGATTACCGGCGAGGATGCAGCGAAGGAAACCGGACCGCTGCCGTGTTTTGCCAACCCCACGGTCGAACAACGATGCGTCGCGCTCGGAAAAGTCCGTCACGTTGGCGAACCTGTCGTGCTGGTGGTCGCCGATAACCGGTATATCGCCGAGGATGCCGCCGCTCTCGTTGATGTCGAATACGAGCTGCTGCCGGCGGTATCCGACATGATGGACGCGATCACGTCCCGCGGCGACGCCGTGCTGCATCCGGAGCGTGGTCCGGACAATGTCGCCGAACATCGCAATTACTCATTCGGCCCCGTCGATCAGGAATTTGCCCAGGCTGCGCACGTCATCAAGCGGCGGCTGCGCTGGTCGCGCTCCGGCGGGCAGCCGCTGGAGACCGCAGGCTCGGTCGCAAGCTTCGATGAAGGCTCCGGCAAGTTCACGATCTACGTCAACGGCTCGATGTACAATTACATCGGCTTGACGATCGCGACTGCGCTGAAGGTGGCAAGCCATCAGCTCAATATCATACCGGTTGATGCCGGCGGCAGTTTCGGCAGCAAGCTGTTTTTGCACAAGGTCGCGGTGCTGGCCGCTTTGGGCGCGCGCGCCGCGGGCCGCCCGGTCAAATACATCGAGGACCGCATCGACAATATCACCGCGTGCGACAATCACGGCTCGGACCGCATCTACGACGTCGAGCTTGCGCTCGACGCGGCCAACCGGATGACGGCGCTGCGCTACAAGGTCGTGGACGATTACGGCGCGTATTTCCAATACGGCCTCGGCACGCACGGCAACGGTTTTTCGCAAACTGTCGGTCCCTACAAAATCCGCGCGGTTGGTGCGGAGATCTACGCGGTGTTTACTAACAAGTGCCAGCAGGGCGCCTGCCGCGGTTTTGGCTCCGAAGTCACCAATTTCATGATCGAGCGCATCGTCGATGCGGCGGTCGCCGAGCTTAACCTCGATCCGATTGCATTCCGGCGCGACAATTTCATCCGGCCGGAAGAATTTCCCTATCAGATTCCGACCGGCAACCTTTACGACAGCGGCAATTATCCCGGCGCGCTCGATATGGCACTGCAGCTGCTCGACTACGATGGCTGGCGCGAGAAGCAGCAATTGGCGCGAACGCAAGGCCGCTATGTCGGCATCGGCGTCGCCTCCTGCCAAGAAAAGGGAGTGTTCAGCGCCACCGAATTCTGGATGCTCAACCGGCAACCGGGATTTGCACTGACGAGTTCACCGGAAAGCGCTTCGATCAAGATCGATGCGACCGGCAAGGCGGTGATCTCGTTGCACGCGCCGTGTTGGGGCAATAGCCCGGAGACGGTCGCGGCGATGGTGCTCGCCGAACAACTCACCATGGACCCGGCCGACATCAGCGTGACCTACTCGGACTCCGATCATGGCCTTCCCGGAACCGGGCCGGGCGGCAGCCGCTACACCGTCATGGTGACCGGCGCCATCACCGGCGCTGCGACGATCATCAAGGAAAAACTCAAACGCGTGGCGAGCCATATGCTCGAAGCCGGTCCCCATGACCTCGAATTCCGCAACGGCAAGATCGGCGTCAAGGGCGCATCGGGATTGGAGGTCTCGATCACCGAAGTCGCCACCCAGGCGCATTTCTTTCGGCTCTCGCTGCCCGATGATCCGGACCTGACCAGCGGCCTCGACGCCAGCTACACCTACGATCATCCGCTGGCGACACTGCCCAAGAGCGACAGCGATTTCGGCATTTTCTATCCGATCATGGGCCACATGTGCCACATGCCCGTGGTCGAGGTGGACCCCAAGACCGGGCAGGTCAGTTTTCTGGATTATGTCGCGGTGCACGATTGCGGCACCATGATCAACCCGATGACGGTTGATGGGCACGTGCGCGGCGGAACTGCCCAAGGCATCGGAACAGCGTTGCTGGAGGAGTTTCGCTACGACAAGAACGGGCAGCTCCTGAACACGTCGTTCACGGACTATCTGCTGCCGCGGATCAGCAATTTGCCGCCGCAGGTCCGTATCGGGCATCTCGTCACGCCGTCGCCGTATACTGAATACGGCGTGAAGGGAGCCGGCGAAGGCGGCCGGATGGTCGCGCCGCCCGCGCTTATCTCGGCGATCGAGGATGCGCTACGGCCATTGGGCGTAAAGATCGATACCGTCCCGGTGACGCCGTCGCGGTTGCGAGCGCTGATCCGCGAAGCGGAAGCCAAGAGCGGCCGCGGTCATTAACACTAAGTTTGTGCACTGCGGCGAGGTTAGAGTCGCGCCGGCGCGCTCGCTTGGCTTGTGGCTTGTGGCCGGTGCCATGATATCTTTCTGAGTTCCACCGCTAAAAAGTTTCGAGGGCGGTCGAGGTTTGTTATGGCGCGCTCGCCGATTGATTTGCCGCGGATGCAGAACCAGGCCCGGCCGCGGGTCGCGGTGGCGCACGGCCCGAGCCTTGTGCCGCCGGACGAGCCGCGGCTGCCGAAGGCGCGCAAGCCGCGATTGATGCGGCAGTTCGAACTCGTGGACCGGGTCAAACAATACAATCCCGCGACCAACGAGGATCTGCTCAACCGGGCTTACGTCTATGCCATGCGGGCGCATGGCACGCAGAAACGCGACTCCGGCGATCCATATTTCTCGCACCCGCTTCAGGTCGCCGCCATTCTCACCGACCTCAAACTCGACGACGCCACCATCGCAGCCGCGCTCCTGCACGACACCATCGAAGATACCGACGCCACCCGCACCGAGATCGATCGCCTGTTTGGCCATGACATCGGGGCTTTGGTCGAGGGCCTGACCAAGCTGAAGAAGCTTGATCTGGTGTCCAAGGAGGCGAAGCAGGCTGAAAATCTGCGCAAGCTTTTGCTTGCCATCGCCGACGACGTGCGCGTGCTGCTGATCAAGCTCGCCGACCGGCTGCACAACATGCGGACGTTGTCGCATCGGCCACCGGAGGCGCGCCGGCTGACGGCCGAAGAGACGCTCGATATCTATGCGCCGCTTGCCGGCCGCATGGGCATGCAGGAAATGCGCGAGGAGCTTGAGGACCTCGCGTTCCGGGAACTCAATCCTGACGCCTATAAAGTCATTACCGAGCGGCTCGAAGCGCTCGCCGCTCGCAGCAGAGGCTGGATCACGGAAATTGAGCAGCAGCTGGCCAAGAAGCTGTCCGACAGCGGCATTGCGGCGGAAGTCAGCGGCCGCAGGAAGCGCGCCTATTCGATCTGGCGCAAGATGGAAAGAAAGGCAGTCGGCTTCGAGCAGCTGTCCGACATCTTCGGTTTCCGCGTCATCGTGGACGACGTCGCCGAGTGTTACCGCGCGCTCGGAATTGTCCATACCACCTGGCCGGTCGTGCCGGGTCGTTTCAAGGATTACATTTCGACACCGAAGCAGAACGACTATCGCTCGATTCATTCGACCGTGATCGGGCCGGGCAAGCAGCGCGTCGAACTGCAAATCCGTACCCGCGAAATGCAGCAGATCGCGGAATACGGCATTGCCGCGCACGCGCTTTACAAAGACGGCGTCGGCTCGCCGACCGAGTTGCTGTCGCGCGAGTCGAACGCCTATGCGTGGCTCCGCCGCACCATCGAACTGTTGGCCGAAGGCTCCAACCCGGAAGAATTTCTGGAGCACACCAAACTCGAATTGTTCCACGACCAGGTGTTCTGCTTCACACCCAAGGGCAAGCTGATCGCGCTGCCGCGCGGCGCCACACCGATCGATTTCGCCTATGCGGTCCACACCGACGTCGGCAACATGGCGATTGGCGCAAAGATCAACGGCAAGATCGGACCCTTAAGTTCGCCGCTGCAGAACGGCGACGAAGTGCAGATCCTGACCTCCAAGGCGCAAACCGCGCCGCCGGCGGCCTGGGAATCGATCGTCGCAACCGGCAAGGCGCGCGCCGCGATCCGTCGCGCCACCCGCGCCGCGATCCGCGATCAATATTCCGGACTCGGCCGGCGAATTTTGGAACGGTTGTGCCAGCGCGCCAAGATTGCCTATTCGGATGAGCAGCTTGAGGGTTCGCTGCCGCGGCTTGCGCGGGCCTCGATCGACGATGTGATGTCGGCTGTCGGTCGCGGCGAGATGAAGGCCGCGGACGTCGTGCGCGCGATGTATCCGGACTACAAGGACGAGCGCGTCACGCCGCTGGCGCCGAAGTCTGACAGCGGCTGGTTTGGACTAAAACGCGCCAAGGCCGTGAAATTCAAAGTTCCGGAAACCGGTGAGAACGGCGCCGCGATCCCGATCCGTGGCATCAATTCAGATCTGCCGGTGCGCTTTGCGCCCAACGGCGGTGCGGTTCCCGGCGACCGTATCGTCGGCATCATGACCCCGGGGGAGAGGATTACGATCTATCCGATCCACTCGCCGGCGCTGAAGGAATTCGAGGACCAGCCGGAGCGCTGGCTTGACGTGCGCTGGGACGTCGACGAAAAAGCGCCGCAGCGCTTCCCGGCGCGACTCGCGGTGCAATCGGTCAACGAGCCCGGGTCGTTGGCGCAGATTGCCCAAGTCATCGCCGAGCACGACGGCAACATCGACAACATCCACATGTCGCGCCAGTCGCCGGATTTCACCGAGGTGACCATTGATCTTGAAGTCTACAACCTCAAGCACCTGACTTCGATCATCTCGCAATTGCGTGCCAAGAAGGTGATCGCCAACGTCGAGCGGGTCAACGGCTGAGCGCTGACGAAATCGCATGCCCGCTCCCGGTTTCCATCCTCTCCGCCTCGGCGTCAACATCGATCACGTCGCCACCGTGCGCAACGCGCGCGGCGGCAAGCATCCTGATCCGGTGAAGGCCGCCGAAATTGCGATCGCGGCAGGAGCCGACGGCATCACTGCGCACCTGCGCGAAGATCGCCGCCACATCGTCGATGACGACATCGTGCGGCTGAGGGCCGTCATCACAAAGCCGCTCAACATGGAAATGGCGGCTACGACGGAAATGGTGGAGATCGCCTGCAAAGTGCAGCCGCACGCCGTCTGCATCGTGCCGGAGCGGCGGGCCGAGCGCACGACCGAAGGCGGCCTTGATGCCGCAGGCAAGCGGGATGCTTTGCGCACGGCGGTGGCGAAACTCGCCGCTGCCGGCGTTCAAGTGTCTTTATTTATTGCCGCTGAGCCAAAGCAGATCGACGCCGCTGTTGCGATCGGCGCACCGGTCATTGAAATTCACACCGGCGCCTGGTGCGACGCTTTAAGCGCGGGCAATGCCGACGCCGCGGCCGCGGAATTCGAGCGCATCGTCCGCGGCGCAACGCTCGCGAAGCAAGCCGGCCTCGAAGTTCATGCCGGACACGGGCTCTATTTTGCCACGGCAGAGAAGATCGCCGCGCTTTCCGAGATCGCCGAACTCAACATCGGCCATTTTCTGATTGGCGAGGCGGTGTTCGATGGTCTTCCTGCCGTGGTGCGAAAAATGCGGGCGGCGATGGATCGTGGCAGACTTCGGGCGGGGACCGGATCATGATTCTCGGCATTGGCACCGACATCGCCGACGTGCGCCGCATCGCCAAAGTGCTGGAACGCCATGGTGACCGCTTCATCGACCGCGTGTTCACGCCGATCGAGCGCGCGAAGGCGGAGCGGCGGCGCAATCGCGCCGAGACCTACGCCAAACGCTTTGCCGCCAAGGAAGCTTGCGCCAAGGCGCTGGGAACCGGACTGCGCGCCGGGGTGTGGTGGCGCGACATGGGAGTGGTGAACCTTCCGGGGGGGCGGCCGACCTTGGAACTGACCGGCGGCGCCAAACGGCGGCTGGACGCCATCACCCCCGCCGGATACCAGGCGCGCATCGATCTCACTATTACCGACGAGGGCCCGACAGCGCAGGCGTTCGTCGTTATCTCGGCAACCGCCATCTCCGGTCCTTGAGTCGCGGCAGCCACACCCGGAAACGCAATTTCGATCTCCCTGCCACGCCCATCTGCGATGACAAATTCGTCATGTCCGCGAAGCTCTGGCGGTAAGCGTATGGCGTTACTAGCTAAAGCCGGCCCCGCGACGAAATCTCGCGTGCAATTGCGCGGCTTTGCCCCAAAGGTTACAAGATCGCGGGGCGCCGAGTAACCAGCGGAACCATAGGCCGATGAGCGTGCAGACCGGGACCAAACGGAAAGAAGGCGGATTCGCCGAGACCGTGCGCGTGATCATCCACGCACTGATCATTGCGCTCGTCATCCGCACCTTTCTGTTTCAGCCGTTCAATATCCCTTCGGGCTCGATGATTCCGACGCTCCTGGTCGGCGATTATCTGTTCGTCTCCAAATATTCCTATGGTTACACCCATTATTCGCTGCCGTTCTCGCCGCCGATTTTCTCCGGCCGCATTATCGGCCAGCCGGTCGATCGCGGCGACGTTGTGGTGTTCCGCCTGCCGAAAGACGACACCACCGACTACATCAAGCGCGTCATCGGGCTGCCGGGCGACCGCATCCAGATGATCGACGGCGTGCTCAACATCAACGGCGAGCCGATCAAGCGCACCCGCATCGAGGATTTCGTCACCGACGACGACGGCGCCGTGCAGCGCGTCAAGCGTTATCGCGAGACATTGCCGAACGGCGTGAGCTACACCACGCTCGATCTCACTGAGAACGGCTTCTACGACAACACCCAGGTCTACTTGGTGCCGCCGGGTCATTATTTCATGATGGGCGATAACCGCGACAACTCGACCGACAGCCGCGTGCTCAGCGCCGTCGGTTACGTGCCCTACGAAAACATTATCGGGCGGGCGCAGCTCATCTTCTTCTCGATCCGCGACGGCGCGCACGCCTGGGAGGTGTGGCGCTGGCCGTGGACCGTGCGCTGGACCCGGCTGTTTACTCTGGTGCGATGAACGGCCGGAGCAAAACTAAATCGGTCGCTGCCCCGACAGAGCCGCCTGCTGTTCAAGAGCCGTCTGCTATCGCTGTAGCTCCGGCGCCCACCGCGGCCGGCGCGGCAAGTGAAGCACCAAAAGACGCCCGCCGCCGGCGCCGCCGCGGCGATGGTTCGCTCGAGGAGCGGATCGGTTATCGGTTCAAGGACACCGCGTTATTTGATAGTGCGCTGTCGCACATTTCCGCGCTCAAGGGCGGGCGCAATCGCGCCGGCAGCTACCAGCGGCTCGAATTTCTCGGCGATCACGTCTTGGGCCTGGTGATTTCCGACATGCTGTTCCGCGCCTTCCCCAGGGCCGACGAAGGCGAGCTGTCGCGGCGCCTCGCCGATCTGGTCCGCAAGGAGACCTGCGCCGATATCGCGCGCGCGATCGATCTCGGCGCTGCGATCAGGCTCGGCTCGTCGGAAGCCAATGCCGGCGGGCGGAAGCGCCCGGCGATCCTCGCCGACGTTTGCGAGGCCCTGATCGGCGCCGTCTATCTCGACGGCGGCTATCCGGCGGCCGAAGCGCTGGTCGGACGGCTGTGGGAATCGCGGATGAAGACCAAAGCGCAGCCGCTGCGCGATCCAAAGACCGTGCTGCAGGAATGGGCGCAGGCACGCGGCCTGCCGACTCCTGCTTATCGTGAAGTGGCGCGCTCCGGTCCCGACCATGACCCGGTGTTCCGCGTCACCGTGCAGTTGCCAAAGCTCGCTCCGGCCGAAGGCTCCGGCCGTTCCAAGCGCGGCGCGGAGCAGGCCGCCGCCGCCGCGATGATGACGCGCGAGGGCGTCAAGCACGACCGCTTCGATGGGTGAGGGAGAGGACGCGCCCGCTCCCGCAGCACCCGCCACAAGCTGCGGCTTCGTCGCCCTGATCGGCGCGCCGAATGCCGGGAAGTCGACACTCCTGAACGCACTCGTCGGCGCCAAGATTTCGATCGTCACCCCAAAAGTGCAGACCACGCGCGCGCTGATTCGCGGCATCGCCATCGAAGGCGCGGCGCAACTGATTTTCGTCGATACGCCCGGCATCTTCGCGCCGCGGCGGCGGCTCGACCGCGCCATGGTCGGCAGCGCCTGGGGCAGCGCCAAGGAGGCCGATTTGGTCGCGCTTCTGATCGACGCCAGCAAAGGCGTTCAGGAGGATGACGAGACAATTTTGCGCGGCTTGGCGGACGTCCGCGCGCCGAAGGTGCTGGTGCTCAACAAGGTGGATCTGGTCGGCAAGCCAAAGCTGCTCGCCTTAACTCAAGCCCTCAATGAGCGCGCCAGCTTCGCAGCAACCTTCATGATCTCCGCGCGGACCGGCGACGGCGTTGCCGATCTGAAAACTTTCCTCGCCGCCCACGTGCCGCCGGGGCCGTGGCTTTACCCGGAAGACCAGATTTCCGACGCGCCGCTACGCCATCTCGCCGCCGAGATCACCCGCGAAAAACTTTATCTGCGGCTGCACCAGGAATTGCCCTACCAGTCGACCGTCGAGACCGAGGTCTGGAAGGAACTCAAGGACGGCGCGGTCCGCATCGAGCAGACCATTTATGTCGAGCGCGAAAGCCAGCGCAAAATCGTGCTCGGCAAAGCCGGCCAAACCATCAAGGCGATCGGCGCCGCCGCCCGCACCGAGATCGCTGAGGCCATCGAGCATCCCGTGCACCTCTTTCTGTTCGTCAAGGTGCGGGAAGGGTGGGGCGACGATCCCGAGCGCTATCGGGAGATGGGTTTGGAGTTTTCGAAGGAGTGAGCGCTAACGCTCGTCCTTCGGAGAATCCTCGTCCTTCCGTTTGTCGGCTCATTTGGCCTTCGTAAACCATTGCACCGACTCAACTTTTGCAATCCGAGCAATGGATTAGTATATGTGGCGCAAGCGGCGGGGAACTGCCGGAGCCACCGGCAGCCCCTTTCGCCCGAGACTAGCCTTGTTGCATATACCACCTCCCGGTCGCGTTTAACGGCGCAACCCCGCAGGGTTCCCTGAGGCGGCTAACCTCAGGATCGGAATGCCGAAGGGTGACTTTTTGCGGAGCATCCCTTCGACGGCTGTTATGAAGCGCGCTCCTTTCGGAGGGCGCTTCATTCGTTTTGGACTTTGGCGAACTGAAGGACATTGTCGCTATCCTGTTTTTTGGCCTCGTCCAATTCTCTCTGTTTTCGTCCTTCTTTTTTCAGCTCGGTCGGTTTTATCCCGGCTCCGTAGAGCGATGCCGTCGATATGTTGTGAGTCTTGCAAACGTCTTTTAACTTCGCGCCGTTCCGCAACATCTCTCGGACTTTGTCGAGTAACTCCGGCGTAGCCTTTTTAGGCGGTCCCCACGAGGCGCTGCCTTCCTTGCGACGCTTCGCAATTCCTGCCGACGTAAGGCGACCATGTTCCTTCGTCGTCCGACCGCCAGTACCATTTGTCTTGGCAAACGCCTTTTCGATTTGTTTTGTCCGGCGGGTGGATTTGGACCTCAAATAATATTTTGCCCAGCCGATCGTATAAACATCCGGATTCACAGCCATCGCCTTCTTCAGAGCCGCGCGAACGGCGCGCACCGGCTTGTCGCTTTCAAATTCGCGACCAGCCCGCTTCAATCCCTCCACAATCTGCTTGGCGGTCTGAGGCTCGCGGCACAATTCAAGAAAAATCGGCATCGCATCAGACAGTGGCCATTTAACGAGACGGACGTCGCCCGGAACAATCTCGGCTTTGGTCTTGGCGACAGACAGTTCAGATGGACTGCCCGTAAGCTCTAGTTCCCTCTCTTCGAGAAGGTCCAAATACTCACGGGTCGCTCGGAGCCGCTCAGCGCGCACCTCTTCAAGCGTCAGACCTGAAACTGTTTTCTTGGCCGTCATCGATTCACCAAAGCGCGCAATGAGTCGCACTCCGCAAAATGGTAATAACTGCGATGCGCGAAAATTACAATAGTAGGCGCGACATGATAGGCCTTCCCTTATAGATTAAATAAATATCGTTATTGTTCAATGGCTTATAGATAAATGTGCGGAAAGGCCCGACATGATGCATTTGTGGTGTCAACTACGTGGAAGCTGCGCACTCATAGAAGTATCCAACATGGCCCGCCAAACGTGTGCCTACCCTTCATTTTTCTTGCGGATGTTGAGCGGAGAAATCGGTAATCAGGCATCGCTTTTTCCTGGAAACGGCGTCCCTGTTATATTGCCTCATCTCAACCAGCCTCGACAATTTGCGGCTGTGCGCCCATTTTGGGTGCATGTGATTCTGCGACCGTGTCGCTATGATGCCGGCATGAACAGCCACAGGAGAGCCGCCGCCAGCGATCGTGATTTCGCGGCCTACACGCTTGCCGAAGCCGCCCGTTACTTGCGCCTGCCGCCGGCGACGTTGCGTTCATGGGTGCTCGGTCGGCAATACCCGACTGCCGAGGGCAGGGCCCAATTCCCGCCGCTGATTAGGCCGGCGTCGCGGCGGCCGCCGTTGTTGTCTTTCTCCAACCTGATCGAAGCGCACGTGCTCCGCTCGCTGCGCACCGAGCACGGCGTATCGGTCAAGGAACTGCGGCGCGCCTTGTCCTACGCCGAAAAGACGCTCAGCATCGAGCGGCTGCTGCTGCGAGGTGAACTGCGGGCCCACGCCGGTAAGGTGTTCCTCGATCGCTATGGCGAGTTGATCGAGCTCTCGGCATCCGGTCAACTTGCGATGCGGAGGCTTTTTCAGGAGCATTTGCAACGGATCGAGTGGAACTCGTCCGAATTTCCCGTCCGCCTTTATCCGTTCGTTTCCACGACGGCGCCCAGCGATCAGCGGCCGATTGTTATCGACCCGCGTATTGCCTTTGGCCGGCCCGTAGTGGTGCGCAAGGCGATTGCGACGTCGACGATCGCTGAGCGGATCGACGCAGGCGAAACGGTTGGGGATGTCGCTGCCGATTACGATCTCGACCGATCGGAGATCGAACAGGCGATCGTCTACGAGCGGGCGGCTTGAGCTTTGTCTATTTTACCGATCGCGATCTCGGCAAACAATTTCCCGAGATTCTCAAATCCGGTGGACTGACGGTCGAGCGCCACGCTGATCATTTCGCGCACGACACGCCGGACGAAGTATGGCTGGAAACCGTCGGCAAGCGTGGCTGGATCGCGCTGACCCATGACCGTCGTATCCGCTACAAGCCGAATGAACGCGATGCGGTCGTACGACACGGCGTTGCGTTGCTGGTGATCGTCGGTGCCGCGCCCTTTGCCGACCTAGCCCGCGCGTTTGTTGCCAATGTGCCGACGGTCGAGCGCTTCCTGGCTCGCCACCAGCCGCCGTTCATCGCCAAAGTCCACCGTCCTTCTCCGGCTGAAATCGCGCGTCGTCCCGGCGCGCCGGGGCGGGTCGAACTCTGGTATTCCGCGTAATTCGCCACCAGGTTGTTCGGTGGGCTTCGAGGGCCGCAGACTGCGGGACACGCTGTCACATTTTCCTTGACATTTCGTCTCCATTTCAGTAATTACGTCGCATCTCGCTCGGTGAAGGGCGCCGTTCCGGACGGCATGCCGTAACAGCGGAGCGAGGCGCGGTCCCCGCGGGCGGAATTGCCAATCCGCACCCGGGCGGCTTCGGATCCCCGGTCGACCGGCATCAGGACCGGTCCGCACGGAGCGTGCTTAACCGCGGTTCTTTTTCGTTCTTTGGTTCTTCGGCGCGACGGGCAAAGCAACGCGAACGGCGTCGTGAGCCCGGAGCAGTTTGCGCCGAAGGCCGCGGGAAACCCGGTTCTGGAGCTGAGCCATCGGGGTAGTAGCCGGTGGTGAGTGCCGCAAGCGTGAGCGCCGAAGGGCGGCGCGCCGCCCCCACCACCACACTTTGTGTGGTCCCCCTCCCCCGTTTTACGGGGGGGGAGAACTGGAGGGGGCAGAGCGCGCAGCCGCGCTTGACGCGGACATTGGTTGGACAATGCGCCTTTCGGCGCTCCGCTTCCCTTCTTGGTGGCGCATGATCTTGGTCCGAAAACCGGACGCCACTTTTCGGGATCATGCGCGGGAATCTTCGTCGTGCCTTCGTCGTCGCTTGCCGCAAAACTCGGGCGCCTTCGCGCTGCGAGAATGCCTTTTCGCGTCGTCATTGCGAGCGCCAGCGAAGCAATCCAGTCCGGCCGCAAGGTCTGGATTGCTTCGTCGCTCCGCTCCTCGCAATGACGAGCAAAACTCGGGCGCGGATTTCGCTTATCCGCCCCCGCGTAGTGAAACGGAGCGGGGGAGGGGGACCACCCGAAGGGTGGTGGAGGGGGCATGCAGTCGGGAGGTTTGCCTCACCGCCGCGCCCCTTCCACCGCGCTAAAGCGCGGTCCCCCTTCCCCGCTTTGCGGGGCAGGATGAGAGGCACTCCCAGCCTGCAAATCTTCGCCGCCGGCGCTACATAAGGGCCATGCAATGGACCGATGATGGCATTGTGCTTGGCGTGCGGCGCTACGGTGAGTCGAGCGTCATTCTGGAATTGATGACGCAGGAGCGCGGCCGGCATCTTGGGCTGGTGCGCGGCGGCACCGGGCGGCGGTTGCGCGCGGTGCTGCAGCCGGGGAATTCGCTGCGCGCGACCTGGCGGGCGCGGCTTGATGACCATCTCGGCAATTATGCGGTCGAGGGCACCAATCTGCGCGCTGCGGGTTTTCTCAACGCAGCCCATGCGGTGCATGGCGTGACCCATCTTTCGGCGTTGTGCCGGCTCCTTGCCGAACGGGAGCCGCATGCCGGCGTGCATGCCGCGCTCGAAGCGATCCTTGATGTGCTCGACGATCCGTCAGCGGTCGCGCCGATGATCGCGCGCTTTGAGCTTTCATTTCTCGCCGAGCTTGGGTTCGGCCTTGATCTTTCGTCCTGTGCGGCGAACGGAACGAGGGACGATCTGATCTACGTGTCGCCGCGGTCCGGGCGCGCGGTTTCGCGCGTCGGTGGAGAAGCTTATCAGGACAAGCTGATGCGGCTGCCGAGCTTCCTGAGCACCGAGGCTGAGCCCGTATCCGCCGCCGATCTGGCGGATGCCTTTGCGCTGACCGGCTTTTTTCTCGAGCGTCACGCTTTTGCGCCGCGCGGCCTTCCCGTGCCCGACGCTCGTGGGCGTTTCATCGCCGCCATTCTTGTCGGCCGCGGCCAGCCGGAGTACCGCTCTCCGCCATGACGAAGAAAGTGATTCCCCCCGAATCCGGGGACGTGCAGGTGATCGCGCTGCGCGAAGCGCTTGAGGAGCGCTACCTCGCCTATGCGCTGTCGACCATCATGCACCGCGCGCTGCCCGACGCGCGCGATGGGCTCAAACCGGTGCATCGCCGTATCCTCTACGGCATGCGGCTGCTGCGGCTTGATCCAGGCGCCGCGTTCAAGAAATCGGCCAAAATCGTCGGCGATGTCATGGGCAATTTCCACCCGCACGGCGACCAGGCCATCTATGACGCGCTGGTGCGGCTCGCCCAGGATTTCGCCTCGCGCTATCCGCTGGTCGATGGGCAGGGCAATTTCGGCAATATCGACGGCGATAACGCCGCGGCCTACCGCTACACCGAGGCGCGGCTGACCGAAGCGGCGCGGCTCCTGCTCGACGGCATCGACGAAGATGCGGTTGATTTCCGCCCCAATTACGACGGCGTGTCGGAAGAGCCCGCAGTGCTGCCGGCGGCATTTCCCAATCTCCTTGCCAATGGTGCGCAAGGCATTGCCGTCGGCATGGCGACCGCAATCCCGCCGCACAATATCGCCGAGCTGTGCGATGCGGCGCTCCATCTCATCGACACGCCGAATGCGCGCAGCCGCACACTCCTGAAATACGTGCCCGGTCCCGATTTCCCGACCGGCGGCGTCATCGTCGATCCGCCCGAGACCATCGCCGAGGCCTACACCACCGGGCGCGGCTCGTTCCGGCTCCGCGCGCGGTGGACGACCGAGGATACCGGGCGCGGCACCTATCAG
>Ga0335085_10002163_pt1 | contig 37747 bp, 34 predicted proteins | sample Lox_Sample_45_FD_206712 | JGI IMG/M metagenome (GOLD analysis project Ga0335085, IMG submission 206712) | Soil microbial communities from Loxahatchee National Wildlife Refuge, Florida, United States - Lox_Sample_4.5 | ecosystem: Environmental > Terrestrial > Soil > Wetlands | place: USA...
GCAAGGAACTGGCCAAGCTCGCCCACAAATATGCCGAGCAGGCCCGTGTGGCCGTACGAAACGTTCGCCGAGACGGGATGGAAATCCTCAAAAAGCTGGAAAAAGACCACAAGATCAGCCAGGACGAACACCACAAACAGGGCGACGAGCTGCAGAAGCTGACCGACGCTCACATCAAGGAAATCGACCAGGCGCTGCAGGCCAAAGAACAGGAAATCATGCAGGTCTGAGACGCCGCGGCGGTTGCTCTGGCGGCCGGAGAGGGTCAGCATGGGGCGTGAAAGTCTGCGCCCGCCAGGGTGGCGCGGGGGTGTCGGAGTTTGGGAATGGCGCATCAGAACAACTCCTTGCCCCGGCATGTTGCCATCATCATGGATGGCAATGGCCGTTGGGCACGCAAGCGCCATCTGCCGCGGCAGGCCGGCCACGTTGCCGGCGTCAATGCGGTGCGCGAGATCGTGCGCGCCGCCACCGACATCGGGCTCGAGGCACTCACCCTTTTTGCCTTTTCGTCCGAAAACTGGAAGCGCCCGGCGATGGAGGTCGGCGCCCTGATGGGCCTGTTCCGGCTCTATTTCCGCAGCGACATGGAGGAAATCGTGGCGCGGGGCGCCCGCGTGCGCATCATCGGCAACCGCACCCGGGTCGAGCCGGACATCCGCCAGATGATCGAGGATGCCGAAGGACGCACGGTTGAGAACACCGGGCTCAACCTCACCTTCGCCTTCGATTACGGCGGCCAGGAAGAGATTGCCGCCGCCGTGCGCGAGCTGGCGCGGGCCGCCACCGAGGGCCGGCTCGATCCCGAAACCATCACGCCGGAGCTGGTGTCATCGCGTCTGTTCACCGCGGGCCTGCCAGAGCCCGACCTCGTGATTCGTACCAGCGGCGAGCGGCGGCTGTCGAATTTCCTGCTTTGGCAGTCTGCCTATGCCGAGCTGTTGTTTGTCGACACCTTGTGGCCCGACTTCGGGCGCAAGGAGTTTATGGATGCACTCCAGCAGTTTGCGCAGCGCGAGCGCCGCTTCGGCGCCTTGCCGGAAGCCGTGGCGTGAGCAAGCCCGGCCACAGCATGGCGCTGGCTCCCGGGGTCCGGGCGATCAGATTCTCCCGCGATTGGGTGACAAGGCCGGTGTTCGGCGTGTTGCTCATGGCCGCGGTCATCTTCGCGATCTTCACGGACCGTCCCTGGCTGGAGCTGGTGGTGGCCGTCGCCGCGCTGCTTGCCGCGCGCGAGTGGCACCGCATGGTGGGCCGGGGCCGCTTCATCGTCGAGCTCGTGGCGACGACCGCGATCATCTGGCTGGCGCTGGGGGCGTTCCTTCTGTGGCCGCGAAGTGCCGGTCCGGTCGCGATCTTGGGTGCGGGCACATTGGCCGTGTTCGCAATCGCTGCGATCCGCCGCAACCACCCGCTGTGGAACGCCGGCGGCGTGCTGTATCTGGGCATTCCTTCGCTGTCGCTGATCGCCTTGCGTGATTTTTCGGCCCACGGGGCCTGGGTCCTGATCGCGCTCTTTCTGGTCGTCTGGGCAACCGATACGGGGGCGCTGGTATGCGGCAACCTCATCGGCGGACCGAAGATCGCCCCCGCCCTGTCGCCGAACAAAACCTGGGCGGGCACCATCGGCGGCATTGTTGCGGCTGCTGCCGTGCTCGCGGCCTTCATCGCGATATTCGGCGGCGATGCGGTGGTTGCGGCGAGCTACGGCGCCGGGCTGGGCGTGGTCGCGCACGCCGGGGATCTTTTCGAATCCTGGGTGAAGCGCCATTTCGACCTGAAGGACTCGGGCTCGATGATTCCGGGCCACGGTGGCGTGCTTGACCGGATCGATTCGACGCTGGCGGCCGTGTTCGCGCTCGCTGTAGCCGTGCTGGGGTTTGGCTTCGATCCGCTGTTCGGAGCGTTTTCATGAGACCGATCGCAGCCCGCCGTCATGAGGGCGACATGCCGGATCTGGGTCCGGTGCTGTCGCGCCGCGTGACTGTGCTCGGATCAACGGGCTCGATCGGGATTTCGACGCTCGACGTCATTGCGCATGCCCGTCGTCATTACGGCGAGGACGCGCTGCCGGTCGAAGCGCTGACGGCCAACGGCAATGTCGAGGGGCTGATCGCTCAGGCACGCAAGATCAAGCCGAAACTCGCGGTGATCGGCGACGGCGCGCGCTTCGCGGAGCTGAAGCAGGCGCTTTCCGGGACCGGTATCGAGCCGGCGGCGGGACGCGCTGCGGTAATCGCGGCGGCGGCGCGACCGTCCGATACGGTCATGGTAGCGATCATGGGCGCGGCGGCGCTCGAACCGGCGCTAGCCGCCGTGGACCGCGGCGCGACGGTGGCGCTCGCCAACAAGGAGTGCGTCGTCGCCGCGGGAACCGTGTTCCATCGCGCCGTGGCGAGATCGAATGCCGCGGTCATCCCGGTGGATTCCGAGCACAACGCGATCTTCCAGGTGTTCCGCGCGGCCGATCACGACGAAGTCGAAAAGGTCACGCTCACCGCCTCCGGCGGGCCGTTCCGCGAATGGACGCTCGACGAGATGGGCCGCGCCACGCCGGCCGAGGCGGTCGCCCATCCCAACTGGTCGATGGGTGCCAAGATCTCGGTTGACAGCGCCACGCTGATGAACAAGGGACTCGAGCTGATCGAGGCTCATTTCCTGTTTGCGCTGCCGACGGAGAAGCTCGCCGTGGTGGTGCATCCGCAGTCGATCGTGCATTGCTTGGTGTCGTACGGCGACGGTTCCACGCTGGCCCATCTTTCGGCGCCCGACATGCGCACGCCCATCGCCCATGCGCTGGCCTGGCCGCGCCGCATTTCATCGCCTTCGCGCCGGCTCGACCTGCCGGCCGTGGGCCAGTTGAGCTTCGAGGCGCCCGATCACCAACGTTTCCGCTGCCTGAAACTGGCGCTCGACTGCCTTGATCGGGGTTGCATGTCGCCGACAATCCTCAATGCTGCCAATGAGATCGCCGTAGACGCCTTCCTCAAGGGCCGCATCGGTTTTCTGGACATTGCCAAGGTGGTGGAATCCACACTTGACGAGTGCACCGGTGCCAATGTTGAAGCAGAGTCGGTTGAGGGCGTTCTCGCCACCGACGCGAGGGCGCGTGAACTTGCCCGCACGATCTGCCGCCGCATGATGATGTAAGCGAGGGACGGAAAGTCAGGACACATGATCCTTCACAGCCTGTTCGATTGGATTGCGATGGGCCTGCCCGCCGTCGCCTTCGTGTTCACCATGGTGGTGTTCTTCCACGAGTTGGGGCACTTCCTGGTGGCGCGGGCGTGCGGCGTCGCCATCGATACGTTCTCGATTGGCTTCGGCGGCGAGCTGTTCGGCTGGACCGACAGGAAGGGAACCCGCTGGAAGATCTCCTGGCTGCCGCTCGGTGGTTACGTGAAGTTCATGGGCGACGAAACCGCCGCCAGCACTCCGGATCGTGAGCGCGTCGCGCAGATGTCGGCGGCGGAGAGGGCGAGGGCCTTCCCCCTGAAACCATTATGGCAGCGAATGCTGGTCGTGCTGGCGGGGCCGGTGGCGAACTTCGTCTTGGCCTTCATTCTGTTCATCATCCTGCTGACCGGGTTCGGCGCGAAGGCGCTTTCGACCTATATCGGCGGGGTCCAGAGGGGCTCGCCCGCGGCCATGGCGGGCATCAAGCCGGGCGACAAGATCACTGCCGTACAGGGCCGTCCGGTCCGCCTGTTCTACGGCGAGATGCAGGATCTCATCCGTGCCAGGATGGGCAAGCCCACCACCCTGACCATCGAACGCGACGGTCATACCATGACCGTGCAGCTCACGCCCTCATGGATCGACAACACCGACATCTATGGGGCGCACCTGAAAACCCCGGGAATCGGTGTCGAACACGGGCCGGACGCGGGCGATAACGTTGTCTTCATCGCGGTGCCGTTCGCCAAAGCGCCTCTAATTGCCGCAGGCCAGTGCTGGGATATCGTTGCCAACTCGCTGACTTATCTGTGGCGTATAGTCTCGCATCGCGCCGATGCCAGCGGTTTGGGCGGTCCCATCGGCATGGCGCAGATGGCCAAATCGGCCGCCTCCCATGGCTTTTATGATTTGATCTATCTGGTGGCTTTCATTTCTGTAAGCATCGGGATGATCAACCTTTTTCCCATTCCGCTCCTCGACGGAGGCCATCTTCTGTACTATGGATGCGAAGGCGTACTGGGCAGGCCGCTGGATGAGCGTACCCAGGACGTCGGGTTCAGGGTCGGGCTGGCGTTGGTGCTGGGGCTCATGATTTTTGCCTCCTGGAACGACATAGTCCGGAACTTGATCCGTTAGGTCGGGAGGAAGCTCGTCCAGCCGCACGGGATTCCTGCCTGTGTCGCACGATCTGAGCGAGTCAGAGACAAGTGAATGGACACTAAGGCCCTGTTCGCCCGAATGAAGCGTGCGGCTCCGGTTTCACTTGTCCTGGCGTCGGTTATCATTGGCGCGCCCGCCGATGCGCAACGCACCGCCACGACGACGCCTGCGGCGCCACCCGCCGCGAACACCCCGCCAGAATCCGCTGCATCACCCGCCGTCGCTGCCCCTGCGACAGCCCCTGCCGCCACACTGCCGGCGGTTGCACCAGCCCCCGCCGCAGCGCCAGAAGCCGCTCCGCCCGCCATCATCCGGCGCATCGTCGTGCGCGGCGCGCAGCGCATCGAGCCGGCGACGATTCTCACCTACATCACGCTGCACGAAGGCGACACTTACGACGAGCAGGCTGCCGATCGCGCGCTCAAGGCCTTGTTCGCCACGGGGCTGTTCTCCGACGTGAAGATCAATTGGGACGGCAGTTCGCTGACCGTCAACGTCGTCGAGAACCCGATCATCAACCGCGTCGATTTCGAAGGCAATTCGAAGGTCACGACCAAGGACCTCGAGAAGGAAGCCCAGCTCAAGCCGCGCATGGTGTTCACGCGCGCCAAAGTGCAGTCGGACGTCCAGCGCATCATCGAACTGTACCGGCGCAACGGCAAGTTCGCGGCCAGCGTCGATCCGCAGATCATCCAGCGCCCGCAGAACCGCGTCGATCTCATCTATTCGATCAACGAGGGCCCGACCACCGGCGTCTCGCGCATCATCTTCGTCGGCAACAAGGCCTACGACGACTCCACGCTGCGCGGGCAGATCGCCACCGAGGAATCGGCGTGGTGGCGCATTCTGGCGACCAACGACAACTACGATCCCGACCGGCTCTTGTTCGACCGCGAGCAGCTTCGACGCTTTTACGTGAACCACGGATATGCTGATTTCCACGTCGTCTCCGCGGTCGCGGAGCTGACGCCGGATCACAGCTCGTTCTACATCACCTTCACAGTCGACGAGGGCGAGAAATACAAGTTCGGCAAGGTCGAGATCGACTCCAAGATCCGGGAGCTGCCGGCCCAGACTCTGCGGCCGCTGGTCAACATCCGTGCCGGCACGACTTACGACGAGAGCGAGGTCGAAAAGGCGAAGGACGCGCTGGTCAACGCCGTCGGCGCCAAGGGCTATGCCTCGGCTGACGTGGGCGTGCGCCTGCGCCGCGATCCCGATAGCCACACGGTCGATCTTGTGATGCGCATCGAGCAGGGGCCGCGCGTCTACATCGACAAGATCAACATCGTCGGCAACAACCGCACTCTGGACAAGGTCATCCGCCGCGAGCTGCGCTTCACGGAAGGCGACATCTTCAATCGCGACCTGATCGACCGTTCGCGCACGCGCATCCGGGCGCTTGGCTTCTTCAAGGATGTCGATATCAAGAACTCGACGGGCTCACGCCCCGACAAGACCGACGTGACCGTGACGGTGACCGAGCAGTCGACCGGCGAAGTCGCGCTCGGCGCCGGCTATTCCTCGACCAGCTCTTTCGTAGGCGAGTTCAGCTACACCGAACGCAACCTGTTCGGGCGCGGCCAGTACATGCGCGCCAGCGTGGCGCTGTCCACGATCTCGAAGCAGTACCAGTTCAGCTTCACCGAGCCGTGGTTCCTCGACCGTCCCCTGGCGGCGGGCATCGACCTCTACAAATACGTGACCAACTACAATCAGGCGAGCTATCAGGGCGACGTCACCGCCGCCGGCCTGCGTTTTGGCTTCCCGACCTCCGAATACGGCAGCATCCAGGTCCGCTACACTTACCGCTTGAACAAGGTGACGGCCTATTCGGGCGCACCGCCGTCGCTGACCCAGGAACTGGAGCTGTACGGGACCAAGACCTCAACTTCCGATCTTGGATTCACGTTCGGCTACAACACACTCGACGACTATCTCAAGCCGACCAAGGGCATGCTGTTCTCGCTTAGCGAGGATTTTGCCGGAATCGGCGGCAGCCTCAAGTTCCTCAAGACGGAAGGCGCGTTCACCGTCTATCACCCGCTGTTCTGGAGCATGGTGGGCTCGCTCACCGGATCGGCCGGCTACATCCAGGGCTACGGCGGGCTCACAGTGCCCATCGAGGAGCGCTTCTTCCGCGGCGGCGACACCTTCCGGGGCTTCAAGCTGGCCGGCATCGGGCCGCGCGACCTGAGCGTCCAGGGCGACTATGGCGCCATCGGCGGCGACTTCTACGCCATCGGCACGGCCGAGGCGCGGCTGCCGGACATACTGCCTTCCGACTACGGAATGAACTTTGCATTGTTCTCGGACTTCGGCACTCTTGGCCATCTTGATTCGCCGTTCCGGTGCAGCAAGTATCTTCCGACGTGCACGATCAGGGACAATCTCGCGCTGCGCGTATCGGCAGGCGTTAGTGTGAAATGGAAGTCGCCGTTTGGGCCCGTCCAGATCGATCTCGGCGTACCGATCGCCAAGGCGCCTTACGACAAGACCGAGTTCATCCACTTCAGCGCCGGCACAGGGTTGTGATCCATGACTAGAAAAATCCTCTCCACCCGCACCCTCATGGCTGCAGGTATGCTGCTCCTTGGTGCGCTTCCGACACAAAGCGCGATCGCGGCGCCGCCGCCCGGCCAAAGCGGAGCGGCCCCTCTTGCGCGCATCCTGATCATCGATTTGCGCCGGGCGGTTGCGGCCTCGAAGGTCGGTCAGAGCATCCAGGATCAAGTGAACGCGCTGAAGAAGCAGGCGCAGGTCGAGTTGAACGGTGAGGCGCAGGGCTTGCAGCGCGACCGGCAGCAGCTCATGCAGCAATCTGCAATCCTGGCCGCCGACGTCAAGGCGCGCCGGGAACAGGACTTCAAGGCACGCGTGGCCGCGTTCGAGAAGAAGCTGAACGCCCGCGGACAGCTCATCCAGGGTGGCATGTTGAAAGCAAACCAGCAGGTCGAGCAGGCGCTCGGGCCGATCCTTCAGGGCATCATGCAGGAGCGCCAGGCGACCGTGATGCTGGACCGCAGCGCGGTGCTGCTCGCCCCGAACGCGATCGACGTCACGGGCATCGTGGTGCAGCGGCTCGACATGAAGATGCCCACGGTGAAGGTCGAACTCACGCCGCTGCCGCCGGGGCTCGCGCAGGCCGCCGCGGCGCAGCAGGCGGCGCAGCAGCAGCAATAGCGCAGCCGCGGCCGACTGGACGTTGAACGATGGCCGACCCTCGCTTTTTTGACAACCACGGCCCGTTCGCGCTCGCCGATCTGTGCACGAAGCTCGGCCTTGCGATTCCGCAAGGGGCAGACGGCACGGCCTTGATCCACGACGTCGCCTCGCTTTCCGGCGCGGTGGCAGAGCACCTTTCCTTCTTCGCGGGCGACCGCGCCGAAGCGGCGTTCGCGCAAACCGCGGCGGGCTTCTGCCTGGTTCCGGCCAAGGGCAAGGCGATGAGCGGCCCGCAGCGCTCGGTTCTCATCCCCTGCGCCTCGGTGCAGCACGCGTTTGCGGCCGCCGCCGAGCTGTTTTATCCCGACAGCAACCGCATCGCGCCGGCGTACGACACGGCGATTGACCCGACCGCAAAGATCGGCGAGGGCGTGAAGATGGGACCGGGCGTGGTGATCGGGCCGGGCGCCGAGGTGGGCGACGGCGCGCATCTGGGACCCAACACCGTCATCTGCCGTGGCGTGAGCCTTGGCCGGGACTGCGAGATCGCCGGCAACAGCACGATCATGTGCGCTCATGTCGGCGACCGCGTGTTGATGCTTCCCGGCGCCCAGATCGGCCAGCCCGGCTTCGGCTTCGCTTCGAGCGCGCAGGGCCACATCAAGATACCTCAACTCGGCCGCGTCATCGTGCAGGACCGGGTGGAGATCGGCGCTTGTGTAACCATCGATAGGGGGACGCTGGGCGATACCGTGATCGGCGAAGGCACCAAGATTGATAATCTGGTGCAGATCGGCCACAACGTTTACATGGGCCGGCACTGCATCGTCGTTGGCCAGGTCGGGTTGGCCGGAAGCGCGGTGCTGGGCGACTTCGTCGTTCTCGGCGCACAGGCCGGCGTCGCCGATCACGCCCGGGTCGGCAGCGGGGCGAGGCTGGCGGGGCGCACGGGCGTGGTGCCCGGCCAGATCATCGAAGGCGCACGCGACTACGGCGGTGTGCCGGCCAAGCCGGTGAGGGAATGGATGCGTGAGATGTACGCGCTCAATGCCATGATCAAGAAGCCGAAGAAAGACGGCAATGACTGAGAAGAAACCTCTCGAGGTCGTACTCGACACCGGCGACCTCAAGCGCATGCTGCCGCATCGCGCGCCGTTCCTGTTCATCGAGCGGTTGACCAACATCGTGCCCGGCGAGAGCGCCACTGGCTTCAAGGCGGTCGGCTACAACGAGCCGTTCTTTGCCGGTCATTTTCCAGAACATCCCGTGATGCCGGGCGTGCTCATCATCGAGGCGCTGGCCCAGACCGCCGGCGCGATGGTGATCTACTCGCTCGGCCTGACCAGCGAAAACCGCGTGGTCTACTTCATGACCATCGAGAAGGCGCGCTTCCGCAGGCCGGTCAAGCCCGGCGACATGCTGCGCATGGATGTCAGGGCGTTGAGGCGCCGCGGGCCCGTGTGGCGATTTGCTGGCGAAGCCCATGTCGGCGACGTGCTATGTGCGGAAGCCGAATACAGCGCGATGATCCAGGAAGGCGTTGGCGAAAATGGCGGTGCATCCGACGGCAATCGTTGAAGACGGGGCGGTGCTGGGCGCAGGCGTCGAGATCGGCCCCTATTGCATCGTCGGTCGCGACGCAAAGCTGAACGACGGCGTCCGCCTCATCTCACATGTCGTGATTTGCGGGCAGACCGAAATCGGCGCGCGCTGCGTGATCCATCCTCATGCGGTGATGGGTGGCGAATCCCAGATCGTGCACAACGATCCGACCGGCACCCGCCTCAGCCTGGGCGAGGACTGCGTCGTGCGCGAATCCGTCACCTTCAACCTTGGCAGCCGCAAAAGCCACGGCATCACGCGTATCGGCGCGCGCGGTTACTTCATGGCCTACAGCCACATCGGCCATGACTGCGTCGTCGGTAACGACGTCGTGTTCGCCAACGGCGCCCAGCTTGCGGGCCACGTGACGATCGGCGACGGCGTTATTCTCGGTGGATTGTGCGCCATTCAGCAATTCGGCCGCATCGGGCGCGGCGCGATGCTTGGCGGCCTCTCGGGCGCCAATCTCGACGTCATTCCGTTCGGCATTGCGGCGGGCCCTCATGCCAAACTCGCCGGGCTCAACATCGTGGGGCTCAAGCGGCGTGGCGTGCCGCGGCCCTCGATCCACGCCATGCGCGCCGCCTATCGCGCGATCTTCTTGGGCGACGAGGGCAAGATGACCGATCGCGTCGCCCGCGCCCGCGAACAATGGGGCAGCGTGCCCGAAGTGTGCGAAATCCTGGATTTCATCGAGGCGCCGGCCAAGCGCGCCATCATGGCGGGCCGCCGCCACGATTCTGAAGCGGAAGAGGCGTGATGGAGGCTTCGCCCCTCGGCATCATTGCGGGCGGCGGCGATCTTCCTCTGGCGATCGCGGAAAGTGCCCGCGAGACGGGACGTTCCGTGTTCGTGCTGGCGCTCACAGGTGCCGCCGACGCATGGGTGGAAACGCATGCGCACGAGTGGATCTCGCTCGGCGAGGTGGGCAAGGCGATCAGAGTGTTGCGCGCGGCGCAGGTGACGGAGCTGGTGCTTGCGGGCAAGCTCGGCCGGCCGAAGTTCCACGAGGTCAAGCTCGATGCGAAAGGCGTGCTGGCAGCCCCGCGCATCATCGCGGCAGCGCGCAAAGGCGACGACGCGCTGCTGCGCAGCGTGCTGGAGCTGATGGAACGCGAGGGCTTTCGCGCCGTGGGCTCGGCGGAGGCCGCACCGGGCCTGTTGGCGCCCGCGGGCGTGATGGGCCGCAAGCAGCCGACCAGGGACGACGAAGAGGACATTGCGCTTGCTTTCAGGATCGTGCGTACCATGGGCGCGCTCGACATCGGGCAGGCCGCCGTGGTGTGCGACGGGCTGACGCTCGCCGTGGAAGCAGCCGAAGGCACCGATGCGATGATCGCTCGCGTGGGCACGCTCTCCGATCATATCCGCGGCGCGCCGCAAAAGCGCCGCGGCACTCTGGTCAAGGCGCCCAAGCCGACGCAGGACCGCCGCGCGGACTTGCCGGTGATCGGCGTGCAGACGGTGCGCAACGCGGCCGCGGTGGGGCTCGCGGGAATTGCGGTTGAGGCCCGAGGGGCGTTGATCCTGAAGCGTCGCGAGGTCGTGGAGGAAGCCGACAAGCTGGGGCTGTTCCTGGTCGGCGTTCCGGGGTGAAAGCATGGACAGGGGGCGGCAACTTACCCTGATGCTTGTCTGCGGTGAGCCGTCCGGTGACGCGCTCGGCGGCCAGCTCATGGTTGCGCTGAGCAAGCTCGCAGGCGACAAGGTGCGGTTCGTCGGCGTCGGCGGCGAGGCGATGGCGGCGCAGGGCCTCAAGACGCTGTTTCCTCTGGACGACACCGCCGTGATGGGCCTGCACGAGATCGTGCCCAAGATTCCGAAGATTCTGCAGCGGGTGGGCGAGGCGGCCGAGTTCGCAGCTGAGACCAGGCCCGATGCCGCCGTGCTGATCGACAGTCCGGATTTCACGCATCGCATTGCCCGCCGCATCAAGGCGATCGCACCGCGTATCGCCACGATCAACTATGTGGCGCCGCAGGTGTGGGCGTCGCGCTCCTGGCGTGCCCGCGAAATGGCGGGTTATTTCGATCTCGTGCTGGCGCTGTTGCCGTTCGAACCAGCGTTCTTCGAAGGCTACGGCCTCAAGGCGGTTTTTGTTGGCCATCCCGCGCTGGAGCGTGCCGGTCACATGCACGGCGGCAGAGAATTCCGCGCCCGCCACGGCATCGCGCCCGGAGCGCCACTGCTCGCCGTGCTGCCGGGCAGCCGTGACGCCGAGATCCGTTACATCTTTCCCGAATTTCGCAAGGCGGTGGAGCTGCTGGCGCCGCGCATTCCCGGTCTCGTCGCCGTGACCCCGGCGGTGCCGCACGTCGCCGCCAAGGTGCGCGCCGGGGCCGAGGGCTGGCCGGTGCCGCTTCACGTCGTCGATCAGGACGAGAAGTTCGCCGCCTTCGATGCCTCCAACGCGGCGCTCGCCGCCTCCGGCACGGTGACGACGGAGCTGGCGCTGTCGCGCACGCCGATGGTGGTGGGCTACAAGTTCGGCGTGATGACCTACGTGCTGTTGAAGCCGCTGGTGCACATCAAGTTCGCGACCATCTCCAACATGCTGCTCGATCGTGAGGCCATCCCGGAATTCATCCAGTGGCGGTGCACGGCGCCGCTGCTAGCCGATGCCGTCGCTCCGCTGCTGACCGACCCCGCGGCCGCGGCGCGGCAGACGGCGGACCTCGACGAAGCCATGCGCCGGCTGGGGCAGGGCGGCGACGTGCCGTCCGTCCGTGCCGCCAGGGCAATTCTCGAATTCCTCGGCGTCTGACGTTCCGCGGCGGTAGCGTTGCCGAAAGCGCGCCGTTTGCCGCCGCTACTCTTGCGCGAATGTGCGTTTGCCATACTAATCGCACGGGGCAGTTTTGGGGGCGCAAGCGTGCGCGCAATCTCGCCAAGGGCGGTGCTGGCCGGCACCGCGATGAACGTCGCGATGGCGGTGATCCTGATCGTTCTGACGACGGTGATCGCTTTCTTGATGGTCAAGTCTCCGCATCGCAGCGCCGCCGAAGCCGAGGCGATTGCCTTCCATTCGTGGGCGATGCTGGGTGTGGTGTCGATCGGCGGGCTGTGCGCGGCCGTTTTTGGCGGATACACGTCGGCACTGATTGCGGGCCGCGATGAAATACTCCATGGCGCTTTGGCCGGTATCCTGATCCTGGCCTATGGACTGGTGGAACTGCTTCACGGTCATCGTAGCAATGACCAGGTCCCACAGTCGCTGGGCTTCGCGCTGGATTTTGCCGGTCCTTTATTCGGTGCGCTCGGCGGCTGGCTGCGGTTGCACGAGAAAACGATCGAGAAAAGCCCGCCGCGGATGCGGGAGGTATCCCGCTGGCTTCTGGCCCTGCCGGTTGCCGAAATCGTTTTCGTGACCGTGGTGGCGCTGCTGGCCCACGCGGTCGTATCGGAGGGGGCAAAGGGAATGGGCACCTGGATCATGGCGTTCAGTGCGATCTTCGGCATCGCGGTGGGTGCGTTGTGCGCACCGCCCCGTCATCGGCTAGCCGCGGCCGCGGTGTGCTTCGTGTCCTTTCTGGCGCTGCCTTTGCTTATGTTCGCCCAGGCCCTCGCGGAGCACCGTGCCGTCGGCGGTTATCTGGTGGCTGTGGCAGGCGTCCTTTTGGGAGGCCTCGTCCTGCGCAGATCGTTCGCACGCTTGGCACAGAGCGGGACAAGCCGGCTTGGGTCCGAGGCTGGCTCATAACGGGATTGTGTCAATCGGTCCATTGACGATCCGCCCGCGCAACAATAGTTTCCGCACCACTATGGCGGCCATGCTCAAGCGCACGTTGAAGACGACCAAGCCCGCCGGGGCTTTGGTTCGCGCGCGCGGTTGACCTGAAGGATCGCCCGAACCGAAGCCCCGCCGAAAGGCCGGGGCTTTTTTGCTACCCGCGCCGAAGGCCATCAGGAGAATTGAGATGCGAAAGAACCCCAATGTCGCTATCGTCGGCGCCACCGGTGCGGTCGGCGTGGAATTCATCGGCTGCATCGAGAAGCGCAATTTCCCGGTCGGCACGTTGAAGGCGCTGGCCAGTGTCCGCTCGGTCGGCAAGACGGCCGCGTTCCGGCGACAGGCCGTCGCGATCGAGGAACTGACGGAACAGTCGTTCGACGGCGTCGATATCGCGCTGTTCTCGGCCGGCGCCGCGATCTCCAGGAAGTTCGCGCCGATCGCTGTGAAGGCGGGCGCGGTGGTGGTGGACAACTCGTCCGCCTTCCGCATGGACAAGGACGTGCCGCTGGTGATCCCCGAGATCAACGCGCGCCGCATCGCCGAGCACAAGGGCATCATCGCCAACCCGAACTGCGCCGCCATCACGGCACTGGTGCCGCTGTGGCCGATCCACAAGGCGAACCGCATCAAGCGGCTGATCATTGCCACCTATCAGGCAGCATCGGGCGCAGGCGCGGCGGCCATGCGGGAGCTTGAAGAAGCCACGCGCGCCCATCTCAAGGGCGAGAAGTACCAGCAGAAGGTGCTGCCGCATCCCTACGCGTTCAATCTGTTCAGCCACAACACAGCCATCGATCCCGCCACCGGCTACAACGGCGAGGAGACCAAGGTCATCCAGGAAACCAGGAAGATCTTCGAGGACGATCAGATCGCCGTGGGCGTCACCTGCGTGCGCGTGCCGGTTTTGAGGGCGCACTCGGAAGCGATCACCTTCGAATGCTCGGCGCCGATCACGGATGACGAGGTGCGGAGCCTGCTCGCCGACGCGCCGGGCGTGAAGCTGGTCGACGATCGCGCCAAGAACTACTTCCCGATGCCGATCGACGCCTCGTGCCAGGACGACGTGCTGGTCGGCCGCATCCGCAAGGACTTGAGCGATCCGTCGGGGCATTCGATCGCAATGTTCGTCGCTGCCGATCAGGTGCTCAAGGGCGCGGCGCTGAACGCGGTGCAGATCGCGGAATGCCTGCTGTAGCTCCTGTACGTCAGGCAAAACCGTCACGCTGATACCGGGGCGCCCGCTCTGGCGCGGCGGCGCGCATTCTGGCTAAATCCTCAAGGGGAATTGGGGGGCCGCAATGCGGGATGCGCGTGTCGTCTGGGGAACGCGGGCCGACAAAAGTCCAGGCCGTTCAGCGCTTCCCTATGTCTGGCTGGTTGGTTCGATCGCAATCCTGGCCGCTGTGTCGAGGCTTGCGGGCGGACAGATCCTCGACCGGCTTTCCTCTCTGGAGGACACGCCCACAGCGCCGATTCTCGCGGCGATCGTGCTGTTCGGCTATTGCAGCTTCACGAGTTTCTACGCCACGTGGAAGACGCCGCTGCCGTCCTTCGTTGTGGCGATCGCGCTCGGCATGGCCGGCCGCACGCTGTTCGCGCCCATCGTGGGCAATTCCCATTTGCTCGCCGCGCTGGTGACGGGCAGCGCCGCACTCATTCTGTTTGGCGGCGGGCTCGAAATGCCGCTGCGCAGCTTCGTCCGCTTGTTCATCAAGATCGCGCTATTGGCCTTCCCCGGGGTGTTGATCACGGGCTTCGCGTTTTCCTGGTTCGTGGGCGGGGCGGGCGCGGTGCTCGGCTTCAAGCTGTCGTCCGCCGTCGTGATCCTCCTGGGTGCGATCCTGGCCTCCACCGACCCGGCTGCAATCATCCCCCTGCTGGAGCACGTGCGCTTCAGACGCCGCGCCGCCAAGGACATCGTGATTGCGGAAGGCGCGATGAACGACGTGGTGGGGACGCTGCTGACCTCGGTATTTCTCAAGCTGGCGCTTGCCACAGTCACGCTGGTTGCGGCCTATCGAAGCCTCGCCTCGCACGAAACGGTAATGTTTCTCGAAGCGCAATGCGGTTACGGCGCGCTGTTCGGCTTTGTGGGATATGCACTTTTGTGGATGCTTGGCCGCATGAAGCGCGGCCATCGTGCCAGCTTCGGCGCGGACCAGATCCACTTCGTCGCCACGCCCATCCTCGTCTTCGTGGGCGCATCGCTGTTCGGGGGCAGCGGTTTCCTGGCGGCGTTCGTGGCCGGACTTCTGTTCCATTCTCAGGAGCATATGGCCGAAACCGAGCGCTTCCTGTTTCAGGTAATCGACGGCGTCGCCAAGCCGGTGATCTTTGTGCTGTTGGGGGCGCTGGTCGATCTCAACGCAGTCGTGGCCTATGCGCCGATCGGCATCGTGGCCGGGCTGGTGTTCATGGCGGTGATCAGGCCCGTCATGGTGATGCTCATGCTCTGGCCGTATTGGTTCATTCGCCGGTATTCGCGCGGCTTGAGCGGAAGGGAGCTTCTTTTCATCTGCTTCGTGCGCGAGACCGGAGCCATTCCCGCGGTGTTGCTCGTCACGGCGGTCGCGCGCGTCACGGTGCCGGTCGGCGGTCTTGTCGAAATCGGCCTGTGGGTGATCCTGCTGACGCTGGTCCTGGCGCCGCCGTTCACGCCGTGGCTCGCACGCAGGCTGGGCGTCGCGGATTAGGCCGGTCCGGCGTTTCGTTTTGGAACGGATTTCCTGACCCGTAAACAGAAGCTGAAGGGTTTCGTTCAGCGGCGGTTCAGGCAGGCGCGCCCAGACTGGTCCAGACTGGGTGGAATTCAACCGGAAAAGAACATGAAGCGGCTTCTGTTTGGGACACTGGCGGTGTGCCTTGCGGCAGGCGCCGCCCACGCGGACTCGATCTGTGCGGGCCCCCAGGAAATGAAGGTGCTCCAGGCCGTGGCGCTGCAGCAGCAGCTGATGGCGGCCGCGCTGACCTGCCATTACACCGAGGAGTACAACCGCTTCATCACGGCGTTTCACAACCAGATACTGCGGTCCGACCGGGCGCTGAAGCAGTTCTTCGATCGCCACCCCGGCAGCGAAGGCTACAACGCCTACAAGACGAGGATCGCCAACGAGGCGTCGCTGGGAAGCCTGAAGGACCCGCGCTTCTGCGCGAGCGCCGAGATGGTGTTCGAGTCCGCGTTCAGGACCGGCGCCGAGACGCGAACCGGTCTGGCGCCGGAGCCGCCTTCGCTGATCGATACCGGATACGAGTTCTGCCGTGCGGTGTCGCCGAAGCCCGAGATGGCCTTAAATGCGAGGCGCCCCGTTGCGGCCGTGAAACCGGCGCCTGCCTCTGGCGGTTCTCCTTCGGCGCTCGAGCTCGCGCGACCGCCGCTGGCCGCACCGACCACGCATGTCGAGGTTGCCGCCCTGGCGCCCATTCCGGCGGCCCAAACGGCAATGCCCACAGCCCGCGCGGCAAAGCCAGCCGTGGCCGCGAAGGTTCCGGCGCGCGTGCTTGCCCCGGTGCCCAAGACCGCACCGGCCGATCGCACCAAGCTCGCTGCGCTGGCGCCCAAGCGGACGCCGGACTCAACGAAATCCAAGGTTGCGCCGCTTGCTGCCGCCGCGTCGCCCATGCCGGAACACAAGACCGCTTCCGGCAAGGCGTCGTCGGGCGAAATGGACGAGGAGGCCGATGCGCAACCCGATGTCGGCGAAGAGAACCCGCCGTCTGCAGGAGCGGAGGACGATCAGGCCAACGCCGCCGCCGAGAGCGATGATCGCGATTTCGCGGGCGGCAACATTCCGAACGCTTACCAGCCCGGCGCGCACTGGGTCCACGATGAACCGGCATACGCGTACGGTCCGCCGCCGCCGTGGGCGATCCGATATGCTCCCCCGCCGCGTTGGGCGTACCGTCGGCCGCACCCCCGCTGGGTAATCGGCCCCGATGGACGCTGGCATCTGGTCAGGCCATATCGTTCCGTTTGGGTTCGCTACTGACCCGCACGGAAGCCCGCATTCGATCGGCAAGTTCTCGCGCGCCTTGACCGGCGCCGGATTCACTGCGGAGTGGCGGGTGCAATTGGCGCAACGTGCATCAGCCTGACGGTAGCGCTCAGGTCGGCGCGGATGCGGTCGATCGAGCTGTGCGCCTCGTCGATGATCGCGGTCGTGCAGATCGCGGCCGGGAAATTGGCCGTGAACTCGCGGTGCACCGAGATGCTGTGCGCGTTGGAACTCCACTGCGAGGAATAGCTGAAATGCGCGCTCTTCACGGTACCGTCCACTGGCAGCGTGCCGGCCTTCAGGCTGGCGGGGAATTCGAGCGCATAATCCTCCACCGCGTGCGCGCTGTTGCAAGGCACGGCCGAGGCTCCCTTGAACTTGGTCTCGCCGATGTCGCCAAGCAGCACGCTTCCGCCGATGACGACCAGATGCAGGCCGTCCGGCAGCCGGAAGGGTTCGTCCTTGGCGACGCCGTACCAGTATTTGGCCGTCGCATAGCTGCCGCTGACGGCGTAGCTGTCGTCGAGCGTCATGGTCGGTGGCACGCTGTAGCTGCCGGTCGCATTCGGCATGCCATGCGTCTTCAGTATGTCACCGGCGAGCTTGTTGGACTGGTCGGCCTGGATCAGCCCACCGATGCTGCGCAGGAAGCCAGCCAGCATGCCGGTCGCCGTCGTGACGCCGGTGCCCTTGATGTGTCCGGCATCGTCGACGATCGTATCGGTGGCCGTGTAATGCACCGTGGCGTCTTTCGGCGTCATCACCGGAGTGTGGTGCAGCGCCACCTTGTCCGCCACGTGCACCGCGGGCTTGCCGTATTCCGTGCGGCTGAGGAACCCGAACGGCAGCGTGCGCGAAGTGGTGTCGGCATAGAGCTTGAGGTCCGGAATCCAGGTTATCATGTGGTTGAAGGCGCCCAGCGTCGGCACCGCCGACACACTGTAGCTGCTTGAACCGTTGATGATGACGAGATTGGCGCGGATGCCCTTGGACCGCAGCAGCGCGGCGAAGAGAACAGCGTGGTCTTTGCAATCGCCGTAACCGTTGGCCAGCACTCTGTCGGCCTCGTGCGGCACGATCGAACCAAGGCCGAATTCGATGGCGACATATCGGATATGCAAGGCAACCCAATCGTACAGCTTGCGAGCCTGTTCGCGCTCGCTCTTGACGCCCGCGGTGATCTCGTCGGCTTTCTGCTGGATCGCCGGTGTGATCGCCATCTTGGGTTCGGCCAGTGCCGCATAGGCCGCCGCCAGCTCGTCATAGCTTTTGAACGAGGAAACCGAGAAGCGCGGCGCACGGTCGAATTGCGATAGCGGCTGGTTGTCATCGAGCACAGGATGCGGGTTGGCATAATGCATGGTGTAGGTGATGCGCCCGTTGCCGGGCGTGGTAGTCACGTCGACCCCGCGGGCATCGACCGTGAGCGGAATGCTGGCAGGCACCGTCACGCTTGTCGTCATGTTCTCGACGTAAACGGGCGGCGGCACGACGGTGTCATAGGTGAACTGCCCGGCCAGTTGCGGCTTGACGCGCGTCACGATCGTGCGCACCAGCGTGTCTCCCACCTCAACGTTGGGATAGATGATTACCTTCACCTTGTTGTCGGTGTAGAGCGGCATGTTTCCGGTATGGGATGCCTGCTGGGTCAAGATGGCATCCGGCCCGACCGGCAGCTTCTGGCCGTTGGCCTTCAGCGTGTAGGCCTCTTTCACCTCGAGGGTCTGCAGCGTCTCAGAATATTGCAGAGAGTCCTGCGACATCGACGCGACCGCGGATTCCTGCATCACCTGCATTTCGCCATGAGAGGTCACGGTCCAGGAGCCGTCCGGCTCGACGACGATATCTCGTGTCATCGTCTTGAACTTCACGATCGGTGCCCTTACCTCCGCCGGCGTTGCTTCGGCAGTGGCGGTCGGCGCGGATGTCGGCGTGGCGGCATGCGCAACAGGCCCCTCCGCGATCTGCTGTTCGGCCAATGCGGGAACGGTGAACGCAAACAAAGCCGCCGCCGCGGCATGCGCGAGCAAGTAAGTCCTGTACTGCACTGTGATCTCCCCCTCCGGATGCCCTGATCATGCCAGAACGTACGCCCGGCGCCGAACGGAAAGCCTGCCGCGCGATTGTGGCGCATCGAAGAAAGACTGCAGGGGCTCCGACATCGGGGATTTGAGTTACCTCTTTCTGTCCAGATGTTTTCGGTTGCTTGGTTCTTCTTTTTAGTCTCGTGCGAAGCCCTTGAAATGCGTCGTTTAATCGTCAAGTTCGCGCTCGTGCATGCCCTTGAGAGCGACCTGTTGCGGTCCGTGACTGCAACCGGCGACCATCGAGAGTGCGATCCCGACGGGACGTGACAGCCCGGGGAAAGCAAATGCCCGCACGAACAAGGGAGGAGAGCGCCTATCGCCTCTCGATCGGCACGTAATCGCGCGCCCTGGCGCCGGTGTAGAGCTGGCGCGGGCGGCCGATCTTCTGGTGCGGGTCCTCCAGCATCTCCTTCCACTGCGCGATCCAGCCCACGGTCCGGGCCAGCGCGAACAGCGCCGTGAACATCGCCACCGGGAAGCCCAGCGCGCGCAACGTGATGCCGGAGTAGAAATCGATGTTGGGATAGAGCTTCTTCTCGATGAAGTACTCGTCTTGCAGCGCGATGCGTTCCAGTTCTATGGCGACCTTCAGGAGCTGGTCGTTGCCGAGCCCCTTCTCATCCAGAACCGCATGGCATTGCACTTGCATGGCCTTGGCGCGCGGATCGTAGTTCTTGTAGACGCGGTGGCCGAATCCCATCAGGCGGAACGGATCGTTCTTGTCCTTGGCCTTCCTGATGTACTCTGGAATGCGGTCGACCGTGCCGATCTCCTCCAGCATCTTCAGCGCCGCTTCGTTGGCGCCGCCGTGCGCCGGTCCCCACAGGCACGCAATGCCCGCCGCGATACAGGCGAACGGATTTGCTCCCGAAGATCCGGCCAGGCGCACCGTGGAGGTGGAGGCGTTCTGCTCGTGGTCGGCGTGCAGGATGAAGATGGTGTCCAGCGCCTTGGCCAGCACCGGATTGACCGTGTACTCCTCGGCCGGCACCGAGAAGCACATCCGCAGGAAGTTCTCGGTGTAGCCCAGCTTGTTCAGCGGATAGACGAAGGGGTGCCCCGTCGAATAGCGATAGGCCATCGCCGCGATGGTCGGCATCTTGGCGACGAGGCGGTGGCTGGCGACCTGGCGCTGCACCGGATCATTGATGTCGGTGGAGTCGTGATAGAACGCGGAAAGAGCGCCCACCACGCCGCACATAACCGCCATGGGGTGTGCGTCGCGCCTAAAGCCGCGGAAGAACGAGGCCAGCTGTTCGTGCACCATTGTGTGGTGGGTGATGGTGTAGGTGAATTCATCCATCTGCCGCTTGGAAGGCAGCTCCCCATAGAGCAGCAGGTAGCAGACCTCCAAGAAATGCGAGTGCGCCGCCAGGGTTTCGATCGAATAGCCGCGGTAGAGCAGGATGCCCTTGTCGCCGTCGATATAGGTGATGTCGCTTTCGCAGCTCGCCGTCGAGGTGAAACCGGGGTCGTAGGTGAAGACGTCCGCCTCGTTGTAGAGCTTTCGGATGTCGATGACCTGCGGGCCCACGCTGCCCGAGAAAACGGGAAGCTCGAACGACTTGTTCTTGTAGGTGAGGGTCGCCGAACCGGCGGGGACGGCTTTGCTGTCTCTCATCGCGTACTCCTGGCCGAGCGTCGTATTGCTCTATCTTGCAGTGCAGCAATTAGATGCACGCGTGTCAATCTTTGTGCACGCCGGGTCGAGAGGCAAATGCCGATATCCGCTTGACGGATTCTTCCTTTCCCAGAACTTCAAGCATGGCGAAGATCGGCGGCGAGGTGGTCTGCCCCGTCAGCGCCGCACGAAGGGGCTGAGCCACCTGCCCAAGTTTTAGGCCTTTCGTTTCGGCGAACGTGCGCGCCGTTGTTTCCAGTGCCGCAGCGGTCCACGGCACCTCAGCGGTCAGGCGGAGGAATTCGGCATTGGTCTGGCGGGCGTCGGATGTAAGGACCCTGGCCGCGGCCTCGCCCGGCTGCCGCGGGCCGTCCGAGAAGAGAAATTCAGCAGACTGAGCCAGTTCCACCAGGGTCTTCGCGCGCTCCTTCAAGGCCGGCATGGCCGCGATCAGGCGTGCCCGCGCCGTCTCGGAAAGGACCTGTGGCGGGGTCCGGCGACCGATCAGATGGGTGATCTCGTCCGCAAGCGCGTCGGCTTCGGCTTCCCGAAGGTAATGGGCGTTGAGGTTGTCGAGCTTCTTGAAATCCAGCCGGGCGGGGCTCTTGCCGATGTTCTCCAGGTTGAACCAAGCGATGGCCTGAGACGTGGGAATGATCTCGTCGTTGCCGTGGCTCCAGCCCAGCCGCAGCAGATAATTACGCATGGTTTCGGGCAGGTAGCCCATGTCGCGGTATTCGCCCACCGCTTGCGCGCCGTGGCGCTTGGAGAGCTTGGCGCCGTCGGGGCCGTGGATCAGCGGCAGGTGGCCATAGAGCGGCTCGGGCCAGCCGAGCGCGCGAATGAGCTGAAGCTGCCGCGCGGCGTTGTTGAGGTGGTCGTCGCCGCGGATGATGTGGGTGATGCCCATGTCGAAGTCGTCGACCACCACCGCCAGCATGTAGGTCGGCGTGCCGTCGCTCCTGAGCAGGATCATGTCGTCGAGCTGGTCGTTGGCGAAGCGCACCTCGCCCTGCACGACGTCCTTGACGATCGTCTCGCCTTCCTGCGGTGCCCTCAGGCGGATGACCGACGGCGCACCGGCCGGCGCCTTGGCGGGATCGCGGTCGCGCCAGCGCCCATCGTAGCGGATCGGCTTGCCGGCGGCGCGCTGGGCGTTGCGCATTTCTTCCAGCTCGGCAGGTGTGGCGTAGCAGCGATAGGCCTTGCCCTCGGCAAGCAGCTTCTCGGCCGTCTCGCGGTGCCGCTGGGCGCGGGAAAATTGATAAACGATCTCATCGTCCCAGCTCAGGCCCAGCCAGGAAAGGCCGTCGATGATCGCGGCCACCGCCTGCGGAGTCGAGCGCTCGCGGTCGGTGTCCTCGATGCGCAGGAGGAATTTGCCCCCGGTATGGCGGGCATAGAGCCAGTTGAACAGGGCGGTGCGGGCACCGCCGATGTGCAGCATTCCGGTGGGCGAAGGTGCAAAGCGCAGGACGGGTTTGTCGTTTTCGGCCATGATGAGCACAGGATCTGAGGTGCACCGGCTTTAGGGGAAAGCGGGGCCGATGGCAAACGGGGGGAAAGGGCCCGCGGCGGTTGCCGGCGGGGTGTCGGCCCTGCTGACGCGGCTGTTGGGGTCGCTGCGGCGGCAAGCCGAGGCAGACCGCATCCGCTGGGTGTTGTGGCTGCCGGTGGCCCTGGGTGCGGGGGTGGGGCTCTATTTTGCCTTGCCGGCGGAACCCGACTGGGCGTGGACCTCCTGCGCTGCGGTGCTGGCGGTCATCCTGTGCATCTGTTCGCTGATGATTCCCCACGGCGGGTTGCGGATGATCCTGGCGCTGCTGACCGCGTTCTCGCTTGGCTTCACGGTGGCGAAGCTGAGGACAGAGGCGGTGGCCGCGCCCGTTCTCACCCGCCAGATCGGGCCGGTCGGGCTCACCGGTCGCATCGATTTTGTGCAACAGCACGGCAAGGGCGCCCGCCTTCTGTTGAGTCATCTTTTGTTGCGGCGCCTGCCGCCCGAGAGCACGCCCGCCGCGGTCCGCGTTTCGGTCCGCAGCCAGGCCGACCGATTGATGCCGGGCCAATGGGTGCGCCTGACGGTTGTCCTGATGCCGCCACCAGGTCCGGCCGCGCCGGGCGGCTACGACTTCGGACGGGAGGCGTACTACCAGCGTATCGGCGGCGTCGGCTACGCCTATGGTGGCGCCAAGCCGATCAAGCCGGTGACGGTTGCCGGATGGGGCGATCGTCTTGCGCTTGCCATAGACACGCTTCGCTGGCGCATCACCCAGCGGATTCAAGCGGTGCTGCCGGGCAGCACGGGCGGCATCGCTTCGGCGCTGATTACGGGCGATCGCGGCGCGATTTCGCAAGAGGATGAACAAGCACTGCGGGACGCCGGCTTGGCGCATGTGCTCGCGATCGCGGGTCTGCACATGGCGCTTGTGGGATTGGGGCTGTTCTGGACAGCGCGTGCGTTACTCGCGTTCGTTCCTGCACTTGCGCTGCGCTTTCCGATCAAGAAGTGGGCCGCATTGGCGGCGCTCGCGAGCGCGACCTTCTATCTCATCATCAGCGGAGCGGCGACGCCGGCCACGCGCGCTTACATCATGCTGGTCGCGATGCTGGTTGCGATCCTGTTCGACCGACCAGCGCTGTCGATGCGTTCTGTGGCCTTTGCCGCGGCCATCATCCTGTTGCTGCGGCCGGAGAACATCTTTGAGCCCGGTTTCCAGATGTCGTTTTCGGCCGTTGGCAGTCTCGTGGCGGTCGCCGAATGGGAGCAGAAGCGCCGCATGCGACGCACCGATGAGCACGGTCCGCGCAGATTTGCCGGATTGCGGCGGTACGTGCGGGGCATTGCCACGACGAGCTTGGTCGGCAGCTTGGCGACGGCCCCCTTTGCCGTGTTCCACTTCGACCGCGCCACCCATTACGCCGTCATCGGCAATCTGCTCGCCATGCCGGTGATGGGCTTCGTCGCGATGCCCGCGGCAGCAATTTCCATTATGCTGATGCCGTTCGGGTTGGACGCCTGGCCGCTGCGCGTGCTGGGCTGGGGGATCGACGCGATGCTTGGAGTGGGACGGCTGGTGTCGGGTCTGCCGGGCGCCGTGTCGATCATATCGGCATGGCCGATCGCCATGCTTGCGCTCCTGTCGCTCGGAGGCCTGTGGCTGCTTGTTTGGCGCCGGCCGTGGCGCTATGCCGGCGTGGCGCCGATGGCGCTCGCCGTGGGTCTGGCGATCGCCACGCCGGGACCGGACCTTCTGGTTTCGCGCGACGGCCGCACGGTCGCCGTGAGGGGAGGCGACGGACTGCTGCGCTTCGTGCGACCGCCCCGGGACGATTATTCCGCGGGCGAATGGCTGAAGCGCGACGGCGACGAGCGGTTGTGGAAAGCCGCCGTCGCGACGGCGGATGACGGCGTGCGGTGCGACTCCTTGGGTTGCCTGGCGCGGGCGCGCGGCGGAACGCTGGTCGCGGTGGATGAGCGCGCCGAAGCGCTGGCCGAGGACTGCGCCAACGCCGCCATCGTCGTCAGCATGGTGCCGGCGCGGCGGCTGTGCGTTGGCCCCAAGCTCGTCATCGACGGGATCGGCGCAGCGCGCGTCGGCGGCTATGCGGTGTGGCTGGGAGATAACATCCGCATACAGACGGTCGAGGGCGAGCGGGGGCTAAGGCCGTGGTCGATGCGACAATCGCTCTCTTATCGTCATGGTCGCCTTTGAGGCGGCCATCCAGCGACCAGCGCGAGCCCAACAAAAAGACCCGGATGGCCGGGTCAATCCCGGCCATGACGATTCAATCGTCTTTCAGTACCTTCTGATCAACCCCACCAGCTTGCCCTGCACCTTCACTCGGTCGGAGCCGTAGAGACGGGTTTCATACGCCGGGTTGGCGGCTTCCAGCGCGATGGAATCGCCGCGCCGGCGCAGCCGCTTCAGCGTCGCCTCGTTGTTGTCGATCAGCGCCACCACGATCTCGCCCGTATTGGCGGTATCGGCCTCCTGGATGATCACGGTGTCGCCGTCGAGGATGCCGGCGTTGATCATTGAATCGCCGGTCACCTCCAGCGCGTAGTGATCGCCGCGGCCGACCATGCCGCTGGGCACCGGCACGTCCGACAGCTTATTCTGCAGCGCCTCGATCGGGGTGCCCGCCGCGATGCGGCCCACCAGCGGTACGTTGATGGCGCCTTCGCCTTCGCCGATCGGCCGGCGCGGATTGCCGCCCGCCCGCGGATCGGAGGCGATGGCGCGGCCGTGGCTGCGGCCGGGACTCATGCGCTGGGCCTGGCTGCGCGTGGTGGCCGGGCGCAGCGTCTCGGCCACGTTCTCGGGCAGCTTGACGATTTCGAGGGCGCGGGCGCGTTTCTCCATGCGGCGCAAGAATCCACGCTCCTCCAGCGCGGTGATGAGACGGTGGATGCCCGACTTCGATTTGAGGTCGAGGGCGTCCTTCATCTCGTCGAACGATGGTGGAATGCCGGTCTCACGCACCCGTTCGTGGATGAACATCAGAAGTTCGTATTGCTTGCGGGTGAGCATCCCACGCCTCCGTCCTTCGCCGCGCCCGCTCCGCCCGCTGATCAGGATCAAGGCAAGTGCAAAGAGCGCGGCGAACAAATCCGAAACACGGAGAATCGTTCTACTTTAGTTCCAGACCGCCGTCAACCGGTCGTTTGAGGGTGAGTCGGCACGCCGCAAGGGCGGAAACTCTGGAAAAATCCGGGGCGTGTGACAAGCGCAGCCAGACCTTAATGGAGGTTAACGGCCGTTCGGCGAACCGCGGAATGATCGGTATACGGAGCGTGGCGACCGCAAGATCCGAGCGGCGCGGAATTGGAAACTGGCGCCCTGCGCCCGTCGCTTGCGCTCTGCCCGGGACATTCGTTTTTCAAATTTCGCTGGGCGCGCGGTCCGTCTGATTTTCGATAATTTGGGAGTCTGCTGAGAATCGAATTCAAGTCGCCCGATTGCCGTCTATCCGACTGATGCGCAAACAAATTCGTCCTGCTTCGTTGTTCCACCAGCGATGCACGATCGCGGCGCACGCAGCGACGGCGAAGAACCCCGAATGTCGTTTCTCCAACACCAAATGCCCCGTGAGGGGGCGCACAGGTGAGAGACGGGAAGGATCTTGGGCGCTTCAGCAGCCGCGTGGCGGGCATGCGCCAGCATCAGCACCGGCAGATTGCCGTGTCAGCGACTGCAGAGCCGTGGAGAACTCTTGTTCCGACCTGGATTGGGCACGGCCTGCCCGGATCGTCCATTATCATGCATTCATTATGCACATTTATGCACAGACCGCCGTGCGCGCCGGCCACGCGGAAGACATTTCGATCGTGTTCTGCAATTACGAAATGAACGACCTGCAAGGCTCATCGCCGGGCCTGGCCGATGCGTCGAAGGCGATGAGCAGCTATTTCTCCAGCTTCGCGCGCAGCGCCATCCCGACCGCCGCGGGCCGCCAACTCGCCTGGCCGCCTTACGACGCCAGCACGCGCCAAGTGATGCTGCTCAACGCCAAATGCGAAGCGGCGAACGACCCCGATGGCACCGAACGCAAGTTCTGGCAGTCGCTTGCCATGGGGGAACCGCGGATTCGGGTGTAAAATGCGCCACGCGCGGACGCTCGTCCGCGCGGGTTGCTTTGAGCGATGGAGGACCCCATGACCTCGAAGCCGGATTCGATGGAAGCGTTGAAGATCATGGCCGATTACCTGCGCAACATCGAGGCGCACGAAGACCAGAGCGTGTACTTCCGCTGCGCGGCGATGTGCGCAGGCCTTTCGGCGGTGGTTTACGAACTGCGTGCGCTGAAAGAGCTGCTGGCAAGCAAGCCCGGCTGACGCGGTCCTGACGGGCGTGCCTGCACGCCCCCGACGCGGCCGGGCCGTGGCGCGGCCGCGCGGGCTGCGGCGCTTCAGGAGCTCGGCAGGCGGTCGATCGCGGTCCGCGACAGCCGGGCGTCCAGCGTGTCGGAACTCTTGTCGAAGCGCAGGTCGGCGGCCGGAATGGCCACGGTTTTGTTGGGAGAGGTGAGCGATACCTTCACCGCGCGGACCCGTCCGCTCTTCCAGGTGGTCACGCTGGCGACCTTGCCGACGGTCGCGCCCATCGAATCCTCCACCGAGGCGTTCGAGATCGCCTTGCTCGCATCATGCACAGCGTTGAGCGGCACGCCTTTCACGGTCGTCACCGTCTTATGTTCCATCATGCTCGAAGAGTTTGTGCTGCCGCTCATGTTGCCGGCGGCATTGGCTGGTATGAGAACGAGCAGGAATGCCGTGGCCACCGTCGTGCCCAGGCACAATGACCGAAATTTCATGGTTCGACTCCCGGTTTGATTCGGCGGCGGACCGCCGGACACAAAGCAACGTGCGGGCGGCCTCGACGTTCCAACCTTTTCCTGAATGCGGCGGGCGCGGCACGCAGTCGTGGGGTCGCCCGATGCATCGTTTTGACGCCGTGCGGGGCGCACCGCACGGCACGGCAAACGGATAGACTCCTCCCCGCGTCTGCGCATCGAAAGGCGGGGCGGGTGAGGGGGATCGCGATCGCGGCGGCGGCGCTGTTCGGCGCGGCGTGGGCGCAGACCTGCGCTCCGGACGACGTCGCCCATGCCGACATTCCGGCGGCGCAGACGGGCGATTACAGCGCGATCCATTCGATCGCGATCGTGTCCACTCTGGGAACCGACTTGCGCGTTGCCGGCGCCAACGGGGACCTTCACGCCAGTTTCGCGACCAGGTGGAACCCGGATCGTCTCGTCGTCGCCGCGCTTCGCAAGTACCTTTCGGGCCGCTTCGAAATCGTCGAGGCCGCGGCGAACGCCGATGCCCGGCTCTTGGTGCGACCGGTGGACGATCCCACACCGGGGCCCGCGGGGGTGGGAATCCATCTCGGGCGCGGCGCGGCGCTGTGCGCCAACTACGAGATCGAGTTGATCGACGCGCGCCGCCACACCGTTCTCGGCAAGGCCTTCTCGCGCATGCAGGATCACTGGGGCACGCCTGCGACCTTCGCCTGCTATCAGGAAGACACCTCGCTGCTTGCCGAATTCAAGACCGCGCCCAAGGCGGCGACGCTCGATGCTCTTGAGCCGCAGCTCGAAATCCTCATTCCCCGCTCGCTGGTGGAAACGTTGCGCTCGCTCAAGCTGGGGATCAGCCTGCCGCCGCCCGGCGATCATTCCATCGCTCCGCCGGAAAGCCCCGCCGATACCGACGGGATCGCGACCGTCGCGGTGGTGTCCGCCATCGGCGACAGCTTCACCTTCGTCAGCCCGCGCGAGCTGTTGCACGCCAAGGAGGTGGTTCAGACATCCGTCGATCTGGGCCTGGATGCGGAGGTGGAACGCATCGCGACGCCGGCGCTGGCGCGGAAGTTCACCGTCAAGGCCGCCGCCGTCGACCGCGCGGCGCTGGCCCGCATCGTGCTGCAAGAGCACAAGCATCCGGCGATCGCAGGTCTGCCGCCGAGCGCCGACGTGGACGCCTATGTGCTGATCGTCAAGGCGTTTCGTGAAGGCACCGGGGCGTCCGGGCCGGGACTGTGGAGCCAGGGTCTTCTCGCGCGATCGACGTGCGCCTTCCTCAACTACGCCGTGGTGCTGGTGGACGCGCGCACGGGCAGGGTGCTGAAAGCCGCGCTGCCGGCGATGCGGCCCGAAAGCGGTTCCGCGTTGCCGCTGGTGCGCGTCGCAAACGCGCTGTGGCCCGACGACGCCAAGAACCCGGCCGCGGCGGCCAAGTCCGGCGCAATCATGCGCACGCTGATCGCCGACAGCCTGCCCGAAACGCTCTACCAGATGGGGCTGACGCGCGACTGAAGTGGTGGCCGACCCAGTGCGGTGCCGCTTCGATGCGGGGCGCGCGCGGCGCCGCCGACGCAAGCCGGACAAGCGGAATCAATGAAATCAACGCGGTACGGCGGGGCTGAGCCAACCGAAAGTGGAATATTGCCGGCAATCGCGGCAACCTGTCGCGGTTTTCGAGCACCTGACCCAACACGGTTAACTACTCATGGATAAACAATCAAAATGCATTCTCAAGAGCTGAATGTGTGGTGTCTAAACCAAGAAATCGCGCCCGACGCGACAGTTGAAGTCCCTGAAAAAACTGGCACTATTGTTTCCGTACGTAATGCTACGTACGTAGAAATACCTATGTCGATGAGATGAGCGTCAGGACCCTTTGCAAGCTCGGAATCGCGGTCGGCCTCGCCAACTACGTGCTGTATGCGGCGGCATCATTCCTGGCCGGCGGCGATGCCCTGCACGGCCAGATTGTAAGCGGTCACTACTTGATCCAGGCCGGTCGCGGGTTCGTAGAGGTCAGCCGGACGCTCTTCCTGTTCAGCCGGTGGGAAGCCTACGGCCTGCTCACGACCTTCCCGCTGGGACTTTTGTGCGCCTCGCTGTTGTCCGTTTCCCGGCAACGCGAACACGGCGCGGTGGGACTGGGACCGGATGCAGACTGCACGGCGGCAGCGCCGCACGTCGGGAGGTGAGAACATGCCCGTTTATCGATTGACGCCTGTGCAAGGCACCGAAGAAAACCCGCAGTGGCGCGCTTCGTCGATCAAGCCGCACTGCCTGTGGATCGTCGCAAGCGACGAGCACGAGGCCCGGCGCGAAGTGGCCAAGGCCACCGCCTGCAACGGCGCTTTCGAGACGCTCGCCCCCTGGAAGGACACCGAGCTGGTGTCGTGCGTTTACGACGACAGCAAGGATCTCGCTGCGGGAATCATCTGCATACGAACCAGTCCCCGGACGGCCGCCGCAAAAAGGGCGGCCTGACTAAGACGTCCGGCGGGCGGCGCTCCGCTCGGGAGCATGACCGGGGATACACCTCCACTCGCACCCCGGCTCCGCCCGCCGGCCCTTTTTCCGACGCGGTCCGACTCAGTGGACCTTTCCCGCGGCATTCTCGAGCACGACATCCGACAGCACGGCGGTGTCGGACGTGGCCGGCAGGTGCGAGCAGAACCCGATCCCGACGTAGTATGGCGCTTCGAGGTGAAGCGTGATGGGCGGCCCGAACTGGTGCATCGGCTCGCCTTCCAGGCTGACGAACAGCGCGAACTCGTCGCCGCGCTTCTCGATCCCGATCCTGCGGGCGATGACAGGCACCAGGCTGTCGGGGGAAGCGCCTCCCGGCCGGCCGCGACCGCCGATGCGGTACTCCATGTCCTTGACGCGCAAGTCCTTCCCAGGCCGTTGTGCCAGATGGATCATGCCGGCGCCGTGCAGCGCCACGATCGCCTCCTTAGAATCGTCGTCGAGGCTTTGGCGGATGATGAGCACCGCCTTGCGGTCGTTGAAGCCGTTGGGATCGGGGAAGTCGATCGTTGCCGCGAGCGAGACGTCGCCTGACATCTTCTTCCACAGATATCGGAACTCGTCGCGCGTGTACCACACGTTGTAGCCGGCCGACTTGATCGTGTAGCGCCCCGTGGCGGCGTCGAAGCCGGCGCTGCCGGGCACCAGCGCGCTGCCGACGTCGGACTGGCCGTCGAAAATGCCGATCGGCGTGTTGAACGTCGTGGTCGGGCGGTGGAAATCCGCCGGTGGCGCCACCTGGGTGTGCGTCGGCGAACCTGGCAGCGCCCAATCGGGCACGACGGGCCTGGCCGGCATATCGGCGGCCGGGACGGGAGCGGCGCACAGCGCCAGAACCAGCAGACACTTGCTTGCACGCATGCAGATCGGCCTCGCGGGACGGAGCGCGAGCTTAGTCAGCGGCAGGCAAACACGCACGCAAATTCTAGCTTGCGGCCGGCGCCTGATGTTCGTCGAACTCGACTGCTGCCGCGCCGCGCCGGAACATGCGCACATAGACGAGGACGATGGCGAAGCATGCGCCCGGAAGCACCATGGCCAGCCGGATGCTGGAAAGGGAAGCGGCCAAGCTCATCGCGAACGGGGCGGCCGACGCGCCGATGCCCATCGCCGTCACCAGCAGGCCCGATGCAGTCTTGGCAAGCCGGCCGAGGCCGCGGACGCTGGCGCCGAAGATCGTGGGGTACATGATCGACATGAAGAAGTTGGTCGACAGAAGGCAGAAGACGCCGAAACGGCCGCCGGTTGCGACGGCGGCGAGCGTGAGCAGCACGCTGGCGCCCGCGCAAACTGCCAGCAGGCGGTTGGGGTCGAAGCGGTACATCAGCGCCGTCCCGGTGATCCGACCCGCGCCGAAAACAAGAAACATGAACAGCACCAGGTCGATCGCCGGCATGACGCTTTCCGCAGGCATCGCAGCCCGAATGAAACCGGCCATCATCGTCCACAGCGCGGTATGTGCAAAGATGTAAGCGGCGAGCGCCGCCATATCCATGCGGAACACGGGGCGCGCCAGCAGCGTGCGGAATTCCTGGCTCACGCGTTCCTTGTGGTCGGCGCGTTGGGTCGCTACCGGCGGGAACTCGAGGTTCTCGATCAGGAAGGCCACCAACAGCACGCACAGTCCGACGATCATGTAAGGGCGCACCACCGCCTGCGTAAGCTGGCTGGCGGGAACCGAGAGGTCGGCGCGCGCGAGCCACTTGCCGGCCTCGTATCCTGCCACGACGCCGACGGGATAGAACGATTGTGCAAGATTGAGCCGCCGCACGGCGGTATCGGCAGAGCCTAGCGAAACGATCAGCGGATTGGCACCTGTTTCAAGCCACGCCCATCCGGCGCCGAGCACGATCACGCCGGCCAGAAAGTAAAGATATTGATGCTGCGCGATGGCGGGATAGAGCAGCAACGCGCCGACCGAGAAACTGCTCAGTCCGAACACGACGCCGAGCTTGTATCCGAACCGGCGCAGGAACAGCGCGGCCGGGATCGCCAAGAGGAACAGCGCATCGGTGAAGACCGATCGCGACAACGCCGCCTGGGTGGAATCGAGGCGGAAGAAATCGGCGAACTGGGGCGTGATCGCCTCGTAAATCCGGTGGGCAAGACCCCAAGTCGCAAACAGCCCCAAGGTCGCTGCGAGCGCGAGCGGGTAGTGCTGGATGCCCCTGCCGTTTCTTGCCGCCAAGTCGGACCCCCAATGCCGTTCGTCACCCTTCGAGACGAAGTCTTGCCCAACAAGTGTTAACGAGAGGCCAATCGGCGCCAGGGCGCCGCGCTTGTGCGGATTTCCCGGAACCCGCAAGAGGGTCTTTATTCCGCGGCGGGACCGCGCTCGGGCGTGCCCGGCTCGATGAGAGCGGCCAGTTCTTCGCCTATTGCGGGTTCGATGTATCGCGCGCAGCCCGATTTGACGCAGGCCAACAGTGCGCCGAAGAACAGGCAGGGCAGCAGGGCCGCAGGCTGGGCGCCGAGGGCTGCGACCACCGAACTCATGGCGAGCGGAGCAAGCGTCGCCCCGATTCCTGCCGAGGCGACCAGAACGCCCGATGCCGTCTTGGCGAGCGGGCCCACCCCCGCGATGCTCTTGGCGAAGATGGTCGCGTACATCATAGACATGAACAGGCTGGTGGCGACCAGACACGCCATGCCGACAGTGCCCCCGAGCACGGCCGCGGCCGCCGTCAGCAGCGTGCTGGCGGCCGCCGAGATCAGCATCAGACGCATGACGTCAAAACGCCCCATCAGCGCGGTGGCCGCGAAACGGCCGATCCCGAACAGAACGAAACTCCAGAACACCGCAAGGGAGGGCATCTCTGTAGTTCCGACCATGGCATGGCGGACGTCGCCGAATACGAGCCCCCACACCGCCGTCTGCGCGCAGATGTAGGAACCCAGCGCCAACGCGCCTGTGCGGAAGCGCCGGTTCGAGAGCAGCACGCGGAAATCGTCGCGGGCCCTGCGGTCCTTGCCCGTCCGTTCCGTCGCCACGGCGGGAAACTCGATGTGCTCGATGAGAAAGGCGAGCATCAGGATGCCGAGGCCTACGACCACGTAAGGCCGCACCACCGCCTGCGCGAGCTGCGCGATCGGAAGCAGGTGATTGGAATGGACCAGCCGGTAGCCGAGGATCAGCCCGGCCAGCGCGCCGATGGGATAGAACGACTGCGCGAAGTTCAGCCGGCGAACCGCCGTGTCCGGCGAACCGAGTTCAACGACCAGCGGATTGGCGCTGGTCTCGAGCAAGGCCCAGCCGGCGCCGAGCCCGACAACGGCCAGAACGAAGATGGCGTCGTCGTGCGAGGCGATGGCGGGATAGAACATGAGGGCGCCGCCGGCGAGCACGCACAGGCCGAACACGACGCCCAGCTTGTAGCCGAACCGCCGCAGGAACAGGACGGACGGAACGGCGAGAACCACGGCCGCGATGCTGAAGGACGCCGACATCAATGTCCCTTGCAGCGGCGGGAGCCGGAAGAAATCGTCGAATTGCGGCGCGATCGCGCCGTAGACCCGCTGGTCGAGTCCCCAGATCATGAACAGGGCGAGCGTCGCCGCCCACACAATGACGCTTGGCGATTTGGTCTTGCCAGGTGCCTGCATGCAACCGCGCTCCTGCCCTGCCGATGCAAGCAAGTATCCCGCGGACTTGTTAACGAGCCGGCAACGCTGTCACACCGCCGGAGCAGTTTTCTTTACGTCGCCTAAACCGGCCGGCCGCGGGCAAGTCTCAATACCCGTCCAGCGGGATGACTTCGGTGCGGTCGCCGGCTTCGGCCGCAAGCGCGTTGGGATGGCGCACGATCAGTGAATCCGCCTGCGCCAGGATCGAGAGCATGGAGGAATCCTGAACGTCGAAGGCATCGACCCAGGTTTCGCCGTCGATCTGGCTGAGGCGCGCGCGCAGATAGGTCTGGCGGGAGTCGTTGGCAGGCAGGCCGCGCTTGAGCCGCGCCGTCATCGTGCGGCAGCCGCATTTGAAGCGCTGGGGCAAGCTGCAGCCCGAGGATTCGGCGCCGAGCAGGGCATCGATGGCGGGGCGCAGGAACAGGATGGCGCACACAAGCGTCGAGACCGGGTTGCCCGGCATGCCGAGCAGCGGGGTGGTGCCGAGCCGGCCGAAGATGAGCGGCTTGCCCGGGCGCATCGCCACTTTCCAGAAATCGAGCTCGAAATCGCGGGTGCCGAGCGACTTCTGCACCAGGTCGTGATCGCCCACCGAAACTCCGCCCAACGTCACAACGATTTCAGCATCCGCATCGGCGACGGTGGCGATTTCCTGGGCGGTGTCCGGCAGCACGCCGAAGTCGCACGGTGCGCCGCCCCAGGTCGTGATCAGCGCCGAAAGTCCGTAGCCGGACGAGGCCGAAATACCGCCCGGCCGCCGCGGCTCGCCGGGACGCGAAAGCTCGTCGCCGATGGAAGCAATCGCGACGCGCGGACGCCGCCGCACCTTGGCGCGGACGATGTCGCCGGCCGCCAGCAGGGCGCAATCGCGCGCCGTGAGGCGCTTGCCTCTGGGCGCCAGCACGTCGCCGGTCTTGAAGTCGAGCCCCGCCGCGCGGATGTAGTCGGGATGCAGGGCCGAGGCGTTGAAGTGGAGGTTGCCGCCGTCGACGTCTACTTCCTCCTGGATGACGATGGCGTCCGCGCCGTCGGGGATGACGCCGCCGGTGAAGATGCGCACGGCCTGGCCGGCTTCCAATTTGCCCTTGAAGGGATGGCCCGCGGGCGCCGAACCGATCACCGTGCGCGGCGCGTCGCCGTCGGCCAGTCGCACGGCATAGCCGTCCATCGCCGAGATGGGGAAGGGCGGCTGGTCCGAGTGGGCCGGCACGTCCTCCGCCAGCACGCGCCCCGCCAGATGGCCGAGATCGATGGTCTCGGTGTCGATGGGTTTGAACGCCGCCGCGATCCGCTGTTGCGCTTCTTCGACGCTGATCATTTGAACATGTCCTCGGGCCTGACCTGGGCGGCGCGCGCCAGCTTCTTCGCGATCTCGTCGGGGATAGCGCGGATGCGGCCGGTGAGGAAGGCATAAATCTGCGCCGCAGGAACGCCCGCCTGCTTGGCCCATTCGGTGGCGCGCAAGTGACGCGAGGTCATGAAGGCGCGGAAGGCCTGACGTTTGGCGTCGTGCGGGGCAACGACGGGCGCGGCGACTTCGCCCATCAGCACGGCAGGGCGCCCGCGCGGAGGCGAGGCGACCGGCTTGCGCATGCTGCGCAGCGGCGGGGCGACGAAGCTGCCGGACTTGCCGCCCGACTTCGCCAGCAGCCGCACGCCTTCGACGACCGCGGCTTTGTCGATGGCCTTGGTCATGTCGTAGATGGTGAGCGCGGCGATCGCGGCGGCCGTCAGCGCCTCCATCTCGACGCCGGTGCGCGCCACCGTCTTGGCGGTGGCAGTGATGCGGATGGCGCACCGCTCCGCCTGCATCTCGAAGGCGACCTCGGCCTTGACGAGGGGAATGGCGTGGCAGAGCGGGATCAGCTCGGGTGTCTTCTTGGCGGCCATGATGCCGGCGATGCGCGCGGCGGCCAGCACGTCGCCCTTGGGCGCCTCGCCCGCGGCGACGGCATCGAAGGTTTCCTGCGACAGGACGATGACGGCCTCGGCTTCGGCCTCGCGCTCGGTGGTGTCCTTGCCCGCGACGTCCACCATGCGGGCGGCGCCCTGCTCGTCGAGGTGAGTCAGATTGGTCATAGGGCGATCTTAACCCGGATCAGCTTCGCCGTCGCCCGGGCCACGTCGTATTCGCGCATCAGGGTCTCGCCGATGAGGACCGTGGTGACCCCCACCTCGGCCAGCCGTGCCAAGTCTTGCCGCGTGGAAAGCCCGCTTTCCGCCACCACCAGCTTGTCGCGGGGAACCAGCGGCGCCAGCCTGAGCGTGACGGAGAGATCGGTATGGAAGGTCTTGAGGTCGCGGTTGTTGATGCCAATCAGATCGGCGTCCAGCGCCAGCGCGCGATGCAGCTCGTCTTCGTTGTGGACCTCCACAAGCGCATCCATGCCCCAGCCGCGCGCGGCGAACTGCAGGATCGCGGCGGTCGCGTCGTCCACCATGGCGAGGATGACGAGGATGGCGTCGGCCCCCCAGGCGCGCGCTTCCGCCACCTGGTAGGGATCGAGCATGAAATCCTTGCGCAGCACGGGCAGGCCCACGGCCTCGCGCGCTTCAACGAGAAAATCCGGCGAGCCGAGGAACGAAGGTCCGTCGGTCAGCACCGAAAGGCACGCGGCGCCGCCTTCCTCATAGGCCTTCGCCAGCTTGGGCGGATCGAAATCCGGCCGGATGAGGCCCTTCGACGGGCTCGCCTTCTTGATCTCGCCGATCAGGCCGACGCGCTTTTCGGCGCGGGCGGTCATCAGGGCGGCGCGGAAGCCGCGCGGCGGATCGGCGGCGCGCGCGCAGGTTTCGATTTCGGCCTCGGATACCTTCGCCCTGGCCGCGGCGACTTCCTCGTGCTTGTAGGCCGCGATCTTGTCGAGGATAGTCACCGCGGCGCTCCGTTCGACACCGCGATCAGCCGCTGCAGCACGTGGCGTGCCGCGCCGCTGTCGATCACCTTGGCGGCCATGCCGGCGCCCTGGCGCAGATCGGCGGCGCGATCGGCCACCACCAGCGCGGCCGCGGCGTTGAGCACCACGATGTCGCGATACGGCCCGGGCTCGCCTTCGAGCAGGCGGCGGATAGCATCGGCGTTCTCGGCTGCGGCGCCGCCTTTGATGTCGTCCAACGTAGCGCGGGGAAGGTTCGCGTCCTCAGGCGAAATGCGGCGCGTGGCAACCTCGCCATTCTCCAGCGCGGCGACGAAGGTGTCGTCGGTGGTGGTGACCTCGTCGAGGCCGTCGCGGCCGTGCACGACCCACACCTTCTCCGAGCCCAGCGCCTTCAGCACATGCGCCAGCGGCTCCAACCATTCCTGCGCGAAGACGCCGAGAAGCTGGCGCTTGGCGCCGGCCGGATTGCACAGCGGACCCAGCAGATTGAAAATCGTGCGGGTGCCGAGAGCGCGTCGGACCGGTGCTACATGCTTCATGGCCGGGTGATAGGTCTGGGCGAACAGAAAGCACACGCCGGTCTCCGCGAGGCAGGCGCATGCCATTTCCGGCGGGATGTCGATTCTGACGCCGAGCGCCTCCAGCACGTCAGCCGCGCCGGTTTTGGACGACATGTTGCGGTTACCGTGCTTGGCCACCGGCACGCCGCAGGCCGCCACCACGATCGACACGGCGGTGGAGATGTTGAGCGTGCCCTTGCCGTCGCCGCCCGTGCCGCACAAGTCGATCGCCGCCGCCGGTGCGGCGACGGGTGTCATCGCAGCGCGCATGGCACGGGCAGCTCCAGTGATCTCGGCGATTTTCGGTTTGCGTGCGGCCTGCGCGGTCAAGAAGGCCGCAAGCTCGCTCTCGTTCACCCGGCCCTTCATGATCGCGCCGAACACGATCGCCGACTGATCGGCATCGAGCGTGCCGCCATCGACGACGCGCCGCAAAAAGTCGGCGTGAGGCTCGGTACTCATGCCAGCGCCGGCATCCGCGCGATGCGCAGGAAGTTCTGCAGCAGCGCGTGGCCGTTTTCCGAGGCAATGCTTTCGGGGTGGAACTGGACCCCGTGCACCGGAAGCGTCTTGTGCATCACCCCCATGATGACGCCGTCGTCGGCCCTGGCGGTGATTTCGAGAACGTCGGGCACGGTCTCGGGCGCGATGGTCAGGGAATGGTAGCGCGTGGCGACGAAGTCGTTGTTGAGGCCGCGGAACACGCTCTTGCCGGTGTGGTGGATGCGGCTGAGCTTGCCGTGCATCGGCACCGGCGCGCGCACGATTTTTCCGCCATAGACCTGTCCGATCGCCTGATGGCCCAGGCACACGCCCAGGATGGGTACCGTGCCGTTTGCCTTGGCGATCAGCTCGAGACAGATGCCGGCCTCGTTGGGTGTGCAGGGGCCGGGCGACAGCACCACGGCTTCGGGCTTCATGGCCAGCGCCTCGGCGGCCGAAAGCTCGTCGTTGCGCTTGACCAGAACCTCCGCCCCCAGCTGCCCGAGGTAGTGGAACAGGTTGTAAGTGAAGCTGTCGTAGTTATCGATGAGCAGAAGCATGCACGCTTATCCGCTTGTATTTGTTCCGCGATCGGCGGACTTCCGCCCGCCTTTGCCGTCCGGCTTCGCCACTGCCGCGCGCTGCGATTGTCGTGAAAATTCCTGCCGAAGCAAAGTGTCTAAATCACACATGGCCCTGGCCGCGCAATTCGCCCGCAAGCGCCGCACGACAACGATACTGCCCAGGCAGGTCCGCTCCGCAGGCCTGCGGCTCAAGAAGGCGCGACAAGGGCCTGTTCGATCATCGCCATCCAATCGTCGATGACGT
>Ga0335085_10002164_pt1 | contig 37745 bp, 36 predicted proteins | sample Lox_Sample_45_FD_206712 | JGI IMG/M metagenome (GOLD analysis project Ga0335085, IMG submission 206712) | Soil microbial communities from Loxahatchee National Wildlife Refuge, Florida, United States - Lox_Sample_4.5 | ecosystem: Environmental > Terrestrial > Soil > Wetlands | place: USA...
ATGCCAGTGTCGTTTTCACACCGGCGCGTGGGGTCATCCATCCTAGCTTCCCTCTCAGAGGCAGGTGGTAACGATTCGCCGACCCGGCAAGTAAGCCCCTTCCCCCTCACTTGCCAAATCCAGCGCCTCGTTTCTGAAACGCGCCCACGTGCCCTTGTATTGCACGAGCGAAGCCAAGCCCCACCCACTAAAGAACTCTCAGAAATCTCTCAAAACGCCATGGTTAGTTGATTCCGTCGGATACACCAAGAGTCCCAAATCCGTGCCCCAAGTTCATATCGGAACCCCGCTTCGGCGCAGCCTTTTGCCCGTTGCTTCCGGATTCCGCTTCGTACCATAACCCGGGTAACAAAACTCTCAGTAGCCCTGCCCTATGGGTTTTTTCTTGGCAGCCCTTCACACTGCTGCTGTATGAATTCATCCCTGCTCCGCCGTCTCCGCCGACTCGCCATCTGGGTCACCCTGGATCTCGCGCTCTTCACCGGTGCACTTGCGTTTTCCACCTTCGCCGACACCTCCAGTCAGATCCGCAAGCCAAATCTCGGCGGCTGCTACTGTGGCTGCGCCCAATCCAAAACCTCTGTGGGCTGCGCCAAAATGTGCGAGCTTCCCAAATACGCCTCGAAGTGGTGGGCCGTCAGTTGCGCCAAGCCCCGCGCCCAAGCTCCCGCCGAAACTCCCGGCGCCGGCCCGCACTACCCCCACGTCCCCCGCGCCGAACGCGCCAGCAACTAATCCGGTCGCGGCGTTTCTCCCAACAATTTCGCAAATATCTCCGGCACCTCAAAAACCGCGCGGTTTTCCAGGCGTTCCACGTTGTGCCGGAACTCCTCAAGCGCCCTTGGCTCCAGCATCTGCTTGACGCCGCCCACAATCTCCCCGAAATTCTCCAGCACAATCCCAACCTTCTTCTCTTTCACCCATTCCGTGTTGTACCGCTCCTGCGGCAGTGTCCATGCATTGCATTCGAGGATCACCGGCAACTTCCGCATCATCGCCTCGGCCACACTCCCCGGCCCTGGTTTCCCAATCAGAAAATCCGCGCCGCGCATCAGCCGGTGCACTTCCTTCGTGAATCCCAACACATGCAATCCCAAATTCCACTTGCGCGCGCGAAATGCTTCCGCCAGCTTCTCGTTCCGTCCGCAAATCACGATCAACTGCAGCGGCAACTTGGCCGCCTCCAGCTTCTCCACAATCTTCATCATCACCTTCGAACCAAACCCGCCAAACAGCAGCATTCCCGTCGCCACATCCGGCCGCAGCCCCAACTGCTCCCGCAGCGCCACCGGATCCAAATTCTCCGGCAGATAAAAATCCGGCCGCAAAATCATCCCCGAAGTCTGAAAAATGTGCGCAGCATCTTTGCCGATCGCCCGCCCCTGCTCCACTGCCTTCTCCGAACCGCAAATTACATACTGATTCGCCGCCTGCTCAATCCAGAAATGCGGCGGAAAATCCGCAATGTCCGTAATCAGTGTGGCGAACGGCTTCCCCGGATGTGCCAGTTCCCAGGCCTCCGCAATCTCGCGATTAAAGTGCGGAATCACGGACACCAGCAAGTCGCCATCGTTCCTCCGGAAATACTGCGCCAGCAAGTTCACCAGCGGCTTATGAAAGATCCAAATCGTCGCCTGCAACACCCGCAGCAGTTGCGTGGCGCCAAGCGTCCATCCATTCCGCAGCAAGGTGTTGTACTGCTCCTGAATGCGGATCCCGGTCAGTTTCCGCAGGACATCGAGGCGGTCTGTAAGTTCCTGAAACTGAACAAGTTCTACTTTCCAGCCCCTATTTTGTTGAGAAATCACGGTTTGCAGCGCCACGGCGGCATTGCGATGTCCGCCGCCGGCGTCATGAAATAACACCTGAATTTTCTTCATCGGGAGGCCATTGTTTCACACAATTATGAATGTTCTGCAAAAACCAACGGGCACGCTCCATGCCATGTGGAAAACTCTTAAAGTCATTTGTGCTCAATTAGTTCCGCCCTAATTTTCATATGCAATTTGCCCCTGTTTTATGTGCTGTTCATATCCCGCATCTAAGCTTTTAATATGCGTTGCGATCTTCATGTTCATTCGACTGCTTCTGGGATGTGCGACACCCCGGGACTGAGCCGGATTTGCAGGGAGTCCTACAACGATCCCGCCGAGGTCTACCACCGCTGCAAACGCCTTGGCATGTCCATCGTGACCCTTACCGATCACGATTCCATTGACGCTGCGGAAGTCCTCCGCAAATACCCCGACTTCTTCCTGAGTGAAGAAGTTACTGTCGAGATGCCCACCGGCACTCAGATGCACCTGGGAGTTTACGGGATCACCGAAAAGGATCATGCGGAAATTCAGCGCCGACGTAACGATTTTGTTGCGCTTCTGATGTATCTCACCGAGCGTAAAATTTTCTTCAGTGCCAATCACATGCTTTCTAGCCTGACAGGCCGCCGCGACATGGAAGACTTCGACTGGTTCGCTTCCTACGTTCCAGCCTATGAGGTACGCAACGGCCAGATGACGAAGAAAGCCAATCAGCAGGCCCATCGCATGGCCGTTAAACTGGGCAAAGCGCGCGTTGCCGGCAGCGATTCCCATACCCTTGCGGGCGTGGCACTCACCTACACTGAAGTTCCAGGCGCGCGTACCGTCGATGAGTATTTCACCGGTCTACGCAACCGCCGCGGCATCATTCACGGCGAAGATGGCAGCTTCCTGAAAATCACGCGCGACATTTACGCTTTTGCGGGCAGCCTGCTGAAGGAACAACCCGCGGCCGCCGCTCTTCTTCCGCTCACCCTTCTGATTCCTGTGGTCACCGGCTTTCACTGGCTGAATGAAATTCGTTTTTGCAAGCAGTGGACTTCCCAGTTGCAGCGCGCGGAGAAATCTCCCCGCATGCTCTGGGACGTCGATTCGCGTTTCGAGGCCAACTGGGCGAGTTGAGGTGCAGCCATGGCACTGGCAAAAACCGTCTGGGGACACATCCAAAACCGCGACCACCGCGTCATGCGCCGCGTCAATCGCTGGAAGGCGCCGCGGTGGATTCGCTATTGGATGATTGCGGCCACCCGCATTGGCGACGGCTGGCTCTGGTATAGCCTCGGCGTCATGCTCCTGCTCTTTGGCGGAACAAACCGCTTCGCTGCCGTCGGCGCTGCCGGCACCGCTGCCATCGTTGGCATCTTCGTCTTCAAAGCGCTGAAGAAAGTCAGCCGCCGCCAGCGTCCTTGCCAGTTGGAACCACACTGCTGGTCCAAGGTCCTTCCGCCGGATCAATTCTCGTTCCCGTCTGGCCACACCATGACGGCCTTCGCGATCGCGCTCGTGATCAGCTACTACTATCCGGGCCTCGAAGGCGCACTCTATTTTCTCGCCGTCAGCATCGCGGTTTCGCGTATCGTGCTGGGCATGCACTTCTTGAGCGACGTGCTCGCTGGCGCCGTCCTAGGCTCCGGCCTGGGCCTAGCCTCCATTGTTATTTTCGCTTCTTACGGCCTCGCCTGAGGAGGCATCGCGTCTCACAACACCGGCTTCGGGTGCTCCGCCAAAGCTTTTCGAAACGTTGCCAGATTCGATGAATCAATCACCACGGTTCCCGTATCCACAAACGTCGGCAGCGGCCCCGCCGGGGCCGTCGCCCAGTCCTTGAACTCGTGCACCACGTTGTGGTGTAAATCGTCCAGGAACCTCACTCCGTAAAACGCCATCACATAGGGTTTCTGTGCGATCGTCGCCGTGATCCAGCCACGCTCGATCGCGTCCAGCGTTGCTGGCTCCTTGTCGAACGCCACGATCTTGATCTTTCCTGTCAAGTCCAACAGGTGCAGCGCGTCTGCCGCTCCCTGTCCTCCGGATGCTTCCAGACCGATAATGCCGTCGATCTTCTGTTTCTTGCTCTGGATCAGCTCCTTCACGGCATCGTCGGCCATCGCCGCATCACCCTTGTCATCAATCGTTGCCACAATCTTGAGCCCCGGGTATTTTTTCAATGCGTCTTCCAGTCCCCGCCGCCGCTCCTCCGTATTCAACTGCTTCGGCAAGCTGATCACCGCAATGTTTCCGGTTCCCGCCAGCACCTTTGCCATGATTTTTCCGCTCTCCTGTCCCGCACGGAAGTTGTCCGTGCCGATGAACAGCACCCGCCGCGAATCCGGAGAATCCGCGTCCATGCAGATCACAGGAATTCCCTGCAAAACTGCCTTATCAATCGGCTCCCGGAAAAGCGCGGCATCACCCGCCGACACGAGAATTCCGGAAGGTTTCTGCTCCACCACCTGGTTGAAGGTTTTGAACTCCTCGTCCGGCGCAAACGTGTTTGGCCCCACCATTTCCACCTTGACACCGGCGGTTTTGCCGATATCCGTCAATCCGGCTTGTGCCTCTTGCCAGTAGGGCAAGTCGATATTGGCGCCAACAAGGACATACCGTTCTTCCGGCGCATGGTATGGCTTTTCACAGGCAATGAGGCTCATCGCTACCGCGATACCGCTCAATCCCAAAATGCATCTTGGAATGCTCATGCTCAATCTCCTTGTGCGGAACTGCCCCTGAGGAACCAGTAGTAGGAGGAACATGCGACAACGGCAGCAGCCTAACACAACCGGAAAAGCAGGGGATACCTCTCGATATGCGCGGGTCTGCGGAAGAGTCGGCTGCGCTACACTAACCCAATGCCGAATTCAAAACGAATCGCTGAGCACTTTTTCCCCGCCGTATTCTCGCTGCTGGCGCTATCGTCTCCCTGCCGCGCCCAGCAGGATTCTCTGAATTCAGCCAACACGAATACCCGCGCAGCTTCTCAATCTCACGCCGCATGCTGTTCCGACATCGGCCGCAGCATTTCTCTGCGCGAATTCCCCGGAAATTTCCTCGCCGATCAAAAAGATATCTGGCTTTTCCCCACGCAGATCGCCAAAGGTAAACACATCTGGCCCACGGTGGGAATTCTCGGCGTCACCACTACATTTGTGGCCACCGACGCACACTCGGCTCCTCCGTTTCGCACCACCAACGATTTCAGCGGCTTTAATCGCGTCTTCAGCAGCGGCAACACCGCTGCCTTCATGGCCGCTGTTCCCGCCGTTATGTATGCCATTGGCTGGTACCGCAAAGATTCCTATGCGCAAGGCACGGCGCTTCTCGCTGGTGAAACCGTCGCCGACGGCTTTTTGCTCGACATTCCTCTCAAGGCCATCAGCGGCCGCCGCCAACCTCTCACCTACGCTGGTGATGGTCCGTATACGGACAGCTTCTTCAACGGCAATCACAATCCGTTTCACTCCGGCGGCTTCTACTCCGAACACGCTATGGCCGCGATGTCCGTCACCACGGTGATCGCGCGTCGTTACCGCTCGCACCGCTGGGTGCCGTTTGTCGCTTACGGCCTCGCTGGCGCCATCTCGTTTTCCCGCATCACCCGCAGCGATCACTTCCCTGGCGATGTCGTCCTGGGTGGCACGATGGGCTTCGTCCTTGCCCGCTACGTCGTTCTCCCGCAGCGCGAATAGTTGGACGCAATCGTCATGGCCAATCCAATTCTGCTGGAAGCTGCCGTCGCAACCATCGAACGTGCCCGCGCCGCGGAACGCGTCGGTGCCCATCGCCTCGAGCTCTGCGCCTCGCTCGAACTCGGCGGCCTCACGCCAAGCCTCGAGCTTGTGCGCGAAGTGCGAGCAGCGGTTCGGCTCCCCATTCACATTCTCGTGCGCCCGCGTGCAGGCAACTTCGTCTACACCACCGGGGAATTCGCACAAATGCGATCCGAAATCCTTGCGCTCCTCGGCGAAAACGTGCAGGGCATTGTGACCGGCGTTCTACTCCCTGATAATTCCATCGACATCACACGCACCCGCGAACTCATCGCTCTCGCCGCACCACTGTCAGTCACTTTTCACCGCGCCTTCGATGAAACCAAGAATCTTGAGCTGGCCCTGGAAGATGTCGTCGCCACCGGGGCTCGACGCGTCCTCACCTCCGCCGGAAAACCAATCGCCGCCGATGCCATCGACACGATACGCCACCTCATCACGCAAGCCGCCGAACGCATCATGATCCTCCCCGGCGGCGGCCTCCACGCCGGCAACATCACTTCCATCGCCAGCCTCCCCGGCGTCCGTGAGCTCCACACCGGCCTCGGTACCGTTTTGCCTTACAACGATCCGGACGTTGCCAAGTTCGAATCCGCTCTCCGCGCCTACCTAGCCGCCCTGTAGCGGGCCGCTTTCCGAAGTGGGCGCTCGTTGGGAGCGCCTGCATTTTGCAGGCAAGCGTCGTGGCCGCCAGGATGGCGGCGCTACCAACGACCAAAATAAAAAAGGGCACGCTCATCGCGTGCCCTGAAAAATCTGAATTGGAAATCCCGTCTACGCCTTCTGCGCCTGCCTCCGCAAAAATGTCGGCACGTCGAGATCGTCCTTCGGCACTTCCGGCGCCACTTCCCGCACATTCTGCGCTACTTGGTGGACAATGTTCGGCGGAGTCACCGGCAATTCCTGCTGCGCCGGCATCTCGCGCCCCGCCTTCCACGTCTTCGGCAACACGGATTGCCGCTGCTGCGCCTGCTTCTTCGCCGCTTCCTTGAAGCCCGCTGCGATCACGGTGATTTTGACCGAATCCTTCATGTTGTCGTCCATCACCGCGCCGAAAATGATGTTCGCATTCTCGTGCGCCGCCTTCTGGATCACCGTCGAAGCTTCATGGACCTCATGTAGCGAAAGCGATGAACTGCCGCAAATGTTGATGAGGATGCCCTGCGCCCCCTGGATCGAATTGTCTTCCAGCAGCGGGCTCGAGATCGCCCGGTTCGCCGCATCCACTGCGCGGCTTGCTCCTGTTGCCATCGCGGTACCCATCACCGCGTAGCCTTGCCCGTGCATGATGGCCTTCACGTCCGCGAAGTCCCGATTGATGATGCCCGGCACGGTGATGATGTCCGAAATCCCCTGTACCGCCTGGCGCAGAATGTCGTCCGCAATGCGGAACGCATCAAAGAAACTCGTCCCCCGCTCCACCGTCTCCATCAGCCGCTCGTTCGGAATCACGATCACCGTGTCCACCGCGCCCACCAGGTCCTGCAGTGCCTGCTCCGCCTGCAGCATCCGCCGCTTTCCTTCAAACGCGAACGGCTTGGTCACCACCGCGACGCTCAATGCGCCCAGTTCGCTGGCCAGCGAGGCCACCACCGGCGCCGCACCGCTCCCCGTGCCGCCGCCGAGGCCGGACGTAATAAAAATCATGTCCGCGCCTTCCAGCGCTTCGATAATTTTGTCCGTATCTTCCAGCGCCGCCTTGCGGCCGATCTCAGGGTTCGCGCCAGCGCCCAATCCCTTCGTCAGCTTCGCGCCTAATTGCAGCTTCACCGGTGCTTGGGACATCTTCAGCGCCTGCAAGTCCGTGTTCGCGGTGATGAACTCCACCCCTTCCACCTTGGCGCGAATCATGCGATTCACCGCGTTGCACCCGCCTCCACCGACACCAATCACCTTGATCTTCGCGGGCTGCAACTCCTCGCTGAAGCTCATCCGGATACCTGCGTCTTTCGCTGTCATGCCTGTCTCCTGTCCGGCTGGTCCAAATCCTTTATAGAACTCGCAATCCCCTGATTCCACAGCGACTTTTCCGCCCCTGTGGAAAACCCTTCTGGCACTGGCTTCCGCTGTGCACCCAAGCCACCATTCGCCCCAGCTTGGTCGCTGCTCGCAACTAAGCCACCAACTCGTTTTTCCCTAGTCTATTTTCTAATTTCGATCTTTTGCTTCTTCCCCTACGCCCCTGCAATCATCGCTTTCAGTCTCGAAACGAAACCATTCCCTTTTTGCGTCGCCGCGCGGCGACTCTTTGCCGCCCACAGCACCAGCCCGACCACCGTTGCGTAATCCGGTTTCAGCACTTCATCCGGCAAATCCCGAATCCCTCTCGGCTCGGCAATCCGCACCGGCAACTGGAACACCTGCTCCGTCAATTCCGCGAATCCATGCAGCCGCGCCCCGCCGCCCGCCAGCACAAAACCTGCCGGAATCTGCCGATTCAGTCCCGCGCGCCGCAACTCCTCCCCTACCAAAGCAAGCAATTCCTGGGCCCTCGGCTCGATGATGTCCGTCAGATTGCGCGCAAAAATCGTGCGCGGCGGCCGGTCGCCCACGCTGGCAATTTCTATGGCACCGTCGTCGTGCAGGAACTCACTCGCAGCGCACCCATGGTGGTGTTTGATTTTTTCCGCCTCCGGAATCGGCGTGCGCAAGCCGACGGCCAAATCATTCGTAAAATGGTCGCCGCCAATGGCCACTGTTCCGGTATGGCGCACCGCTCCCCACCCGAATACCGCCAAATCCGTCGTTCCCCCGCCAATGTCCAGCAAGCAGCAACCCAGTTCCTTTTCGTCCAGCGTCAGGCATGCCTCGGCCGAAGCCAACGGCTCCAGCACCGTATCGTCGATATGAATCCCCGCCTTGTTCCCCGCAGTCACCAGATTTTGCGTCGCCGCCGTCGAGGTTGTCACCAGGTGCACGTTTGCTTCCAGCCGCTGGCCCATCATGCCAACGGGATCGCGAATGCCGTCCTGTGCGTCCACCAGGAACTCGTGCGGCAAAACGTGCACCACTTCGCGGTCTTCCGGCATGGCGATGTTTCGCGCCGCTTCAATGGCACGCCGCAGGTCATCGCGTTCGACGTCCCGCGCACGATTCCCCAGCGTAATGCCGCCACGGCTGTTCACGCCGCGCACGTGTGTTCCCGCCACGCCGATCACCGCCGCTTCAATCGGCACATTGGCCACGCTCTCGGCTTCTTCCGCCGCGCGCCGAATCGAACTAACCGCCGAATCCAGGTTGACAATCAGTCCCTTGCGCAGCCCTTTCGACTCCGCCGCACCCAGCGCCACGAAACGCACCTGCTCGCTCTCCATCTCCGCCACAAGCACGCACGTCTTCGTGCTTCCGATATCCAACCCGACCAGATATTTGTCTTTCTTTGCCAAGACCCTTCTCCTGCCTGCTAATTGGCCTTCGCTGAAGGCGCGGTGTCGGGGTTCACCACTACCTGCCGCGAATACCGAAGATCAATCGCATGCACCGGCCCGGCGCTCGCCTGCCACTGCGCAAAATTGTCCACCAGGGTGCGGTATTTGTTCGTGAAGTCGCTCTGCCCAAAATGCACGGTCACCGCCGGAGCGCTCGCATTATTTCCAAGCCCCGTAATCACGGCGCGCAAATCCTTCGGAGTGCCCAGATCCACTTCGCTGATCTGCTCCGATGAACCCGGCTTCACCAGATCCAGGTCTTTCATAAACTCTTGATACGTCTGCATCCGCTTTCCGCGTTCGTCCCTCGCAAGCCCTTCCGACATTCCCGTAATGATCGGGAAATGCAGGTCCTCGCCTTCCGGCCGGTCCAGCAGCACGCCATGCGCGTCAATCAACGTCAACTCGCTGCCGTTCCGGAAAAATGCCACCGGGGTCCGCTCCGTAATCTCCACGCGAATGCGGTTCGGCAGGATGCGCTGCACACTGGCTTCTTCTACCCACGGAATCTCCTGAATCTGGATGCGCCGTGCTTCAAGAGGCATGCGCAACACACTCCGGTTCCGGTCGTTGATGAACAGTTTCTGAATCTCTTCTGGCGCCACGATGTGGTTGCCGCTGACAGCAATCTGGTCCGGCTTCACCAACAGCATCTGTGGCGAATAGAGCGCAAACCGCACCGCAAACACCGTCGCGGTGATCGCCGCGCCGCCAACCACGGTCCAGACGAACGCGCGCTTGTAGAACGACCAGCCTCGCCCGCCCAGCTTTTTCCGGCGAATCTCCACCGGCTTCTGCCGCCGCAGATACTTCGGCTCTTCGTCGGTCACCAGCTCCGGCCGGTACGTCTCTTGTTCCGCCGCCGCGGCCGAAGCGTTCCGTTGCATGGGTTTCACGCGTTCCAAACCACCACCTCGTTTTCCAGAGTCACCCCATAGGCCTTCTCGACACGTGCGCGCACGTCCGCAATCAGCGTCAACATGTCCGCTGCCGAGGCTTTCCCCGCATTGACGAAGAAATTCGCATGCCGCTCGCTCACCCGCGCGTCGCCATGCGAAAAACCTTTCAAGCCAAGCTCATCGATCATCCGCCCGGCCGATCCGCCCGGCGGGTTCTTGAAGATGCAGCCCGCGCTTTTCTGCCCAAGCGGTTGGCTCAAGCGCCGTTTTTCGTTGCAGATGCGAATGCCTTGGAGAATTTCTTCGTACGGTTTGGAGGGAAGTTCCAGCTTCACTGCCAGCATCATATCATCCGGCGCAAACGAAGTGTGCCGGTATTCAAAGGAAATTTCCGCGCCCCTGAGGATTTCGATCTTGCGCTCCGCCGCGCGATAGACTTTGACTTCACGCACATACGAGCCGATCTGCGTGCCGTATGCGCCCGCGTTCATCCGCAGCGCGCCGCCCACCGTGCCCGGCACCCCGATCAGTCCTTCCATCCCGCCCAGATTGTGTTTCGCACAGTACGTCACCGTGCGCCCCAAATCCGCCGCCGCGTCCACCGTGGCGATATTGCCATCCAGCGTAATCTCCGGATCGTCCTTCACCAGTTGCAGCACTACAAACGGCAGCTCGCCGTCCATCACCAGCAGGTTCGATCCGCCGCCCAGGAATTTATGCGGCACGCCTTGTTGATCGAGTAGCGTCAGCAAATCCGGAATGGCTTCGTGCCGCTTGACGCGCAGCAAATCCGTCGTGCCCCCGATCCCCAGCGACGTCAGCTCCGCCAGGCACACCTCTCGTTTTAGCTCGACGTCGAGCCCTGGCAGCGCTGCCACGATTTTGCCGTCGTTAATCCGCACGCCGCAGCTTGTCCTCCACGCGCAATTCCGAACCCAGCAGCACCATCAATTCGTTGCTTGCACGGCTCACGTTTCCAGCGCCGATGGTCATGATGGCGTCGCCCGAGCGCACCTCGCGCAGCAAAAACTCAATCGCGTCCTGCATCGACCGGAAATAGTGCACGTTCTTGTGCCCCGCCTCGCGGATCGCTTTTGCCAGCGCCTCGCTCGTCACGCCGGCAACCGGCGCTTCGCCCGCCGGATAGATATCCAGCAGCGCCAGCACGTCCGCGTCGTTAAACGCGCGTTCAAACTCTTCCCACAAATGCCGCGTCCGCGTGTACCGGTGCGGCTGAAACAGCGCCAGCACCCGCTTGAAATTGCACCCCCGCGCTGCCTTCAATGTCGCGCGAATCTCCACGGGATGGTGTCCGTAGTCGTCCACCACCGTGATGTCATTCACCACACCCTTCACGTCGAAACGTCTCCCCACGCCTGCGAATTTTGCCAATCCCTCGCGAATTAAATCGCTCGCCACGTTCAAATACAGCGCCACCGCGGCGGCCGCGGCGGCATTCCGCACGTTATGAATCCCCGGGGGGTGGGGCAACGTAAACAGCCCCAAATCCTCACCCTTGTACGCCAGGCGAAACTCGGAACCCAGCCCGCGCAGTTCCACGTCGCTGATCACCAGATCCGCTTGCGGCGACGTTCCATACGTAATGATCGGCCGCTTCACTTCCGGAATAATCGCCTGCACGTTCGGCTCATCCAGACAAAGTACGGCCGCGCCATAGAACGGCACGCGGTTCACAAATTCCAAAAAAGCACCCTGAATGTCGCCCAACGACGAATACTGGTCCAAGTGCTCGCGATCAATTGTCGTCACCACCGCCACTACGGGTGCGTACATCAAAAAGCTGCGGTCGCTCTCGTCTGCCTCCACCACAAAATATTCCCCGCGGCCCACGCGCGCCGTCGTACCCGCCTGGTTCACTCGGCCGCCAATTACAAACGTCGGATCCAGATGCGCCGCCGCCAGAATCGAAGCCACCATCGAAGTCGTCGTCGTCTTCCCGTGCGCTCCGGCCACGGCGATGCCGTATTTCAACCGCATCAATTCCGCGAGCATCTCCGCCCGCGGAATCACCGGAATTTTCCGCTTGTGCGCTTCCACGACTTCCGGGTTATCCGTCTTCACCGCCGAAGAAATCACCACCACATGCGCGTCTTCCACGTTCGACGCCTGATGCCCCTCAAAAATCGTCGCGCCCAAATCCTGCAGTCGCTCGGTAATCGTTGACGGCTTCAAATCCGAGCCGGACACCGAATACCCCAGCGTCAGCAGCACCTCGGCGATCCCGCTCATGCCAATGCCGCCAATCCCCACCAAATGTATCCTCTGAAAATTGCGAAACGATACCATCATCCTTCCTCTTAACTCCGCCGCCCTCTCTACTTCTCTTCCGTCTTTTATGTAGCGCTGGCTTTAGGCCAGCCTCCTTATTCTCTGCGCGAACCTCCGCGCCCTCAGCACCTCTGCGTTATCCTTCTTTTCTCACCACTCCTTCAATCAAATTCACAATCTCCCGCGCTGCATTCGGCCAAGCGAGTTTCCGCGCATTCTGGGAAAGCGTTTCGATCTCCCGGGGCTGGTCAAGGAGGGAGAAAATCTCGCGCGCTAGTCGTTCTCCGGTCAGTTCCGTTTCCGTTATCAGCCGCCCGGCGCCGGCGTTCGTCATCGCCTGCGCATTCCTTAGCTGGTGGCTGTCGGTGGCCTTTCCGAACGGGATGAAGATCGCCGCCCGGCCCGCCGCGGCTACCTCCGCGGCGGTGATCGCTCCGGCCCGGCAAACCAGCAAGTCCGCCCAGGCGAAGCGCTCCGCCATATTCGTCAGAAAGGGAACAACCTCCGCGAGAATTTCGCGCCGCGCATACGCGGTCCTCACTGCATTATAGTCGCGTTCGCCGGTCTGGTGCACAATCTGCAGCTCATTCTTCCGCGCTGCCAGCAAATTCATCGCGTCCACAAACGCGCGATTCACCGGCAAAGCCCCCTGGCTTCCGCCGGTAATCAGCAAACGCAAGGGCTTCCCCAGCGCGTGCGGCTCAATCGCAAAGAATTCCGGCCGTACCGGGCAGCCCGTCAGCACCGCTTTTTCTCCCCACATCTTCGCCGTCACATCGTAGCCCGTCGCAATCCGCTTCGCGAACCGCGCGACCACCTTGTTCGTGAATCCTGGTTCCGCGTTTGGCTCAAAAATCACGCTTGGAGTCCCCTTCATCCAGCTCGCCAGCAGCATCGGTCCCGCGGCGTAGCCTCCCACGCCAAACGACACGTCCGGCTTGTGTTTCTTCAACACGCCAAATGCGTCCACGATTCCCGTTCCCAGCATCGCCAGGTTCTTCAGCAGCGTCGTGCCGCCCTTCCCTTTCAAGCCCGCCACGCGAATCGTTTCCAACGGCAACTCCGCCTGTGGCACCAGCTTCATTTCGATCCCGCGTTGTGTGCCCACCAGCACTACTTCCCGGTCCGCTCCACTCGCCATCCACTCCCGCGCAATCGCCATCGCAGGGAAAACATGTCCGCCCGTTCCACCGCCTGCAATCAGCAGCTTCACGCCACCCGCCTCAGGCCCGCCACACCGAAGAACTCGCGGCTTGTTGCGAAATGTTTAACAGCACGCCGGTTGCCAGCAACATCACCAGCAAACTCGATCCTCCGTAGCTCACAAACGGCAGCGGAATCCCTTTCGTCGGCATCATGCCCAACACCACCGCGAAGTTAATCAGGCACTGAAACATCACCATCGCCGTCACGCCCAACGCCAGCAAGCTGCCGAAACGGTCCGGCGCGTTAAACGCCGTGCGCAGCCCTCGCCATCCATACATCACAAATAAGGCGATCACAAACATCGCGCCCAAGAATCCCAACTCTTCGCAAATCACCGCATAAATAAAGTCCGTGTGCGCTTCCGGCAAATAAAATAACTTCTGCTTCCCCTCCATTAATCCCACGCCACTGAATCCTCCGGACCCCACTGCAATCAGCGACTGCATCAACTGAAAGCCCGCGCCCTGCGGATCGGAATCTGGATGCAAGAACGCCATCAACCGCGCATACCGGTAGGAAACGAATGTGACCAGCACGAACAAAATAGGCATCGCCGTGCCAAAACCCACCGCCAGCCACTTCCACGACAGCCCCGCCACAAACAGAATCGCGCCCATGATCAGCACAATGTCGATCGAAGTCCCCAAATCGGGCTGCAGCACAATCAGCCCCACGCAAACCAGAATCGGCGCCACCGCCGGCAGCAGCGTCTGCAGCAAATCCTGCTGAGTAAACTCCAGGCTCGTCTTCGCGCGCCGCTTCAAATCCAGAAACCAGGCCAGATACAAAATCACTACCAACTTGGTCATCTCCGAGGGCTGCAGGTTTACCGGACCCACCTTGATCCATCGGTGCGTCGCGTGCGACTTGTTCAGAAAAAATGTGCACATCAGCAGCACCGCCACAAGGCACAGCGCCGTGTACACGACCATGGGTTGGCGCAACCGGTGATAGTCCATCTTCATCAGCCCGAACATACCTGCCAATCCCACGACCAGCCACACCACCTGGCGCATCATGAATACATAGGAATGCCCATACTGTTGCTGCGCCGTCATCGCCGACGCGCTGAAAATCATCACCGCGCCGGCCAGGCACAGCACCAGCGTCACAATGAACAACCACCGGTCCGTCTCCGTTCGTCTCGCCATCTCCCTGGTCTCCGTTCCCGCTGTTCTCTCCGCTAACTCTGTGGTGAGCTCTTCTCTTCCTATTTTCCAATTTCCCTTTACTAATTTCGCTTTTCCAACCCGTGCACCAGTTCCTTGAAAATCCGCCCCCGCTCCTCATAGTTCCGGAACTGATCAAAGCTCGCGCACGCCGGCGCCAGCACCACAACGTCTCCCGCCCGTGCAGCCAGCGACGCTGCCCCCACGGCCCGCTCCAGCGTGCCTGCATGCTCGATCGCCACGCTCCCTGCAATCTGCGACTCAATCTTCTGCGCAGCCGCCCCAATTAGCAGCGCCAGAACCGCCTTCTCCCGCAGCGGTTTCTGCAGCACGGTGTAATCGCTGCCCTTGTCCTTCCCGCCCAGCACAATCAATATCCTTCCTGGAAACGCGTCCAGCGCCTTCAGCGTCGCATCCACGTTCGTCGCCTTCGAATCGTTGTAATACTTCACGCCGCCAATTTCCGCCACAAACTCTAGCCGGTGTTCCACTCCCGGAAAACTCTTCACCGCCTTCGCAATCGTCGCCGTATCCACGCCCGCCAGCCGCGCCATCAACACCGCCGCCAACACATTCTCCAGGTTGTGCGCCCCGGCCAACGGAATCTCCGCCGCCTTCATCACGCGATCCTCTTCCCCGTGATGCACCACCACAATCTCCTCGCCATGCACGCATGCGCCTTGCTTTACCGGTTGCAGCCGGCTGAACCAGAACACCTGCGGCTTCTTTGGCGCATATTTCGCCGAAGCCGCGTCGTCCGCATTCAGAATCGCCGCATCCAGTTCCGTCTGGTTCTCGAAAATCCGCGCCTTTGCCGCCGCGTACACTTCCATGGTCTTGTGCCGGTCCATATGATCCGGGGTCAGATTCAACAGTGCACCGATGTTCGGGCGGAACTTTTCAATCAGCTCCAGTTGAAAGCTGCTCAATTCCGCCACCGCCACCGATCCCGCGTGCATCTTCCCTACTTCTCCGATCAGCGGCGTGCCCACATTCCCCGCGAGATACGCATCCACCGCGCCTGCTTTCAGGATGTGGTGCACCAGCGTCGTGGTCGTCGTCTTCCCGTTCGATCCGGTAATCCCAATCAGCTTCCCTTCCAGAAACCGGTACGCCAGCTCAATCTCGCTCCAAACCGTAATCCCTTTCGACCGCGCCAGCTTCAGAAACGCGTCATCCGCGGGCACCCCCGGGCTCGGAATCACCAGATCCTGCGCCAGAAACATTTTTTCCGTGTGTCCGCCGAACTCCAGCGCCACGCCCGCTTCCCGCAATTTCGCCGGCGCATCGCCCAACTCGCTCTCGCTCCGCGTCTCCGTCGCCGAAACAATCGCGTTGTGCCGCGCACAGAACAGCGCCGTAGCCACGCCCGTTCGCGCCAGTCCCACCACCAGCACCCGCTTCTTCCGCAACTCCATCGATCCCGGCATCTCCTTGCCCGTAGCGGCCACCTTCAGGTGGCCCAATCTTTATTACGCCGTACACCAAATGAACTTGAGGGTGCCCCATCCTTCGGCGCCTTTTGCACGAAGGATGGGTCTTTCGATCTAAAGTTTCGACCCTCCTTCCTTCCGCTTCACCGCAATTTCAGCGTTGTCAGCGCAAACAGCGCAAATACCAGCGCCGCAATCCAGAACCTCACAATCACCTTGCTCTCGCTCCACCCCAGCAACTCAAAGTGGTGGTGAATCGGCGCCATCCGAAAAATACGTTTCCCGCGCAGCTTGAAAGACCCCACCTGCAAAATCACCGACAGCGCCTCCAGCACGAACACGCCGCCCACAAAAATCAGCAGCACTTCCTGCTTGATGATCACCGCGATCGTCCCCAGCGTTCCGCCGAGCGACAGCGATCCAACGTCGCCCATGAACACTTCCGCGGGATGCGCGTTGTACCAAAGAAATCCCAGCGACGCACCCACCAGCGCCCCGCAAAAAACCGTCAATTCTCCGACGCGCGGGATATACTGAATTTCCAGATACGTCGCCCACCGGTAGTTGCTGCTCACATACGTCACCACCGTCAGCGCGCCCGCGGCAATCACCGTGCACCCGATCGCCAGCCCATCCAGCCCGTCGGTCAAATTCACTGCGTTCGAACTTCCCGTAATCACCAGCGCCACAAACGCCAGAAACGGTAGAAACGCCAGCGGCCACAGCGATCCGGAATTCAGCAAGCTGTGAATCACCAGATCCGGCCGGAAGCGTTTCGCAAACGGCACGATCAACTGCGTCGAATACGCGCTGTGCGTCGCCAGCACCAGCAGCGTGATCCCCGCCACCAGGCTTACGCTGAATTGCAGCGCCAGCTTTCTCTTGCCTGTCAGACCGAGGTTTTGTCGCTTTGCTACTTTCGCGTAATCATCCACAAACCCGATCGCCGCGAACGCCAGAAGAGCGAACAGTGCCAACAGCACAAACACATTCGACAAATCCGCCCACAACAAAACCGGCACTGCCGTCGAAAGCACAATTAGCACGCCGCCCATTGTCGGTGTCCCCGCTTTTTTCTTGTGCTCCTGCGGCCCTTCTTCCCGGATGTACTGTCCGATCTGCAACTCGCGCAGCTTGCGTATCAACCACGGCCCAAACACCAGCGCCAGAAACATCGCCGTCAGGCTCGCATACGCCGTCCGCACCGTGATGTAGCGGAACACGTTCAGCGGACTGAAATATTTCTGCAGGACGTGATAGAGGAGGTAGTAGAGCATCTAGTGGTCTACTCCAACCTTCCGGCCCGCATCCACCGGCGCAAATCTTCCCAGCAGTGCCTCGACGATGCGTTCCATCTTCACGCTGCGCGAACCCTTCACCAGCAACAGATCTCCTGGTCTCACGAATCCTGCCAGGAATTCAGCGGAGCTTTCCGGCTTGTCAAAAAACTTCGTCCGTTCGCGCGGAATCCCCGCCGCAATCGCGCCTTCCACGATCTGCAGTGCGTCTCCCTGCACACCAATCACAAAATCAATCTTCCCTGTCTTCGCCGCGAATTCGCCGCCCTCGCGATGCAGCTGTGCCGACATCGGCCCAAGCTCCCGCATCTCCCCTGCAGCCAGAATCCGTCGCTGAAAGCCGGGCGTCGCCGCCAGCAAACTGCACATCGCCTGCAGTGCCGCCGGACTCGAGTTGTAGGCATCATTAATCAACGCAAATCCATTCGTGAACCGGATCAGTTCCCCGCGCATCGCCGGCGTCTTCAAATTCGGCAGTACGCGCACAGCCTCTTCCACGCCGATGCCCCACTCGCTCGCCGCCGCCATCGCCGCCAGCGCGTTCGCTACTACGTGCCGCCCCGGCAGCGACATCTCCATCCGCGTTCGCTTGCCGCCACACACCAACGTGAATGCCGACCCTAACGCCCCGCGATCTTCAATATCTTCCGCGCGATATTCCGCCGGCTTCTCCACCCCGTAAAACACCACGCGCCCTGGCGCAACACTCGCCATGACCGCCACGCGCGGATCGTCTGCGTTCAATACCGCCAGCGAATTCCTTCCGTTCAGCCCTTCCACCAATTCACGCTTCGCCAGCGCAATTTCATCCACGCTCGAAAAGTTCATCAAGTGCGCCGGTGCCACGCGCGTCTCAATCGCCACATCGGGCAATGCAATCGCTGCCAGCCGCTTCAGCTCGCCAGGAAACGACATGCCCATCTCGAGCACCGCCGCGTCGTGCGTCTCCTCGAGACGGCAGATCGTCAACGGCAGTCCGTACTCGTTATTGAAATTTCCTTCCGATTTCAGGACCCGTAGCTTCGCGCCAAGCAGTGCCGCCAGGATCTCTTTCGTGGTAGTTTTCCCGACCGACCCAGTGATCCCGCAAATTTTCTTTCCCCACTCCTTGCGCACCGCTCGCGCCAGGGCGTGGAGCGCTCCCAGCGTGTCGGGTACGGTGATGCAGCGGTCCTGCAGCCAGCCCGGGTAGCGCGAGACCACCGGCGCCGCCACCACTGCCGCCACCGCTCCGCTTTCCATGACGTCGGCCACATAGTCGTGTCCGTCGTGACGCGGACCAGATATGGCGACGAACAGTTCTCCCCGACGTAGCGTGCGAGAATCAATCGAGACACCGGCCACCCGGGCCATGGCGTCCAATGCTGGCCCCGGCTTTCCTGCCATCGCTTCAGCCACTTGTTTAAGCGTCCACCGCATAGTTGCCTCAGTAGGTTGGCTTTCCCCAGGGTTCGAACGAAGCGTTCTCTTCTACCGCACGGCACGTCGCGTCGCGTATTCAGAGCAGCCCTCCTTAGGGCCCGCGTGCTGAAGCGGGCCGCTATTCCCGCCTCAAACTCTTCGTTTCCCTTGCGCTCTCACCGCTCCTCGCCACCTCTCCATGGGACTTCAGCCACCAGTAAGCAGCAATTGGTAATCAGTGATCAGTTCCTGGTCTTTGTTTTCCCGCCCTTTGTCCGCTGCTCTTTTTTTTACCGAGTACTGATAACTGGTTACCATCTTCCCCAGCCTGCGTACCCGGGCCGCAAGCAACCAGTGCCAATATCTCCTGCCATCGTCCCGCCAACTCCTCTTCCCATTTTCTATTTTCCATTTTCTTCCTTCCCCTCCCCATATCCCCGCTCGCTCAGGGCCCTTCGTGCCTCTTCCCGATCATCAAAATGAATCGTGCGGTCCGCAAAGATTTGATAGTCCTCGTGCCCCTTGCCCGCCAGTAAGACGATGTCCCCCGGACGCGCCTCTTCAATCGCCAGCGAAATGGCTTTTGCACGGTCCGGCTCGATCAGATATTTTCCTGTGGACTTCTGTATTCCCACGACAACGTCGCTGATGATCTTCAATGGATCTTCTTGCCGCGGATTGTCGCTCGTCAGAATCGTCAGATCGCTCAGCTTGCCCGACGTTTCTCCCATAATCGGCCGCTTCGTGCGGTCGCGGGAACCTCCGCAGCCAAAAACGGTGATGATTCGCCCCTTAGTGATCAATTCGCGTGCCGTGCGAATCAGGCTCTGCAGCGCGTCGTCGGTATGCGCGTAATCCACCACTACCAGAAACGGCTGTCCCGCATCCACGCGCTGGAATCTTCCGGATACTGCGTGCAAATTCCGGATGCCCGTTTCAATCACGTCGTTCGGAATGCCCAAGCCAATCGCCGCGCCAATCGCTGCCAGGATGTTGTATACATTGATCCGCCCGACCAGCGGCGACTCCACCTGAATCACCCCTGCTGGCGTCTCCGCCGTAAAATTCAATCCGTTGAAGCTCAATGCAAATTTCTTCGCTTTCAAGTCTGACCCGTTCGTCAATCCGTACGTGAAGGTCTTTTTCCCCAGGGCAACCAGCTTCTTCCCCCATTCGTCGTCGGTGTTCACCACGGCAACATCCGGCGCGCCAGCGCCCGTGCCCTCAAAGAGCCGCCGCTTCGCCGCAAAGTAATTTTCAAAGTTCTTATGAAAATCGATGTGGTCGCGCGTCAGATTCGTAAAGACCGCAGCCGCAAAATGGCAGCCCCACAAGCGGTCGAGAGCCAACGCGTGCGAGCTCGCTTCCATCGTCGCGTAGGTCCCGCCCGCATCCCGAATCTCCGCGAAAAACTGCTGCAGATCCGCTGACTCTGGCGTCGTATTCGGCGCGGGATATTCCCCGGCCGGCGTGTGATAGCTGATCGTTCCAAACAGTCCCGTCTTTGCCCCCGAGGTTCGCAAGATCGAATCAATCAGTGAAGTCGTCGTGGTCTTCCCGTTCGTCCCGGTTACGCCGACCAGCTTCAGGACACTCGCGGGACGTCCGAAGAAATTCGCCGCCGTCGTCGCCAGCGCCTTCCGCGCCTCCGCCACCTGCACCCACGCCGCTTCACTTGGCCAATCCGCCGGAGCCGGCGCTTCGCTCAACACTACAATCGCCCCTTTTGCCACCGCATCCTTCGCGAACAGTGTCCCATCCGTGGTCACACCCGGAATCGCCACAAACAGTGCCCCCGGTCGTACCTTTCGCGAATCGTGGGTCACGTGCAGAATGGTTATCTCCCGCAGTGGCACGCGCGAACGCACCTCCACGCCTTCCAGGAGATCCTCCAAACTCACACCCGTCGTGTGTCTGCGTTCTGCCACACTTTGTCCTTGCTCATCCTCTTCTCTAAGATGCAATCCTTTCGTCATACGCTCTGCTAATCCTTTTCTTCAGTTGTGCTTAGCGGCCTTCACGGGAGCCGTCCCAAACTGCACCGTCACCTTCGCTCCCCGCCGCACCAAAGTTCCTGGTGCTGGTACCTGTTGAACTGCAAGGCTGCTGCCAACCAGCACGGGTTCCAATCCCAGCCGCAAACAAATGTCGGTAACCTCTCGCATGGTCTTGCCCTTGAAGTCCGGCACAGGAATATCCCCGCCTTTATCCGCTGCAACCGTCACTTGCGGCACTTGCGCCGCTTCTCCGCCCACTTTGTCTTCCACGGCGGGCGTCTCCAACTGCGCCGAAAAATCCGCCGGGGTGTCGTCCGTTTCTCCCTGTTCACCAGCGCGGTTCCGGTGGTATGTCGTCTGCACCAGCTTGGGACTCAACGGCACATCCCGCGGCACATCCAGATACGACAAAACCTGTTCCGCAATCCGTTTAAATGCCGGGGCTGCCACGTTCCCGCCTTCATGGGGCCAGCCTTCTGGCGAATCGATGGAAACCAGAATCGTCACCGCCGGATTGTTGATCGGTGCAAATCCCGTAAATGAAGCGATCACCTTGTTCGGTGAATATCGTTTTGTGTTCGGATCAATCTTCTGCGCCGTCCCGGTTTTACCCGCGGCCGTCCAGCCATCCAACCGCGCAGCCTTCCCCGTTCCGTGCAGGATCACGCCTTCCATCAATTGCCGCATGATCGCCGCCGTCTCCGGCTTGATCACTCGCCGTGGCTCTGCCGGCGCGGAAGGACCCTCGAGCGGCAACACCTGACTGTCGCGCCGCATCTCTTCCACCACATGCGGCTTGTACAGCAGCCCGCCGTTGGCAATCGCCGAAACCGCGTTAATCATCTGCAGCGGAGTCACACCCACTTCCTGCCCCATCGAAATCGACCCAATCCCGAAAGAGCCCCAGTGCTCCAGCCGGAGCACCAAACCCCGGCTTTCCCCCGGCAGGTCCACTCCGGTCGGCGAACCAAATCCAAACGCATGAATGTAGTCGTTGAATCTCGGCGGCCCCAGTTGCAGCGCAATCTTGATGGCGCCCACGTCGCTCGAATTCGCCAGAATATCCGCCACCGTCAGATTCCCGTACGGCTTGTGATCGTGAATCCGGTGCCCAGCCACTACGATCGACCCATTCTCGCAGTTAAACACCTCATCCGCCCGGATTAAGCCCTGGTCGAACGCCGCCGAAAGCGTCACGATCTTGAACGTGGAACCTGGCTCGTAAATCGCGCTGATTGCCCGGTCCATCCGCGATTCGTTATCCGATTCCGGAGCATTCGGGTTGTACTTCGGCCAGTTGGCCAGCGCCAGAATCGCCCCGGTGTTCGGGTCTTCTACGATCACGCTTCCTGCCGGCGCGTGAAATTTTTCAATCGTCGCCTGCAATTCGGTCTCGGCAATGTACTGAATCTCCTCGTCGATGGTCAGCACCACGCTTGCGCCCCGGTCCTGCTGCGCCTGGGCGCCATCAAAACTCTTCTGCCGTGCGTCCTTCATCACTACGATTTTTTCCGGGCGGCCGGCGATCAAGCCGTCGTATTCGTGTTCGATTCCCCCCAGCCCGTGCTCATCCACGTTCACGAATCCCAGAACGTGCGAAGCCATGTCCCGCATCGGATAAAAGCGCTTGTTTTCCTCAAAGAAATAAATGCCCTTTAAATTCAATCCGCGAACGGCGACTTCTTCCTCCTGCGTGAGTTTGCGCTTGATCCATGCGAAGGATCCTTCGGCGTCCAGTTTTTCCCGGACCGTGTCTTGCGGCATGTGCAGCACGCCGGAAAGCAGCCGCGCGGCCATCCCTTTGTCTTTCACTTCCGCGGGCACCGCGAACGCCGACTGCACCAGCACGCTCTTCGCCAGCGCGTGCATATTGCAGTCAAAGATGTCGCCGCGCTTCGGCAGCACGTCAATCGTATGGCGCTGCTGCCGCATGGCCTGTGCCATGTACTCGCTGTGTTTGAAAAACTGCAGGTAGGTGAGTCGCCCGAAAACCGCGGTCATCCAGAAAAACGCCACTCCAGCCAGGATCAGCAATCGGACGTGTACTTTTTCTTGCTCCATGGCACCTGGGTCTTGGCGAGCGCTCCTGTAGCACAGGCTTTAGCCTGTGATTCCCGCGTAGCGGCCACCTAAAGGTGGCCAAGTAGGAATCCGCCCATGTGGCACAGCCATTCTTGGCTGTGCTCCAGCCAACAATCAGCAATCTCTTAACTCAAGGCGCGCTCGTCGTCCTTACCAACCGCGCAGACTCCGCCTGCGTGCCGTTGAAATCCGAATATTCTAATACCTGCGTCGGCAAAGGCCGCTCCAGCCCCAATTGCTGGGCGATCGCATTAATCCGCTTCGGATTCCGCCACGACTCAATCTCCAGCTTCAATTGACCGTTCAACGCCTGCGCCTGCGTCTGTTTCGCCCGCAAATCCTCCAACTGGAAGCTCAAATCAATGCAACGAAAGTGCTGGTAGACATACAGCATGAAGCACAGCGCCACCGCCCCGCCAAGAGCCGCAATCCGGTAATACATCTGCAGCCGCACCGGCTCCACGCGCCGCACCAGCCGCGAGTTATCAATCCTTTTCACAGTGTGAAATTCCACGATCGACGCCTTGCGTCGCGGCGCGGGCCCGCGCCCTTCCCGCATCCCGAATCGCCCCGGCGCCGGCCGCAACTGTTGCGTTGCCTTGCCTTGCCCGCGCACCACACGCGGCTCTTTCAGCATTTCATCCCCGCCGCTTACCAGTTCCCACCAACGAGTTACTGTCGCCATCTCACACCTTCTCCGCGCACCGGAGCTTCGCGCTACGCGATCTCGGGTTCGCTTCCTGCTCTGTTTCGCTGGGCACAATCACATGTTTGGTGAGCACTTTCAAAATTCCGGCTCTCTCGCCTTCCTGGAACGCGCGCTTCACCGGCCGGTCTTCCCTTGAGTGGTACGTCAACACCACCCATCGGCCGCCCGAATTCAATGTGGCAGGGGTCCGAAAAAGAAACTGCCCGAGTTCCTCCACTTCTCGATTCACCGCTATCCGCAGCGCCAGAAACGTTTTTGTTGCGGGATGCAGTCTCTGCCTTCCCCACTGCTTCCGGACGCCTGCCACAACCGTTGCCAGGTGCGCGGTGTCTCGTATTGGCCGCGCTTTCACGATCGCCCTGGCGATCCTTCTGGAATCGTGCTCTTCCGCTTCCCGGTAGAGCAGGTCGGCCATCTCCTTCTCCGGCCACCGATTCACAATTTCCTCTGCCGTCAGCGAGTCTTCTTCCGCTTCCCCGCTGCTCATCCTCATGTCCAACGGCCCCGCTTCCCGGAACGAAAACCCACGCTCCGGGCGGTCAAGCTGCATGCTCGAAACTCCCAAGTCGGCCAAGACCCCGTCCACCTTCGCTATCCCCAACCCTTGTACGGCCTCCACTATCTTCGAGAACGGCAAGTGGACGAAACTCACCAAACTCCCAAACTCTTTCAGCCGCTCCCGCGCGATCTGCAGCGCCTGTGCGTCCCGGTCCAGGCTGATCAACCTTCCCTTTCCCGATGACAACCGTGCGGCGATGGCCGCCGAATGCCCGCCGGCTCCGGTTGTTGCGTCCACGTAAATTCCGTCCGGCCTGATTCGCAGCCATTCCAGCACCTCGTTCACTAAAACCGGCGTATGCGGCGCCCGGCTGTCTTTGACTTCTTCTTGCCCGCTCAGCCCGTCTTCCTGCTTAGTTCCACGCCGCCCAAGCTCTTTTTTGCCCCGACCACCGTCTTGCCTTTTCTTCTCTCGCCACTCGCCACTCGCCACTCGTTTACCCTGAGAGCCTTTCTCGAAAGGCCCACTGCCCTTAAATTCCCAGCGCGTCTTCGTTCTCGTCGGTGAACGGCTCGTTCTTCATCTGGTCCACGACCCGCGCGTCATTCATCACTTCCAGGTAGTTTGAAATCCCCAGCACCGCCACGTCGCCCTTCAGCAAAGCCTTCTCCCGCAAAATCGACGGCAGCAGCACCCGGCCCTGCCCATCCAGTTCCGCCACCTGCCCGAAGTAGCTGGTCCGCATCAGAAACTGCCGCTTCTCTTTCGAGTTCACCTTCGCGGCCAGCTTGTCTTCAATCTCGCTCCATACCTTCAACGGATAAATCCGCGCGGAATCACCGGTTGGGCTGGTGATGTAAAAACTCGTTCCGTACTCTTTTAGCTCCTCGAGAAACACGGCGGGTATCTTCAGACGACCCTTCTCGTCCATCTTCGCTGGACAATTTCCCCGCAGTTTCATGGTTTCCGTCTCGTTCGAGGATCAGCCAGTTCGAGTTCACCACTGCCCTCTATGCTCTACTACTTTACTCTACTGACTACCACCTAGCCCCACTTTTCGCCACATCATATTCCGATTGATAAACCTGTCAAGCGAAATCCGCACAATTTGTGAATAAAATGTGGAATCCGGTGGATAAGCTTCGTAACGCTTTCAGCAATTCTCGCGCACGCCTTCGCCTGATCTTCGTCTTTGTCCGTGTCTCGTAGCGCCTGCTTCTAGCAGGCAAGCGTTCTTCCTCCCGACTCTTCCTATTCCCTTTCGCGTTCTGCTGTGCTATTTTCTTCAAGTCCCGGCGTGCATTTATTTGCGAAAAGGAGCTGCCCAATGGAATGGACCACCCCTCAGCACGAAGAGATTGACCTGAACTGCGAAGTCAGTTCCTACGCCAACGCCGAACTCTAATCGCCGATCTTTGCGATTTTCTGTAGGGCCCGCCGTTTTACCCTGAGCAAATGCGAAGGGCTGAGGCGGGCCGCTATTTTTTCTATAGCCTTCACTCCGCCACCCCGGTGTCTCGACTTCCCTTCTCGGAGATGCTTCTTGTGAAACTCAATATTCTCGGCTCCGCGGCCGGCGGCGGGTTCCCCCAATGGAATTGCGCGTGCCGCAATTGCAATGGTTTGCGTTCCGGTACGCTCCAGGCGCGACCACGCACGCAAACCCAGATCGCATTCTCGCCGGATGACCAGACCTGGTTTCTCGTGTGTGCTTCGCCGGATTTGCGGACTCAAATTCTTTCTGCTCGCGAACTCACTCCCTCCGCGGATCGCCCCGGCCACTCGCCGATCGGCGGAGTGTTCCTGCCCTCCGCCGATGTGGATTGCGTGATGGGCTTGCTGCATCTGCGGGAGTTTCAGGGTTTCTTTGTCTTCTCGACGGCGGCCGTTCAGCGTGCGCTGCGTCAGGAAAATCGCATCTTTAAGGTTCTGGAGCGCTCCGCCCCCCCCGTGCAATGGCAGGTTCTCTCGAACAAGGGCCGTCTCGGCTGCCATCTTTCCGAGAGTCCCGGTGAATCACCGACGTTCGTCTGTAACACAATTCCTCTCGGCGGTGACTATCCGGACTATGTCAGCGACGAATTTCGCCGCAATGCACCTGCTGACGACGCGACCGTTGGTTTCCTCCTCGAGTTTGGCGCCAAGAAAGTGTTTTTCGCTCCTTCGCTCGCCGGTCACAACGCGGAGTGGCAGAAACTAGCCTCCTCTGCCGACGTCGTCCTCATCGACGGCACCTTCTGGTCCAACGACGAACTCCGCCAAACCGGCCGCACCAGCAAAACCGCCCGCGAAATCGGCCACATTCCTCTCTCCGGCGCCGACGGCCTGCTCGCGCAATTCCCTTCTGGCGCCAAAGGCCGTAGGATCCTGATTCACATCAACAACACCAATCCCATTCTCGACGAAGACTCTCCGGAACATGGCTCCGTGCTGGAAGCTGGCTTCGAAATCGCCTACGATGGCATGGACATCCAGCTATGAAATCCAGTCATAACGAAAAACCGCTCAGCGAAAAGGAATTCATCGCCGGATTTCACGCCATCGGCGAGGAGCGCTATCACCACAAGCATCCGTTCCATCTGCTGATGCACGAGGGCAAGCTGACCCGCGGCCAACTCCAGGCCTGGGCACTCAACCGCTACTACTATCAGTCGCATATTCCCATCAAAGACGCCGCGATTCTTGCGCGTAGCAAGGATCCCGCTTTCCGCCTGGCCTGGCGCAAACGAATCATTGATCATGACGGCGATGGCAAACACCCTGGCGGCATCGAAAAATGGTTGAAGCTGGTCGAAGCGACGGGCCTCCCGCGCGAGCAGGCCATCAACGGCCAAGGCATTCTTCCCGCCACACGCTTTGCCGTGCAGGCCTATGTGTTGCTCGTCTCCCGCACTTCCCATCTCGAGGCCGTCGCCTCTTCGCTCACCGAACTCTTCAGCCACAAGCTCATCGCCCTGCGCATGGACCGCATGCGCGAGCATTATCCGTGGCTCGTTCCCGGCCTCGACTATTTCAAAGGCCGCCTCACCCAAGCCCCCGAAGACGCCGAATTCGCGCTCGCCTATTGCGTGAGGCATGCGCGCATGCGCGAGCAGCAGGAACTCGCGCACGCGGCCCTGCGCGCCAAGTGCGATATTCTGTGGGCACAGCTCGACGCGCTTTACTTTGCATACGCAAATCCGGGTTGGCCGCCTCCCGGTGCGTTCCAACCGGCAAAGGAATCTGCATGAAGCCTGATATGACCGCGACGCCTCGCCTTGCGCCTGGCGTTCGCCTCAACGACAAATCGCAGCAGCCCCGTACACTGCTGATGCCGGAACGCGCGCTGCGCCTGAATGGTCCGAGCCTCGAAATCGTGCAACTCTGCGACGGCAAACACACCGTCCTGCAAATCGCCGAGAAGCTTCACGCCCTCTATGCCAAAGCCGAGCCCCAACGCATCACCGACGACCTCCTCGGCTACCTAGAACTCCTCCACAAAGAGCGCGCCGTCGATTTCTAGTTGTGACCACCATCCCCACACCGCTCGCTCTCGTTGCCGAATTGACTCATCGGTGCCCGCTGCATTGCGTTTATTGCTCGAATCCGATGGAACTTGTCAGGCGCGACCGCGAACTGGACACGTCATCCTGGCTCCGACTCTTCGACGAAGCCGTCAAGCTCGGCATTCTCCAAGTGGATTTCACCGGCGGAGAACCACTTGCCCGCACTGATGTCGTGGAACTTGTCCACGCCGCTCGCCAGGCGGGTCTCTACGTTAGCCTCATCACCAGTGGTCTGCCCCTCGACGAAGTGAAACTCGCGCGGCTGGTCGAAGCCGGCCTTGACCACTTTCAGCTCAGCTTCCAGGGCGCAACTGAGCAGACCGCGCGTGAAATCTCCAACACCACTTCTCATCCGCACAAGCTTCACGTCCTGGAATGGCTGAAGAAATACCGCATCGGCGTAACACTGAATTTTGTAATCCATCGCCAGAATATCGGCGAGCTTGACGAGATGCTCGAAATGGTCGAAGAACACCGGCCGGGCTGCGTGGAATTCGCCAGCGTGCAGTATTACGGATGGGGCCTCGCGAATCGCAAAGCGCTACTGCCCACCCGCGAGCAACTCGACGAATGCGTGGAGAAGCTGAAAAAGGCTGAAGAGCAGCTCAAAGGAAAGACGCGCGTGGTGTTTGTCGTGCCGGATTACTATGCGAAATATCCGAAACCCTGCGTGGGCGGCTGGGGACGCAAACTAATGCTCGTCTCACCCGACGGCCGTGTACTTCCCTGCCACGCCGCCAACGTGATTCCCAAAATGCAATTTGAAAATGTGAAAGAAAAATCGCTGAAGGAAATCTGGGAAAATTCCGCGGCGTTCCAGAAATTCCGTGGCGAAGACTGGATGCAGGAGCCTTGTAAATCCTGCGACCGCCGAAGCGTAGACTTTGGCGGTTGCCGCTGCCAGGCGTTCCTGCTGGCGGGCGATGCCGCCGCCACCGATCCCGTCTGCTCGCTTGCGCCCACGCGCTCGAAAGTGGATGTAATTCTCGCCGCCGTGAATCAGCCAGAAACGTCGCCTCGGGAAGTCACGCCACAGTTCCTCTACCGCCCGAATCCATAGGCCTTGTGTGGTGGCACAGGCACTCTTGCCTGTGCCGCATTTCGAGCAGGGGGCTCCTCCGCAAACCCAGGAGTGCCTCTGCCACAAAGCCTTTAACTCTCGGCTAGTCCGAAGCGCTGACCGCGGCACCAACTTGCGCCTTCCCCGTACGCGAAACAATGCGCCAGATAAAGAAGATGCAACCGGCCAGCACCAGCGAGCCAAACAGCAGCACGGTATTCGGCGTGCCAATGCGCTTTCCAACACCACCGGCAAGCAATGCCCCAATCGGCTGTACGCCCATAAACATCGTGGCGTAAACGGCCATCAAGCGGCTGCGCATTTCATCCGGAACGCGTTCTTGAATAATGGTATTGGTCGCGGCCATCTGCGAAGTAGCGGCAAAGCCAACCGCGAACAAGAGAACCGCGCAAATCCAAAAGACCGTGGCATGCGACATCAAGATGAGACCAACCGCACAAACGGTGCACGTGGCTGCGATCCAGCGCGCGAGTCCCGTGTATTTCGTTCGCGCCGCGAACTGCAGCGCTCCCAACACCGCGCCAACTCCCGCCGCGCTCATCAACAATCCCAAGGCTCTCGCACCACCGTGCAGAATATCGTGCGCGTAAATCGGCAAAAACACCGAATACTGCAAGCCAAACATACTGAGCAGGCACAGCATGAACAACGCCGAGCGGATGGGCATGTCGTGCATGGCGAACTTGAAGCCCTGCACGAAGCTGCGCACCGGCGATTCGCCCGATGGCTTTTTCGTGAACGGCTCGATGCGCATCATCAGCAGCGCCACCAGCACGGCGATAAAGCTGACGCCATTCAGGAAAAAACACCAGCCTTCGCCGATCAGCACAATCGCAAACCCGGCGATTGCGGGACCAACCACACGCGCTCCGTTAAAGATCGAAGAGTTCAGCGCGATCGCATTGGGCAAGTCTTCGCGGCCAACCATCTGCACAAAAAAGGCCTGGCGAATGGGCACATCGAAGGCGTTCACAATGCCCACCAGGAACGCAATCACAATCAGGTGCCACTCGCGGATGACATGTGTCAGAGTAAGCGCGGCCAGCAGGAACGCCAGTACCATGGAACACGATTGTGTGACGATGACTCCTCGGTGCCGGTTGTAGCGGTCACCGACATACCCGCCCATCCACGCCAGCAACAGCATCGGCAACTGATTGGCGAACCCAAACAAACCGAGGGCCGCCACGGAACCCGTCAAGCGGTATACCAGCCACTGCTGCGCCGTGGTCTGCATCCACGTGCCAATCAAGGAAATAAGCTGGCCAATGATGAAAAGCTGAAAGTTGCGGTGTTTCAGGGCCCGAAAGCGTGTAGGAAGCTCAGGAATAGGGAATCTCCCAGCTCATTCGATGCAGAGAGCTGTAAACAATCACGATGCCGCGAGAAGGCCGGAGTTGTCAACGAGAGGGACTAGGGGAAGCTGTTCCATTTTGGAGTGCAAATCTGACAAATGCGAATTCTAGTATGTAGCAAATAAAGAATTTGCAGCTTGCGCGGTGAGTGTGCGAGTCCGAAGGACTTGGACTTACTCGTTCCCAGTCGGATGAGTGGCTGAGCGAAGCTGCAAGCAGCCGTCCCACCTCCTGGGGCGGGTTCCTTGACCGCGCGCGAAACACATAGGAAGATTTCAGCGCTTTCTAACTCATCAGGAGAATTGCGGTGCGGATTACTCAGGCTGAATTCACCTCCAAATTTTCCAATGAAGCTCGCCGGAGCTTGTTGATTGTGCTGGCTGTGCTATTAGGCTGCGTTGCCCCGCGATCCTGCGCACAGGACAAAACGGCTGAGCTTCTGCGCGAGTTATCGAATGCACCGGGACCTTCGGGGCTGGAAGAGCCGGTGCGAAAGATCATGGTTGAGCGCATGACGCCGTTCGCCGACCAGATTGCCTACGACGGACTCGGCACGGTGATCGCCACACAGGGGAAGACCGGGCCACGGATCATGATTGACGCGCACATGGACGAAGTAGGCGCGATGGTGCGGCGCGTGACGCCGGACGGCTTTCTGACTATGCAATTGTTGGGGGGATGGGTGGATGAAGCCTTGCCGGGTCAGCGGTGGATCATTCTCGGCGCCAACGGGCCGGTGCACGCTGTTTCCACGGTGCGCGACGATCATCTGGTCTCAAACGACGAAGCCGCGAAGCTCATCGACAATCACGACAACGTGTTCCTCGATGTCGGCGCGAAGAACGCCCAGGAAGTAGCGCAGATGGGGATTCGTCCCGGCGATTCGATCACCCCGGATTCGACGTTTCTGATTCTCAACGGCACGCAGAATTATTTGGGCAAAGCATGGGACGACCGCGCTGGCTGTGCGCTGCTGATTGAAGCCATGCAGCGGCTGGCAAAAAGCTCGCATGCGAACCAGCTTTTTTATACGGCAACCGTGCAGGAAGAGACCGGACTGACAGGGGCACACACTGCAGCCGCACAGATCAAGCCGGACCTTGCCATTGTGCTGGAAGGTGGCGTGACCAATGATACTCCCGGCGTACGGCCGGACCTGGCGCAGGAAGTCCTAGGCGGCGGGCCGGGACTGTTTTTGTTCAACAGCAGCGAACTGCCGAACCGGAAATTTTTGGAACTGGGGCGAAAGACGGCGAAAGAGAAAGGGATTCCGCTGCAAGACGAACTGGTGGTGAATTACGGCGACAACGCCGCGGAAATTCAAAAGAGCACGAATGGTGTGCCGACAATCACGCTCGCGGTGCCGACGCGCTATACCCACGCGCACAACGGCATCATGAATCGCGGGGATTACGACAAGACGCTGGAGTTGCTGGTGGCGTTGCTGCAGCGGCTGGATGCGGAGACGGTAAGAGACTTGCGTGACTTTACCCCAGCAAAATAGCCAATGTCGCCGCGGTTATTCGTTGGGAGCGTCGGGCGCACCAATGTGCGTGTGGCTGAGATCCTGCAGCATGGATCTTTCGTCACCGCTCAAACCACGGGTGAAGTTCGGATCGTTCAGGCGCTGGTTGCGGGCGGATTCCGGCATGTTCTGCAGCACACCGAGCTTCTGCTTGAGGACTTGCTGGCGGTCCCAGGGCATCTGGCGCCATCTCGGAAGAACATCGTTCTTGATGTGCTCGCGCTGCTCGGGCGTGAGGCTGCGCCAAGTCGTTTCTTTCTGGCGCAAGTCGGCCTGTTGGGATAGCGTCATGCGATCCCACTGACTGAATTGCTGGCGGATTCGGGCCTGCTTGTCCGGCGAAAGATTCTGGAATGCCCGGCTGTTTTGCAGGACGCGCTCGCGCTGCTGGGGGGTAAGGTCGCGCATCTGGTCCACCCAGGGACGCGCGGCCCCGATGCCGAGTTGCTGTCGCGGCCTTTGGTTGTACACGGCGCCGGTGCCGTTGCGCGCGCCATTATTATTGAAGTTCGGATGCGGCTGCTGCGGAGCCGGATGCGCCGCGTAGCTATTCCCCGGCGGGTGATTTACATTCGGCGGATGCTGCTGGTTCGGATGAACCTGCGGCGGGCGCTGCGGCGGCCGGTCGGGATGCGGCTTTTGCGCAGCGGTCAAGGCGGGCAGCGCAAACATGGCCAGCGCCGCCAGCACCTGCAAGCCGAATTGGAATTTCCCCCACCGCATTGCTTCGATTCTCTCCGTCGCGCCTGAACTTCAGGAACCTTTCGCCCTGGAATTTCTTCAGAAACCGTGCATGGCTAAGCCATGCGCTTACATTTGCTGCTGGGGTTGGGCGTCGCTCGCGTCGTCACCCTGGACCGGGGCAGGAAGCTCCTTCAACGGTTCAAAATTCTGCAGCACGTCATGATCTTCCAACACCGGCAAATCCTGCAGCATGGCCTGGTCGTCGTTCGGCAGAGCCGGTTGCGCCGTGTTTGAGTGATAGCCCAGATACAGCGCCATCACCAGCAAGAACGATGCGGTCAGCGCAATGCGCGGCGAAACGTGCAACCACGCCCACCAGCTTGCCTTCGGTTCAGGCTCCGCGGCTACCAAGGCATGCACGCGCGTATCAAATTCCGGCGAGGGCTCGATCAACGGAAGCTCGTCCAGCAGCCCGGAGACCGCGCTGAATTCCTCCACGCGCAGCCGGCACGGCGCGCAGTTGGCGATGTGCTTCTCGACCTCCAACCGCTCACTTTCCCTCAGCCGTCCGTCCACGTATCCGAGGATCCGGCTTTCCATTCGTTCACAACTCATAACTTCCTGCTTTCCCTGCCCTCAGTGTTTCATTTGCGACGCCACCAGCGGGGCTAGTTCCACTCGCAGCGCCTCATAGGCCCGGAAGAGCAGCGATTTTAACGCGCTCTCCGAGCAGTTGAGTATCTTTGCAATCTCCGCGTAATCCAGCTCTTCGTACTTGTGCAGCAGCACCGCGGCGCGCTGCTTTTCCGGCAACTTGTCGATGGCGTGGCGGATCATTTTCCGCCGCGCGTCCTCGACGAGATGCTGCTCGATGTTCGGGTGCTTCTCCGCAACATCCAGCGGCCTCTCGTCTCCATCTTCCGCGTCCACGGTCACCGGCGCGTCAATGGAAACTTCCAGCTTCTGGTACCGGTTGTCCCGCACGGAGTTCAAAGCGAGGTTGGTGGCGATGCGGAACAGCCACGTCGTAAACTTCGCGCTGGGCACATAATCTTCCCGCGCGCGATACACGCGCAGGAAGACTTCCTGCGCGAGGTCTTCCGCCTGCTCGCGGTTGCGCACCATGCGATACAGGAAGTTGACCAGTGGCGTGCGATAGCGCTGCAGTAGGAGCTCAAAGGAGGTCCCGTCACCGGCTTTCACATCCAACATGAGTTGGACGTCGGTTCTGACCATGGCCGCCACACTTTACCAAACACTTTTGTTCTCAAAAAGTTGCAGTTGCGGGGAGGGTGAGTACTGGAACTGGGGAGGAATACTAGAGATTGTATAAGAGCTTTAAAATCAGCATGCTAGCTACACCAAGAAACACCAGAAAGGCCATGCGCCAATGTGGCTGCTTGTTGACCTCGGGAAGGATGTCCGTCGCCGCTACGTACAAGGTGACCCCCCCGGAGAGTGGCAGGGCGTATCTGAGCTGAGCCTGGAGCTGGCTAGTGAGGATGACTCCGGCGAGGGTGGCAGCGCCAAGGAGGCCGGCAGCACGGACAGCTTTGGCCTTGCTGCGACCGCTGGCCATAACCACAGAGGCGACCGTGAAGCCCTCGGGCAATTTGTGCAGAAAAACGGCGATGAAGATCAGGACTCCCAGCCACGTGGAAACGAGAAAGCCCGCCGCGATTGCGACACCGTCGAAGAACGTGTGAATCGCAAGGCCAAGCAGGATCGTCCGGTGAACGTGGCCATGCATCTCTTCGGTGTGCGTTTCTTCACCGAAATGAAAGTGCGGGGCGATGGTGTGCTCGAACAGATGCACTAGGAAGAATCCAGCAAGGACGAAGATCAGCGCGTTCGGACCGCCGAGCCGCACGGACTCGGGGATAATTTCGACCAGCGCCACGGAAAGCATGTAGCCCGCACCAAGCGCAAGGAAATATTGCAGGAAGCGCCGCGGCCATTCGCGGTAGACGACGAAGTAGCCCCCGATGAGATTGCCTGCGGCGGCAATCAGACCGAGGATCGCGGCGAGCGCGATGCGAATTGGAAGCTCGTGGTTCATGAGGAGCCGTGAGCCATCAGCCCTGACCCATAGCTTACGAAGCGGCCCATCTCAGGAGGCGGGCCCTGTATGGACGGCTCATCCGCTGTGGCGGAAGAGAATAACATCGCCTTCCTGAACAACGTATTCTTTTCCTTCCAGGCGGACCTGGGCTTTTTCTTTGGCGGCGTGGATGCTCCCGGCGGCGAGAAGATCTTCGCAGCGAACGACTTCAGCGCGAATAAAACCCTTTTCGATGTCGCTGTGAATTTCCCCGGCGGCTTTGACGGCGGTGTCACCCCTGCGGATGGTCCAGGCGCGCACTTCGGGTTCGCCCGCGGTGAAGAACGGAATCAGACCCATCAGGTCATAGGTGGCGCGAATCAGGCGATTCAGGCCGGGTTCTTTCAGGCCGTAGGAGGCGAGGAGTTCGGCCGCTGCCTTTTCTTCCATTTCCGCGAGTTCGGCTTCCAGGCGTCCGCAGACCGCGACGACCGCCGTGTTGGGACGGCCTTGCAGCGCGGCGAGCTTGTGCTTCTCGACGGCCTTGTCGAGTTCGGCGGCTTCGTCGTCACCGAGATTCAGCACGTAGAGCATCGGCCGCTGCGAAAGAAAGAGAAAACCGCCGATGGGCTTGCGCTCCTCGGCTGTAAGTTCGAGTTCCCGCAAAGGTTTTTCGGCTTCGAGATGCACCTTGCACTTTTCGAGAACACCCTTCTCATGCTCGAGCAGCGGGTCCTTCTTTTTCTTCAGGTCCTTTTCGACCCGTTCCAGGCGCTTGGAAATCTGATCGTGGTCAGAAAGAATCAACTCAAGATCGAGATTGGTGGCATCGCGAAGCGGATCGATGCTGCCCTCGGAATGCGGCACGCTGGGATCGTCGAAGACGCGAATGACGTGGGCGATGGCATCCACATCGCGCAGCGTAGCGAGGCTTTCGCGCATGCGCTCTTTCTGCACGCCGGGGAGATCCACGTACTGCACCGTGGCGTAGGTGATCTTCTTTGGGTTGTAGAGCTTGGCAAGTTCGCCGAGACGCGGCTCGGGAACCTTGGCAACGCCGACGTGCGCCGTCTGGCCGCTCTTCGCGTCCACGTGGGCTTTGGTGAGGATTCGAAACAGCGTGGTCTTTCCGACCTGTGGTAGTCCAATAATTCCTGTCTGCATAAACTCTAAATTTTAGCACAGCCCAGTGATGCGAGGCGCAGACGGAATCGCATCTCGCACGTCAAATCAGCTTACCAACGCGCGCGGCGCGTGTTATGGTTTTCCGCCAGCTATGAGCATTAATACTCCACCCGTTAGTCCCGCATTTGATTTGCAGGAGGCCCTTCGGCATTTGAGCGAGCGCGACGACGTGCTGCGCGAGTTGATTGCCGCCACGAAGGCGTTCGCTATTGATGCGGAGATGGGCCAATCTCCTTATGAAGTGCTGGCCGAGGCGATTGTTTATCAGTCCATTTCTGGAAAGGCCGCGGCCACGATTTACGGGCGAATCAAAGCCCTCGGGGAGAACGACAGGCCGCCTTCACCTGACAAAATGCTGAAAATTCCGGCCCCGAAATTACGGAAGGCAGGACTCTCGGGCGCGAAAGTCCTGGCGATGAAAGACCTCGCTAAGAAGGCCATTACCGGTATTGTGCCGACGCACGAAGAGGCCTTGCGGCTTTCGGATGAAGAACTTGTCGAGCGGCTCGTTTCCGTGCGGGGGATCGGCGCATGGACCGTGGAGATGTTTTTGATTTTCCGGTTGGGGCGGCCGGACGTGCTGCCGATTCACGATCTCGGTGTGAAGAAAGGCTGGTCGGTAGCGTACGGGAAGAAGCACATGCCGAAACCCCAGGAGTTGTTGAATTTCGGAGAGCGCTGGCGGCCTTACCGCACGGTCGCAAGCTGGTACATGTGGCGCGCATTCGAACGTGCAGGATACAAGGTAACGAACAAGATTCGACCGAAACCAGTCCGAAAAAAGAACAAGCGTAAAACCCGGGCGCGGAAAAAGGGCTCAAGCACTTCTAGATCTGGAAGGATCCCCGATCGCTCTTTTCCGGGGCACGGCTGACGCTTCTTGCCGACGGCCGTGCCCTGCAAATATCCCGGACGGAACTAGCGAGTGACAGTCACCACCAGCGAAGTTGTCTTTACCTGACTCCCGGCGGAAGCACCCGAAATCGTGATGGCATAGACTCCCTGTTTGGCGGAGTTCGAGCTGCTTGAACCGCCGCAGGCAACCCCATAAAGTACGACAAGAATCACGGCGACGAAGCCAAGAGCCTTTTTCCATCGGCGGCGGAGGCCGAGAGGTAGAAGAATTGCCGTGAACGCCAGCGTTGAAGCCACGCCTAACGCCTCGCCGCCGAGAGTAGCAGCCACCGTCGTGCGTTGGGTACTCACGGTGACTTTTTCAGCCGCGGGATTCACGCCATCGAGTGTCACCACTGCGGGGCTGAAGGAACAGCTCACGTCCACAGGCAACGTTCCACAGGAAAGCTGCACGGCCTGCGTGGAACCCCCCAGCGGCAGGACGTTGATGGTGGTGGAACCAGTGAGGCCGGCGGGAATGCTGATCGCCGAAGGCTGCGCCTGCAAGACGTAGTCAGCAACCGTTTCCACCCAGGGCCCTCCCGAAGAAGCTTGCAGAACGGCGTCACCTGAATAGTTTGCGGTGATGTTGTGCGTGCCGGCGGCTAGGGTCTTCACAAGCAGTGTCGCGGTTCCGGTTGGATCCAGTTTCGCTGAACCGAGCATGCTCTGACCGTCGAGGAAGGTGACGGTGCCGGTCGCAGCATACTGGCGTACATCCGATCCTATCTGAGCCACCAACGTGAACGGAGATCCCGCGATCACACTGGCATTGTCCGCCGAGAGACTCACATAAGAATACGTGTTGGTATTCACCGTGAGATATCCCGTGCTTGTAGATCCGTTGACGTTGGAGTCTCCGCTGAAACTCACGCGGATCAGGTGATTCCCCGAGGTGGTGAAGGTTACCGGGGAACTAAAGGAGTCACAATAGAGTTGATCGGCATTGCCGGAGGCAATCGTCACAGGGCTACCGCTGGTGTAATCCGTGATCGTCACCGTGCCGTATCAAAGAGTCCTCTTTGGTGACCGTAAAGCTGTAATTTGCTGTCGAACCGTTGAAGCTGTTGTCGCCGGGGTAGCTCGCTTGCACCTGATGCGTGCCGGCGGCAAAGCCGGAGCTGAGATTCGGCATCACACTAGACTGACCTGTGAGTGTCTTTCCATTGCCGAAGACCGTCGAATTCTCACCATAATTCAGTATCAAGGAAGTGGGGGTCACGAAATTCCGCGTCACGGTATTGGGCGCAGCTCCGTCAACCAGGAGCGAGATTTGTCCCGAAGAACTCGCATAGTAGTTCCCATCGCCGCCGTGGTTTGCCACCACACCGTAGGTGCCTCCGGGAATTTCTGCCGTTGTGATGTTCGCTGTACTCCTCGACGCGCCGGGAACAAGTGGGACCGCTCCGACACCCGTGATGTCGCCCGTGGAGGAAGTCGC
>Ga0335085_10002165_pt1 | contig 37717 bp, 29 predicted proteins | sample Lox_Sample_45_FD_206712 | JGI IMG/M metagenome (GOLD analysis project Ga0335085, IMG submission 206712) | Soil microbial communities from Loxahatchee National Wildlife Refuge, Florida, United States - Lox_Sample_4.5 | ecosystem: Environmental > Terrestrial > Soil > Wetlands | place: USA...
ACGCTCTACGCGCAAAAGCGTGCGGGCGCGGCACGTCAAACGGAACCCTCGGCAGTCGTGTGAGCCAAAACGAGCGAAAGGATCCGCAGCCAATCCCTTCCACGCGCTTCCCATTTATTCACTGAATAGCTAAGGCTTGATAAAAGAGTTACTGTTCCGCATACAAGCGAACCGGGGCTGTTTCCGCCGGCCGGATTTCGCCGTGTTATAATATTTCGATGTTTCTTTCGTGAAAACCATCGGCGGCCCTGGAGCTTCGGAAAAATGGAAGCCACGATAAACCGAAGACGAAGCCAACGCCTGTTTCTGCAGGTGCCCATCGTTGTGGAAGGACAGCTGGCCGGCAAATCCGAATTCAGCGAAAAGACGCATACGATCGTTGTGAATGCTCACGGTGCGCTGGTGGAATTGACCGCTTCGCTCGAGCAAGGCCAGATCGTCGTGGTACGAAATGCGCGGTCGAACGAGAGATGCGAATGCGCGGTCAAGCTGGTCACACCTGCCGAGGCCGGCAAATTTAATACGGCGCTCGAATTCACGAAGCCTAGTCCGGATTTCTGGCACGTGAGTTTCCCTCCCGAGGATTGGTCCATGCGGCACGCCGACACAAAAAAAAATGGCTGACTTGCGGCTCGACTTCCGTCATCCGCGATGCGCTCCGCGGTTTCGTTCTCGAACCCACCAATTGAAAATCCCATTGCAAGGTCAGACTTGACTTTGAGATTTCTGCCACGACGTGGCGGCAAACCAGGAGGGGGGCAAATAAAAAGGGAGGCGACAACCGATTGGCCATCACCTCCCGGGGTGGGGTGGGGTGTTGCTGGGTAAACTCAACAAATCAAAAAATAATAGCCACGCTCGGCAATTGCCGAAATGTCGTTCTTTTAGACCTGTACCTCTAGCTGACCAAATAGCATACAGCACGAGTCGTGTCAACTATAGAAATTGTCGCAGAAAATTCCTGCCTCCCAACTGACAATGTCACACAGATGCCGGAGACGCCGCGGCAGCATCTAGTACTTCCCGCACCCGCCGGCAGAGCACGGATGGCCCGTAGGGCTTTTTCAAGATCGCCACGCCACGCTCCACAATCTCGGCCAAAGCGGCCGTCTCATTGCTGTAACCTGTTGCAAAGACGACAGATATGCCGGGCTTCAGCGTCTTGATCGCGGCAAAGACCTCGGGGCCGCTGCGCCGCGGCATGATTACATCCAGCACCACAAGCGAAATGCGATCGCGATGGGCTGCGAACATTTCCATGGCCTCCTCTCCGTCGTGCGCCAGGAGGATTTGATATCCCTTCGCCTTGAGCGCGGCATGAGCCATCTCGCGAATGCCGTCGTGGTCCTCGGCGAGAAGGATCGTTTCATCGCCGCCGCGGACCGGTAGAGCATCGGGAACGGGCGGGCGAAACTCCTTTCCCTTCGAAGTCTCGTTGACCGGCAAAAACACGCGGAAGGTGCTTCCCTGTCCCGGCTCGCTTTCCACCTGAATGAATCCGCCGTGTTGTTTGACGATCCCGTACACGGTAGCAAGGCCCAGGCCAGTACCTTTCCCCGTGCCTTTGGTGGTGAAGAAAGGCTCAAAAATTCTCTCCCGCAAGGCGGCGTCCATGCCGATCCCAGTGTCGGTCACGCGAAGTTCGGCGAAGCGTCCCGGCTGAAGCCCCACTGTACGGCGGCATTCCTGTTCAGAGAATTCGGCTTCCTGGGTGCCGATGGTGAGTTGCCCGCCCTTGGGCATCGCGTCGCGGGAATTGATGCAAAGGTTCATGAGCACTTGCTCGATCTGCGTGGGGTCGGCCCGGACCGCCGACAAATTTTCCGCCAGGACCGTTTTGATTTCGATGTCCTTGCCGATTACCTTGTCGAGCAGATTTAGGACGTCCTGAACCGTCTGATTGAGGCTGAGGTTTCGAGGTTCGAGAATTTGCTTCCGCGCGAAGGCAAGCAACTGCCGGATCAGCGCCGTGACGCGATCGCATTGAGAGTGAATCTTCTTGAAGTGGCCGGCAAGCTGTCCGCCGCTCGAATTGGCCTGCTCCTCTCCGAGTTCCGCCCACCCCAAGATGGCGCCAATCACATTGTTGAAATCGTGCGCGATGCCGCCGGCAAGTTGGCCGATGGCCTCGAACTTCTGCGCGTGCCGAAGCTGCTGTTCGAGAGCGCGCCGTTCCGTCATGTCCCGGGAAACCGTGGCCACGAAGCGCGGCTCGCCGCTTTGCGAATCCGTCACGAGAAAACCGACGAAATCCATGGGCAGCGGTTGCCCGGTCTGATGATGGCGGAAGCGCAATTCTCCCTGCCAGTGACCGTTGGAACGGAGCATGGGAAAGATGGTGTCGCGGACCAAGGGCAGATCTTCCGGCGCGACGTAATCCGTCGTTCTGGTTCCTTTCACGGCCTCGGTGCTCTCGATGCCGAGCAAGTTGCGTCCAGATGGATTGACATATTGCACATTGCCGTGCAGGTCTGACACAGCAATGAAATCGCGGCTGTTTTCCACGAGCGTGAAAAACTTCTGCCGCTCCTCCTCTGTCCTCTTTCGCTCCGTCACGTCCAGCGCCACGATCAGCGTGGCGGGATGACCCGAGTATTCGATTGCGTGCGGGAACATCGCCACATCGATAATGGATCCGTCCTTGCGGCGATGGCGCCACTCGCCGGCGTGCTGCACCGTTGCCGCGGCACTCTGAAAAGCCGCCACCAATCTCGGGACTTCTTCGGCGGGATGGAGGTCGCTCGCGCTCATGTGGAGAAAATCCATCCGCTCGTACCCGTAGTGGTCGAGAGCTGCATCGTTGACTTGAAGGATTTGCAGGGTCTCCGTCTCGAAAACCCACATGGGCAGCGGATTGTGCGCGAAGAGAAAGAGAGAATTGGCCTCGCTCTGGTGGAGCGCCTCGACCATGAAGCTGCGCGCGTCGCGAAGGGCTCTCTCCTCGAGAGCGCGCGCGACGACGAGCGGAAGACGCGCCAGGTGCTCCTTCAAAACGTAATCCGTCACACCTTGCTTGATGCACTCGACGGCGACCTCCTCGCCGAGGACTCCCGTGACCAGGATGAAAGGGACATCGCGGCCGGCCTGGCGCATGACGGAAAAAGCGTCCATGCCGGTCCAGCTCGGGAGCCGGTAATCCGCCAGTACAATGTCGAATGGAAAGCGTCGAAGCTGATCCACGAACTCCGCGCGTGTGGCAACAATTTTCGGCTGGCAGTGGAATCCGGCATGTTCGAGCTGATGAACATTCAACTCGGCGTCCGCCACCGAATTCTCGATCAGCATCACATGCAGGGGCGCTGACATGTTCCACAACATGGTCAGCGGAGCCCTTGTGGCCGTTTGACTCATCCGCTCTTCTCCGTGTGAAAGATTCCGTGTTGTCGCAAGGTCGTTTGGCTCGCTCGCGGCCAATCCGGAGCGAGCAGCAAGGCTCCGGTCTTTCCCCGAGGATGCAAGGGCGACTTACGGACACTTCACACGTTTTGTATCGGCAAAGAACGGGGGTGGCTTGAGCGAAAAAAAAGGGAGACGGATGCAATCCGTCCAAAGGAATTACGCGACCGTCGATTGTTTGAGTGCCGCCGAAGCGGAGTTGCGCGCCGGCTTCTGCCGCTTTTCCTCATACATATGCGCGTCCGCGATCCGAAGCAGCTCATCGAGCGACGGCTGGTGAACTACAGGCACATCGGCGATCCCGACGCTCAGGGAAAGGCGGAAGCGCCACGAAGACAGTGCATTAATGAAATCCACACGTTGTTGCAAGCGCTTGCGCACTTGCTGGTCGGAATCGTGTGCCGCGTCGGTCATGAGAACACAGAATTCATCGCCGCCCAGCCGGGCGAGAATATCGGACTGACGAAAGCAGGCGCGTAGAACGTTCGCGGTTACGATCAAGGCGCGGTTGCCTTCGAGGTGGCCGTGCGTGTCGTTGATCAGTTTCAGATCATCCAAATCCAGATAGACGATCAGCGCCGCACCTTTGCGAAGAATCATCCGCAAGTGCTGCTCGGCGAGCGCCAGGAATCCGCGACGGTTGTAGAGCCCCGTGAGATCGTCCATCAGCGAGAGGTTTTGCAGGTTTTTCTGCAGCCGGTGGCGCTCGATCGAAAAGCGCAACGATCGTACGAGGGCGGCGCGATCCAGCTGCGCCTTTGGCAAAAAATCCTGCGCCCCTTGCCGCAGCGCTTCGATCGCGAGCGTTTCGTCCTCGGATTCCGCCAGAATGACCATAGGCGTGTCCGGCGCGGCGGCCCGCGCGGCTTGCACAAAGGCGCGGCCTTGCCGCTGTTTCGGCCCTAAATCCAGCAGTAAGACGTCCGCCTGATCGCTAGAGAGACGTTCGGCGGCAAGATCGAGGCCGGCGACATGCGCAATTTCAAAATGGCTGGAATCTTCCGAGTCGAGCAGCCCGCGCAGGCGGCGCGCATCCTTCGCTTCGCCGACCAACAGGATGCGGATCGGCACACCATTCGTCGACACCGTACAGCCTCGTGATTCCCATGCTGAGTCCGGATGGAACACGGCGAACCTCGACACGATTCCTCGCACGTCGCCAGAACAGCCGGTAGCCAAGCGAAACGGGGGAATCCACTTTCTGGAAGGGGTGACTCCAGTTTTGTACAGTGCAGAAAGGAAGTCAAGGCGGGCGACGCCAAGGTGATGTTTGAAAGACAACCCCGCCCGAATCGGGCTTCGGGCTCTGTCTAATCTTAGCTTCTTCGGTCGAGTGGCGTGTAAGGCCGCAGATCGTGGCCTAAGTACACCTGCCGAGGGCGCGCGATTTTCTGCTCGGGATCGAGCAGCATTTCCTCCCACTGCGCGATCCAGCCGCTCGTGCGCGGAATCGCAAACAGGACCGGGAACATCGTCACCGGGAAGCCCATCGATTGATAGATCAGGCCGGTGTAGAAGTCCACATTGGGATAGAGCCTGCGCGTGACAAAGTAGTCGTCCTCGAGAGCGATGCGCTCGCATTCTAGGGCGATATTGAGCAGCGGATTGCGGCCCATAATTTCGAAGACGCCGTCGGCCACGCCCTTGATGATGCGGGCGCGCGGATCGTAATTCTTGTAGACGCGGTGGCCGAAGCCCATGAGCTTGGTTTCGCCGGCCTTTACGCGTTTGATGTACGCGGGCACGTTGGCGAGCGAGCCAATCTCCATCAGCATGCGAAGAACTTCCTCGTTCGCGCCGCCGTGCAGCGGACCGTAGAGCGCAGCCGTCGCCGCTGCCGTCGCCGAAAACGGATCGACGTGCGAGCTGCCGACGCAGCGCATGGCGTTCGCCGAGCAGTTCTGCTCGTGGTCGGCGTGCAGAATGAACAGGATGTCGAGCGCACGCTCAAGCGTCGGGTTCGGCCGGTATTTCAACTCGGACGTCTTGAACAGCATGTTCAGGAAATTGCCGGCGTAGCTCAGCTCATTGTCCGGATAGGCAAACGGCATGCCGAGGCTGTGCCGATAGGAAAACGCCGCGAGCGTCGGCATCTTTCCAATCAGGCGATATGTTTGCTTTCGGCGCGATTCCTTGTTGAAGATGTCTTTCGCTTCCGGATAGAACGTGGAGAGTGCCGCGATGGCCGAAATCATCATGCCCATCGGGTGGGCATCGTAGTGAAAGCCGTCCAGGAATTTCTTCACCGACTCGTGGATGAACGTGTGGTGCGTGATGTGGTAGGTCCAGTCCTCGAGTTGTGAGCGGTTCGGCAGCTCGCCATGCAGAATGAGGTAAGCCGTTTCGAGGTAGGTACTTTTCTCGGCGAGTTCCTCGATCGAATAACCGCGGTATCGCAGGATTCCCTTGTCCCCATCGATGAACGTGATCTTGCTCTGGCAGAGTGCCGTGTTGTTGAAGGCCGGATCGTAGCTCATCATCCCGAACTCGTCGGCATTCACTTTGATCGGGCGCAGATCGACGGCGCGAATCGTGTCGTTCTTGATGGGCACTTCGTAGGTCTTGCCTGTCCGATTATCCGTGATCGAAAGCGTGTCCCGGCTCATGCGGGTGGCCCCTTCGGCTTCAACCTGCGTCCCAGGTTTGATTGGATTCATGACTGTCGCCTACGTAAGAAGCGAGCAAATAGAAATCTACACTAAATCTCGGCGGGCTCCAAGTAGAGCCCGCACCCGATTCCGGCGGGCTCCAAGTAGAGCCCGCACCCGATTCCGGCGGGCTCCAAGTAGAGCCCGCACCCGATTTGAATGCTAGGGAGTGCTATCCCATTCGTCCCCGCCCGAAAATCGCGCGCGACCCGGCCCATTGCGTCGAATCCGCGCCTATCGCATCTAAAGCCATGCGAAGAAAATGAACGCACTGCCCAATTAGCGTAAAATGGGGAATAGGGGCCATGATTCAAACTATTCGCTCTAAAGATCGCTATCACCATGAAACAGATTGGCTTAGCACTAACTGGCATTTCTCATTCGATCACTACCATGATTCCGAGAATATGAATTTCGGGCCGCTGCGCGTCTTCAACGATGACGTGGTCGCACCCGCCGGCGGCTTCCCTCTGCACAGCCACCGCGAGATGGAAATCGTGACCTATATCATCGAAGGCGCGCTCGAACACAAAGACAACATGGGCAATACGGGCGTGATTCGTCCCGGCGAAATCCAGCGCATGAGTGCCGGAACCGGCGTGCGCCACTCCGAGTTCAATCCATCGGCAAAGGAACCGGTGCACTTGATCCAGCTCTGGATCCTACCGGCCGTGCAACATTTGCAGCCGTCGTGGGAGCAAAAGAGTTTCTCCACGGCTGACCGCCACGGAAAATTGCTGCCGGTTGCCGTGCCTGTCGGAAGGAACGGAAGCGCTCCTTCCACCGCCGTGCAGATTCACCAGGACGCGACAATTTACACGTCGCTCCTCGGGCCTGGCCAATCGATTACGCACAAGCTTGGGCAGGGCCGTCGCGCCTACATTTTCGTAATCAAAGGAAACTTACGGCTGGGCGGCGAGACGCTCAGCGCGGGGGATCAGGCACGCGTCACGAACGAGCGCGAATTGCAGCTCTGGCCCGTGCCGGGCACCGACGCGACGCCGGCGGATTTTCTGTTTCTCGATTTGCCGTAAAATAAAAAGACAAGCACAAAGAACTCAGAGGGCGCAGAACACACGGGGAAACCCCGCACGAGCGCAACTCTGGAATTCCTCGGCTTCTGTTCTTTTTCCGGGCGTCTCTGTGCCCTCTGCCCGATCTCTCCGCGAAAGCTTCTTCCTACGTTTCCAGTTTGAAGCGGGTGGCTGCCAGCCGATAGAGCCTCTGCCAAAACGTGCGGTTGACTGCCACGACGATCAGCGACATCACTAGCGTCGCCGCAAGAAGGACTGGCAAATTTCCGGAATCCGTGGCGCGGCTGATGGACGCGCCCAGGCCGCGCACAAAAAGTGTTTGTCCGCGAAAATGAAAGTATTCCGCGACGATGCTGGCGTTCCATGCGCCGCCGGAAGCCGTCAGCAGGCCGGTCACGAGGTAAGGAAAAATCGCCGGAAGAATCAAACGCCGCCAGCGCTCCCATTGCCCGAAGCGAAACACGTTCGAAGCTTCCTTCAAATCGGTCGGGATAGCCATCGCTCCCGCGATGACGTTGAATAGGATATACCACTGCGTGCCGAGCAGCATCAGCGCCATCGCCGCGAGGCCCATGCCGCCTCCCACCCGAATCAGCAGCAGCAGGAGAACGGGAAACAGCGCCGTCGCCGGCACCGACGCCGCAATTTGGACAAGCGGCTGCGCGAGCTTTGCGACGCGCGGGTTCGTTCCGATCCAGACGCCCGCAGGCACAGCCCACAGCGCGCCGAGCGCGAGCGAACCATTGACGCGAAGAAACGTCAGGCCGGCATCCCGGGCGAGCGAGACGAATTCGCGCGGCCCGAGATGTGCGAGTGTGATGAGCGCGCGGAACGCGAGCCACGCGAGCACAATGGCCAGCGCGGCGCCAAATCCCCGCCCAAACCATTTCTTTGTTTGGCTCGTCTTGAGAGGCGTCCCTGCGCGCTTCGTCACCCGCGTGGCGAACGCGCGCGTCACGCATTCCTCCACGGGATCGATCACGCGCCCATAAAATTGGGCGAGCAGCCCCGACCGGCGCAGCAGCGTCAACGCGAATGATTTCGGCGCCGCTCCTTCGACGCCCTCGAACTTGAATTTGTCCGCCCAGGCAATCACCGGACGCCAGACGAGCTGATCGAGCAGAACAATCACGGAGATCATCGCCGCCATGCCCCACAGGATCGAGCGCGTATCGCCGGCACCCGCCGCGACCTGTAAATAGGAACCCAGCCCCGGCAGCCGGAAGTCGCGTGGGCCGAGCACAAACATTTCGCACGCCATCAGGAAAAACCAGCCGCCCGCAACGGACATCATCGAATTCCAAACGAGGCCAATCGTCGCGTACGGCAACTCCAACTCTCCGAACCGCTGCCACGCGCTGAAGCGATAGAGGCGCGCGGCTTCGTCCAGCTCGCGCGGGATACCCTTGAGCGAGGCGTAAAAACTGAAGGCCATGTTCCAGGCCTGCCCCGTAAAAATCAGCAACACGGAGCCGAGTTCGAGGCCGACCTGCCGGCGCGGAAACAGCGCGACCATCGCCAACATGACGCCAGGAAGAAAACTCAGCACAGGAATTGACTGCAAAATATCGAGCAGCGGAAGCAGGAACCGCGCTGCGCGCTCGGAGTTTGCCGCCGCGAGTCCGTAGGCCAGCGCAAAGAGCAGCGCAAGCACGTACGCGATCGCAATCCGCACGAGCGAATAGGCCGCATAGAGCGGCAACACGCGCGGGCTCGCGGAAATCTTCGCCACGGGGGTGAACGGCGCGAACCACGCTCGTCCCGAAACAAACAACGCATAGAGAAGCGCGAGCAATCCGGCAAAAACACACACGTCCGCGATGAGGGAACCCCTCCACCGCGCGCGTTCGGTGACAGCGCGCAGAACGGAGGCGTGGCTGAGGATCGGATGCGTTTTCATCGGCGGCGCGGTCCCGGCAGGGTCACGGCTCAGCCCGGGCCAGCCGCCCCGTCACGGAGTCATAGTCAAACAGCTCCGCATAGCGGCCCCACTGGATGGCCGTATCGAGCTGGCGGCGGGTTTCATCCTCGCTGAAGTGTTCGTCGAGCAAGTCGTGGAAAAATTCCAGGGGCATGGTACCGTCGGCCTTCGCTTGCAACGCCGAAGACATTTGTTGCAGCAAGGGCACGTGCTGGAGCACGGCCGCGCGGAAGAGCTGTTTGCGCTGCTGAATGTCACTGGCGGCGACTTCGCGGCCGAGGTCCGTGATCTCGACATCTCCTTGCTCGACGCGCAAAAATCCTAGAAGGACACAAGAATCCACGATCGGAAGCAAATCGTTGGCTTCGAGCGTCAACTGGTGCGCGAGCCGGTGCAGATCCTCGCGCCCTCCGCGGTCCACGAGGATTTCGAGGAGGCCGGCAATGCCTCCCGCGCGCACGTGCGGCAGCATTAGGTAGCGGGGCGCGGCCGGAGCGGCGGCTGGCGGCGCGGCAGCCGCCGCATTCGCTTCGCCGGGAAGCGCGTGCGGGAGGTTCGGCTGTGTCAGAACGCGATAAATGTGATCCGTCAGGGCTTCGAAGCGTTCCGATTTCCGGCTGCGGGGATGTGGAAGCGTGATTTCAAAATCCTCGCGGATTTGCGCCGGGTTGCTGGCCAACACAATCACGCGATCCGCCAATACAACCGCTTCTTCAATGTTATGCGTGACGATGAAGATCGCCCGCGTCGGAATTTTCCGGTCGGTCCAGAGTTCCAACAATTCGCCGCGCAGCGTCTCCGCCGTCAGCACGTCGAGCGCGGAGAACGGCTCGTCCATAAACAAGACTTCCGGCTCGATCACCAGGGCGCGCGCGAAGCCCACACGTTGTTTCATTCCCCCGGAGAGTTCCTTCGGATAGGCGGTCTCGAATCCGTCGAGACCCACGGCGTCCACGATGCGGGAGGCGCGCTCGTGGCGCTCCGGAGGCGGCACTCCGCGCGCTTCGAGTGGCGCTTCGACGTTTTGCTGCACGGTCAGCCACGGAAACAGCGCGAAGCTCTGGAAGACGATCCCGACATTGGGACGCTCGCCGCCGAGCGCGCGGCCGTGCCAAAGCACTTCGCCCGCCGAGGGACGCGAAAGGCCCGTCAGAATCCGCAACAGCGTGGATTTGCCGCAGCCGGAAGGTCCGAGCAGCGCCAGAATTTTCCCAGGATTGATCTTGATGTTTGTGGGTGAGATGACTTCGATATGGCCGCCGTCTGGCTGCACGTAGAACTTCTCGATGCCGCGGCCTTCGAGAATCGGCTCGCCGTTTTCCCCGGCGGGGAGCTCCGCAGCGAATGAATTGTTGCCGGTGTTCGGCACGGGCACATTATGAATGATTCAAGGAGAGCCCGGAAGGCGGGAAACGCGCGCGAACCGATACTACCGGGTCAGGCCGGGTTGCGATCAACCGCGGGATGGCGCACGTCGCTTCCGGCGACCATGTAGATCACGTCTTCGGCAATGTTCGTCGCGTGATCGGCGATACGCTCGAGGTTCTTGGCCACCAGGATCAACTCAAACGCGGGAAAGACGACGGAAGAGTCGCCCATCATGTAGCTCAGCAGTTCGCGGAAAATCTGGTCGCGCAGCTGGTCGACCTGGTCGTCGCGGGAAAGAACCGAGCGGGCGAGCTCGATATCGCGGCGCACGAGCGAATCCAGGCTATCGCGCATCATTTTTTCAGCCAGCTCGCCCATGCGCGGCAAATCCACATAGGGCTTCACGCGCGGATGCCGGACGATGCGCGTCGCCGAATGCGCGATGTTCACTGCCTGATCGCCAATCCGCTCGAGATCGTTGTTGATGCGGGCGATCGCCAATACAAAGCGAAGGTCGGCGGCCATGAGCTGTTGCAGGGCGAGCAATTGCACGACGCGGTCGTCGATCTCGATCTGCAATTCGTTGATCGCGTTCTCTTCCCGGAGAACGGTCTGCGCGAGCTTCTCGTCCGCATCGAGAACCGAGTGGACGGACTGATGCACGGCGCGCTCGGCGAGGCTGCCCATCCACAACATCCTCTCCTTGAGCTCTTCCAGGTCGCGTTCGAAGTGGCGTTCCATTCTCTACGTCCTCTCCGTGGCAAACGCTATACCGCCTTTGATTCGCCGGAAAACATCATCCGAAACGTCCCGTGATGTACGCCTCGGTGCGCGGGTCGGAAGGTGTGGTAAACATCTGCCCCGTCGGCGAAAACTCGATCAGATCGCCGTTCAGCATAAAGGCGGTCGAATCACTAACGCGCGCGGCCTGTTGCATGTTGTGCGTCACGATTACCAGGGTGCACGTCGGCTTGAGCTCGAACAGGAGCTCCTCGATCTTCGCGGTATTCACCGGATCGAGCGCGGAACACGGCTCGTCGAGCAACAGCACCTCCGGATCGACGGCCAGCGCCCGGGCGATGCACAACCTTTGCTGCTGCCCGCCGGACAACGCGTAGGCCGACTTGTGCAGCTTGTCCTTCACCTCGTCCCACAGGGCCGCGCGGCGCAGGCTCTTCTCCACGGCATCGTCGAGACGCCCCTTATGGCCGTTAATGCGCAAGCCATACGCGACATTTTCGTAGATGGACTTGGGAAACGGATTGGGCTTCTGAAAAACCATTCCGACGAGACGCCGCAACTTAGTGACGTCGAGCGTGAGAATGCTCACTCCGTCGAGAGTAATCTCGCCTTCGAGGCGCGTGTGCCGCAGCGTCTCATGCATCCGGTTGAGGGTCCGCAGCAAGGTCGATTTGCCGCAGCCCGAAGGCCCGATCAGCGCCGTCACCTTGTTGGTGGCAACTTCCAGGGACACGGCGTGCAGCGCATGATGCTTGCCATAGTAAAAATTGAGTTTCGTAACCTTCATGCGAAGCGTGTTCGCGCCGGAGGCAGACGTCGCCTGGTTCTGCGCGGCAATTTTAGCGGTGGAGGAGGCCACCGCAGCCCCCGAATTCGACATAAGGGGAAACGCAGAACTCGAACTCATCGTCAGGTCCTCTCGTACGAGATCCCGCGCGACAAAAACGCGCGAACCGTAATGTTCGTCAAAAGCACCAACCCGAGCAAAACCAGTCCCGCCGCCCACGCCTGCCGGTGCCAGTCTTCATAGGGACCCGTTGCGTAGGTGTAAATCACAACCGGAAGCGACGACGTCGGCTGCATCCAGCCGGGACTCCAATAACGGTTGCCAAAGGCCGTAAACAACAAGGGTGCCGTCTCTCCCGCGACGCGCGCGAGAGCCAGCAAAACGCCCGTCAGAATGCCGCGCGAAGCGGCAGGCAACACGACGGTTGCGATCATACGCCATTTATTTGCGCCCAGCGCGAAAGAGCCCTCGCGTAGCTGGCGAGGCACATCCCGCAAAAAGCTCTCCGTGTTCCTCAGCACCGTGGGAATCACCATGATCCCCAAAGCCAAGCCGCCCGCGAGCGTCGAGAAGTGATGCATCGGCATCACCACCAAGGCGTAAGCGAAGATACCCATGACGATGGACGGCACGCCATTCATCAGGTCCGCCGTGTATCGCACCAGGAACGGCACCGTTCTGCCGCCAAATTCCGCGAGGTACACGCCGCCCAGCAAGCCAATGGGAACACCGAACAAGGCCGCGAGCAACAAGAGCTTCATGCTGCCCACGATGGCATTGGCCATGCCCCCGCCCGTTTCGCCGACCGGAGCGGGCAGATGCGTGAAGAAGCTCCACGACAAATCCTTTCCACCGTTCCAGACCAAGTAGCCAAGAATAAAAAACAGGGCCGAAACGGTGAGTAACGCGCAGAGCCCCGTGAGTGAAAGCATGAATACGTTGAGCGATTTTCTCCACAGCAGCCGGACGTTCATGTCGGAAGCACCCCGCTGCCTCGGGCCGTGGTAATCACAATCAGGAGCCGCGCGAGTCCATTGAGGACAAACGTCAACAGAAACAGCACCAAGCCCAATTCGATCAGCGCGCTCAAATACAAATTCCCCGTTGCCTCGGAGAATTCATTGGCCAGCACGGCAGCGATGGAATACCCGGGCGAAAACAGCGAGGCGGCGATCTTCGGGTTGTTGCCGATGACCATCGTGACGGCCATCGTTTCGCCGAGAGCCCGAGCGAGCGCTAGAAACACCGAGCCGAAAATGCCGATTCGGGCCGCCGGAACCACCACGCGCCAGGTCGATTCCCATTTGGTCGCGCCCAGCGCCAGCGCCGCCTCGCGTTGGTCGCGCGGCACCGCCAGGAGAACTTCGCGCGACACCGAGAGCACGAAGGGCACAACCATGATAGCGAGGACAATCCCCGCCGTCAGAAAGCCAATCCCGTATGCCGGTCCCTGGAACAACGGCAAGAATCCCAGCACCTTTTTGAGCGCCGGTTGAAACGTAGTCCGCATCAGCGGCACAAGCAGGAAAACACCCAGCAAGCCGTAGATCACGCTCGGGACAGCCGCGAGCAAATCGCTGACAAATGTCAAGGAAGAGGAAAGCTTTGGGGGCGCAAGTTCAGCTAGAAAAATGGCCGCCCCCACACCGAGCGGAACCGCGATCAGCAACGCGACCGCCGACGTCACAAGCGTGCCGTAAATGAACGGCAGCGCTCCAAAATCGCCGGCGACCGGGTCCCAGGTCTTTGTCACAAAAAAAGCCCAACCAAACCTGCTCCGCGCCTCCCCCGAAAGAACCCAGAGTTGATAGACCAGAAGAACCGTGATCAACAAAAGGGTCGCCGCTGCAATCAGCGTGATGAGATGCGCGATCTCATCTGCGCCTGTCAGGCGGCGCAGCAACGACCGGCTATTCCCGGTGAAATCCACCGGCGTTGCTGCGTTCGGTGTCGTGGCCATTTCGCTGGGTTCGCCTTTGATTGTGACGCAATCCGCTTTTACTGGATCTGCGCGATCGCCTTCATTTCTTTGCCGACGACTTCCTTTGGTAGTTTCGCGTACGACAGGGTCTCTGCATACTGCTGCCCGTCCGTCAGAGCCCATTTCAGGAAGTCCTTCACGACGTCGCGCTTTGCCGTATCGGAAAACTTCGAGGGAATCAGCAGCCAGGTGAAGCTAGCGATCGGATAGGCTGCTTTCCCTTCGGGATTTGTGATCGAGACGCGGAAATCGTCCGGCATGAATTTCGCAACCGCCGCGGCCGCGGCCGAAACACTAGCGAGGTCCGCCTTCACAAACGTGCCCGATGAATTCTTCACTTTTCCATACGGCAGCTTGTTCTGGATCGCATAGATCAACTCAACGTAGCCCAGTGATCCCGGCGTCTGTTGAATCAGCGCGGAAACACCCTCGTTGCCCTTTCCGCCGAGCCCCACGGGCCAGTTCACCGATGTCCCCTTGCCCACTTTCTGCTGCCACTCGGGGCTCACTTTGGAGAGATAATCTGTCCAAATATAGGAAGTCCCGCTGCCATCCGAGCGATGTACGACCACGATGTCGTCGCCGGTCAGCTTCATTCCCGGATTCGCCGCAGTAATGGCTGGATCGTTCCATTTCGTGATTTTGCCAAGAAAAATGCCGGCCAACGCTTCCGGCGTGAAATTCAGATCGCCCTGCGTACCGGGCAGATTGTAGCTCGGAATGGCCGCCCCGAGAACCGTCGGAAAGTGAAGAATCGGCACACTGGCTTGCTTGAGCTGTTCATCCGACATGGGGCCGTCCGACGCCCCGAAATCGACGGTTTTGTCCAACAACTGGCGGATGCCTCCGCCCGATCCGATCGATTGATAGTTGATCTGCACGTTGGAGTGCACCTGGTGGTACATGTCGAACCACTTGGAATAAATCGGGTAGGGGAACGTCGCGCCAGCAGCGTTCAGCAAAACTTGCCCCTCCGCAATGGCAAGAGTCGCAACCACGAGCAAAACTGCAAGCAGGCCAAGCACTTTTGCGATTCGCATTTTTTCTCCTGGAAGTCGAGTCGGATTGTGACCGTGAATTGTTACAGCCATGTTACAACGCAATGAGGCCGGCATAAATTCACCACAAGCCCATAACCTCTCTATTATGAGTTACATACAGAAAGGGAGGACGGGCCGACGCCAGGGGAGCGCCGGCCCGGGTGGGGTGCAACACGAAGATCGCCGCTCCGCACCGGAATTGTGCAGGAGAATTTAGCTTCTCTTCTCCGGGTAATTTGCTTCTTCGATCGAAATGCGCGTGCGCGCGTGCCGCACATCCAAGCCCCGCACCCAGAAAATAATGTCTTCGGCGATGTTCGTAGCGTGATCCGCCATGCGCTCGAGATACCTCGTGGCGAGCAAAAACTGCAGTTGCGAAGCAGCCTGTCCAGGCGCTTCATTCATCCTGGCCAACAAATGTTCGAAGATCTGATCGCGGTACCGGTCCACCACATCGTCCGCTTCGAGGACCTCCCCAGCGAGAACCACATTGCGAAAAATCAGCGCGCCCAGGCTGCGGCCAAGCATTCCCCGGACGGCTCCGGACATCGGCTCGAGATCGCGGGGCGTCTCCGCCACGCTCATTCCCGCAAGCGTAATCACGCGCTCGGAGACGTTGACGGCTAGGTCGCCGATGCGTTCCAGGTCGTTGGCGATTTTTTGGGAGGCCACGACACGGCGGATTTCCTCTTCGTCGAGCAGACCCGTCCGCAGCATCCGCACGGCATGGTCGTCGATCAGAATTTCCATTTCATTGACGCGCGGTTCGGCCAAGAACACTTTGCTGGATAGCGTCGCGGCAGCGTCCGCGTTGGGGTGCAGCAACGCCTCAAGGGCGTTTTCCACGCTGCTTTCGACGGTGCGCGCCATCGAAATCAGGTAGTTGGCCAGCACGTCCTGGTAAATCATTCGGACGTTAGTCGCCGGGGTCGCCATGGTTCCGCCTTCAACCGTTCTCTGCCGCGACCCAAGCATAATTAAATTTTGTGAACGAAGAATGAAGCGAGGGTGAATTTGCGGCGAAACTCGCTCCGCTAAGAGAGGAAAGGAACCGTGAAATGAAAGCGGGATCCCTGGCCGATGGCGCTTTCCACCGAGATTCGGCCGCCGTGGGCGTCCACGATGTGGCGCGCAATGGCGAGTCCGAGCCCGGTGCCGCCCGCCTCCCGCGATCTTGCGGCGTCCACGCGGTAAAACCTTTCGAAAATGCGCTCGAGGTCCGATTCAGGAATCCCGATGCCCGTATCGGCGACCGTGAAGATGACTTCGCGCCCGTTCAAACGCGCCTTCACTTCGATTTGGCCTCCCGGCGGCGTGTACTGTACGGCGTTGTCCAGCAAATTCTGCAAAACTTCGCCTAACTGCCCGCCATCCCCTCGAACCGCCGGCAAGCGCTCCTGCAAGTCGACGCGAATCCGAAGCCCTTTGGTTTCCGCCTTGAGACGCGTTGTCTCGACACAGCCGTTCACAAGCGCCTCGACGTTGATCGGGCGGAACTCGAGCTCCAAGCGGCCCGCTTCGATTCGCGCTAGCTTCAGCAAATCATCGGTGAGGCGGGTCAGGCGCTCGGCGTGTTGACGGATGATTTCGACGAATCGCTTTCGATTGGCCTTGTCATCCAGGGCGCCGCTGAGAAGCGTTTCGGCAAATCCCTGAATCGCGGTCAGCGGCGTCTTGAATTCGTGCGAGACGTTGGCCACAAAATCGCGACGCACACGCTCGAGCCGGCGCAGCTCCGTAATATCGTGGAGCACCAGGACCGCGCCGCTCGCTCCGGCAGCGCGCACCGGCGCGGCCGTCACGCTGAAGTTGCGCGGCCGAACGGTGCCGACCTCGACCTCGCCGGTCACTTCTTCGGCCCCTGGCAAGGCTTGCCTTACCAGGGCTACCAGATCGGCCTGCCGCAGCGCCTCCACAAGCTTCCGACCTGCGGAGCTTCCCTCCGGCAGTTCGAGAATTTGCTCGAACGCCCAATTGCAATAGAGGATTCGCTCGTCCGCCGCCACCACCGCGACGCCCTCCACCATGCTTCCTAGAATTGCCGAAGAGCGATTGCGTTCATCGGTGAGAGAGCGAATGGTCTGCGCGAACCCGGCGACGGCATGGCCCAGCGATCCGGCCAAGTCCGCGACCTCGTCATAGCCGTAGTCACGCTCCAGCGGAGTGAAATCCCCTGCCGCCGCGCGGTCCGCGAATTCTTTGAGCCGGCGGATGCGCCGCGCGGCCGAGCGCGAAGAAATGAAGGCCGCGATCCCGGCGGCAACCAGAAAAGCGATCAGGAAAGGCCAGATCTTCCCCAGTGTCCCGGGCGAGGCCGATTCCGCCGCAGCCAGAGTCGCCGCCACCAGCGCCAGGCAAATCAGAGCCAGCCGCCAGGATAGGCTTACGCGCAAGAGAGCTTTACTCCTGTTTTTCGGATTGGGTTTCGCTTTCGAACATGTAGCCCGCGCCGCGCACGGTTTTCAGGAAGGCGGGGTGGTCCGCGTCACCTTCGACTTTTTCCCGCAGGCGGCGGATATAGACGTCCACGCTGCGCGGCGTGACAAAGCGCTCGGTGCCCCACACGGCGTCCAGCAACTGGTCGCGGGTGAACACCCGGTTTGGCCGGGTCGCCAAATAGTAGAGCAGCCTAAATTCGAGGGTCGACAAAGTGACGGGTTTGCTGTCGCGCAGCACCCGATACGAGGACGGATCAATCGTCAGGCCGCGCGCTTCGATCACGCGGCGCGGTTCGCTCGTAGGCTCGGTGCGCCGCAACAGCGCCTTCACGCGCGCTCCCAGCTCGCGCGGACTGAAGGGTTTCGTCACGTAATCGTCCGCGCCCATCTCGAGCCCGACGACGCGGTCCGCTTCCTCGCCCCGCGCCGTCAGCATCAGAATCGGCAGGCGGTTGAGGGAGGTATCGCGGCGAATTTCCTTGCAGATGTCGAGACCGGAAAGCTTCGGCAGCATCAAGTCGAGCAGCAGGATGTCCGGCGGCGCCTTGCGCAATTGCGCGAGGCCCGTTGCTCCGTCGTTGGCGGCGGCAACCCGGAATCCCTCGCGCTCGAGGTTGTAGCGAACGAGCTCAACGATGTCCCGGTCGTCTTCAATCAGCAGAACTCGTTTCATTTCTTGCATCCCTGCCCTACCTGGTTTCGACGGGTTACAAACTCACTATATTACACGGGGCTGCAGGAGCGCCATGTTACGGCAGGGTTAAAAGTGAGGCCCTCCGCGAAAGATCCGAGCGCAACACTTCGATTTGTCGCGTCGCCGCTCAAACGCGCAGAAACAGCTTTCTGTAATGGAAGGGCCACATCAGCGCCAAAATCAAGAGGACGAAGAAGATCGCAAAAGCTAGAGATGCGTTCACCGGGCTCGCGTGGGGTACGAAAAAGCGGCTGTAAATCCAGCCGTGCAACGTCGTCATGCGATGACCGGCATCGCGGAACTCAAAATCGATGCTGACTTCCGCGACCAGCGCCGCCACCGCGTACGCCAAAATCGCGTTCATACCGAACACGAGAAACGGCGCGGCCCAGGCGCGCCGGCCGCGCATGTCGACAATCCAGAAGCACACCGCCAACGTCAGCATCGCGAAGCCGCCGGTGAACAAAACGAAGGAGCTAGTCCACAAATTCTTGTTGATCGGAAAATACGGATGGAGAAGCCGGCCGGCAACGAGCAAAACAAGGCCCGCGGCCGCAAGACCTATCGCTTTGCGTCCCGCTCCCCGATCTGAGCGCAGCCATTCGCCGCCCAAAATCCCGATGAGCAAGGATGCAATCGCGGGAAGTGTGGAAAGAAGGCCCTCGGGGTCCCACGTTTTTGACTCGGACCACAAGTGGCCGCCCATCACGGCTCGATCGATGTAGGCGCCGAGGTTGTCGTCCTTGCCCAAGTGTCCCGCACCATAGGCCGGGACCGGCACAAACGTCAGGAGCGCCCAATAGCCGATGAGCAGGGCGGCGGCAACGCACGCGATGACAGAGATATTTGCGCGCCCGCCCGCGGGCTGGTCAGAAGCGGTGTCCCTTTTAAACGCCGCCAGATAGAGCAATCCCGCAACGAGATAGCACACGGCGATTCGCTGCAACACCCCCATGATTCGGATGGTGCCGAAATCGAAATCGGGAAACCCGTTCAAAAAGAGCCCTATGACGAAAATCAGGGCGCTGCGCCGCACGACGTGAATCGCGAGCGGGCGCCGCGTCCAGCCGCGCGAGACGCGTGCGGCAAACGAAAGCGTCATCGAAACGCCTACAATGAAAAGGAAAAACGGAAAGATCAGATCCGTCGGCGTCCATCCATTCCATTCCGCGTGTTCGAGCGGCGGATAGATGTGGCTCCACGAGCCGGGATCGTTGACCAGAATCATCGCCGCGATCGTGACGCCGCGAAACACGTCGAGAGAGACCATTCGCCCTGGCCGCGCCGTGTCGGCAGGCGCCGATACGCTCGATGCGGGCGCCGCGATGGTTTCTGCCGTAGCGATGGTGAGGGCCTCCGCTGGCCGTGATGGTACAGCAGGGCGCAAACCGCCGCAACGCCGCTGGAACAAAAGCGCTGATTTCGGCAACCGCGCCCGTTTCCGCGGCGGGAGCTTCGCCCGAACGTCGGCTGGCCTGCGGGAGAAACCGAAGTAGATTACTCTCCGACCTCTTCTTCGAAATCCTCGCCGCTTTCTTCGAGCAAGTACCGTTGCTTGGCGATTTCGTAGCCGCTCCAGTTGAAGGGGCGATGGCGTTTCGCAATCGTCCCAAAGAACCGGTCAAAGAAATAAAAACCGATCCCGAAATTGGTGTCCATCCTTCCGTCGGCATCCAGGCTGCGGTGGTGAATATCGTGAAGACGGCGGGCCTTGAGGAACCATATCTTCAAGATCGGAACGCGCGTCATCCAGAAATTCTCTTCGTGCATGCGGTCGTGAAGGTAACTGAACATGAAAATCGGCCAGCCCAACAGGCTGAAAACAGCGATGGCCTGGCACACGCGCGGCACCCGGAGCAGGATCATCGCCGTCCAGCAAATGGCCAGGATAACGGCCGAAGGAACCAGCCATTCGAGACCGATATTGCCGACGGAGAAACGGTTGTCGGTCGCGTCCCTGTAGCCGAGCTTGGAACGCATCGGCTGCCGCGGACCGTAGATGAGGAAGTGGTGAATCAGATGGCCGCGGCTCAGGAACCGGACCTTGTCGCTGTGCAGCAAGCGATGAAGCCAGTAGCCAGCCAGTTCCGCGATCAAAACGGAAGTGAGGATGGTCATCAAGACAAATGCTGCGAGCGGAATCCATCGTGTCGCAATCAATGCCGGCCTCCTTTTCATAAGATTTCCTAGCGACTGCCAAATCGGAAAACCAGGCCGAACGATGCGCGCAACGCGTTCACGGTTTGGCCTTCCGAGCGCATGCCGATGTAGTCCATCTGTGGACGGAACGCTACCCGCGAGGAGAGGCGCAGATCCACGCCGCCGCCGACGCTGTAGGCAAACGGCGTCACGGAGGCGGAAACGCCGTTGGCGCCCGCCGACAAGTGCGCGCCGCCAGCCAACGCCTGAACGAAGGGCGTGGCTCTGCTCCTCGAGCGAGCGGAAAAGCGCGGACCGACCAGGAACGTGACTGTATTGACGCCCACTCCGGAAGGAGACGAATGGTAGAACCCGAGGTCTCCCACGACTCCAAACCAGGAATTCACGTTTCCTGCCACGGAAAAACTGGCGCCGCTCTGGTTGACCCCGCCGGACCCGCCGAGCCGCAAGTACGAATACCCAGCGGAGACTTCCGCCTTGGGAGCGTCCTGGGCGTAGCTGGAACCAGCCGTAAGTAAAATCCCTGCGAGAATCCATTTCATTCGGTTCATTGCGATTTCTCCTCGAAACCTGGATTTGGGTCTGCAGCCGATGGCGGCACACTATGAGGCACGGGCAAAACCGGCAAGCGACATAGGGCGACAACCTCGCTTTGGCAGGCAATTGCGCAGTTTGTCGCGCCCTTCCCGCCTGGATGAGCGGCGAGAAGGCAACGAATAAGAAGTGAGGTGTGGGGAGCTACATTGTCAGGCGAGATTTCATTTCGGGAAGCGGTTGCGCGTGCAGGACAATCTCGAAATTTGCGTGGGGACGGCCCGCTTAGGCTGCCCCCGCGCTTAATACGGCTTCAAGGTTCGATGCAGTTCGTTGTTCCACCACCGATGTTCGCCAGGGCGCCTCGCGTTGCCGGAAATTGGGGCGCGCACGAGACATCGATGCCGGCGTTGCCGGTGACATTGTTACCGGGAGTGAATTGAACAAAAGATAGATCGGCGAGTCGAACACCGGGCCCCGCGTTGTGAGTGATGGCGTTCGAGGGTCCCGTTAGGTTCTCGACCCATACTTCGGAGTTCCCGCTGGCAAAAATTCCGGCACCCGCGTTTTCCCGGATCGTGCTGCCCGCAACGCGAAGCGTGGAATGATTCGACACTACAATTCCCGTGCCGAGATTGCCCTCGATGACGGAATTCAGAAACGACAAATTACCCCCCGAAACGACCGCCGAGCCCAGCCCAACATTGTTCTGGACCGTCACGCTGTCCGCAAATGCCAGACCGCCGTTCGCGACCACAAGTCCCCGGCTCGCATGGAATGCGATTGTGTCCCCGTGAAAGCCCGCTTGAGAGCGACTCACGAACACGCCGTCCGCAGCGGAGTTTTGAACGGTGTTTGCCGAAAAAAAACAGGTGCTGAACTCGACGCAGTTAATTCCGCCCCTGCCTCCGTTCACGGTGAAGCCTTCGAAATCGAATTGAGAGGTGTTGGAGACATCGATCACCGCCAGGGTCCCGCCCGAAGCATCATTGATCGAAGCACCCGGAGTGGCGAGCAATGTCAGGCGATAAAATCCCGCGATCACCAGATTTTCGTTGCAGGCGCCGGACACGCGGATCGTGTGCGGGTGATCGGGATTGAGATGGGAGAGAAAGTCACCCAACGTTTGGTGTCTTTCCGCATGGTCGCAGTCGAAGTTGACTTCGTCCGGACGGTGGTTTTCGAGTTTGAAGAAATGGCGCGGCTCGCCCGGTTCGTCGCCGGCAAACGTGGCCAGGGGGAAGGAAAGAATAACGCTCAAGAGCAACAAAAGGGCGCTGAGCAGGACGGATTCTGCGCAGGCGGTCGATTGGGACAATCGGGTTTTGATTTTGTTCATCAACGTCTCTCCTCGAAAAGTGTGAATGAACCGCAACTTGCCGGGCTACGGTAGAGACCGTGCCGAAGCCCGGCAAGTGACAAGCAGCGACAACCCAGGATTGGCGCAGAAATTCGCGCTTTGTCGCGCGGCTTCCGAGAAGGTTGAAACTCGCGAGGCACTAAGGATAGAATCCAGTGCAGTCTCACGCTCTTCGTCGGATACACGATGAGTTACTTTTCGTCTTCCGGACCAGCCCCGGCTCCGAGTCCTTCGGAGGAAGACCACCTCGATTCCTGGAAAGAGATCGCCGCCTATTTCAATCGACAGGTCCGCACACTCCAACGATGGGAGAAACTGGAAAATTTGCCTGTCCACAGGCATCAGCACGACACGCTGGGGTCCGTCTATGCCTACAAGTCCGAACTGGATGCGTGGCGGCGTCAGCGCCAGTTGAGGCCATCGCCCGAATCGTCCTTGAGCAGAGATATTCGGCGAGCGGAACGCCGCGGCCCCGCGCGAATAAGATCGAGAACGGAAAAGATTCGGCTGCTTGTCCTGCCATTTGGAAATTTGAGCGGCAACTCGGGACAGGAATTTTTCAGCGACGGATTGACGGAGGAGATGATCACGCAGCTCAGCCGCCTGGAACCGCAGCGCATGGGCGTTATTGGCCGCACCACAGCCATGTCGTACAAGGGCACCAACAAGCGCATCGATCAAATTGCGTTGGAGATGGATGTAGATTACCTATTGGAGGGGAGCGTTCGCCGGACCGCTGACCGGGTGCGTATCAACGCGCAACTGATCCGGGCCAGCGACCAAACTCATCTCTGGTCCGAAACCTATGACCGCGATGTACGGGATGTGCTCGTTTTGCAAGACGAGGTCGCGCAGCGCATCGCCCGCGAGATTCGCCTCGCCTTGCCGGCGCGGGAGCAGGCCCGCTCCGTAGCCGGCCGCCGGGTTGACCCGGAGGCCTATGAGGCTTATTTGAAGGGACGATCGCTGTGGTACGAACGAACAAGCGAGGCATTGGCGAAAAGCATCCAGTATTTTCAGCGCGCGATTCAAAAGGATCCGAACTATGCGCTGGCTTACGCGGGCTTGGCGGATGCATACGGCTTGTTGGCCATTATCCCGTGGGACGGCTTTTCCCCGAAGGAAGCGATGCCTCGAGCCAAAGCGGCGGCCTTGCGGGCATTAGAGGTCGACGATTCCTTGGCAGAGGCCCACTCGTCGTTGGCGATGATTCTTCACCGTTACGATTGGGACTGGCGGGGCGCCGAACGGAATTACCGGCGGGCGATCGAGCTGAACCCGAACAATGCCCGTCCACATCTGTGGTACGGCTGGCTCTTGATGAGCGAGGGGCGCCGCGACGAGGCGCTTTCAGAACTCAAAGAAGCTGAGGAAGTGGCTAAAAGGATCGACCCGCTCGGTCTCGTGGATATCCGGGCAACCGTGGCGAACAGCCTGTACATGGCCCGGGAATACGACCGCGCAATCGAGGAGTGCCGGCGAACGAATGAGTTGAGCCCCGGCTATTTTTTGTCGCACTACGTTCTCGGCCGATCGTATGCGCAGAAGCGAATGTACGCAAAGGCTGTGAGTATCCTGGAGAAAGCTCTCAACTCCGATGCGAATAACCTTCTTCTCGTCGCGGCTCTGGGGCACACGTACGCTGTCTCCGGCAACAAAACCAAGGCACTGGGCGTGCTGAAGGAATTGAAGGAACTACGAAGAAAAAGATATGTCCCCGCCATTTACCTCGCAGCAATCCAGGCGGGATTTCCGGACAAGGATCAGGCGTTCTCTTGGCTCGAAAAAAGCTATCAGGAACGGTCCGACGGGATGACGTACCTGAAGATCGAGCGCCTGTTCGATTCCTTGCACGATGATCCGCGATTTGCAGACCTCATGAAGCGGGTGGGTTTCTCGAACTAGCCTGTAACTCGACGCAAAGAAAAATTGGCCCAAAACGCCGGCGCGACCGGGGAGGGAGAAAACCCGGCCGCGCTTTTGCCTTGAGGGAAGGAAACGATCGCGCCGATCAGGCGCAGTTGATAGCGATTAGTGAAAACTCAAATTGTGCGCGCCGCAAAAAATGGAACTGACGAAGCTTGCACTCTGCGGAACCCACCACATGCGGCGCACCCACGTGTGCCGGCTGTACATCATTTTCTTTCCGACGAAATCCATGAGCACCGGTCCGACCTGGATGGCCGCGTACAAAGAGGAGTTGCCGGCGAAGGGCCTCAGCGTGGGATTCAGTTCTTGCGCACCCGTCGTCGTGATGGCGCGGCGCGTGGACCAGGCGTCAAACGTCGCGGCGCCGCTTGAGGCAATGACCAACCCTCTCCACAATCTCTGATTGCGCCGGTTCTCAGCGAGCAATTCACCGACCGTGACCGTCATCGGCTTGCTCGGCTTCAGGAACGCAACCGGGGCGGGGGCGTTCACCGCCGGCGCCGGCACGGGAGCGTCTGGCAAGGCCGCATTGGACTCCGCAGCAGGCTGTGCCGTCGCGTCGGCGGAACCGGAATCGTACGATAGCGACGAATTTTCAGCAGCCGGCGCCGCGTTCTCCGCCGAGACAACTGCGGGAACACCAAGAGCGGCCTTCTCTGCGGAAAAGGAAACCCTGGGAGCAAGTTGCGGTTGAATCAGGAGTGCGGCAAGGGCAAGAAACATTTTTCATTCTCCTCAGTACGCTGCGGGTCCTGGCTGGGAGGCTTCCTGCAACGTGAGGCTAGGTTACGGGCGGGGCTCGCAGGGGACCATGGCTCGGTAGTCCCGAAAGGGCTGGTGCGATGGTTTATCGGCATTTGGGACAATAGTTCTAGGACTTTCAGGTCAGGGGAATCGCGGCAGGGAATCGGTGCCGCCGCCGACTTCTAATTGATTCCGGCTGTCCTACAGCTAGGCGGATAATAAGTATCACTGAATGAATGATTTACTGCTGTCCTTCGGGGGTATCCGGCAACGCCAGCACGGCAATTTTCCCGTCTGGAGTGCGCTCAAGCGTGGGGGCATAAATTCCGATCTGGTCCCGCCGCCACCACAATCCCTGCTCGCGCTTCTCGTTCCAGTCGGAAAACCAGTATTGCCACAGGACCACGCGAATCTGTTCAGGGGGGTGCCCGGGGAACGGGTTCCCGGCGAACAGGGCAAGGACGTCCCGATCTCCTGCGAGAAGGCGGCGCTCGACCAGCCAGACGAAGGGGTACTGCCGCCAACTCCCCAGCGAAGCAAACCACAGGTTCCAATCAAAGCGCGGCTGATAGGGCGCATAAATGCGCGGGGCCGCATGCACGTCCTGCGGCTTATAACGGAAGGGATAGGGCGTCCAGTTTTGGCCGTCGTGCGATCCCTGAAATTCGATTTCGTAGCGGCCACGCGTCATGACGGCAAAAAGTCCGAAATCGTTGGCGACGCGATAGGGTTCAAGCAAGCGAATCGGGCCCCTCGGCAGCGGCGCGGCGGGAAACACCATGAGGAGGAGGAGCGCCGAGGTCGCATAAAAAATCCAGGTCAGGAAAATTGCCTGCACCGACAAACGAAGTCTGCTGCGCCAGTCTTGTGTCTCCACTTGTTCCACCGTTGTCATGCCAGGCAAGGAGGCGTGTCCGGGCCGCAAGTTCTGCGGAAGAAGCCGGGCCAGAAACCGATCGTCGAGCAACAAGAAACCAAGCACAAGCACCAGGTAGTTCAGGAAGGCGTAGTTGCTCGTCAGAACGATGCCGATCTGCCAGGGAGTGATCAGGAAAAACAGCAGGATGCGCGAGCGCCTCGGCAGAAACATGGCGAAAATCAAAACCAATTCCAGCGCGAGTGTTAGGAACGCGGTGGCCACGTGAAACGCATGCGGCAGATGTTGCGCGTACCACGCGATCCATGTGGGGAGCGGGCCATTTTGATAATACTCATCCATGGCCGTGAAATTCCGCCATTCGGGATCGTGTCCCAGAATCTTCGCAATGCCCGATTCAAAATAGATGCGGAACATCAGCCAGACGAGCAGCCAGCGGCTCGCTCGCGAGGGCGGATCCGGCGCGCCCCAGCGTGGCCGCCAACCGGCGGGCGCGAAGAACAGGCTGATAAAACCCGCCTCCAGCAACATGCCGTCGGATTGATAGCTGGCAAAGTCCTGCGCGGCGGCAATGAACGAGAGAAACGCAACGAGACAAATCACGAGCATGCCGCGAGGGAAGATGTTCAGCGCAAGGAGCAGCGAGGCAATCATCCCGGCAATGCAAACCGCGAGCAAAAAGCGGTCGCTCGAAGAAAACCAAAACAAAGTCGGCGCAAACCAGAAGCGCGCGCCCCCGAGGACGCGCGTCACTTGAGAGAGATAATCTTGTGCAGGAAGAATTCCAGTCGGACCGATGAGCCCGCGAATCTGAAACACGAGCGAATAGAACGCAGAGAAAAAGATCAGTCCGAGCGCCCGCAGAAAGAGCCAGCGCGCGGCTAGATAGCCCGGCGGATTGAAGTTCGGACCGAACAGACGGCCCGGAATCGCTTCGAAATCAAAATCCATCGCCGGTCATTATAGACACGCTTGCCGTTCGCCGGAACGGCATTGCTTGCCCAAGTGAGAATGGGAATGGGGCAAGGAATTCCACGCACTTCCGGTTCGTCCGGCGCGGACACTTCAAAGCAATGCCGTAAACGCTAGGAATGGGCGCGGCTCAAATCGCGGGAAGTTGGAAGCCTGCTTTGGAAATCACGTAGTCGCGGCAGTCGTAGGCCTTTTGCCGAAGGCGATTGAGATCGACGCCGAGAAGTTGCCCGTTGCGCTTCAGGGCTTTGCCCGCCACGAAAACCGAGTCGACGTTACTCGTGTCCATGCCCCAGACCACGGCGCCGATCGGATCGTTGATGGGGAAAATGTTGGGCTTGTCGGTGCGCAACAGGATGATGTCCGCCTGCTTGCCTGGAGTCAACGAGCCGGTTTTGTCCGCAAGGCCATTGGCGCGCGCCCCTTCGATGGTGGCGAACTCGATAAGATCGCGCGTCGTCAAAGGCGCCGGCGCATGCGCTTCGCCGGCCAATTTCTTTTCGAAGAGCAAGGCATGTTGCAGCGCGATCACGGAGCGCATCTGGGTGAACATGTCATTGGGCACGTTCGTTTCGACATCAACGCTCAGGCTCGGGCGCAGACGCCGATCCAGGCACCGTTGGATCGGCACCATGCCGTGTCCCATCATCATCTCCACGGGCGAAGCCAGCGATACCGTTCCGCCGGTATCCGCGATCATCTGGAGTTCGTCGTCGCTGAGCGTAGTGCAATGAATGTAGGTCGTATCCTCCTTCAGCAGTCCGGCCTTGCCCATTTCGCCGAGCTTGCCGTGCTGGCCGGAGGTGCCTACCCCGACGTGCACCGTAATCCGTGCGCCGAGTTCGCGGGCGAGCCGCCATTGGGATTGCGCGGATGCGAAGGGCAGGAACTCAGGCCCGGGCGAAGCAACGGCAAATGTGAGCAACTGATCCTTCGACGAGAAGTACGTTGCGGCGATCTCCCGAATCCAGCGATTCTGATTCTCGTCGGGATATTTCCACCAGGGATAGCCATACGCAAAAACCGCGCGGATGCGGGATTCTTGCAGCGCGCGGACGACCGCGTCGCCATGTTCGCGTGTCGCTTGAATGTGCGACCAGTCCAGGATCGTGGTGATGCCGGCGTCGATCGCGCCGTACAAACCCACAAGATCGCCTATGTACGCATCTTCGGGGCGATAGACGGGCGCGAGCGTGTTCAGGATGAACGCGAGATAACTCGAATCGCCTTCGAGCGGAACGTCGGTTCCGATGTTCCGAAGAATGCCTTCCCAGACGTGGCGATGCGAATCGATGAAGCCCGGCATGACAATCGCGCGGGAAGCGTCGATTCGTTCCGCGCCCTCGGCGTTGAGGTTCGGGGCCACGGCGGCAATTTTGGCGCCTTCGATCAGGACGTCGGCGCACATGAAATTGCCGACCCTCTTGTCGAGACTCAGAACGATTCCGTCTTTCAACAAGATGCGATCCGCCATTCGTGCCTGCTTGTACCTCTTCCGAGAGGCTACATTGACTGAGCCGGAACCGCCGCTTTAGCCGTCAGAAAAATGAAAAACCCATTTCCGACGGAGACGACCCGATTGCGCCTACTTTTTCAGAACCTTACGACGTTTCGTCATCGTCCGCTATGCCTTCCCTCTTGGGCATCTCTTTGGGGCCATAGAAACGCTGCCGGCACTTTCCGCAGCGGTAAGGACGAACGGGCAAGAAGATCAGGACCCAAAATTCCAACATCCGGCCGCGCTTGGTGCGATGGACATGGTCGCTGCCGCAAAGCGGACAGTTCCTTTCCCCGCTGTAAGCAAACAGCCCAAGAACGCGTTTCATGAGGAAGGGATGATAGCGCCAGGCGAATCCGGACGCAATCGCCCGGCTCCAGTCGATAACCGAAGCGGCAATTTTATAGATTAGAAAGAGGCCAGAACCTGCATCGCGCGATGCCGCAGCTTGCCGAGGTTCCGGTTCAACGCATGGTTCCGCGGTAGGAACGGCAGCACCGGCGGACGGCGAACCGCCAGGCGATCGAGCGCGATTTTCAGACGCAAGTCGTGGGGAGCATAGCGAAGGCCGCGGGCAAGAGTGTCGGCTGCGTCCAGTTTGCGATCGGCGGCGACGTAAATCTCGGCGAGATTCAAGTAGAGCTGCGCCTGGCGCCGGTTCATGCGGATGGCCGAGCGGCAAAGTTCTTCCGCGTCCGCCCATTTTTGCTCGGTGGCCGCGATCGCCACTCCCATGTAGGACACGTAGAACGGATTGGCCGGTTCTTGCTCAAGAGCGGACTGGAGATAGGGGCGGGCCTTATGTGCATCGCCTCCGCGCAAGAGCGCTAGGCCAGTGCGGAATTCCTGGAATGCCTCGACTTCGATCATGACCGAGTCCTCCGCAAGGCCGGCAGGACGCGCCCACACCGCAGCTCCACTCGCGCCACGGACCTTATGGGAGAGATTAAAATTGGCGGGTCGAACGAGACTACTGCTCTAAGGGACAGATGAAGGACAGTGTTGGACAGGAACCAACATTTTTAATGGCCCTGGACGGCTGTGCTAGAATGCGTGCTTTCCAGCACGACCCAGGAGTTGATGAAAAACAGAAGAATCTCTGCGCGGTGGATGGTGTTGTGCCTGCTCGTGCTCTCAGCCGGGCTGTATATCGGCACGGCTGGAAGCCCCGCGCTGGACGACGAGGATGTTGACGCGGCACATGCCATGGTTTCCCAGGAAATGTTGCAACGGCATGACTTCGTCGTCATGTACATGGATGGCGTCCGCTACTTGATCCGTCCGCCGATGCATTTCTGGCTCGTCGCCGCAAGCTACAAATTGTTCGGAGAAAGCGAATTTTCCACCCGGCTGCCCATTGGCCTGGCTGTGGTGGGGATCGTCCTGTTGACGTTCGAGTTCGGGCGCAGATTTTTCGGCCAGCGGGCGGGATTTTACGGGGCTCTGGCCGTGGCCACAAGCGTGGGAATGTTTATCTTCACGCGGAACATGATCCCCGAGGCAATCTATACACTCGCATTTGAGGGAATTTTCTATTTATTCCTGCGCTCCTGGACCGGCAGCCTGGATTCGCGAATCGGATACTGGGGCGCCGCGGCCTTGTGCGCATTTGCCCTTCTGACGCGAGCTCTGATCGGCTTGCTGTTTCCTCTATTGGGGATCGCGGCGTTCATCACGATCACGTGTGGCTGGCATCGTTGGCGCGAGCTTCGGCTGTTCTCCAGTTCCGCGATTTTTCTGGCGCTCGCGGCCCCGTGGCATGTCCTGGCCGCCGTTCGCACGCCGGGTTTCTTCTGGGCTTATTTCATCAACGAACACATCAACCGGGCCCTGGGAACGCGCTTGCCGCACGACTACGGTGCCGTACCGCTGTGGGCCTGGTGGAGCGCTCACCTGGTGTGGCTGTTTCCGTGGAGCTTCTTTTTTCCGCTCGCTTTGCGGGAGCTGCCCCTTCCGGCGCGCAGCTGGAGCAAAACCAAAGATCCGGCGGTGCTGGCCCGGCTGTTACTGTTCTGCTGGTCAGGAGTAATCCTGCTGTTCTTCACCTTTGAAAGCGGCTCGCGCCTGGAGTACTACAGTTTCGGCGCATGGCCCGCGATGGCGATGCTCCTGGGGCTGGGAATCGCACAGGCCGAGGCGACAGATAGAGAGTGGCTGCGGCCGGTGCAACGCGTTTTGGCAGCGCTGGCCGTTATGTTCGCCGTCGTAGCCGGCTATTTTCTGTGGGCGACGATGCACATCGCTGTGGCGAGCGACATTTCCAGCCACCTCGAATTGCGCAGCCCGGAAAACTACCTGACCGGAATGGTGCACTTGCTGGACCTGACGCCGGAATCGGTGGCCGACCTGCGTCTTCCCATCATCCTTTCCACGCTTTCCGTGCTGATCGCGTTTGTTGCGGCGTGGGCCTTGCGAGAGAGAGGAATTCAGCGGTTCCCGAACATCGCCCTGGCGCTGGGGATGGTCGGATTCATCATCGCCGCGCACATTGCCCACGACGTGTTAAACCCGACTCTTTCTTCCCGGTCGCTTGCACTGGAAATGAATAAATGCCTGAAGGCGGACGATCAAATTGCTCTCTACGGAGATATTCGCGTCGCCCCCGGCATCGCGTTTTATTCTCACCGGGGCGTGTTGTTGTACAACGCGACCGGAAGCAATCTGGAGTTCGGCTCCCATTACCCGGACGCACCCAAGAGGTTCTTTAACGATCTGGATTTTTCGAAACTTTGGGAAGGAGGGAAGCGCGTCTTTCTCGTTGTTCCCGCCGAGCACAAGGAGGAAGTTCGCGCGCGGCTTCCTGGCAATTCGATCTGGGTCTTCGCGGAGTCCGGAGGAAAAGCGGTCTACGTCAACCAGCCGATCGAGCCGGGGCAGCAACCGCTCGCACAACTGCAAGGGAAATTGAAGTTAACCGCCCAGCCTTAGCGGACCGGGCTCGTACTTCTACGTAGTGCCTTGACCCATCGCCTGAAGGCCCTGTTCTTCCATTTCCAAATACAAGACCTTGGCTCGCTCCAATGCGGCCGCAATGCTCAAACAAATGTTGCCCGCGCCGACGTGTTCCTCGAATTCCGCCCGATGCATCAAGCGGGCGGGTTGCTCGCGCGCGCCGCAAAGGATGAGGCCGCGGCCAGAGGCGTGCACCGCATCGGTGAGTTCCTCGAGGGCCTGCAAACCCGTGGCATCGATAGCGGTCATGTTGCGAAGGCGGAGAACCACGATAGAAGGCAGTTCTGGAAGACGGCGGGCGATTTCGTCAATCTTGTCGGTAGCCCCGAACAGGAAGGGTCCATGAATGCGGAAGATGGCCACATAGGACGGAATTTCCTTGTGCTGCAGGATGTGCACATGGCCTTCGCGCAGATACTCCTCGGTGACCTGCGAGACCGTCGTCGTCGCCGTGACTTTCCGGATGTAGACAAGCGCCGCGAGGATCATTCCTGCTTCGACGGCCACCGTCAAATCCGCGAACACGGTGAGGGAGAATGTCACGAGCCACGTGCCGATTTCGAGGGGAGTCAGCTTCAAAAGCTCTGGGATTTCCCGCCATTCGCCCATGTTGTAGGAGACAACGAGCAGGATCGCCGCGAGCACCGAGAGAGGAATAAACCGCGCGAGCGGCGCGGCAAAGAGGGTGATCGCGAGCAGCGTCAATGCATGGACCATTCCCGCGACCGGCGTTTTTGCTCCCGAGCGAATATTGGTGGCCGTTCGAGCGATCGCGCCCGTAGCGGGCAACCCACCAAAAAGAGGCGATAGGATGTTGGCCACGCCTTGGCCAACGAGTTCCACGTTTGGATTGTGCTTGGTTCTGCTCAGGCGATCAGAAACGACGGCGGACATCAGCGATTCAATCGCCCCGAGCATGGCGACCGTAATCGCGGGCGGAATCAGCGGACGCAACAAATCCACGCGGAACTGTGGGAGCTTGATCCCCGGAAATCCGGACGGGATGCCGCCGAAGCGCGTGCCGATGGTTTCGACGGGAAGCTTCAGCAAGACCACGAGCGCTGTCCCCGCAAACAGGGCAACGATGTATCCCGGCACGCGTTTCACGAAGCGCATGAAGATCACGATCAGCGCCAAAGCAAATAGGGCAAGGCCGGTTGCCGCCGGCGAAAGCGTGTGAAAATTCCACGCGAGAATCTTCATGCGGGCCAGGAATTCTCCCGGAACTTTGTCCACTTTGAGGCCAAAAAAGTCCTTGATCTGCGTGCTCGCAATGATGACCGCGATTCCGTTCGTAAAGCCGACCACGACGGGACGCGGAATAAATTTGACAGCGGCTCCCAGGCCGGTCGCACCCAAAACGACGAGCATCGCGCCCGCCAGCAGCGTGCACATGAATAAGCCGTCCAGGCCGTAACGCGCCACGATACCGTACACGACCACAACGAACGCGCCCGTCGGCCCCCCGATCTGTGTGGTCGATCCACCCAGCGCCGAGATCAGAAACCCCGCGACGATGGCGCAATACAATCCCGCCTGGGGCGCGACGCCCGAGGCAATCGCAAATGCCATCGCGAGTGGGAGCGCAACAAGCCCCACGGTGACTCCCGCCAAAAGGTCGGCGGCGAATTTTTGCCAGTTATAATCCCTCAAACAGCTAACGGATCTTGGTAACCAGTCCTGCATGCAGTTGTCCCCGGTCCCGGCATCTGCCGCGCCACGAAAAGAGACCACAATTATAGCGGGAAAAACTCAGGCGTTTCCGTCCGGCCGTTTTTGGTTTTCGTGAAGGAAAACAGCCTCGCTCGGCCGCCGCTTGTGGGCAGAGAGGTTCTGGACAGGGAGCGTTCTCTTGTGGCGGCTGGCGCGAATCCGGGCATTTGGAATTTCGTTTGACTTTTGAAATCCACCGCTGTAGAGTTCGCGATCATGAATTTCGGCACTCAGAAGACCATGCAGGCTTGTCTGTGTTGTTCCTGCTGTCCGTGTGTGTCTTCTGGCGCCGGGAGGCTGATGCTCTAGAGATCGAGTTATAAGCCGGGCATTTTCCGAATCCCACTGCCAGATGCGATCTGGCAGTGGGATTTTTCTTTTTTGGCATACGTGTTTGCGAGTAAACGGCGGCGCTGCCGAAACATTTTAAGGAGACGTTCATGATCTGGGGAAACAAGGGCGGAAGAATTTGGAAAGGAATCGCAAGTTTATTTTTGTTGCTTCTCGCGGGAGCGCCCGTGGCGGTATGGGCCCAAGGAGAAGCTTCGATCACGGGAACCGTCACGGATGCGACCGGCGCCATCATCGCGGGCGCGGCTGTGAAGGTGAAAAATGTCGAGACTGGCGCTCTCCGTGCGCTCGTCACCGACAGCGTCGGCCGGTATGACGCGCCTTCGCTGGCCGTCGGGAAATACGAAGTATCCGCCGAGGAGGCCGGATTTCGCACTGAGGTCAAGACGGGAATCACGCTCGCGATCGGCCAACGGGCAGAGGTAAACCTCATGCTGGTGGTTGGCGGCGTGCAGCAGTCGATCAACGTCGAGGAAACAGCATTGCAGCTGGCTGTGACGACCACCGACTTTTCCGGGTTGGTCGGTGAGCAGCAGGTGAAGAATTTGCCGCTCAACGGGCGCAGCTACGATCAACTGCTCACGCTCAATCCCGGAGTGGTCAACTATACTTCGCAGCGCGCGGGGGGCGTGGGGACATCGAATTCCGTCGTGGGCAACATGTTTTCGGCGTCGGGACGCAGGCCGCAGGAAAATCTCTACATCCTGAACGGCGTGGAATTCACGAGCGCTTCCGAAGTCAACAACACGCCGGGCGGGACAAGCGGCCAGCTCCTGGGCGTGGATGCGGTGCGCGAATTTGCCGTGGTGAAGAACGACTACGGCGCCGAATACGGCAAGCGCCCGGGCGCACAGGTCAACATCGTGACCGCCTCTGGCACGAACGAGCTTCACGGCAATGCCTACGAGTTTCTGCGCAACAGCGCGCTGGACGCGAGAAATCCCTTCGACTCGCCGCAAATTCCGGAATTTGAGCGCAACGTATTCGGCGGCTCACTCGGCGGTCCGATCCGAAAAAATAAGGCATTCTGGTTCGCGAACTACGAGGGCTTCCGTCAGGTCCTCGGCCTCAGCGATGTCACGCTCGTGCCCGATGCAACTACCCGCACAGGGTTCCTGCCCTGCAGCGCGCTCACCACCGTGCCGAGCCCTTGCGACGCTTCGACGGCGCCGAAGAATGTGGGGCTCGCGAGCGGCGTCAGCACGCTGCTGAATTTGTGGCCGGTCGCGAACGGGCCGGAGCTCCTGACGGCCACGGGCCTGCCCAGCGGGATCGCCGAAGCCTTTAGCAACCCGCAGCAGCATATCCGCGAGGATTTTGGAACAGCGCGCTTCGATCAGAATTTCTCGACGAACGATTCCTTTGCCGCCGTGTACACGGCGGACGACAGTGAATCCCATTCGCCGACGACGAATCCCTTCAGCGTGGTGGACATCTACTTGCGTGAGCAAGTGGCCAGCCTCAGCGAAACACACGTCTTCTCGCCCGCGATTTTGAACAAGGCAACCTTCGGATTTTCGCGCGGCGGATTTTATTTCAATAGCGGCGTCACCGGAGGTGCCGGTGCGGTGCCGGGCGCATGGCTCGACACCATCGGGGCGTCCGTGCCCGGCGCGGTGGTCGTCGGCGGGGGCACGACGCTCAACGGCGCGTCCCAACTCACTAACGGCGGGACGAACGCCGGAAGCAATCTCCGTGCCGCACGGAATCTCTTTACAGCAACCGACCAGGTCAGCATCACGCACGGCATTCATTTGCTCAGCTTCGGCGTATGGTTCGAGCGCGTGCAAGCGAACGACAGTCTGATCCAGGATCAATACTCGCAGGCGTCCTTCACCAACTTGCAGACGTTCTTGCAGGGCACGGTAAGCACATACACGTATGCGCCGGCGGCGACGCCGCTTTCCTGGCGCTCGCTCGAAGGCGCGTTCTACGCCGAGGATGCGATCAAGCTGCGCCCCAGCCTCGAGCTGCGAGTCGGCTTCCGCGGAGAATTCACGAACGGATGGAACGAAGCCGACGGCCGCGCGGCGAACTACGCGTTTGACTCGAGCGGTGCGATCGAGACGAATCCCGTCATCGGGAATTCGGCGCTCACGGTGAACAATGCGCGGTTCCTACCCGCGCCACGGGCGGGAATCGCGTGGTCGCCGTTCGGCTCGAAAAAAACGGTGATTCGCGCGGGCGCCGGCCTTTACTACGCGCTCGTCGACAATCTCAGCTACCGGCTCGATCAAGTCGGCCCGTTCAACACGGTGTACGCGGCGAAAAACGTGCCGGTTTCGACCATTCTGAACACGGCCACAACCAATCCAATCACGACGGTCGCGGGCACGAAGGTTGTTCCGAGCGGCGTGCAGCCCAATCTCCAGACTCCCACGGTCGTGTCCTACGATTTGAAAATTGAGCAGCAAATCGCTCCGCACACGACGCTCAGCGTCGGCTACATCGGATCGCACGGATATCACGAAATCCTCTCGATCGACGCCAATGTTCCGAGCAACGTCGTGATCTGCCCCGCGTCGCCCTGCCCGGCGAATTACGCGGCGGGTTCCTATTTCTATTACTACACGACGGCCAACCCGTTTGGCGGAACGCCCTCGCTCGCCAACAACGCCATCTGGAACTCGACGCACTGGGTCTCCGAGGGCGTCAGCTCCTATAACGGCCTCGAAGTGGATGTGAATCATCAATTCAGCCACGGCTTGCAATTTCGAGGGGTTTATACCTTCTCGAAATCGCTCGACGACGGCGACAGCCTGAACACGAGCGTGGCGACTAATTCGCCGGCATTCGCGTCGAACCCACTCAACCCCCTGCAAGCGGATTACGGCCGAGCTTCGTTTGACGTCCGGCACGCGGCAGTGATTAACGCGACGTACGACTTGCCCTTCGGGCGCAAAAATGCGTCCGGAGAAAATCGCTGGTGGAATGCGGTGATCGGGGACTGGCAGGTGAGCGCCATCGAGACGCTGCTTTCCGGCTTGCCCTTCACGCCGCAACTCTCCTACAACCCATCCAATGACGGCGACACACGGAATCCGGTGCGTCCGTCTTTGAATCCGGCGTTTACGGCGCCGATCATCCTGGGCGGCCCGGGACGGTATTTCGATCCAAACGCGTTCATCGCGCCACTCGCCAACACGTACGGCAACGCGCCGCGCAATTTCCTGGTTGGACCGGGACTCGCGGAATCCGACTTTTCCGCGCTGAAAAAGTTCTTGTTGACGGAGCGGCTCAATCTGCAATTCCGCGGCGAATTCTTCAACATTTTCAACCGCACCAATTTAAACAATCCAAATCCGGTCGTGTTCACGTCGGCGACCTCGGGGCCTTCACCAACCGCGGGCGTAATCACATCCACGACCACAACGTCGCGGCAAATTCAATTTGGCCTCAAGCTGTTGTGGTAAGCGAGACCTGCTCGCTTCAGTCCATGTACCAGAAATTCGGACACGGTCTGCGCCTTTGTGGGACGGGCCGAAGCCTGTCCTGCCTCAACGCTCCCTATGGAGCGCAGGCGGAAGGGTATGAGCGGCGGGCTCCTCTGGTAGAATGGATCTGCACCTAAGGCGCGGTCGCCAAGTGGTAAGGCAAAGGTCTGCAAAACCTTTATCGGCGGTTCGATCCCGCCCCGCGCCTCCAGATTCCAGCCAGTTCGGTTTTCCCGCGAGTCGATGCCATCGCCGGAACCCCGCGCAATTGACCGATTGACTTCGAGTGGCTGTTTCTGTACCTTTGTTCCGTGATTTCCGACGTCCAGAAGACCATGCAGGCCTGCCTCTGTTGTACCTGCTGCGCATGTGCGTCTTCTGGCGCCGGGAGCTAAATACTCTAGAATCATAGCGAGCAATTCTAGAATCCCACCGCCAGAACGAAACTGGCGGTGGGATTTTTATTTTGGAGCAACGTGGCTCGCCTGAGTGCCTGCTCGAGCAGCGGGCAGAAACGGAATCGCGGCCGGTCTTCCGGTTATCCGGAGGCAAGGTCCTGAAAATCGCGATGAACAAAGTTTCCGCAGTTCGGCGGTTTCGAAATCAAGGAATTGGAAGCTTGGCTGCGGCTGCCCTTCTTGCTGCGCTGTGCTCTCCGGTGCGTGCTGAGGACGATGCCCCTCGCAGCGTGCCGGAGCCTCAGCCCGTGGCAAGCCCGGCAGCGGCTCCATCGCTCGGCGAAGTCATGGAGCTTCTGAAAGCACAGGGCGAAGAAATCGAAACCCTGCGGGCGGCCTTGCACCATCAGCAGGAACTGACGGCGCGCCTCGAAGCGAAACTGAACGCCTTTGGCGCCGCGGCGACGGGCGTCGAGGCCGGTCCATCCGTGCCCGCAGCGCCCACGGTGGCGGCAGCGCAAGGCGAGCTTGCAGAGAAAGTGGCCGCGCTCGAAACGAGCGTGGGAGCCTACCAAAAGAACGTGGATGCGCGCCTCAAGAGCTTGGGCCCGTTTCTTTTTAGCGGCGACCTGCGTTTGCGGGCAGAGCCGACGTTTGGCGGCCCGGTGGACCAGTCGCAGGACCGCTTTCGCGAACGCATTCGCTTGCGTTTCAACGCCGATGCGCGTCTCAACGATCAATTGAACG
>Ga0335085_10002166_pt1 | contig 37716 bp, 34 predicted proteins | sample Lox_Sample_45_FD_206712 | JGI IMG/M metagenome (GOLD analysis project Ga0335085, IMG submission 206712) | Soil microbial communities from Loxahatchee National Wildlife Refuge, Florida, United States - Lox_Sample_4.5 | ecosystem: Environmental > Terrestrial > Soil > Wetlands | place: USA...
CGGACTCGTGCGGTCACTCCGCTCCGCGCGGGTCCCTCCTGTTCGCTACCGGGACAAGCCCTATACAGAACCAAGAGGGGTCCCTATTGGATGCCGATCCGGGGTCAAACTTCGGCGCCGATTGACACGCGGGGCATTTCAGGGCCTCTGCGTACCCCGTTTCGTACCCCGACAGCGTACCGTAAGGCACTGACATTGAAAATTGATTAGGAACACCAATCGCTTAAAAGCCGATCGGACCGATCCACGAGCCATCTTGCAGTCGCCTTTGCTCGGCTTCAGGAGGCTAGGTCACGGACTGATTATGGCGCAGCCAGAGGTGAGTTGCTGCCAGCTTGAGCATGGCGAGGAAGTTTGCGGCGTGATTTTCGTAGCGGGTGGCGACACGCCGGAAGTGCCTGAGAAGCGCTCGATGCGGTTGCGCGCGCGATCGGGCACCGGACTGAAGCAGGGCTTCCGGCGGCGATGAACTACAGGCGGGATGTTTGGCGCGGCCTCCGCGGCTTCGATCCGTCGGCAAATACATCTGCAATGCCTGGACAAAACAGCAAGACCGCTTCACCCTCGATCCAATTCAGCAAATGCCGGGACTAAACAGCTAGTCTTCGAGGCGCAAATCCTCAAAGCGCGAGCCGTTGTAGATGCTGTTGACCATCACCGTCAGCCCCTTGAGCTTGGGCTGCCAGCATGTCGTCCCCTCCGGGAAGAACAGGATCGGGCGGGCCACGTCTTCCGCCAGCTTTTGCTCGATCTGCCAGACGAGGTGCCGGCGTTTTGTCATGTCAGACTCGACCGATTGCTGGTCGACCAGCTTGTCAACCGCGGAGTTGCAATAATTCGTGTAGTTGCGCTGCGCCCCGCAGACGTAGTTTTCATAGAACATCGGGTCGGGATCATCGACCTCGCTTTCGGTGATATTCACCGCGAGCTTGTAGTCCTTGCGCATGACGGTCGGATACCACTGGGTGGTGTCGATGGGCTGGAGTTCCGCGTCGATGTAAATGTGCTTGAGTTGATCGATCAAAATGACTGCCGGGTCGCGATAATACGAAACGTCGCGCGTCGTGATTTTGACCGACAAGTGCTTGTCAGGCCCGTAACCCACCTTTTCCATGATCTTGCGGGCCTCGGCGCGACGCTGTTCCACATCATCGCCGTAGCCAGGCAGCTTGGCGACCATATCCGCCGGCATGCCCCACAACCCCGCCGGCGGCGGCAGCAGGGCCTCACCGATCGTGCCTTTGCCTTCGTAGAGGATGTCGTTGAATGCCTTGCGGTCGAGCGTCAGCATTATCGCCCGGCGGATGTCGGCGTTGTCGAAGGGCGGCACGGCGCGGTTGATCAGCATGTTGCGGCTGACATTCGCGGGCGTGCTTTCGCAGATCGCCTCGGGCTTCTCGGCCTTCACCTGCTTCAGAACCGGTGGCGTCACGCCGTAGATCAAGTCGGTCTTGCCGGCGAGAAAGGTCAAGGTGCGGGTCGACATGTTCTTGACGATGACCCACTCGATCCCGTTCAGGTGCGGCGCCCCAGGTTTCCAGTAATCGGGGTTTTTCTCGATCTTGATGTATTCGTTGGGCTTGAACTCGACAAACTTGAACGGGCCAGTGCCGATCGGATGCTGCCGCATCTGCTGCGGTGATACGTGGCAAGGGTAAACTGGCGACCAGCCGGAAGCGAGCAGCCCGAGAAAGGCGACCTGCGGGCGCTTCAAGTGAAAGGTCACCTCGTAATCGCCATTGGTCGTGACCTTGTCGAGATTGCTGTACCAGCCCTTGCGCGGGTTGATGCGCAGCTTCTCCGCCCCCGTTCCCATCAACAGGTCCCAGGTGCATTTGACGTCGGCGGAGGTGAAGGCCTTGCCGTCATGCCATTTCACGCCCTTGCGTAAGGGCATGGTGAGTTCCGTGCCTTCCTCGTTATAAGCCCAGCTGGTCGCCAGCTCGGGGACGATCGAGCGCGGGCTGTTTTGCGGAACGTCCTGCTTGTACATCACCAGATTGTTGAAGACGCCCATCATCGGCCGGTTGACCGCGACGGTCGACTCCTCCAACAGCGACACGCTCGCCGGGCTGTCGAAATGAGCGACCCGGAGGATGCCGTCTGATTTTTGGGCTAAGGCCGAAACACAGACGAGATTTGGCGCGAGCAGCCCCATGGCCGCCGCGACGATACGCAGTTTCCCATTCATGTCGCACTCCCTGCGACCGCGCCTGCTGCGGGATTGGTCCCGTCTCGGCCAGTCGTCGCGACAATAACACGCAGTGCGGCGTTTTGTCGCGTATCATGTTGGGTACGCCAACCGCTTCTGCCTCGGCTGGCCCGACCCGCCGGTCCGATCATTGCTTGATCGCGGCGTATTCCTGGGCTGCAATCGCCGGAACAGGGATGCCGCGAGACATGACGATGATCAGCGACCCGATCGAGTTCGAGCTTTTCAAGAATGCGCTGTTTGGCGTCGCAGACGAGATGGCGCTGACCGTGTTCCGCACAACCTATTCGGGTGTGCTCAAGGACAACATGGATTACTCGACCGCGATGTTCGACGGCGCGGGCGTGCTGGTCGCGCAAGGGCTGACACTGCCCGGACATCTCGGCTCGATGCCGACCGCGATGAACTCGGTGTTGGAAACATTCGGCGATGACATCCATCCCGGCGATATCTTTATCTTTAACGACCCATTCCGCGGCGGCATGCATTTGCCGGATGTGTTTGTGTTCAAGCCGATTTTCCGCGAGGAGGCGCGCATCGCCTGGGCCTGCGCGGTGTGCCACCACACCGATGTCGGCGGCCGGGTGCCGGGGTCGAATGCCTCGGATTCGACCGAGATCTATCAGGAAGGGCTGCGCATCCCGCCTCTGAAACTCTACGCGCGCGGCCAGCGCAACGAGACGCTGTTCGCGCTGATCGAGACCAATGTGCGGGTGCCGGTGAAAGTGTTTGGCGATCTGCGCGCCCAACTCTCCGCGTGCCATATCGCCGAGGCGGCGCTGATCGACATGGCGGCGCGCTACGGCCACGCGAAGCTGCAAGAATACATGACCGAGCTGGTCGATTACGCCGAGCGCATGACCCGCGCGGCGCTGCGCGAACTGCCGGACGGCGTCTACGATTTTCTTGACCATATCGACGATGACGGGATCGATGTCGGCGTGCCGATCCCGCTCAAGGTCACGGTCACCAAGACCGGCGACAGCATCACCGCCGACTGGACCGGCACCGCGCCGCAGGTCAAGGGCGCGATCAATAACACGCTTTCTTATACGAAATCGGCGAGCTATTGCGGCATCCGCTCTATCCTGCCGCAGAACATCGCAACTAATGAAGGCGTGTTCCGCGCGATCACGGTAACGGCGCCGCTGGGCACCATCGCCAATATGGAGCTGCCCGGTGCTTGCGCGGCGCGCGGCCTCACCGGCTTTCGGATGGTCGACTGCATGTTTGGCGCGCTCGCCAAGATGCTGCCCGACCGGGTGTTCGCGGCGTCCGATGGCGGCAATACCGGCGTCTCGATCGGCGGCTGGAACAGCGCGCGCAAACCTTTCATCTATGTCGATTTCACCTGCTGCGCCTGGGGCGGACGGCCCTATGCCGACGGGCTCGACGGCAATTCCAACATCTACGCCAACATGGCCTCGCAGCCGATCGAGGTGACCGAGACCGAACAGCCCTTACAGATCACCGCCTATGAATTCATCCAGGACGCGATGGGGCCGGGCAAATACCGCGGCGGCGCGCCGTTTCGCCGCGAATACAAACTCTTGGCCGATGAGGCGATCCTCCAAGTGCGCTCCGACCGGCACGATTTTCGCCCCTACGGGCTCTATGGCGGCGGCGCTGGCCGGCCGTCGATGAACTACCTGAACCCGGACCGTAACCCCGACGCGCTGCCGTCAAAGCTGACGATGAACATGAAAAAGGGGGACCTGTTCCGTCACGAGGTCGCCGGCGCTGGCGGCTGGGGCGACCCGCTCGACCGCGACCCAACGCTTGTGCTGAAGGACGTGCGCAACGAGTTCGTCAGCGTGGCGACCGCGCGCGAGGATTACGGCGTCGTCATTGCCAACGACGCCGTGGACGAAGCTGAGACCACGGCACTGCGCGGCCGAATGCGCGACGCGCGGAACTGGAATGAGCCGCCGGTCTATGACTGGGGCCTGGCGGCGAAGTAGCAACCATTGCGCTGTTAGTTTTTGTTGCTACATTAAGTCGTGAAGATCGAGTTTGACCCCGCGAAGGACCGGATCAATTGGGCGAAGCACGGTATTTCGCTCGCGCCGGCAGCCGAGATGGAGTTCGACAATGCGGTTGTGATTGAGGATCGACGGACCGACTACGGCGAGACACGCTTTATCGCCTATGGGCTGATTGAGGACCGTTTGCCTGTTCTTTGGTTCACGATGCGGGGAAATGTACTGCGAGCGATCGGACTGAGGAAAGCCAATCGCCGCGAAAGGACCCAATATGACCGCTCGCGCTAGCAAGCCCGCCGATGTCTCGCAGGAGGATTGGAGGTCGGTTGATGTGCCGGAGGCGACTAATGCGGAGTTCGCGACGGCGAGACCGTTTAAGGAAGTTTTTCCAGCTCAATACAACTCATGGAAGAAGATGGGCCGACCGCCAGTAGCCGCACCGAAAATCCACATCGGCTTTCGGCTGGCGGCTGATGTGGTCCAATCGATCCGAGCCACCGGTCGCGGCTACAATGCCCGCGTTGAAAAGGTGCTGCGCGACGCGTTGGCAAGGGGCGAGTTGTAGGCCGCGATGAAATCCTTCCGTGCCGGGGTGGATATCGGCGGCACCTTTACCGACATCGTGCTGCTCGGTGAGAACGGCGAGCGCTTCACCAAAAAGGTGTCGTCCACCGTCGATGATTACGCCCGCGCCATCGTCGATGGCTTGAGCGAATTGCTGGCGGAGATTGGCGGTGGACGCATCGTCGAACTGCTGCACGGCACCACGGTCGCCTCGAATGCGATCCTCGAGCACAAGGGCGCGAAGACCGGGCTGATCACCACACGCGGCTTCCGCGACGTATTGGAAATTCGCAACCTGCGCATGCCCCGGCTTTACGACATGAGCTGGACCAAGCCGGTGCCGCTGGTCGAGCGGCGCTGGCGGGCCGAGGTTGACGAGCGGGTCAACGCGCGCGGCGAAATCGAAACACCGCTCGATGAAGCAAGCGTCGAGCGCGCGGTCGATTTTCTCGTGGCGGAAGGGGTCGAAGCGATCGCCGTCTGCCTGCTGCACTCATACCTCAACCCGGCGCACGAATCGCGGGTCAAGGAGATCGTCGCCCGCCGCGCGCCCGGCGTGACCCTCTGCCTCAGCGCCGAGGTACTGCCGGTCATCAACGAATACGAGCGTTCATCGACGACGGTCATCAACGCCTATGTCCGGCCGATCGTCGAACGATACCTGTCGCGTCTGATCGGCGAAGTGCAGCGCATCGGCGTCGATGTGCCGCTGCTGCTGATGCAGTCGAATGGCGGGCTCACCACCGCAAAGGCCGCCGCGGTGACGCCGATGCACATCATCGAGTCGGGACCAGCCGCCGGGGTGGTCGGGGTGCAGGCGCTGATGCGGCGCATCGGCATCAAAAACGCCATCTCATTTGATATGGGCGGCACCACCGCCAAGGCTTCGCTGATCGAGAATGGCGAGGTGACCCGCGCCGCCGAGTATCAGGTCGGCGCCGGCATCGTGCTCGGCTCGCGGCTGCTGTCCGGCGCCGGTTACACGCTGAAGGTTCCGGCGATTGACCTTGCCGAGATCGGCGCCGGTGGAGGGTCGATCCTGTGGATCGATGCCGGCGGCGCGCTGCAGGTCGGCCCGCACAGCGCCGGCGCGTCGCCCGGCCCGGTCGCGTACGACCAGGGCGGCACCGAGCCGACGGTCACCGACGCCAACCTCGTCCTCGGCTACCTCAACCCCGATCACCTGGCCGGCGGTGCGGTGAAACTGAACGCTGCGAAGTCGGCCGCGGTGATCGCGGAGAGGATCGCGAAGCCGCTCGGCATGAGCCTCGAAGCCGCCGCTTATGGCGCGCATCTGATCGCTGCCTCGACGATGATCCGCGCCTTGAAAGCGGTGTCGAGCGAGCGCGGCCGCGACCCGCGCGACTATGCGCTCGTTGCTTTCGGCGGCAACGGCGCGATTTTCGCGGCCGGCATGGCGCAGGAGATCGGCATCAAACAAGTGCTGATCCCACCGTCGGCCGGGGTCTTCTCGTCCTTCGGTCTGCTCTACGCCGATGTCGAATATTACTTCACCCGCACGCGCAAGCTGCTGTTGCGCAGCGCCGACCCGGCCATATTGCAGGATGTGCTTGATGGCCTCGAAGACGAGGCGCGCGCCCGGCTCGGCGAGGACGGGTTTGCTCCGGCGGCAATCGACATAAGTCGTTTCGCCAGCCTGCATTACCAGGGACAATCCTTCGAGCTGCGCGTGCCGGTAGCGACGGGAGCGCTGGACGCCGCGGCGCTGTCGGCGATCGAGGAAGCCTTTGGTGCCGAGCATGAGCGCACCTATGGCCACCGCGCGGGGGCCGACGAGCCGGTCGAGCTGGTGAGCCTCGAAGTCATCGGCCGCGGCATCCCCGACCAACCGCGCGCACAATCAGCGGCGGCAGCGGCGCTGGCGCCCGACATCGCGATCGCGTCGCCGACCCGCCGTGCCTATTTCGGCCCGCGCGAGGGCTGGCAAGAGGCGCGCATCATCAACCGCAGCGCACTCGCGACACCGCATGCAGGCCCCTGCATCGTCGAGGAATACGATGCCACTTGCGTCATCCCGCCTGGCTGGACCGCCCGTCTCGACGCATTCGGGAATATCGAGATGAAAGCGGGTTAACCGGAGGCGTGGGGGCGTGAGGGTTATGCGGCCACCTTGACCAGCTTGTGGATCACCCGCCGTTTCGCGGGCGCCTCGCCACCCGAAAACCGCGACCAGGAGCGGCCGCTGAGTTCGCCGACATAGATGCTGCCAGTGCTGTCGACAGCGATGCCGTGGGGCGAGGTGAAACCGCCAGGAAACATGCCGCCCGGCGTCTTGCCAAGCCGCGCCAGCACCTCGTGGTTCTTCGTCGTGTGGATGCTGACGCGCGGGCCGATATTCGGCCATTCGCGGTTGATTTCTCCCGCCGGGCCACCTTCGCCGATATAGCAGAGCGGATGCGCCCCGTGACCAAGGCACATCCCGTTGGGCCGGTGCAGGTAGTTCCACTGCGTCTCCCATTTGCCGTCGCCATTGAAGATCTGCACGCGGTGGTTCTCGCGGTCGGCGACATAAATCCAGCCGTCCGGATCGCAGCAGATATTGTGCGGGATGTTGAACTGGCCGGGGTCGGTGCCCGGTTCGCCCCAGGAGGAAAGCAGCTTGCCGCTGGGGGTGTATTTATGGATGCGGGCGTTACCATAACCGTCGGAGATGTAAAGGTAATCGCCCTGCGGGGACAGCGCGGTATGGGTGCAGCGGTGGAACGGCTCGCCGCTCATATAAGGCGAAGGTTTGCCGGGAACGCCAAGCGTCAGCAGCACCTTGCCGTCCAACGTGCAGTGCCGCACGGTGTGATCGGCGTCGTCGGTGAGCCAGATTGTCTCGTCCGGAGCGACATGGACGCCGTGCGGCCGGGGAAACAGCCCCTCGCCCCAGGTGCGCAGCAGGTTGCCGTCCTTGTCGAACACCGCGACCGGGTGCTCGCCGCGATTGAAGGCGTAGACATTGTCCTTGCTGTCGACGCCCACTGCGGCGCAATCACCCAGCACGATCTGGTCGGGAATTTTCGCCCAGTCCTCGTGGACTTCGAACGCGTAGTTGCCGCCGCCGAGCCGAACCGCCGCCATCGCCTTCATCCCATCGCTGTTGCCGGCATCATAGGCGCGGCAATGGGCGACGCTCCACGTCTATTGCGGAATGAGACGCCAGCGCGGGCGTAGCGCGCGGCGGTTTGAGCCGGCGACTATATCAGCCGCTTTGTCATCAGATAGCGGGTCACGCCGGGCGGGTTGCAGTCAAGCTTGGCGGCCATCGTAAATCCCCGCTTCTGGTAGAAGCCGGGCGCCTGGATTTCCATCGTGTTGAGGGTGACGCGCGTGCAGCCGCGCTTGCGGCCTTCCTCCTCGGCCATCTTGAGGACACGACTGCCGATGCGGTCGCGGCGCAGGTCTTCCGGCAGAAAAAAGCGGTCGACCCGGAGCTGCCCCATATAGCTGCCGCCATAGAGCCCGCCGAGGACCTTGCCGGTCGCCGGGTCGGTGACAAAGACGGCAAGCGGCTTGTAATCATCGTAGCCCGCCTTTTCGGTGTTGTAGGCGCGCAGCCCGTCGGTAATGACCGCCATGTCGGCGGCATCGGGCGCGTCGGTGACGACGATTTTTGGCTCCGTCATGGCATCCTCAAATGGGCGGGCGGCGCGCGGGTTGGGTTGTCTCGAAGGCGCGGGCGGCCCGCAGCACTTTGGCGTCGCCATGCAGCGGGCCGACGATCTGCAGGCCGATCGGCAACCCATCCGACGTCAGCCCGCAGGGGATCGACGCGGCCGGCTGCCGCGTCATGTTGAACGGGTAGCTGAACGGCGACCAATCGACCCAATGCTCGTCGGATGGGTCGTTGAGATCCTCGCCGACCGGCAATGCCGGCACCGGCATCATCGGCGTCAACAGCAGGTCGTAGGTCTGGTGGAACGCCCCCATCGTGCGGCCGAGCGCGTTGCGCGCCAGATCGGCGCCGAGATAATCGACCGCGCCGATTCTTGCTCCGGCCTCGGCCACCGCAAGGAAGCTGGGGTCGCATTGCTTGAGCTTTTCGGCCGGGATGCCGGCGATGATCCGCGCCGCGCCGGCGCCCCATAGCGTCAGCAGCGCCTCGCGCGGCGAGTCGAAAATCTTGCCGACTTCTTCGACATCCGCCCCGAGCGCCGCGAATTGCTTCGCGGCGGCCGCGCAGGCAGTGGCAATCTCAGGCTGCACTTTGGCGTAGCCGAGATCTGGGCTGTAGGCGATCCGCCAATCTCCAACCCCGTCGTCAAGCCCGGCGAGGAAATCGCCGGCAGGCAGTGGCAGCGCATAGGGGTCGCGCGGGTCGGGACGGCTCAGCACATTGAGCATCGCCGCCGCGTCGGCGACGCCGCGGCAAAGTGGTCCATGATGCGACAACAGACCCATCGGCGAGGGCGGATAGGCAGGCACGAGACCGAAGGTCGGCTTGATCCCAAACACGCCGGAAAAGCTTGACGGGATGCGGATCGAGCCGGCGCCGTCGCTGCCGAGATTGAAGACACCGATCCCCGCGGCGCAGGCCGCCGCGGCACCGGCGCTGCTGCCGCCGGGCGTGCGGTCCAGGTTCCACGGGTTGCGGGTAATACCTGTGAGCGGGCTGTCGCCGATTGCGATCCAGCCGAATTCGGGCGTCGTCGTCTTGCCGAGAATCACCGCGCCGGCTTCCTTGAGCCGCGCCACCGCCGGCGAGTCCTCGGTGTCCGGAGCATTCTCGATCAGATAAGAGCCGCGTCGCGTCGGGAACCCGCGCATCAGCATCAGGTCTTTGATCGTCGCCGGCACCCCATCGAACGGTGACAGCGGAGATCCGGCCCGCCAGCGCGCCTCCGACGCCCGCGCCACTTCCAGAGCGCCCTCGTGATCGACGACACAGAATGCGTTGAGCTCTGGCTGCAGCGCGTCAAGCCGGTCGAGCAAAGCGCTTGTCACCTCGACCGGCGACAGCTTGCCGCTGCTGTAAAGCCCGGTCAGCTCCGCCGCCGACGCGAAGGCGATGTCCTCCGCCGCCATCGCGCTCACCGGCGACGCCAACGCAGCGGGCCGGTCAGCGCGCCGTAGACCAAGCGGCGTGACAGATAGCGATAGGCCAGCCGCATATCTGGCGCCTGGAGCATCAGCACGACGATCATCTGCTCCTGCGGGTCGATCCAGAAATAGGTGCCGGTCGCACCGCCCCAGAAGAACTCGCCGACCGAACCCGGCACCGGCGACATTCCTTGCGCCTTGCGCACCGCGAAGCCGAGGCCAAAGCCGTACCCCATCTCCGGCACCGGGGCGAGCGCGCCAAACCGGCTGCGCGCGGTCTCGCCATATTGCACATCGGGCGGCAGATGGTCGGCGGCCATATGCGCAACCGTCTTGGGCGAGATGATGCGCACGCCGTCCAGTTCGCCGCCGTTCAGCAGCATCTGGCAGAAGCGCAGATAGTCGGAGGCGGTCGAGGCAAGCCCGCCGCCGCCCGAATGCCAGCGGTTCTCTCGCGTGAGGTTGCGCATCGGCGGCTTTTTGCCGGTCGTCTTGTCGACGAGCGGCTCGGCGACGCGCGCCGCCCTCTCTCCTGTCGCGGCAAAGCCGGTATCGGCCATGCCCAACGGCCCGATAATGCGCTCGGCGAGGACTTGCGCCAGGCTCTTGCCGGCGACCACTTCGACGACGCGGCCGAGCACATCGGTCGACATCGAGTATTCCCAGGTCGTGCCGGGTTCGAACATCAGCGGTAATTGCGCGAGCTTGCCGACCAGCTCTTCGTTGGTCTGGTCCTCGGCCTGAAGATTGGCGTCGCGCCAGACCATCTGCACCGGGCTGTCGCCAAACGCGGCATAGGTGAGACCGGAGGTGTGGCGCAATAGGTCCTGCACGGTCATCGCGCGCTTTGCCGGCGCGCGCTCGGCGCCTACCGTCATGCCGGCAAAGGCGGGAATATATTGCGCGACTGGCGCGGCGATATCGAGCTTGCCCTCCTCGCCGAGCTGCATCGCGGCAACCGACACCATCGGCTTGGTCATCGAGGCGATGCGGAAGATCGAGTCGAGCTGCATCGCGTCGCCCCCGTCCTTGTCGCGATAACCAATCGCCTCGGCATACGCGACCCGACCGCCGCGAGCGATCGCCAAGACCGCGCCGGGGATCGCGCCACGCTCGACATCGCCGGTGATCGTCGCGGTGATGCGCTCGAGCCGTGCGGATGACAGCCCCAGTTGCTCCGGATGTTCGGCGGGTGGCAATCCCAGCTTTGTCATCGCTCTCTCCCAAAGGTTTCTCTGAACTATCGACCAATGGCCGCTGCGCCGCAATTGTCGGCACGCGGCTTGCGTATTGGTTGCACAGAAACCGGGCAGATGGGGGAGTGATGACCATTATCGGGCGCGCGGGGCGGCTTCTCGCGCTGGCATTGGCCGTGGGGCTGAGCCTTGGCGCGGGAAGCAGTTGGGCGCAGACGTCGGGCAAGACGCTGCGTTTCATCCCGCAAGCGGATTTGCGCAGCATCGATCCGATCTGGACCACTGCCTATGTGACGCGGAATTTCGGCTACCTCGTCTTCGACACGCTGTTCGCACTCGACAAGGACTTCAAGCCGCAGCCGCAGATGGTCGATACCTGGAAGGTCAGCGACGACAAGCTCGCCTGGACCTTCACACTCCGCCCCGGCCAGAAATGGCATGACGGTACGCCGGTGCGCGCCGCCGACTGCGTCGCCTCGATCAAGCGCTGGGGCGCGCGCGACCCGTTCGGTCAGAAGCTGATGGACGCGACCGACGCGATTACCGCCGACAGCGATGACACGTTTACGATCAAGCTGAAAACGCCGTTTCCGCTGATGCTCAACGCGCTCGGCAAGCTGTCGAGCAACGTGCCCTTTATGATGCCCGAACGGCTCGCGAAAACTGACCCGTTCCAGCAAATCCCCGAGGCGATCGGCTCCGGCCCGTTCAAATTCGTCAAGGAGGAATGGCAGCCGGGGCATCAGGCGGTATTCGTCAAAAACCCCGACTACATCCCGCGAAAGGAGCCGCCGAGCCTGGCGGCGGGCGGAAAGGTCGCCAAGGTCGACCGCATCGTCTGGGTCTACATCCCGGACAGCGCGACCGCGGCGGGGGCGTTGAAGGCAGGCGAGGCCGACTGGTACGAGCAGCCGACGCAGGATCTGCTGCCGGTTTTCGCCGGCGATTCCAATATCAAGGTCGCGATCGTCGATCCGCTCGGCAATGTCGGCGTGCTGCGCTTCAACCATCTGCAGCCGCCATTCGACAACCCGAAGATGCGCGAGGCGGTGCTCAATCTCGTCAACCAGAAGGATTACATGGAGGCCGTCGCCGGCGACGAGAAATACTGGAAAACCTGCGTCGCGATCTTTGTCTGCGGCGGTCCCTTCGAGACCACCGCCGGCGCCGACGAGCTGCTGCACGGGCCGAATTTCGACAAGGCCAAGGAGCTGATCAAGGAGGCCGGCTACAAAGGCGAGAAGATCGTTCTGCTGTCGGCGACCGATCAGCCGATCGTCCAGGCCCAGGCTTTGGTGACGCAACAGGCGCTGACCAAGGCCGGGATCAATGTCGAACTCGCCGCCAGCGATTGGGGCACGCTGATCACCCGCCGCGCGTCAAAGGAGCCGATCGACAAGGGCGGCTGGAACATCTTTCACACCTGGACCAGCGCGCCCGACAACATGTCGCCGGCGCTCAACTCCGCGGTGCGCGGTAATGGCGGAAACGCGTGGTTTGGCTGGCCCGATGACCCCAAGATCGAGGAGCTGATCAGCGATTGGTTCAAGGCGCCGGATCTGGAAGCGCAGAAAAAGATCGCCGCCGATATCCAGGTAGAGGCCTACACCCACGAGATCCCCTATGTGCCGACCGGGCAGTTCGTGGTGCCGACCGCCTATCGCGCGAATATCGATGGTGTGATCAACGCGCCGATCCCGTTCTTCTGGAACGTCGAGAAGAAATAAAGCGGACCGGCTCATCGCGGCCACCAGCCCGGAGAGGCGGGGTTAGCCGCCTCTCCGAACGTTGGGGTTACTTGGTGAACAAAGAATAAATAGTGGCAATGGCCATTGCCAATGCCATCAAGTCTATCCGGATCGTCCACCAGCGGGTCTTGATGACCATCTGGTGTTCTCCTGGTTGACGATGCGCCGGATCGGTATCGAGAGCGTCCCAAAAGGGCGATCCCGCCCTCCAGTCCGGCCCGAGCCGAGCAAGCGGCACCGAGACTTGTTGCTCCTTACACTTGGAATTTGCGGACCAACGCGTCAAGAGTGTGGAGGATATTAAACCCGGCGTACGGTGAAGTCGGCGAAGCGCCATTCATTCGCCGGCATCAGCGCGGCGAGCTTGTCTTGTCGTACCGCCATCCCATCGCCGTAGGCGTGGATCACCGCACCCTTGCCGGCGACGATCATCACATGGCCCGGGATATAGATCAGGTCGTTGCGGCGAAGCTCGGCAGCATCGGTCACCTCGACGGCCGCACCGATCGTATCACACTGCATGTCGGTGTCGCGCGGCACGGCGACGCCGAGATCTCGAAACGCCTCCTGCACAAGCCCGGAACAGTCGAGCCCGAGGAAGCTGCGTCCTGCCCAGAGATATGGGCAGCCGAGATAAAGCGCGGCCGCGGCTGTGAGGTCGTGCGAGCGCGGCGGCTGCGGCGATAGGCACGACTCCGGCAGGAACCCACCGCCGTCGAGCCGGACATAGGCGGTACCTCGGCACTCGATGCGCGTTTCCACCACTGCAACCGGTGCGTGCCGAGGCATAAAATCGATGATCGGCGATCGTAAATCCGCTTCGCCGTAGCGATAGGCGCCAAGGCCGGCAACGTAATGTGTCGGCTCTAGCGCATCGCCACGACCGAGCGCGTCGACGTCGACATAACCGACGTAGCCGTCACGCTGCGACTGGCACCAGGCATAGCCGTCGGCCTCGTCAAAGACGCGCACCGCCTCGCCGAAATGAAAGAATGTGTCGAGCATGGAATGCGGCCGCGGCGTGTGCCTTACCGGCACGAGACCGCGCGTCACCCGCGCCGCTCGCCCCTCGACAAAATGCATCACCGCAACCCGCCCGCGCAGCGCAGCGTCAGCGAGGTCGGCCCGAAACGCGTTGAGCCTGGGGTCGAGCTTCATTCTTTGCGGGCGCGAGGGATGACCAGTTGGGTTTGCGTTACCTGCGCCGCCAATTTGCCGTCGGCCCCAAAAATCTGCGTCTGCACAACGACCGTGCGCCGCCCGACATGCAGCGGAACCGAGACCGCCGTGAGCCTGCCCGGCGGCGTCGCACGAAAGAAATTGCTCTTCGATTCGACGGTCGTCGTGCTCATCTCATCGGGAATATTGAGCCGCGCGGTGGTGCCGCCGACATCATCGGCAAAGGCCATATAAGCGCCCCCATGCACGATGCCGCGATTGTTTAGGTGACGTCCGTCGGCGTCGAGTTCGGCGACGACTTTGTCCTTCTCCGCGCTGACGACGCGGATCCCGAAATGCTCAGGCATGCTCCGCGGCGTGGTTTGTGAGTCCGGGGCCGGTTCCATGGCTCTTCCTTTGTGCGATCAGCTGGTGCGCGGCTGCGCTTTCCATATGTCATAGCCGCGCATGAGATCGTGGAACAGCAGGTCGGCCATCGCTTGATAGCCGGGCGTGCTGAAATGCACATGGTCGGGCATGGCTTGCGGAGGGTTGGCCGCGGTCAAGCGGTCGATGCTGCAGGTGCCCCCCATCGCATCGAACCAATCCCAATAGGCCCAGCCCTGTTGCGCGGCGATCCGGCGTTGCGCGTCGCGGACGGCGGCAAGCTTTGGCGGCTCGTGCCAAGCGCACTCCGCCGTGACCGCCCCGCACGGATCCGGCTTGCAGCCGCGCTCGGCGCGATTCCCGTCGGGCGGTCCCAGCACCAGAACTGGCGCGCCTTTCGCGGCCCGCCGCAGCGCCGCGACATCATCCTGAAATCGTGCGGCGTAGCGCGGCATATCGAGCGAGTCGTCAAATCCCTCATTGGTGCCGAATGCGATGATCAGCAGCGCCGGTTGGCGCTCGGCCATCTCAAACGCGATAGCCTCCGGCGTCATCCGGTTTACCAGTCCGATCGTCGCGCCGATCGTGCCGTGGTTTTCGTATATGATTCCTGCCACTTGCCGCTCGACGGTCCAGCCGAGCAAGATCACCGGCGGCCGCTCGGCGGCTCGTAACTCGGCGCGATGTGCGCCATGGTCAAGCCGCAGATCGAAACGCTTGATCGCCGGGGCCGCGGCCGCGGTCGAGACGCGGATTGGCGCGCCGCCGTCAACGGAAACGGTAAACGCCGAGCCCTCGGGCTGAGCGATGAAGTCAACGGCGAAATAGTCAAACCCCGCCGGATCGGTGCTTTCGATCGTCATGCTTGCGTCGGGCGGTTGGCTTTCCGCGACGATCGCATCGAGGCCGAGCGCCACGCCGGAATGGTCGTTCGGCTTCAAGTGCCGCCAGCCGCTCTCGCTGACGCGCACGAGATGCGGCCTATAATATTTATAGGGGATCCCGGCCGGCAGCCATCCGCGTCCCGCCGGGCCGAAGCGTGCTTGAAAGCGATCGCGCAAGCGGCCGCTGAGCGAATCGTTGGCGGTATGGCTGTCGCCGATCTGCAAAATGCGGACGGGCCGCCGCCGAGCCTCATTGGCGTCGAGCGCGGCGAGATTGGCAAAAAACGGGGCAAGCGCCTCGGGCGATGACAGGCGTGGCGAGGGCGCGAGCGGCGACGGCGGTGTTTCGCGCGTACCGAAACAAGCCTGCAGCAACAGAATGCCAACCGCGGCAGCAACAGCGAGTGATGCTCCGGCAACGCGGCCTACCGGCCAGCGCTGCTCAGCGCCCATTCGCCTGAAGTTGGGGAAGAACGCTGATCACCCGCTCGGCGACTAATTCATAGCCGGCGGCGGTGAAATGGATGCCGTCGTCGTTACGCAGCCGCTCGGTTACACCGCTACGGTCCGGGCCGTAAGCGATGAACTGCCCTTGATTGTTGGCCACCACCGTCCAAAGCGGCAGGAACTGGCCGCCGAAATGCGACACTTCCTCGGAAAAGATGTCGTTGATGTATGTCATGTCGGCGGAATAAGTCGGGCTGCGTGCGATCGGGTTGCCGCACCAGATGATCTTGAGATGCGCGCCGGTCAGTGCGGTCAATATGCGGTCGGCCCTCTTCGTATAAGCGGCACGCCATTCGTCGGTGCGAAAATGCAGGTACTTACCATCCTCGCGCATGTCGAGCCGGTCATTAGCGCCGAACATGACCACGGCGACATCGGCTTTGTCCTTGTCGACAAAAGACTGGACCGGCACCAGCCATTCGTTCTCCGAATGAACCAGCGCGGCGCCGGGATGGGTGCGGTTGATGACCTTGTAACGCGGGTCGTCGATGAGCACTCGCTGCAGCCCGCCCGCGACCCCCTGCGCCTGACTGTCACCGAACACCACGACACGGCGCACCGATGGATCATCGTCCGCCAAGGCCGCCGTGCTGCCCCAAACAATCGCAAAAACCGCCAGCAGTCCGACCCATCGGACACTGCGCCCGAGCACTCTCGACCAGTCGAAATCGTGCACCGCGACCCTGTCCCCCGGCCCCCAGAATTTTAAGCCGCGCGCTCGATACTGAGCGCTGCGCGCCGGCGATGCAAACCCATTTCGGGTGCTTTTGACGCGTGCGACGTGCTGTCACCGCTGGTGCCTTGCCGTCGTTTTCCCCGCCCGATAGAACCCCTTGCCCGCCGTTCGACCGCGATCTGCCGAGATGCTGTTTCCGACACTTAACTTTCTGCTGTTTTTTCTCGTCGTGGCGGCGCTGATGGCGTCGCTCGACCGCCATTTCACGCAAAAAAAGGCGATGCTGGTGGTTGCCAGCTATTTTTTCTACGCCCAGTGGGATTGGCGGTTCTGTTTCCTCCTCGCCGGCAGCACGACGATCAGCTACGTGGCCGGGCTGCTAATTGGCGGGAGTGACGATCCGCCCTACCGCCGGTTGGTGTTGGCCGCCGGCGTCACGTTGCATCTCGTCATTCTCGGCGTCTTCAAATACCTCGACTTTCTGGTGCTATCGGCGAATCAACTGGCGCGCTTGCTCGGCCTGCAGCATGAACTGCCGTTTTTCGAGGTGCTCCTGCCCGTCGGCATCTCGTTCTTCACGTTTCACGGCATCTCGTACATCACAGACGTCTATCGCCGGGATGTCGAGGTCTGCCGGGCGCCGCTCGACATGGCACTGTATATGTCGTTTTTCCCGCAGCTTGTCGCGGGCCCGATTGTGCGCGCCGCCTATTTCCTGCCACAGCTGGCGCAGCCATCGCGAGATCCGATCCCGGTGGGCGCGGCACTGCTGCTGATCCTCGGCGGCATGGTAAAAAAGGTTATCATTGCCAACTATTTGGCGACCGGGCTGGTCGACCCGGTGTTCGGTGCGCCCGACCAGTATGGCGGTCCCGATCTGTTGCTCGCGACCTACGCCTACGCGGTGCAGATCTACTGTGACTTCAGCGCTTATACCGATATCGCGATCGCGCTAGCGGCACTCTGCGGCTTTCGCTTTCCGCGCAATTTCAACCAGCCCTATCGGTCGCTGCGGCTGCGCGAGTTTTGGCAGCGCTGGCATATGTCGCTGTCTTTTTGGCTGCGCGACTATCTCTACAAGCCGCTTGGCGGCAACCGCTATGGCCGGCTCAACACCTACCGCAACCTGATGATCACGATGCTGTTGGGCGGAATCTGGCACGGCGCGGCGTGGAAATTCGTGATGTGGGGCGCGTTGCACGGCGGCGGTTTGGCAGTGGAGCGGATGGGTCATCTCTGGTTCGGCCAGCGCCCGGCGAGCCGGTTCGGCGCAATCGTCTCCTGGCTGGTGGTGTTCCATTTCGTCTGCTTTGCGTGGATTTTTTTTCGGGCCGAAGATTTCACCGTTGCCGCGTTCTTTATTCGCGGCCTGGGTTCCGGCTGGGATGCACCGATCCAGCAGGCGCAGCCTGCGATGGTGGCGCTGATCCTGATTGGCATGGCCGGGCAGTTCTTGCCGCCCGGCTCGTTCGAGCGGGTGGGCCAAGCAGTCGCGCGCGTGCCCTATTGGGGCCTTGGCGCGGCGATGGGGCTGCTCCTCGCGGCAATCAACGCGCTCGGCCCCGAGGGCATCGTGCCCTTCATCTATTTCAGGTTCTGACGATGGCCGTTTTGCCGACCCTCAGCCGCAGCGAGCGGGCGCCGCTGGTCACCGACGCGATCCCGCCAAACCTGTGGCGCCGCGGCATGACGCAGCGCCAGGTTCTTGCGATGTGCCTGGTGGGCGCGGTCGCCTTGGCGCTGTTCGCCTCGCGCGACACGCCGGGCTGGGCCGAGCGGCTCGGCGATTCCTGGCTCGACCACCGGCTGCGGGATGTGGCGGGGGTGTGGGATTCAGCGATGGAGACGCTTGGCCTCACGGCGCCGCACGAAGCGCTGCGTGACGCGATGAACCGCGCTCTCGATTGGCGGTGGGGCGACTGAGTTGAGGCTATTTCGGACCCGGCTGGGGAGCTGACGCGGGAGAAGGCTTCACACCGGGTTGCAGCGCGGTCAGACGGTCGCGAACCTGATTGAAGCGGCTCAACGTATCCTCGCGTTCGGTGTGCAACGACGCCTGTTGCGCCAGCAGATCCTGGCGCTTCTTCTCGATATCCTTGTATTCGGCCAGCAGATCCTTGGCGGTGTTGTGATAGGCGGTGTCGTCTGCCGACAGGCGTTGTTGCTCCGCTCGGTATTCGTCGGCGTGCTGCTGATAGGCTTTTCGTGCCTTTTCACATTCGGCGAGCGCGGCCTCATATTCCTGGGTTGTCGCGGTCGTCTTGTGGCATGCCTGCTCGGCGGCGGCATGCTCGGTATCGAGCTGCGCCAAACGCGACGCCAGCTGCTGGCCGTGTTCCTTGAGCGCCGCGCCGACCGCCGTGTTGGCCTTCACCTTGGCGGTATAGGCATCGGCTTCGTCCTTGATCGCGCTGCTGCCCTGCGCGGTCTCGGTGATCTGGCGGTCGATCTGCTCGATTTTGCTTCGCAGCGTCTCAAGCTCCTTCTGCAAGCTCGCGTGATCGTCGGCGCGGGCCGAGGCAACGGTCCCCAGCATCAAGGTCAGCGCCAGCGCAGATCCAACAAACCGCCGCACGGGTAAAACCTCTGACTCCTCTCTATCGGGCCCCATAAACGATTTGCGATTGATTTGCAATTTCATGGATTGCATTCCGTTCGTCCAACGGGGCTTCTGACCGCTCGCCCGGCGCGTCATACTCGCGCGAGATCATCAAGGAGATCGCCTTGTTCCCTACCCTCAGCGACGAGCAGCGGCAATTTATCGCGACCATCCACGAACTGGCGCAAAGCGAGTTTCGCGAGCGCGCGTTGCGCTACCAGGACGGCACGTTCCCGTGGGAGAACATGAAGCCGCTCGCCGAAATTGGCGTGCTGGGCATGGCGGTGCCGGAGGAGTATGGCGGGCTCGGCCTGCCGGTGTTCGACACCGCGCTCGTACTCGAGGAAATCGCCAAGGTCTGTTACGTGACGGCGATGGCGGTACTGGGCGAAGTTGGCGCGCAGACCCGGATTATCGCGACCTACGCACCCGACGCGATCAAGAAGCGGGTGCTGCCGCAAGTGTGCAGCGGCGAATGCCTGCTGGCGATCTGCATGACCGAGCCCGACGCCGGCACCGATGTCGCCAACTACAAGACCAATGTCGATCATGTCGGCAACAAGCTGCGGCTCAATGGTGTCAAGACGCTGATCAGCCGCGCCGAGGAAGCCGGCTGGTTTGTCGTCTTCACCCGCGTCGACAAAAAGCCGGGGCGCGAGGGGATCGGCTGCGTGCTGGTCGAGAAAGGCATGCCGGGGTTCACCGTCACCGGCTCGTATCACACGATGGGCGGTGAAAACCTGCACGAAATCCGCTTTGAGGATGTCGAGCTGCCGCCGGAAAACCTCGTGCTCGAAGACGGGTTCCGCAAGCTCCTGGGGGCGTTCAACACCCAGCGCTGCCTCAACCCGTCGATCTCGCTCGGCCTCGCCGAGGGCGCGCTCGAAGAGGCGATCAAATACGCCAAGGAGCGCCACGTGTTCGGCCGCGCGGTGGCTGATTTTCAAGGCATGCGCTGGAAAATCGCCGAGATGTACCGCGACATCGAGGCGAGCCGCTCGATCCTCTACCGCGCTTGCATGAGCGCCGACCCGTTCCCCGATCCGCTGCTCGCCGCCGCCGCCAAGATTACCGTCAACGAAATGTCGCTGCGCGTCACCAGCGAGGCGATCCAGGTGCATGGCGGCTACGGCTTTACCGACGAGTTCCAGGTATCACGCTTTTACCGAGGCGCGCGCTACGGCACGCTCGGCGGCGGCACGACCGAGACGCTGAAGGACCTGATCGGCCGCCGCGTGCTCGCCGGCGTCGATCCGGTCGACGGCATCCTGGGGCTCGGCGCGTTTTGAGCCAGCCCCGCGCATGACGGGGCCTAATCGGGCCGTCCACCACACGTTCGGTGCGGCAGGACGATCGGCCGATCATCCCGCCTCGCCCCGACTGGTAACGTACATGGAATGGCAACGCCGCAACCTTGGCAGTGGATCGGATCGGCCGACACCGTATAGCGTGAGACAATGGTCACAGAGGCAAGCCGCGCCAATGCGGCGTTCTCAGCGGACGCCGTAGGCGGACAGAACCTTCGTCCCAATTACCGGCCTGATATCGACGGGCTGAGAGCCGTCGCGATCCTGTCGGTTGTCGTTTATCACTACGGCCCCGGATTGCTGCCCGGCGGCTTTCTAGGCGTGGACATATTTTTTGTCATTTCCGGGTTTCTGATCTCGACGATCATTTTCAAAAGCTTAGCGAATGACAGCTTTTCATTCACCGAGTTCTATGCCCACCGCATACGGCGTATTTTTCCCGGTCTCGTTCTGGTCATCGCATTCTGCCTTTTTGTCGGCTGGCACGCCTTGCTGCCGAGCGAATTTATTTTGCTGGGCAGGCATATTTTCGCCAGCACGGTCTTCATCGAGAATTTTCGGTTGTGGCACGAAGCCGGGTATTTCGATATCGAGACCACGCTGAAGCCGTTGATGCATTTGTGGTCGCTGGCGATCGAGGAGCAATTTTACCTGCTCTTTCCGCTGCTCGTCTGGATCACCTGGCGCCTTCGCTTGAGCCTGCTTGGCCTCGTCCTGGCGATCCTGACGGTGTCATTCGTGTTTTATCTGCGCGATCTCGACCGCAGACCGATCGCCGCGTTCTTTTCTCCCGGCGCGCGTTTCTGGGAGCTGATGGTTGGGGCGCTTCTTGCTTATCTCGCATTGCATCATGCCGAGATGCTGCAGCGGCTGCGAAATTTCGGCCAGCGGCGCGGTGCGGTGGGCCAAGACACTTTCGCGCCCGCCGCGTTGGTCATCTCGTTCGTCGGCGTTGGGCTGCTCGGGTTGGCACTTTCGGGCATCAATTTTTGGCCGGGTTTGCCCAATCTGACGGGAGAGGTTTGCGCGGTTGCGGGAAGCGCCCTGCTGATCTTTTCCGGTCCGGCCGGTTTGACAAACCGCCTGGTCCTCGCCAGCAGACCGGCCGTGTTTGTCGGACTGATCAGCTACCCGCTTTATTTGTGGCATTGGCCGCTATTGTCGTACCTGACGATTATCGACGGAAATTATCCGTCATTCGGCCAGCGAATTCTCGCCGTGACCGCAAGCTTTGGGCTGGCGATCGTCACCTATCGCTTTGTCGAATTGCCGATCCGGCACGGCAAAACGCACAGATCCACAACCACCGCTGGGTTGATCGCGGCCAGCTTCGGCCTTTTCATCGCAGGATTGTTCGCTCGTCATTTGGCTCCCGCTTACGACGATGCGTTGCTGAAAGTCATGCAGGTTTGGGATTTTTCTGGATATCCCAAGTCGAAGGCCGCGGGCCTCGATCGGGAATACGGTTTTCCGGCAATCGGCAGCAATCCTGACGACAAGATCGTTTTCGCCGGCGATAGTCACACTATCCAATACAAACAGACCGTCGGCGCCCTTTTCGATCGCAATTCAACGTCTGCCAACCGTTTCCCAAGGGTCATATTTCTGGAAAATAAAATCGTCGATAATGTACCGCCCGACAAATCGCCCCTTATCAAAAAACTCGCGGACGACAAGTCGGCTAAAATTGTCATTTTGTCAGAATTTTGGGCGCTCCAGCGGGTAAGCGCTAAGATAAACTTCTCGGTAAGATGTTGCGGTACTGGCCTCATGCAGATGATGGGGTCGCAAGTCCCCGGTTCTCTCTCGGAGGAACGCAAAAACCAGATGAATGACAATTTGTCCGAATTGGTCACTTTATTGCGAGAATCGAACAAAGAAGTGTATTTGATCTTGGATAATCCTTTTGGTGAAGAACTCGCGCCACGCTCGTTGCTGCAACGCAGTTTCTTTCATCGAATCAAGATGTCGGTGATACCATTATCAAAAAGAGACGCCGTCGAACGCAGTGAGCCGACACGGTCGATCATACAAAAAATTGCGCATGAGACCGGCGCCACGATAATCGATCCAATAGAATATCTATGTGACGATAATACGTGCCCTGCACTCGCGGAAAACGGCATGCCGATATACAAAGACTATGATCACTTGTCCGAATACGCGCTTACCCACGTTGTTCATTATCTCGATTTCATCATCCGACAAGACGTCGCCGATTAAGCCAGATCGCAAGTCGACCTCTATCCGCCGAAAACATCGAACCCGCGGCGGTAGCTGAGTGCCTCGGCCACGTGACGGCGGGCGACGACCGCCGCGCCGTCGAGATCGGCCAGGGTTCGGGCGACGCGCAGCACGCGATGGTAGCCGCGCGCTGAAAGCCGCAGCCGCTCGGCGGCACGGGTCAATAGCGTGCGGGCGGCCTCCTCGGGCGCGGCGACCTCGTCGAGCAGCGTGCCGTCGGCCTCGGCATTGGTGCGGATGCGTCGCCCCTCCGGCAAGCCGGCGTAACGCCTGTGCTGTCGGGCGCGGGCGGTGTGAACGCGGGCCGCGATATCGGCGCTGATCTCAGCGGGGGCCGGCAGCGCCAAGTCGCTCGCCGCGACCGGCGGCACATCGATATGCAGATCAATGCGATCGAGCAACGGGCCCGACAGCTTCGCCTGGTATTCCTCGCCGCAGCGCGGTGCGCGGCCACAGGCCCGGCCCGGCTCGGCGAGATACCCGCAACGGCGCGGGTTCATCGCGCCGATCAGCTGGATGCGCGCCGGGAACGTCACATGGCCGTTGGCGCGGGCGATGCTGATCCGCCCGGTTTCGAGCGGCTGCCGCAGCGCTTCGAGCGCGGCGCGGTTGAACTCCGGGAGCTCGTCAAGAAAGAGCACGCCTTGATGCGCTAGCGAGATTTCGCCGGGCCGCGGCCGGATGCCGCCGCCGACCAACGCCGGCAGCGAGGCGGAATGGTGCGGGTCGCGAAACGGCCGCTCGCGCAGAAGCGCGCCCCCGCGCAAGCCGCCCGCGGCCGATTGGATCATGCCGAGTTCCAGCGCCTCGGCTGGTTCGAGCGGCGGCAGAATGCCCGGCAGCCGCGCCGCCAGCATCGATTTGCCGGCGCCGGGCGGCCCGACCATCAGCAGATTGTGACCGCCCGCCGCCGCGATCTCCAACGCGCGTTTGGCGCTTTCCTGGCCCTTGACGTCGCGGAAATCAAGGCTGGCGCGCGGCGATGGCGCGAGCTTGGGCTCGGGCGGTGCCAAGAGTTGGGTGCCCTTGAAATGGTTGACGACCGCCAGCAGGCTGGGCGCGGCGACGATTTCGACCTCGCCCGCCCAGGCCGCTTCCCCGCCGCAAGCCTGTGGGCAAATGAGGCCGATCTCCCGTCCCGCGGCGGCGAGCGCTGCCAGCAATACGCCGCCGACGGGGGTCAGCGACCCATCGAGCGCCAATTCGCCGACTGCCAGATAACCACCAATCTCCTCCACCGGCAGCACCTCCATCGCCGCCAGCAGCCCCAGCGCGATCGGCAAGTCGAAATGGCTCCCCTCCTTGAGCACGTCCGCCGGTGCCAGATTGACTGTGATGTGGCGCGGCGGCAGTGACAGCCCAAGCGCCGACAGCGCCGCGCGCACCCGCTCGCGCGATTCGGCGACAGCCTTGTCCGGTAAGCCGACGACCGCAAAGGCGGGCAGCCCCGCGGTGATCGTCACCTGGGTTTCGACATCGATCACCTCGACGCCGTGAAACGCCACTGTGCGGACGCGCGCGACCATTCCCGAACCGGCCTCCTTTCGCGCGCAAGTTTAGTGAGCGACCATGCGTGAAGCGAGAAAGTTCAACCAACGCCGACGCTGCGGGCGAGAGGTGGGTGTGTGAGTCGGTCACCCAAGACCTACACGGAAGCGTGGCGGTCCTTCGCCTCGACAAAGACGCGCGTCACCTCCGGGAACGCCGCCTTGATCTCGCGCTCGATATGGGAGACCGCGGCTTCGACATCGGCGGCGCTGCGTTTGTCGTCGAAATCCAGGCTGAGCGCAGCGAGCACCTCGCGCGGGCCGAAATGCATCGTCAAAACCTGGTTGGTTCCGACGACGCCCGGAGCCATCTTGGCGATGCGTTCGATCTCGGTCCGTACCTCCGGGTGCACCGCCTCGCCGGTGAGAAGGCTTTGACTTTCGTACGCGAGAAACGCGGCGACGAGCGCCAGCACAACGCCGACCCCGAGTGACGCGACGCCGTCGAGGCGTGGCATCTGAAGCATCTCCGCCAGCGCGATGCCGACCAGGGCGATGACCAAGCCGATCAGCGCGGCGCTATCCTCGAATAAGACCGTGAAGACGGTCGGGTCCTTGCTGCGGCGTACCGCCTGCAGCCAGCCGAATCGGCCACGCTGATGACGGAATTCGCGGAACGCGACAAACCACGATGCACCCTCGAACACGATCGAGGCGCCCAGCACAATGTAGTTGACGATGACGTATCTGGCCGGCTCGGGATGGAGGATTTTCTCCACGCCCTCATAAAATGCCACCAGCGCGCCCAAGCCGAAGATCATCACCGCGACGACAAAGACCCAGAAGTAGAGCTGCAACCCATAGCCAAAGGGATGCTCCGCGTCGGCCGCCTTGTTGGCCCGGCGCATGCCGAGCAGCAGCAGGAGTTCGTTTCCGGTATCGACCGATGAGTGGATCGCCTCGCTGTACATGGCCGCGCTGCCGGTGACCAGCGCGGCGACGAATTTGCAGATTGCGATTGCGATATTGCCGGAAATCGCCGCGATGATGACCCGGAGAGAGCCGGAATGTTCTGCCACGACCCCTGCCTCCGCCGTGCACTGCCGTCGCGGTTATAACAGAGATTGGCGAAGGTCTTGACGTCATCGGCCGCACCTCTGCGGGCGGCGACGCGGCCGGACGAACTTGACCAACCAGGGCGCACCGGAAGATCGTAGCCGGTCGGATCGGCGGTTTTTGGGCGAGGGGGCCGCGGACGTTTCGGAGATGACGGCTCGGAATCTGGAGAATGCGAGGCCGGTGAAAGGGAGCGGCGGCTGGTTGGCGCGAGCCTTCTGGTTTGTCGCGTGCGCCGACGTGCTGCTGTTTCTCGTCTGGCTGTGGCAGGTCAGAATTCCCCAGGTGGCGAGTTCACCGGCTTTGTCGTGTTCTTCCTGCTCGTGCTGCTCGGCTTGGCGGCCGTGATCATGGGCGCTGTCGCCCTCATCCGGAGGCCCGCGGCATACGGGATCGGGCTTGCGTTGCTGGTTGTGCCGCCGCTGTGGTGGGGCGTGCTCACCGCGTCGAATTTTCTGACTTCCTTGACCGATTGACGCAAAAGCTGGCAGGGGCGCCGTGAAGCAACGCAGCTATGCCTGATGCCGCGACCGCCTGACAGTTGCGCGCGACAAGCTCAGCCCCTAGTTTCGCGCCCCTGAACGAATTCGTGAATATTACGCGGCCAGCTAAGCCGCCCGTCCGTGAGGTGAGGAGACCGGCGGCTTGCTTGAAAACGTGCTGAACGCCGTGGCAGCCGGGCTTATCATCGGCTGTCTCTACGGGCTGATGTGCATTGGCCTGGGACTGATCTTCGGCATCATGAAGGTGGTCAACTTCGCCCAGGGCGAGCTGTTGATGCTCGGCATGTATGTCAGCCTGTACCTGGTCGGCGGCTTCGCGACGATCGGCATATTCGGGCCCTATGTCGCCCCCTTCGTCGCGGCGATCATCGCCGGCCCGGTGCTGTTCGGCGGCGGCGCCCTGCTGCACCGGTTCCTGCTGCGGCACGTGTCCGGACTGTCGACGGCGGCGCGGCTCGACCAGGGCGGCTTCGGCCAGTTGATCGTGACGCTGGGCATCTCGCTGATCCTGCAGAATGGGGGACTGATCCTCTTTGGATCGACCCCTGCCAGCGTGCGCACGCCGCTTTCGGCGAAGGCCTTCATCATTGGCCCTTTCGCCGATGACACGATGCTGTTTTTGAACCAGGGCCGGGTCTTTGCCTGCATCGTGGCGATCGCGATCGCGATCGCGCTATGGCTGGTGATGGAGCGCACGACGCTTGGCAAGGCCCTGCGCGCCGCGGCCGACAACCCGGTGGCGGCGACTTATATGGGTATCGATGTCGACCGCGCCTATCGGATCGCGTTTGGGCTCGGTGCCGGGATCACCGCGATCGCCGGCGGGTTGATGGCGACCTATCTGTCGTTCACGCCCTTTGTCGGCCTCGACTATGTGATCATCATGTATTCCGGCGTCGTGCTGGGCGGGATGGGGAGCATCCTTGGCGCGTTCTGGGGCGGGCTTTTGGTCGGGTTCGTGCAGCAAGTCTCGGCGCTGGTGCTGTCACCACAATTGCAAAATGCCGCTATTTTCGTGGTTTTTCTGTTGATCGTCGGCTTGCGGCCCGAAGGGCTGTTCGGTCGCTCGGCGGAACGCGCATGAGGGTTTACCCGTGCGGGTAGGCGGGGCCGAGCGGTTACGGCGAGACTCGATCGCGACTGCGATCATCGTTGCGCTGTACCTCGCCGCCGCATCGCTCGTCCACAACAGCTACTACCAGTTGATCCTGACCCTGGTGCCGATCTGGGCAGCGCTTGGGCTGGGCTGGAACCTGTTTTCCGGGATGAGCGGTCTTGTCTCTTTCGGGCATGCCGCGTTTTTCGGGATCGGCGCCTACACCGTCACCCTGGCGGTGGTTTACTGGGAGCTGACGCCCTGGCTTGGCATTCCCCTCGGAATGGTGGTCGGCTGTGTCGCGGCGTTCCTCATCGGGCTGCCGAGCTTCCGGTTACGCGGCCACTACTTCGCGTTATCGATGCTCGCCTACCCGCTGGCGATGCTCTACGTGCTGCAATATCTCGGCTTGCAGGAAATACCGCTGCCGATGCATCGCGAGCATCCTGCTCTGTTCCTGCAATTCGATAATCCGTTCTTGTCCACCCTGGTCGCGGTCGGTTTGTTCGTTCTTGCGATGGCCGCGGGGATGCTGGTCGAGAACAGCCGCTTTGGTCTCGCGCTTCTGGCGATCAAACAAAACGAGCTCGCCGCCGAGGCCGCCGGGCTCGACACGCGGCGATGGAAAATGCGCGGCCTTGTCGCCAGCGGCGCGATTTCGGCCGCGGCCGGCGGGCTCTACGCCTGCGTGCTGCTGGTGGTGACACCCGATTCGGTGTTTGGCGTGGTCGTCTCGGCCCAGGCGCTGACCGTAACCCTGTTCGGCGGGGTCGCCACAGTCTGGGGGCCGGTGATCGGCGCCGCGATCCTGATCCCGCTCGCCGAGACGCTCAATGCGAGGCTCGGCGACATCGTCCCGGGCATCCAGGGCATCGTCTACGGCATCGCGATCATAGCCATCATGCTCGCCGCCCCCGAAGGCCTCTTCTGGGAAATTCGCGACCGCTTCGTGCGCCGGCCAACACCACCCCAAGTCATCAAGGATCGTCCATCGTCGCTTGCCGTCCCACCCGCCAGCGGCACGCTGCTGGAGGTCTCGGGGCTGTCGAAATCCTTTGGTGGCCTGCGCGCGGTGCAGGATGTCGGCTTCTCGGTCGGGGCCGGGGAAATTCTCGGCATCATCGGCCCCAATGGCGCCGGCAAGACGACTCTCTTCAACTTGCTGAACGGGGTGCTTCGAGCCGATAGCGGCTCGGCGCGCTTTGCCGGTCACGAGTTGCGCGGACGCAAAGTGCATGAGATCGCCCGGCTCGGCATCGGCCGAACCTTTCAGGTCGTGCGCAGCTTTCCGCGCCTGTCGCTGCTCGACAACGTTATCGTCGGCGGCTACGGCGCGGGGCTCGGTGACCATGCGGCGGCGGCCGCCGCCGAGGCGGCGCTCGAAGCGGTCAGTCTAGCCGACCGCGCCGCGCGTCCGGCGGGCGAACTGACCAACAAGGAGCTGCGGCTGATGGAGCTGGCGCGCGCGCTGGCCGGTAAGCCGCGCCTCATGCTGCTCGACGAGACCTTGGCCGGCCTCGGACGCGAGGAATGCGATGACCTCCTCGCCGTGCTGCGCCAGTTGCGCGAGGCGGGCATGACGATCGTCATCATCGAGCACACGATGCACGCGATGATGCGCCTCGCCGACCGGTTCCTGGTGCTCGATCACGGCGCGGTGCTCGCCGAGGGCTTGCCGCGTCACATCGTCGAGGATCGCGCCGTGATCGAGGCCTATCTGGGTTCAAAATTTCTCGCCCGGCACGGTGCGGCCACCCAGCATGCTTGAGGTGCGCGACCTGTCGGTGGCCTATGGCGGGCTGCGCGCGCTGCAGGGCGTATCGCTGAGCGTCGCCCCGGGCCAGTTCGTCACTGTCGTCGGGCCCAACGGCGCCGGCAAGACAACGCTCTTCAAAGCGATCAGCGGGGTCGTCGAGGCGGGCTCGGGCAGCGTCGAGTGGGGCGGCGCACCGCTCTTGGCGCGGCCGGCGGCGGAGCGGTCGCATCTGGGCATCGCCCACGTCCCCGAAGGCCGCCAGGTGTTTCGCACCCTGACGGTGCGCGAGAATTTGGAGATGGGTGCTTATACCAAACCCGGTCGGGAGCGTTGGGCGCACACGCTCGAGCGCATCCACGCGCTCTTCCCGATCCTCGCGGACCGCGCCGGCCAGCTCGCCGGGACGCTGTCGGGCGGCGAGCAACAGATGCTGGCGATCGGCCGCGGCCTTGCTGCGGCGCCGCGCCTGCTGATGCTCGACGAGCCGTCGATGGGGCTGGCGCCGGCGGTTGCCGAGTCGATCTTCGAGCGCATCGCGCAAATCCATTCCGAAGACGGGCTGGCGATCCTGCTGGTGGAGCAGCGCGTCGCCGAAGCGCTCGAGCTCTCGGATCACGGCTATGTGCTCGAAACCGGGCGCGTCGTGCTCGATGGGCCTTATCAGACGTTGCTTGCCGACGACCGCGTCAGGCGGTCATATCTCGGCATGGGCGACGAGGAATCATAGGTTAGTGCAACAAGAATGGGGAAACGCGTGATGACGCAAACGGTTAGACGGCGCGCTGTTTTGGGCATGATGAGCGCGGCAGCGCTGGCCAGACCGCACCTCGCGCGCGCGGCCGACGACATCGAGATCGCGATGCTGGTGCCGCTTACGGGGCCGTGGGCGCAACAGGGCATCCTGGAAAAAGCCGGCGCGGAGATGTCGATCGAGGACGTCAACCAAGCCGGCGGCATCAAGGCGCTCGGCGGCCGCAAGTTGAAGTTGATCTCGCTCGACACCGGCACGACGGCCGAGAGCGCTAAAGACGCGGCGCAGCGCATGATTTCCGAGCATCCCAACCTTGTCGGCGGTTTTGGCTGCTGGCTGTCAACGTTCACCCTCGCCGCGACCGAGGTCACGGAGCGGGCCGCGCTGCCGTGGCTCACCCTGTCGTATTCCGACGCGATTACCAATCGCGGCTTCAAATACGTTTTCCAGACCGCCCCGACCGCCAATACCCAGGCCGAGCAAATCGTGCCCTATCTGATGAAGCTGGCACAGGCGGCGACCGGAAAGACGCCGACCAAGGTCGCGATCATCGGCGACAACACCGCCGCATCGGTCAGCTTTCTGAAACCGATCAACGATCATGTGCTCAAGGACCAGCACCTGACCGCGGTGGTCAACCAGATCTACACCCCGCCGCTTTCGGATGCGACCTCGCTGGTTCAGCCGGTGCGCGGTGGGAAACCCGATTTCGCGATGCTGCTGTCAACCAACGACGGCGACGACAAAATCCTGATCGACACCTTTACCCAGTTCGGCATGCCGGCAACCAAGCTCCCGTTAATCGGCAATGGCGGACACTGGGTCGTGCCCGACCTGCTGAAGAACGCCGGAAAGGACATTCTGCAAGATGTCTTGATCGGGCTTGCCAATTGGCCTGGTAAGGCGGTCGACGACGTCTCCGCGCGCTACGTCAAGCGATCCGGCAATCCGTGGTTTGGACATAACGAGATTTTTGCTTACACGCATGTCCAGATTTTCGCCTGGGCTCTCAATAAGGTGGCCGCGGCCGACAAGGCAAAGGTCGCGGACGCGATTCGCACGGTGGATATCACCGACGGACCGGCAAAGTTCTTTCCGGGGAGCCATCTCAAATTCGACGACAAGGGCCGTCGCGTCGACGCGCAACTGGTCATCGTTCAATGGCAGGACGGCAAGCCGGTTACGGTCTTCCCGCAGGACATGGCCGTCGCAAAACCCGTATGGCCGACATAACCGCCGGTGGCTTGCGCGAGCGCTAGCCGGCGCTGGCGCGGCCCATTGGTTCGCCGCTACAGTGCGGCGAACCAATGACAGGAGACGCCAGATGCGAGTCCACAACCTTTACGTCGACGACAAGGGCGAGACGCATTTCCGCGACATCGAGGTCGAATGGGTCGAGGAAGGCCCCGCCGGGAAATTGTCGAAGCGGCTGCCGGCCACCGGCATCATCTTTCGCGAGGTACAGCCGAGCTATGACCTCGACTGGCATCCGGCGCCGCGCCGGCAATACATCATCAATCTCGACGCCGGCGTGCAGATCACGGCAAGCGACGGCGAGGCGCGCGTCATCAAGGCCGGCGAGGTGATCCTCGTCGAGGACACGCACGGGAAGGGACATCTGTCAAAAGCCGTCGAAGGCAAAATCCGCAACTGCATCTTCGTGCCGGTCGAGTAGCGCGGCGAGTTGCCACGCCCAATCGCATTGGGACGGCCATTCTCTAGGAATGGCCGTCCGCGGGTTTTGATCCAATGATATCGCCCCGGCCATCTCAGGGATTCCCCTGGAAAGCCCAAGACGTACGCGGCGGCTACTCCGCCGCCTGGGCCATCGGTTTGACGTCGGTCGAATATTTGAGATGCACCGGCGCGTTCAGCTCGAACGGGTCTTTGAGTCCCAGTTCCTTGCCGATTTCGCGCATCGCCGGCATCACCTCCTGGCCGAGGAGGCGAATGCAGGTGCGGGCGTCTGCGTCCGACACGGTGCCGTCATTGCCCCAGATGCCGTAGATCGAGGGCCGGGTTTCTTCGAGCACACGACGCAGCTTGGGAATGACTGTTTTTGGTGTGCCGTAGAAGATGCGGCCATCCGCGACCTGCTGCTCGAAGGTCGGGCGCCCGCGCGGGTTCTCGGCTCGGCCGACCGCGAACTCGACAAAATTTCGGCGCAGCGACGGCGAGAAATAGCCTGACGGGTTGGCCCATACCGGATGCGCGAGGCCGGTGAACTCGCCCTGCATCCACAGGAACTGGCGGGCGTTCTTCTCGGCCTTTTCCTCGCTGTCGGAGACGTGGACCTGCTGAAGATAGCCGCGGTTCTCCGGCCCCGACTCGTAGCCGACCTCTTTCGCGGTCTGGTCGTACACCTCCCAGATCTTTTTGGTCGCCTCGATCGAGGTGTTGAGCGCGATGTAGGGGTAGCGTTGTTTTGCCGCCCAGATGATCGTCTCGCGGCTCAGCACACCTGGAATCCACACGCGCGGGTAAGGCTTTTGCAGCGGCACCGCCCAGGGGTTGACGACGCGGTGCTGATAATGCGTGCCCTCCCAGCGGAACGGCCCCTGCCGGCTCCAGGCTGCGGTGACGAGGTCGTGCGCCTCTTCGAAACGTTCGCGGTTGAACGCCGGGTTGACGCCGGTCGCGAGCTGCTCCTGCCCGCCGCCACGGACAAAACCCGAGACGAGGCGGCCCTTCGAGATCATGTCGATCATCGCGAGTTCTTCGGCAAGGCGGACCGGGTTTTCCGCCAGCGGCAGCGGGTTGCCGAGCAGGACGATCTTCGCCTTCTTGGTCACCGCGGCGAGGATCGAGGCGAAGATGTTGCACTTGGCCTGCATGCAGAACGGCGCGTTATGGTGCTCGTTCAGCATGAAGCCTTCGACGCCCTGCTCCTCGGCGTAGATGTAGTGTTCGAGGTATTGGTTATAGAGCCGGCTGCCGGCGACGGGGTCGAAGTGTTTGTTCGAGAACAACAGCGCCGTGTGGCCGGTCTCGAGTCCGATATCGGACGGGTAGGCGGACATCGGCTGCTCGGTGAAATACATGACATGCATGGCGGTCTCCTTGCCGGCATTGCGCCGAGCCTCGGTGGTTTTCCATCCCCGACGATCTTTCTTTCGTCACCCCCACGAAGGTGGGGGTCCAGGGCTGCCGTTCCGTCGCTCGCCCCCGGTTCCCGCCTGCGCGGGAAAGACGATAAACGCTCTCAGTTCTCCTCGATAAACCCGGTTACAAGCCGGGCCAATTCGTCGGGCTTTTCCATGTCGACGCAGTGGCCGCAGGCGCTGATCGTTTCGAGCCGCGCCTTGGGCAGCGTCTTGGCGTAAAGCTCGCCAGCGCTTTTCGGGACGATCTGGTCATCGTCACCCCAGACGACCAGCGCCGGAGCGCGCACGCCGCCCAGCACATGCGGCAAGGTCGGGCTGTACATGTAGGGCTTCCAGGCGATGCGGAAGCTCATCTCGCGGCAGAGGTCCCACTCGACAAGCTGGTCGGTCGAAACGTCGCCGTAATTGCGGGTGAAGGCGGCGGGATCGTGGAAACCAGCTTTGGCGTAGTCGATATAGCTGACGATCGCCTGGTCCTTGATCTCTCCTTCGGGCGGTTTCAGCCCCATTGCGCCGACCAGCACCAGCCGGTGGAAATCGCGCGGCGCCAGCGCCGCCATCTCGGCCGCGATCCAACCGCCAAAGCCGAGCCCGACGAGGCTCGCCCGCTCAACCCCCAGCTCGGCGAGCAGCCATTGATAGAGCGCCGCGATGTCGCGCGGGTGGCGCATCCATTGCGCCCGCTCGGATTTTTCGCTGAAACCGGGATGCACTGGCACGATGACATCGAACCGCGCAGAGAGCGCCTCGTAGAACGGCAGCTTGTCGAGGGTTCCGGTGTCGTGATGCAGCACCAGCACCGAGCGGCCGCTGCCGCCGCGCCCGACCCTCAGCTTTAGCCCGCCCAGTTCAATTTGCTGATCGCTCCACCCGGCCATCACACTTCCCTCGCTGACTGATGATAAGGTTAGCCATGCTTTTGCCGCCGCCGCAACCGCCGGCTGGCGCAAAGCCGCTTGCGCGAGACTCAACGCTGATAGCTGGCGGTGAGCGTCGCTCGGCCGACGACATAGGGCAGCGCGGCGCCGATGACGGCTTGGGCATCGGCCGAGGGCGGCAGGGCCAGGTTCGGCCGGCTCAGCGCGAGCAGCGTGAACACGTAGCGGTGGCGACTTCCCGGCGGCGGGCACGGCCCGCTATATCCGATCTTGCCGAAATCGTTGCGGGCCAGGGCGAAGGGCGCGGGCGCGCCGGCGCGATACCCTGCCGCGAGGCTCGTCGCGGTCGCGGGGATGTCATAGGCGGCCCAATGATGGAAAGTGCCGCCCGGCGCGTCGGGGTCCTCGACCACCAGCACGAAGCTCGCGGTCTTCGGCGGCGCACCTGACCAGGCAAGCGGGGGCGAGATATCGCTGCCGTCGCAGGTATATTCTTTCGCGATCATGCCGCCCGGCGGCAGTACCGGGCTTGTCAACAGCAACGGCATCGTCAGCCCAATCCCCGCGCGGCGTCGATCATCCAGTCAACGAGCCAGGCGGCATAAGAGCGCCGCACCAGTAAGCGATAGTGCGGCGCGTCGTCGAGCTGGTCGAGGATGACCGGGACCCGCGCGAACAAAGTCTGTGCGCATTGTCCTGGGCCAAAGACGCGCGGGTGCAGGTCAAGACCGCATCCTGCCGCGAGCAGATCGCGCGCCTGCGCCCCGCTGATCGCGATCACGACACGACTCGACGACAGGTCTGTGACCCTCGCGCGGCGCCCGGCGATGGCCCGGTCCAGGCGCGGGAGCAGGTCCGGCGCGTCGCCCTCGGCCGTGATCAGCCATTCGTCCGGCCCGAGCCACAGCGCCCGCACGCCGCCGAAGGCCGTCACCCGGTTGGCGTCGAGCGCCAAGGGAATACCGGCGAGATAAGCCGGGAACGGCGGCCGCAGCCGCAGCCCGACCTGTTTCACCGGCCTTACCTCGGCGAGCGACAGCGTCGGCGACGACCACGGCAGTTCAGCCATCGCGGCGGCGGCCTTCGGGATCATAGAAGGCCGGTGAACATATCCGCGCCGGCATGCACCGGCCCAAATGATAGGCCCAGACGGGCTCACCGTGTCGTTCACGGCCGCCGCTCACCAGCGCCAGCGCGAAGCTGCGACCGATCCGAGCGCCGAAATAGCTCGACGTGACATGCCCGAGCATCGCGCTCGATTGCGGCTCGGCGATGAGTTGCGCACCTTCCGCCAGCACGGTGTTCGGGTCGTCGGGCAGGATGCCGACAAGCTGCTTGCGGTCGGCCCGCGCGGTGTCAGGACGCGACAGCGAGCGGCGTCCGAGAAAATCTTCCGCCTTCACGGCAAGGCCGAGATCAAGCGGCGTCACCGACCCGTCGGTCTCCTGGCCGATCATGAAATAGCCCTTCTCGGCGCGCAGCACGTGCATGGCCTCGGTGCCGTAGGGCACCGCGCCCGCGTCGATCAGCCTGTCCCACAACGCGAGCGCGGCAGCGGCCGGGATATTGATCTCATAGCTCAGCTCGCCCGAGAAGCTGATGCGAAAGACGCGCGCCGGAATGCCGGCGATTTCGGTCTCACGCATCGCCATGAACGAAAACGAGGCGAGGTCGAGACGCGGCGCCAGCACCGCCAGAATTGCGCGCGCCGCCGGCCCGACCAGCGTCAGATTGGTGTATTCCTCGCTCAGCGAGGTGCAGAACACGTCGAGTTCCGGCCATTCGGTCTGCAGCCATTCCTCGAACCAGTCCAGCGCCGCACCAGCGTTGCCGGTCGTCGTGGTGAGAAAGAACCGGTCGGGCGCCAGCCGGGTGCCGACGCCGTCGTCAAACACCATGCCGTCATCGCGGCACATCACCCCATAGCGGCAGCGCCCGACGGGGAGATTGGCCCAGCGGTTGATGTACATCCGTTCGAGAAACCGCGCCGCGTCCGGCCCCGCCACCTCCATCTCGCCGAGGGTGGAGGCGTCCAGCAGCGCTGCGCCGTCGCGCGCGGCGAGGCATTCGCGCCGGACGGCCTGGTCCATCGTTTCGCCGGCCCGCGGGTAGTAGCGCGGCCGTTTCCACTGGCCGACATCCTCGAACACCGCACCAGCCGCGACATGCCGCTCGTGCATCGGCGTGCGGCGGATCGGGTCGAAAAAGTCACCGTGTTCGCGCCCGGCGAGCAGCCCAAAGCCCACCGGCACGTAGGGTGGGCGAAATGTCGTCGTACCGGTCTCGGCGATCGCCCTGCCGACCGCCTGCGACAGCAGCGCAAGGCCCGTGATGTTGCCTGTCTTGCCCTGGTCGGTGCCCATGCCGAGCGTTGTCCAACGTTTGAGGTGTTCGACGGCGGTCATGCCCTCGCGCACGGCGAGCAGGATATCGGCGGCGGTCACGTCGTTGTGCAAATCGACAAAGCTGTGGCGGCCACGGTCGCCCGGCATGAGCCACACCGGTTCGGGCGTCGCATCAAGGCTTGCCGCAGTCTCGGGCAGTGCGAGCACGGGCACGGTAAAGCCGCAGGCCGCGGCGGCTCGTGCGCCGGCTTTGGCTCCTTCGGCAAGGCACGCCGCGAGGTCGAAACAGCCGCGCGCCGCGCCAACCGGTTCGATCGTGGGGTCGTTCGCGTCGGGGACAAAGCTGCTCAGACCCGAGTCGTATACCGGCCGCCCGCTGGCATGGGCGAAGAGATGCACGGCCGGGTTCCAGCCGCCCGAGACCGCCAGCAGGTCGCAGTCGATTTTGGTTGCCGCGCCGCCGGCAAGCGGGCGGATTGTCACTCCGCGCAGCGATGTCCGGCCGCGCGTCGCGACGACGGCGTGACCGGCGTGAACCGTGGTCTCCGGGACGAGCGCCAGTGCCGCCGCGCCCGGCGCGGCGCGCAGATCGACGATCGCCGAGATCTCGACGCCGGCGCCCTTCAGTGCGGCCGCGGCGTGGTAGGCGTCGTCGTTGTTGCTGAACAGCACCGCACGTCGCCCCGGTGCAACGCCGCAGCGATTGACGTAGGTCTCCACCGCCCCCGCCAGCATGATCCCAGGGCGGTCATTGCCGGGGAAAATCAGTGGTCTTTCCAACGCGCCGGTTGCCAGCACGACTCGCCGCGCGCGGATGTGCCAGAGCCGGCTACGGGCGCCACGTTCGGCCGCCATCAAGTAGTTGCCGTCGTAACGGCCAAACACGACGGTGTCGGCCAACACTCGCGCCTCGGGCAGCGCCGCGAGTTCGGCGGCGGCTTCCGATATCCAGCCAGATTTGAGACCGCCCGGCCGGCGCAACAGCGAGCCGCCAAGCTCGCCGTCGGCTTCGGCGAGGATGACCCTGGCGCCGCTCCGTCCCGCGGCGAGCGCCGCGGCGAGGCCAGCCGGCCCCGCGCCGACGACCAGCACGTCGCAATTCGCATGCGTCTTATCGTATCGGGCGGGATCGGACCCGCGCGGCACCTCGCCGAGCCCCGCCATGCGGCGCAGCAACGGCTCCCACACCCGCCGCCACAGCGCCGGCGAGCGAAAGAACATTTTGTAGTAGAACCCCGCCGGAAACAGCCGTGAAAGCCAGCCGACCGGCGCGGCGAGATCGAAGGTAAGGCTTGGCCAAGCGTGCTGGCTGCACGCTTCCAAGCCGTCGACCAGCGCGATATCGGTGGCGCGCCGGTTCGGTTCGTCGCCGAGACGCACAAGCGCCGACGGCTCTTCCATGCCGGCCGCGAAAACCCCGCGCGGCCGGTGGAACTTGAAGCTGCGCGCGACCAGCCGCACACCATTCGCCAGCAGTGCGGAAGCCAACGTGTCGCCGGGATGACCCTCGTACTCCTGGCCGTCGAAGCGGAAGCGCAGTGTCCGGCGACGGTCGATGTGGCCGCCTGTCGCCAGACGGAACGGCTGCGTCACGGATCGCCGCCATGCGAGCCGGGGCTTGGGCGTTCGCCGATCCTGTAGACCGCGACAATGCGGTGCGAGACCGTGTCGCGCAAAAGGTTGAACCAGCGCCCGCAGCCATGCCGATGCACCCAGCGCTCAGCAAAGACGCCCTTTGGGTTGTTGCGCATGTAGAGATAATCGGCCCAAGCAGCGTCATCGGCCTTGGCCGGATCGGCCCGCGAGATATGCGCCTCGCCGCCATAGCGGAACTCGACCTCGTCACGTTCGCCGCACCAGGGGCAAGGGATCAGCAGCATGGGCCGCCTCTGCCGCCATTGCGAGGAGAGCTTGGCGGGACGTGGCAATTTCCTCCTATAGAGGGCCGGGACGGCGGGAGATTGCTTCGTTTCGAAGCGACATCTTCTCTCACCATCGTTCACCATCCATCACGCTGAAAGCCGCAGAAAGTCTATACTTTTGGCGGGTGGGCGCTTGACAAGCGAGCATTTCCAACGCATTTGCGAAGCCGCCGGAAGGTGGAACGGATGGTGTAACGATGCCGAAGCATATCGCGGTGATGCCGATCAAGGCGATTGAGAAATTGCAG
>Ga0335085_10002167_pt1 | contig 37706 bp, 37 predicted proteins | sample Lox_Sample_45_FD_206712 | JGI IMG/M metagenome (GOLD analysis project Ga0335085, IMG submission 206712) | Soil microbial communities from Loxahatchee National Wildlife Refuge, Florida, United States - Lox_Sample_4.5 | ecosystem: Environmental > Terrestrial > Soil > Wetlands | place: USA...
TCGATCTGGGACAGCGCGGCCTCGAGAGCCCGCTTCCGTTCGGTGTCCCCTTCCTTCGCCACGACCCGCAAAACTGCCTCTTTCATGCCTGTCGCCTCCTTATTCCATGAGCCGCCCCCTCCCGAAAGAGAGAACCACAAGGGTGCGACTGTGCATGTTTCGTTCTAGAATGCAATAGGCATGTAAGATACTGGAACTATTCCATAAATTCTGCCACGTTCGAAGCACGTTCTGCTCAAACCGGCAGCGGATCGTTCCGCTTGATCCATCGGTAAACGATGGAGGAGGAGAGCGACATCACGGTTGGCAGGCCGAGAAGGCGACGTAGGGTCAAATCCGACAATTCGTCGATGTCGGCGACCTCGACTTCCAGCATGAAATCGTGGCTTCCGGAGATGGCTGCGCAGGTGACGACCTTCGGCTCGCGCGCAATCGCTTCCAGGAACATTTCGCGATCTGTCTCCGTCCGCTGGTTGGTTGCCACCATGACGATGGCGCTGATCGGCAGGCCAATCTGCCGCTGGTCGACAACGGCCCTGTAGCCGATGACGACGCCTCGTTCTTCGAGCATGCGCAGGTGCCGCAGGCATGAGGACTCGGCCATGTTGGTGCGCCGCGCCAATTCGGAAACGGCAATTCGCCCCTCGGCCTGAACGATTCGAAGAATCCGACGATCACTATCTGAAAGCCCCATCAAACCCCCCAGAAAGTTAGCGAATGATGGTGGATTCCTTCAACAGAGTCGAGAACTCCTGCAGGAATTGACGGGAACAGCCGCTCAAACCGCGATAAAAGATGCCCCTTGTCGCTATGGCGGCGAACTCTTTTCCATCTGTCCGCAAAGAAGAGGACGACATGAGCAAATCGATACTCCTGGTCACGACGGCCGTCGGTCTGACGTTGGGCCTTGGACCAACCGCCCAAGCGGCTGGCGCTGGCCATCACACGCGCGAGATCAAAAGACCGGTCAATGGTCAGTTGCTTCCCAACGCGCCGGCCAGGCCTCAGCGCACAAAGGGACCCGCGACGAGCGGTACGCTCAAGGAGAAGTTCGTCGTTGATAGCTGGAGCAACGACCAAGTGAGTCTTTCTGGCGGTTTTGCCAAGATCGACAAAACGGTGACGCTCAAATGCAAGACCGCGTGCACGATCGTCACCGATGCCATCGTGCAGTTCTCCTCAGACTATGCGTACGATTCGTTTGGGTTGTGCCCGGTCGTGGATGGTTATTTCACCAACGGCTCGTGCATGTTCTATCAGGATCCGTATCCGCTGGTTCAACGGACGACTGCGCCCGTCGCCGAGGGCACACACACGGCCACCTTCTATGTCTACACTCTGGCGCCAGCATATCTCGACAATTATCACATCGACTATCACGTCTATAGATAGACAGAGGCGCCGGCCTTAGAACGAGACACAGTCCACTCCGTCCACGCGCATGACGGATGCTTGGCGGAACTGGCGCTTGTAGATGGCGCGGATCGCATCGAGCTTGCGGTCGGTGCTGTCGCTTCGCTCATGCCAGATCAGCAGGACGCGCGAACGTTCCTTGGCGAGCGTTCCGTGCGGAGCCATCCACTGGCCGTAGCCCTCAAGCACCGTGAGGCCGTCGGGAAATCGCCGCGTGACTTCGCGCGCGAGAAACCGCTTCCAAGCCACGTCGCTCACGCGGCCGGCGCCGAACAGCAATTCCGTGCGCGCCATCATCTTTGCCGGTGGAACGCAATTGCTCGCTATTGCCGGACCGGCGGCGGCGACAAGGAAGAGCAGGAATGCGGCTCGCACCGTCGCTTTGGTCTGCGTCGCCACATGTTGAAAGTCCGGTGTCATGTAGAAGCTGCCGCCCGCCGAGTCTCCCGTTGTTAAGTCTAGCAGGCAGGACACGCGCTCAGAAGGTCAGCAGGTCCGTCAGGGCTTCACGAATCTCAGCATGTATTGGTCGGTGTGGCCCCGAATCGATTTGTCGAAGATGGATTTGGTGTGATCGTCGCCCGTGCGATGCAGCGCATCGCCTTCGCCGGCAAGCTTGAATCCGGCGGCTTCGACCTCGCGGATCACCTGCGCCTTCTCGATGCGGTGCAGCTTTGCGATCTGAGCGTCATCCGTGCCGGGATTGGCCTGATGATCTGTGATGAAATAGACGCCACCCGGCTTCAGCGCGTCGAACACGTCCTTGTTGAACGTGGCGATGTCGACCGGATTGTATTTGGCGATGTGCATGTCGTGATAATTCTGCGTGACCCAGAACAGATCGACCTTCTCCGGCAAGTGAACGTCACCGAACTGGCCGTCCTGCATTGTTACATTGTGATTTTTCACCGCAGCGGCGACCTTGGCGTCGCTGCCGTCGTCCCATTGCTTGTTCTCGACGCCGTAAATGTGTCCCGACGGACCCACCACATCGCTCAGCATGCGCGTGAAGTAGCCGCCTCCGGGCGCCAGTTCGCCGACTTTCATGCCGGGTTTCACGCCGGCGAAGGTGATGGTTTCCGCCGGCAAGCGCAGCGCATCGCGATCGGTGTCGGCTTTGGGCCGGGACGGATCGGCCACAGCTTTGGAAACATAGTCCGGCGTTGCCGCAGACGTGGCGAACGGCGTTGCGAGTGTGAGCGATAGTGCGGCGACAAACGAACGGATCAGCATCGGATTCCCCCGCCGAAATGCGCCCCATCCTAGCGGGCTGTGTTGCAGCCTACGAACACGATTGCGTTAAGTCGCCCCGGACAGCACATCCTTCACCTTGGCCGCCAATTGCTTCAGGCCGAAGGGCTTGGGCAGGAAGTGCAGGTCTTCCGCCTTTTCCTCGTTGCGCCGGAAGGCTTCCTCGGCATAGCCGGACATGAAGATCACACGCATGTCCGGCCGCAGTTTGCGCGCTGCGCGCACGAGCGTTGGACCGTCCATGTTCGGCATGACGACGTCGGTGATGATGAGGGCGATGTCGTCTGTGCGCGCGCGTAGGATTTCCAGCGCCTGCTCGCCGCCCGACGCCTCGAGGACCTTGTAACCGCGCTGCTTGAGAGCGCGCGCCGCGAAGCTGCGCACGGCCTCTTCATCCTCGACCAAGAGGATCGTCTCTTCGCCGGTGATGTCGCGTGGCCCGGCAATTTCGGGGCGCGCTTCGACGATGCCGGCGTAACGCGGCAAATAGAAACTGAAAGCCGTCCCGCGGCCGACTTCGCTCTCGACCGAGATGAACCCGCCCATCTGCTTCACGATGCCATAGACCGTGGCCAAGCCGAGACCGGTCCCCTGCCCCACGGGCTTGGTGGTGAAGAACGGATCGAAGATCTTGCCGATGTATTCCTTGGCGATGCCGATGCCGGTGTCTGCCACATCGACGCGGACATAGTCGCCCGCCGGCATGGTGGCCGAACCCAGAAGCATCGGCTCCCGCAGCGACTGGTTGGTGGCCCGGATCGTCACCGTGCCGCCCTTCGGCATCGCATCACGCGCGTTGACGACGAGATTGATGACGGCGTTGGTGATCTGCGCCTCGTCGGCGTGAACCGGCCACAGATCGGCGGCGGCATCCATTCTGAGATCGATGCCTTCGCGCAGAAGGCGGCGCAGCATTTCCCCCAGCTCGCTTGTGACAATGCCAAGATCGAGCACGCGCGGCTGCATGGTCTGCTGCCGCGAGAAGGCCAGCAATTGCCGCACGAGATTGGCAGCGCGGATGGCGTTCTGGTGGATCTCGTTGATCTCGCCGAACGACGGATCGCCGGCCTGGTGGCGCCCAAGCAGGAATTCCGAGTTGCCGATGATCACCGTGAGCAGGTTGTTGAAGTCGTGTGCGACACCGCCTGCCAGCTGGCCGACAGCCTGCATTTTCTGCGATTGCGCGAACTTCGTTTCGAGGGCCCGCTGCTCGCTCACGTCGACCAAATAGAGGATCGCCCGGTTTTCATCGCTGCCGAATGGACTGCAGTACATCTCGGCTGTGCGCTCGGATTTTCCTGCGGCACGAAGCTCGACTGCGCCTTCGCGGGTCCCGGCGATCAGCGCTGCCACCGATGGCCTGTCGGCAGGTTCGATGTAGTCCTCAATTCTCCTGGCGAGCGACGATCCCGCCTGACCGAAGAATTCCGCAAATGCCCTGTTCGCCTGAACGATGGTGCCTGCGCGATCGGCAATGGCGACGCCGATTGGCGCATCCGCGAGAATGTCGGCGGAAGCAGCAGGAGCGGCTGGCGTTCCGGATGAAAGACCCTCGGGTTCGGCGGTGACTTTGGCCGCGACAAATTTCGGTACGAACCACCAGGCGGTATGTCCGTCGCTGAGCGGACTGACAGTTGCCAGCATCTCGACACCCGGACCGACCGCGATCTGCTCTTCATGGCGGAGTGCGGCAGACGCGCTGCGCGCCAGGCGATACAGCATCGCGGCACTGGCGTCGGAGGCGAGTGCAAGTTCCGGCGGCGGCGCAGCTTCCCCCGCCTTCGCGCGCGCGATCTGGCGATAGGCATCGTTGCACTCGATGACTGTGCCGTCCTTGTTGGTAATGACCCAGGCCACATTCGACCGGCCCGCGGCTTCGGCCACACGACGCCAGTCACCAACTATCGCGGGCTGCCGCGGCCAAATGGTGAAGAGAAACAGGGCACCGACGATCCCCAGACCGGACAGCAGCAAGAAGCCCGACCAGCCGACTGAATCCGGACTGCCTATGGCGAGACCGGCCGCAAGGCAGGCTGCCAGGACCAGGCCCGCGGCCACCCAGCGCCAAGCCCCTGTCGGAACTCCCAATTGTGTCATCGAAAGACTGCGGGCGGCGTCCATATGCCAAGAATAGCCGAGTCGGTAAACGAATCATTGATAATCCGGAGGTAGCCGTCGATCCCTGCAAAATTCTTGGAAAATAAGTTGTTAACGGCGGCCCTTGCCGGTGACCCGCATGACGTAGCCGATGATCTGGGCAACTGCCCGGTAGTGCTCGGCAGGGATGGCTTCGTCGAGGTCGACCACCGCGTAGAGGGCTCGCGCCAGGGGCGGATTCTCGACCACCGGAACGTTGTTGTCCTGCGCCATCTCGCGAATGCGCAGCGCGAGCGAATCGACGCCCTTGGCCACACAGATCGGCGCGGGAGTCTTGCCCTGTTCGTAACGCAAGGCCACGGCAAAGTGAGTCGGGTTGGTGATGACCACCGTCGCCTTGGGCACCTCGGCCATCATGCGCTTGCGGGCCCGTTCGGCGCGCAGCTGCTTGATGCGCGCCTTGATCACAGGATCGCCTTCCGTGCGCTTGAACTCGTCCTTGATTTCCTGACGGCTCATGCGGTTGCGCTTCAGGAACTGGAAGCGCTGGAACAGGAAGTCGCCTATCGCGATCACTGCCAGCGCTGACAGTGCCGCGACCAGGATCTTCAGCAAGAGATGAATCATGTCGCCGGCAACCGCTCCCGGCGATTCGTCCAGAACCGATTCCATGCGGCCGCGTTCTGGCCAAGCCGTCATCCAGACGACGGCGCCCACGATGGCGATCTTCAATAGGCCCTTCGCCATGTTGGCGAGACCATCCAGCCCGAACATGCGCTGAAGGCCCTTGAGAAGGGACAGCTTGGCGAGATCCGGTTTCAGCCTGTCTGCCGTGAAGACCGGGCGGTGCTGCAGGATATGGCCTGCGAGACTCATGCCCGACATCAGCGCGAGCGGTGCGCCGAGAATGACGATGAGCTTGAGCAGCGCGCCGCGAAAAATTGCCATGGCGCCGCCGCCGGACAGGTCGAACTGATCCGGCTGCTCCAGGAAAGCGCGAAATGCCGATGCAAAGCCCTGCGCCGCGGAGTGGCCGAACATCGCAATGGAGATGGCGCCGCCCGCCAGCACAATCAGCGTCGAGAGCTCCATGCTCTTGACGATGTCGCCATGCTCCCGGGCTTCATCGAGCCGCCTTTGTGTCGGCTCTTCCGTCCTTTGTGAGTCGTCGCGTTCCTCGGCCATCGTCTCAGCTCACGAAGTGACTCATCTGGTCGGCGTAGTAGTTGAGAAACAGCGTCATCATCGAGCCGAGCAACAGCATCATCAGGAAGAAGCCGGCCAGGATGTTGATCGGCATGGCGATGAAGAAGATCTGCAATTGCGGCATCAGCCGCGCCAACAGACCGATGCCGGCGGAGACGGCAAACCCGAAGACAAGAAACGGAGCGGCCAGCTGGAGGCCAAGTGCAAACGATCCGCTGACAAGGCGGATAGCCAGTTCCGCCATGTCGTCTGTCGGCAGCACCGCGCCAGGCGGGATCAGGGCATAGCTTCCCTGGATCGCGCCAATCGCCAGATGATGCAGGTTCGTCGCGAAGATCAGTGTCGCGCCGAGAAGTGCGAAGAAGTTGCCGACGATGGCGCCCTGGTCGCCCATTTCGGGATCGATGGTCTGTGCGTAGGCCAATCCCGTCTGCGTGGCGACGAGATAACCAGCCGTCGACAGCGCACTCATGATGATGCGCGCAGCGCCGCCGACCATAATTCCGGCGGTGATCTCCTTGATCAGAAGGACGGTGAGCGCTGTTACGGATGTTGCCGTCAGGCTGGCATACGAATTCTGGACGACAGGAGCCAGGGCGAAGGACACAGCAAGTGCCAGCGCCAGGCGTACGCGCGGCGGAACGCCGGCTTCGCCGATTCCCGGCAGCAGCATGATCATCGCGCCGGTCCGTGCGAAGACGAGAAAGTAGGCGAGGATCGCGCCGGACAGATTGGCGAGGTGGATGGTCACGGCGTCAGTAGGCCGCGATGCGCTGGGCGATGTCGGCCATGAGGTTCGACATCGCCATGCCGGCGAATGGCAGCGAAATGAGCAGCATCAGGAAGATGGCAATGATCTTCGGCACGAACACCAAAGTCATTTCCTGAATCTGGGTCAGGGCCTGAAGAAGCCCGATGCCGAGGCCGACAACCAGCGCCGTCAGCATGGCAGGCGCGGCGATCTCGAGCAGAACCCAGATGGCCTGGCGCGCGAAGTCGATGGAATCCGATGGTGACATGGGGGTTGGCTTCCGAAGTGCCGTCAGATCGGCATCTGCATGATGGATTGATAGGCGGCGATGACCTTGTCGCGCACCGCCACGACCGTATCGAGCGTGAGTTCGGCGGCATTCACAGCGTTCACCACATCGACGATGTCGGCCTTGCCAGCGGCCTGCATGGCCGCCATCTGCTCGCCCTGGCGCATCGTTCCGGATGCATCCTGAATAGCGTTGGACAGGAAGTCGGAAAAGTTGGGTGCGGCGGCGGGCGATCCGGCACTCACACCGGATGAGGCAGCATCGGCGCCAATCTTGGCGATCGCCTGATAGGCGGACGCGGCAGAGGCGGGCGAAATGGACATTGGCTACCCCCTTACTTCCCCAGCAGGTCGATGGTGCGGGAGAGCATCGATTTCGACGCTTCCATCACCGTGAGGTCGGCTTCGTAGGAACGCTGCGCTTCGCGCATGTCCATGATTTCGACGAGCGGATTGACATTCGGGAGCTTCACATAGCCGGACTTGTCGGCCGTCGGATTGCCGGGATCGTATTGCAGACGGAAATCGCTGTTGTCCGGCACCGGCTCGCCCGGCTGGACCATGACCGCCCCCAGCGTGTGATCGAAGGCGCTCTGCATCGTCGCAATTTTGCGGCGGTATGGTGCGCCGCCCGGCGTCTGCGAGGTCGAGTTCGCGTTGGCGATGTTCTCCGTGATCGTGCGCATGCGGCTTGTCTGCGCACGCATGCCCGAAGCCGCCACTGCCATTGATGTTGCAAGATCCATGCGGGTTCTCCTTATGGTGTGCCGATGGCCGTGCGCATCATGCCGACCATCTTCGAGTAAAGGTTGGTGGCCGCCTGATACTGCGCTTGCGTGTCGGCGACCTTGATCATTTCCTCTTCCAGCGACACGGAGTTTCCGGTCGGCGAGGTCTCCTGTTCCGTCTCTTCCGTGCCCGCGGCAAGCGATGTGCCGTTGGCGGAGATGGCGATGTGCATCGGGTTCGTCGTGGTGAGACCGCTGAAGCTGTTGTTCTGTTCCTGCTTCAGCGCAGACTCAAAATCGACCGGCTTCAGATCACGCGCGGCGTAACCCGGCGCATCGGCATTCGCCACGTTCTGCGACAGCAATGTCTGCCGCGCGTTCAGCCACGACATCCGATCGCGCAAAATTCCGAGCAACGGCATGTCCGAGAGAGTCACGAATTCCACCCCGCTAACGGTTTGTTAGCCCTAACGGAAGCGACAGTGCGCGCGAAGCATTAAGCCGCGCTTAACGCAAGCGAATGTTTTTGCCGGGCACATTCTTCCCGCTCTTAACGCACGCTTAAGGTTGACGAGGCCATAACGCGTTCATGGATCTCGTCGATATGGCGCGCTATCTCGGTGCGCTCATCCTTGTTCTCGGACTGCTCGGCTGCGCCTGGCTCGCCACGCGCAAGTACGGCGTGCCGGGTCTTGTGCAGGCAAAAGCAACGCGTCGGCTTTCGATCAGCGAGACTTTGATGATCGGCCCACGCCACAAGCTTCTGTTGATCAGGCGCGACGGCGTCGAGCATCTGGTGCTGATGGGACCGCAGGGCGCGAGCGTCGTCGAAAACGGTATTGCTCCGATCGCGGCAAACACATCCGCGGCTGGTGCCACGCCACATTCGTCGCCATTCAAGGGCGAGGCGGCCGCGTGAAGAAGATCGCCCTGACATTCGTGCTTCTTGCCCTTGCGCTGAGCATTCCGCATGCGGCCATGGCTGCTACCGCGGCAGCGCCGGCCGTCAGTGCGCCGGCAGCGTCCGCTGGCGGCCTCAACGTCGATTTCTCGGGCGGCGGTCTGTTCACCGACCGCATGATGCAGATCATCGCGCTGATCACGATCCTGAGTCTCGCGCCTTCGATCCTGATCATGATGACGAGCTTCACGCGGATCGTCGTGGTGTTGTCGCTGCTGCGCACCGCACTCGGCATTCAGCAGGCGCCGCCCAATGCCGTGATGGTCAGTCTCGCGATGTTTCTGACGCTGTTCGTGATGACGCCGACCATCACCGAGGCCTATCACGCCGGTATCGTTCCGCTGGTCAATCAACAGATCACGACCGAAGAGGCGCTCAACCGGGCCTCCGTGCCAGTGAAGAAATTCATGCTGGCCCATGTCCGCGACAGTGATCTCAAGTTGTTCATGGACATGCGGCATGAGAAGGCTTCGGCGCCGGATCAGGTGGCGATCACCACGGTTGCGCCGGCCTTCATGCTGTCGGAGCTGAAGCGAGCCTTCGAGATCGGCTTCCTCATCTTCGTGCCGTTCCTCATCATCGACATGGCGGTCGCCTCGATCCTGATGAGCATGGGCATGATGATGCTGCCGCCGGTGATCATCTCGCTTCCGTTCAAGCTGATCTTCTTTGTGCTGGTCGACGGATGGCGGCTGGTCGCCGGGTCGCTTGTGGAATCCTATCTACATTCCCCGCCGCCAAGCTGAACCCAACTATTCCGCGGCCGCCTTCACCGGCGCAGGCATGCGCGAGCGATGATACGGCCGGTCGCCCAAGATCGTCGCGCGGTGCATCACGCGGCGATGCGGCAGATAGTCGTTCACCGCGTAATGCTGTGTGATGCGGTTGTCCCAGAAGGCGATGGCGTTCTCGCGCCAGCGCCAGCGCACCTGGAATTCCGGCTTCTGGATGTGATCGAACAGCATGTTGAGGATGGCGTCGCTCTCCTTGCGCCGGAGCCCCTTGATGCGCGCCGTGAAGCCGAAGTTCACGAACAGCGAGTCCTCTCCGGTTTCCGGATGGGTGCGGATGACCGGATGGATCACCGGCGGATTGGCCTCCACGGCTTTGGAATGCTTGTCGCTGCCCGATGCCTTGGCGACGAGCCCGCGCGCCGGGAAACCACGGGCGAAATCGTGCACGGCGTCGAGCGGCGCGAGAAAAGCCTGCATAGGCGGACTGAGCGCCTCGAACGCCGCGCGCATGTTGCACCACAGCGTGTCGCCGCCGTCGGGTGGCAATTGCTTCGCGTAGAGGATCGCGCCGAGCGGCGGTGTCTCGATGAAGGTGACGTCCGTATGCCAGGAATCATTGTCGGTCGGATTGTTCGCGTGGTTGTCAAGCACGAACATCTCGGGCGCATCCGGCACGCCCGGATAGAGCGGATGGGTGTGGAGCGATCCGAACCGGGCAGCGAAATCGCGATGCTGGACCGGACTGATGTGCTGGTCGGTGAAGAAGATGACGCGATGCTTCAGAAGAGCCGCGCGGATCCCGGCGATGATCTCGTCGTCGATGGGCTGGCTCAGGTCGATGCCTTCGACCACCGCGCCGATCGTCGGTGTCAGGGGGACTGTCCTCAAGCCGGGCATCGGCCGCTCCCGAAAAATCCGCACCAGAATGAGGAGCCGGGGTCCATTTCCGCAAGGGGACAACGTGAACCCGAACCGCTCATTCTGGCCCGCCGATCAGCGTGGTTGGTCCAGACGTTGGACAATGGCCGGACTGCACGATTTTGGCCTAAATCCACAGTCAGTCAATAGAGTATTATGCAATAAGAGGGCATCACGGGTACGAAGCAAAGCATTTTCAAGGGGTGGTTATAAGATTGTGAGCGGGCCCCGGCCGAGTTCGCACCAAATATTGCAAGTACCTGTCGAAACATCGGTTTTCCGAGTTCTTCCCCCAGCAAAAGGGCAATCGCGCGAAGTCATTCGGCCCATGCGTTTTTTGCACTTCTCAATCGGAAGTCCAATGCCTATTGTTCTGAACGCTGAATGATGACGGAGATATTCACATGACGAAATTATCCTCCCTCGCTCTCGGAGCCGGTATCGCCCTTGCCTCCATCACCTTGGCCCATGCCGATCCGGTCACCGGGGCCTGGAAGCTGAGCGTGGGCGTCAATGACGATCCCTGCACCGTGACACTTACGGCCGATACCGCCTCGGATGCCGGCACGGCCGCCTCCAGCGGCGACTGCAATGGCGTATCCGTTGCGCACTGGCGCTCCTCCGGCTCGAGCCTGCAGCTGATGTCCGCCAATGGCGAACTGATTGCCTGGCTGCATCCGAAGGATGGCGGCTACCAGGGCAAGCGGGTTTCCGACGGACGCCTTGTCGCGTTGAACCACTAATCCTCCCAAGCAACCCCGTACCTTGGCCGTGAGGCGACCTCGCCTCGCGGCCTCTTCTTTTGTGCAATGATTCAAGTCGTTGCGGGACCGGGTGGCGTTGGCTAAACACGCCGCCAGAACAACAAGGCCGGCGGGGAACGGCCCGCTGCCCAGGGACCGCATCATGAAAGAACTCGACCACTTCATCGCCGGCAAGCATGTCCGTGGCGAATCCGGCCGTTTCGGCGATGTCTTCAATCCGGCCACGGGCGAAGTTCAAGCAAAAGTGGCACTGGCCAGCCGCGCCGAAGTCCGCCGCGCGGTGGAAGCGGCTCTCAATGTTTTTCCCGAATGGTCGAGCGTCAATCCGCAACGCCGGGCGCGGGTGATGTTCAACTTCAAGACGCTCGTCGAGAAGGACATGGACAATCTCGCGCGGCTTCTGTCGGACGAGCACGGCAAGGTGCTGGCCGACAGCCGCGGCGACGTGCAGCGCGGCCTGGAAGTGATCGAATTCGCCTGCGGCATCCCGCATTTGCAGAAGGGCGAGTACACGGAAGGCGCCGGCCCCGGCATCGACATCTATTCCATGCGCCAGCCGCTCGGCGTCGTCGCCGGCATCACGCCGTTCAACTTCCCCGCCATGATCCCGATGTGGATGTTCGGCGTCGCCATCGCCTGCGGCAATTGCTTCATCAACAAGCCGAGCGAGAAGGATCCGAGCGTTCCGCTGCGCCTGGCCGAGCTGATGATGGAAGCGGGCGCGCCGGCGGGCGTGCTCAATGTCGTCAACGGCGACAAGGAAGCGGTCGACGCCATCCTCGACGATCCCGACATCAAGGCGGTGAGCTTCGTCGGCTCCACGGCGATCGCGGAATATGTCTACACGCGAGGCACCCAGCACGGGAAACGCGTGCAGGCGATGGGCGGGGCGAAGAACCACGCCATCATCATGCCGGATGCGGACCTGGATCAGGTGACGAATGAATTGATCGGCGCGGGCTATGGTTCCGCCGGCGAGCGCTGCATGGCGATTTCCGTCGCCGTGCCGGTCGGCGAAAAGACGGCGGATGCGCTGGTCGCCAAACTGAAGCCGCGCGTCGAAACGCTGAAGGTTTCGACTCCCACTGATCCGGAAGCGGCCTACGGTCCGCTTGTCACCCGCGAACATCGCCAAAAGGTGATGAACTACATCGAGCAGGGCGTGCGCGAAGGCGCCGAGCTTGTCGTTGACGGCCGCGGCTTCAAGATGCAGGGCTATGAGAACGGCTTCTACATGGGCGGCTCCCTGTTCGACCGCGTGAAGCCGAACATGAAGACCTATCAGGAAGAGATCTTCGGGCCGGTGCTGCAGATCGCCCGCGCACACGATTTCGACGACGCGATCGCGCTACCGTCGAACCATGCCTATGGCAATGGCGTCGCCATCTTCACACGCGACGGCGATGCGGCGCGCGAATTCGCGGCGAGAGTGAATGTCGGCATGGTCGGCATCAACATCCCGATCCCCGTGCCGCTCGCCTATCACACCTTCGGCGGCTGGAAGCGTTCCGCCTTCGGCGACGTTAACCAGCACGGCACGGAAGGCGTGCGCTTCTGGACGAAGATCAAGACAGTGACGCAACGCTGGCCCAAGGGCGGCGTGCGCGAAAATCCGGACTTCAACATTCCGACGATGAAATGATCACGGGCGGTTCAAGGGGCTTTTGATGTCGCAACCGAATGCAAATCCGCGCGCAAGCGCCTGGCTGGGCGCCGAATGGTGGGCCGCACTCATCGTCATCGTCGGCGGCGGCATCATCGCCGTGGCGATCATGGCCTACTTCACATTCCGGACGCCGCCGGAAAATCCGGCAATCGAGCAGGCGGCCACGCGCGCCATTCGCAATGCCATTGTCGCGCGCGCAGCCGAAATCGTGTGCCAGCAGGCGATCACGGCGGCGAAGGCGTACGGCATCGTTCCGAACTACGCAGCTCTCGCGAGCAAGCTGCCGACGGCCACAAAAGTGACCGGCCGTTACGTCTGCACCAGCGCGACGGACGTGGCGCGCTACAACATCGCCGTGGACCTCGTTTGCCGGCAGATCCGCGATGCGCGCTGCGTCAGTCTCTACACGGTGAGCAAGGCGGACGGAACGCTTCTCTACCGGCGCCGCAGCTAAGCCTTCACGCCGCCCAGTTTGCAGATGTGCGTCCACTCGGCAGGCTTAACCGGCTGAACGGACAGGCGTGAATATTTCACCAGCACCATGTCCTTGAGCTTCGGATCGGCCTTGCATTGCGCGAGCGTGACGGGCTTGGCGAAATCCTTCACGGCCTTCACATCGACCAGTCCGAAGCGGCCGGTCTCGTCCGTCGGATCCTTGCGATACTCGCCGATGACTTCAACGATGCCGACGATCTGCTTCTCGTCGCCAGTGTGATAGAAGAAGCCAAGATCGCCTTTCTTCATCTCTTTCATGTTGCGTGCGGCCTGCCAGTTGCGCACGCCGCTCCATGGCTCGCCTTTGGCGCCACGCTTCTTCTGCATCTCCCAGGAGAAGGTTTCGGCTTCCGTCTTGAACAGCCAATAGGCCATGGATCGCCTCTTCAGATTTCCGCGCCGACCGGGTTGAACGTCAGCTTCCACGGCCGCACTTCGGAGCGCGCGAACAGCCCGGCCTTCACGTATGGATCGTTGGCGTGCCACGCCTTGGCCGTCTCGAGATCGTCAGCCTCGAAGATGATGAGGCTGCCCGCCATGTCGCCATTGGCATCCAAAAATGGGCCGCCCAGTTTGATGACACCCGTTTCCTTGGCGTATTCGAAATGCGCCTCGCGCGTCGCCATGCGAAGGCTGAGCGAATTGGGCTTGTCGAGGGCGACGACAGCAAACAGCATGGCTCTCTCCTACTCCGATTTGAGCGGCCGCATCATCAGGCGGACCATGGCGTCGCTCAAGTCGAGCGAACCATTGAGAACGGCAGAGGTGGTTTCGGCAATGGGCAGCTCGATTCCATGTCGCTTTGCGCGGGCGACAAGCGCAGGCGCGGTTTCGACGCCTTCGGCCAGCGAATGTCCGCGCTTGTCCAGATCGGCGCGCGTATTGCCTCTCCCGATCTCGATCCCGAATGCGTAATTGCGCGACGTGGGACTTGTGGCGGTCAGCACAAGATCGCCGAGCCCGGACAGTCCCATCAGCGTTTCCGGCTTCGCTCCCAGTGCCTCGCCGAGACGGCGGAGTTCCGCGAAGCCTCGCGCCAGCAACGCGGCGCGCGCGCTTTCACCCAATCCCATGCCCGCCACGATTCCGCATGCAATGGCATAGACATTCTTGGCTGCGCCACCGAGCGCGACACCGATCGCGTCATCGCTGGCGTAGGGCCGGAAACCAGCATGGCTCAGCGAGGTTTGCAGCCGCTGCGCCACCTCCAGCGTTCCGGCGACCGTCACCGCGGTCGGCAGATTGTTGACGACATCGCGCGCGAAAGCGGGCCCGGAGAGGATCGCGACATCCGAAGGTACGGCGAACTCCGCCAGCACCTCCGTCATCAGCTTGCCCGTGCCGCGCTCGATGCCCTTGGCGCACACGACCATCGGCTTGCCGGCGACCATCGGCAATCGCTGAAGCACGGCGCGAAGATGCTGGGCCGGCGATGCCAGGAGCAACGCGTCGGCGGCGGCCGCTTGCGCGAGATCGGGGGTCGCCTCGATTCCGGAGGGCAGCAAGGCCTGGGGCAGGAACCGGGCGTTGCGACGGTCTGACCGGATCGACTCCACCACGTCCGGCTCCAGGGCCCAGAGGGTGACGTTGCGGCCGGCCGAGGCGGCCACCGCGGCCAGGGCGGTTCCCCAAGCGCCCGCACCGATAACCCCAATTTTCAGATAAGGCTTTGGTGTTGCGTCCATTTCAGCCTCAAACCGGTGTCCTGAAGGAACCAGAAGACTGAACATTTCGTTGATTATTCACGAAATGGCCCTTATAGTGTGACGAAAATAACAATGCCTGGGGGAAGGAAACGCAGGTCATGACCAAGGACGTTGTCCGCGACAAGATCATCCACGCCGCCAAGTGCCGCTTCTCGCACTACGGTTACGGCAAAACCACCATGGCCGAAGTCGCGGGCGATTGCGACATGTCGCCGGGCAATCTCTACCGCTTCTTTCCGGGCAAGCTCGACATCGCCGAGGCAATCGCCACGCACGACTACGAGAACCACCTCAACCATTTGCGCCGCATGGCAATGGCCACCGGCAAGAGCTGCCGCGAGCGGCTGCATGACCTCATGTTCGAGGAGCTGCGCCGCACCTACCACAAGCTCGAGAAGGACCCTCGTGCACTCGAGATGGCGCAGGTGATCTCGCGCGAGCGCCCGCAGTTCGCCAACTGGATGCTGGCCAACGAGCGCAAGATCCTCGTCGAGCTGCTCGAGCATGCGGAGAAGAGCGGCGAGTTCTCGTCTTCCGCCGACAAGGAAGAGACTGCCGAGATGATCCAGTCGGCGACCATGAAGTTCCGCTATCCCCAGCTGTGGTCGAAGCTCACACTGCCCAAGCTGGAGCGCGAACTGGAAGGCGTGTTGCGGCTGCTGGTGGACGGCCTTTGTCCGTCGCGCATGGCAGCCCGGCACGAGAACGCCGCCTGACGCCCTCGAAACCGCCGCAAAGCCGGGCTACCACTTCAGCCATGCGACACATCCTTCTTTCGGCGGTCATCGCGTTCGGCATCGCATGGATGCCCGCCGCGCAGGGAGCGGACTTCGATCCGGCCGACGCCGCCGATCTCGATCGCATCAGCGCCGCGCTGAACGCGGTTCAGACGCTGAAAGCCGATTTCACCCAGATCGACCCCAGCGGCAATGTCGAGCAGGGCCAGTTTTACATCGAGAAGCCCGGCAAGATGCGCTTCCAGTATCAGCCGCCGTCCCCGCTCACGGTTGTAAGCGATGGGCTCGATGTCGCGGTGTTCAACAGCAAGCTCAACACGGCCGACCGCTATCCGCTGTCGACCACGCCGCTCAACATTCTGTTGTCGAACCACACCAACCTCCAGCGCAACAAGAACATCGTCGGCCTCGAACACCAGCCGGGTCTGCTTGTCGTGAAGGCGCGCTCGAACGACCGCCGCATGACCGGCAACATCACCATCACGTTCTCCGACCCCGGACTTGAACTGCGGCAATGGACCGTGACCGATGCCCAAGGCCTCGCCACGACCGTCAGCATCAAAAATGTGCAGACCGGCGTGACATTGCAGCCCGAATTGTTCCTCACCCATGGCTGAGCGCCGCCAGCCGGTTGTCGGAATCCCCTGCGATCATCGCATGGTCGGCAAGCATCCGTTTCACATGGCGGGCGAGAAATACATTCGCGCCGTGCGCGAGGCGACCGGCGCCGTGACTCTGCTCATTCCCTCGCTCCCTCACGCCATTCCGCCCGATGAGATTCTGTCCGCCGTCGACGGATTGCTGATCACCGGCTCGCCTTCCAACGTTTCTCCCGTTCGCTATGGCGGACCCGATCCGCGCGATGGTGTGCTGCAGGATCCCCATCGCGATGCCACCACCTTGCCGTTGCTGGAAACCGCCATCGCGCGCGGCGTTCCGGTGCTGTGCATCTGCCGCGGCTTCCAGGAACTGAATGTTGCGATGGGCGGAACGCTGCACCAGCACGTCCACGAGATCGACGGCCGCATGGATCATCGCGAGGACGCGACCGCCGATCTCGACACGCAATATGGTCCGATCCACGACGTGCGCGTGACCGAAGGCGGGTTGCTGTCGAAGATCCTGCGCGAGCGGAGCTTCCCGGTAAACTCGCTGCACAGCCAGGGCATTGACCGTCTGGCGCCGAAGCTTCACGCCGATGCCATCGCGCCCGATGGGACCATCGAGGCGGTTTCCATGCCCGGCGCTGCGGGATTCCTCCTCGGCGTGCAGTGGCATCCCGAGTGGCGCTGGAGCGAGAACCCCGTCAGCCGCGAAATCTTCGCCGCGTTCGCGCAAGCTGTGAACGCGGCTTCTAGAACCTGACATTGCATTTCGCTTTCCCCGACGTGGAATGTCCGTCAGGAAGGCCAATACCGTCCCCTCGAGGGAGGGTAGAAATTTGCGAAACAACGTGAAGCAAATTTCAGGGAGGGGTATTGTGTACCAGCACCCCTCCCCGAACGATCTTCGCTTCGCTCGATCGTTCGACCCTCCCTCAAGGGGAGGGTTTGATCCGTAGTGTGTCGAACAATGAACAAAGCTTCCGCTCTCACTCTCGTCTCGCTCCTCGCGCTGGGGGCATGCGGATTCCAGGCGCCGGAACCCAAGCGCACACCGCCGCCCGCGCCGCCCACACCGCCGCTTTCGACGGTATCGGCGACGCTGCGGATTCCCGCCGCCGAAATCCTCACCATGCTGAACGAGAAGACGAAGTCGCAGCTCGCCCGTATCGATGATTCCTCCGTCAGCTGCTTTATCACCAAATGTGAGCTCAATCTCATCGCCTCGCGCACCGGCGAGATCACCGGCGAGGCGGTCGGTTCCGGCATGCATCTGAAGCTGCCCTTCGCGCTCAAGGCCCAGATCGATCTCAAGTCGAAGTTCCTCAAGACCGGCGGACAGGCGCGCGCCGACGGACTCGCCGATGCCACGGTGCAGCTCCTGCTCAAGCCCGACTGGCATATCGAGTCGAAGACGCAAGGCGATGTGCATCTGTCGAACGCCAAGCTCGATCTCGGTCCGCTCAAGATGAGCGTGACGGAATTGTGGAACCACAACCAGGATCATCTCTCGCAGCCGATCTTCAAGGCGCTCGACAAGCGCGTGGTCGGCGCCATCCGCGTGCGCTCGCAGGCCGAGCGGCTGTGGCGCAAGGTTCAGCAGCCGATCAAGATCGGCAAGGATCCCGAATCCTGGCTGCTACTTTCGCCGCAGCGATTGCGCGTCACGCCGATCCGCACCGACGGCGATGCGCTCGTCCTCGCCTTCGCGGCCGACGTGCGCGCCCATGTCATGGTCGGGCCACGCCCGCCCGATCCGAAGACCATCCCCAAGATGCCGCGGGCCGGTGCGCTCGCTGCCGGCACCAACGGTTTCGCCGTGTCCATGCCGCTGCTGCTTCCCTATGCCGAAGCGGCGCGGCTGGCGATGGCGCGCCTCAAGAAGCATCCGCTCCGCGCTGGCGGCAGCGAAGTCGAGATCGAGAAGCTTCAGATCCTGCCGTCCGGACAGGATGTCGTTGTGGCGGCGCGCTTTTGCGTCGAGCAATCCTGGGACTTCACCCATCTGCTCGACGCCTGCGGCGAAGGCTTCCTGCGCGGCGTTCCGAGATTCGATGCGCAGACGAACACGCTGCGCATCGACAATGTGCGCTACGACATTCGGACCCGCGACCTGCTGCTGACCATCCTGCACGCCATTGCCGGGGACGAATTCGGCAAGGCGCTGCAGGAGCATCTCGTGTTCGACGAAGGCCGCGAGATCGGCAAGCTGAAAGACAATTTGCGCGCGGCGCTCGCCAAGCCGCAGGGCCGCGGCGTGGAGATCACCGGCCGCATCGATTCTTTCGGTGGCCCGACGCTGGGCTGGACGAAGGACGGTTTCATCGCACTGTTCACGGCCAAGGGAACCGTGTCCGCCAATCTCGACATCAAAGGCGGTCCGAAGTAGCCGCTTTCCCGAAGCGCCTTGCACAGCTGCTTCGCGATCTCTCGCTGCCGGACAATGTCGTTCACCATCGCCACCACGCGCTTTGCTTCTGCGATCAGCCGATCCGTCTCGCGACGGCGGCGCCGCATCCCCGCGCTGCGCACACCATGCTTCAGGGCATTGGCATTACCCTTCTGACCACGGCGTTTTTTTTCTTGCGCGCGATGTCGCCCCAACATTCGCGGAATTGTTCGGTTCGTTCGTCGGGATGGGAGAGGGGGTACCCCCTACCCCACTTGTTTCCTCAGAGAATTTTTTGCCGCGAGCCCGAATAAAGGCAATATAGCTTACTCGCAAGGTAATGTAAACATACAAAGAACATTAAATTTCAACTCCCGTCTCTGAAAGCACCATAAGGTCGCTCCGCGGGGAACTATGAGCGGCGCTCGCTCATTGCAGGGAGAACAAGGGGGACATCATGCGCACCATCATCGCTTTGACATGCCTGGCGCTTGCCGGATGCACCGTGTTCGGTCCGAGCGAACCGCCGCCCGCCTATGTCGTGTTCTTTCCGGGATCGAGTCTCGACGTTCCGCCGGACGCGCACGGCATCATTGCAGGTGCCGCATCGGACGCGCGGATACATCCCGACCAGATGGTGGAAGTTGCAGGTCCGTCGACGCAGATCGCGGCGGGATACAATCCGGGCCTTGCGCAGCCGCGCATCAACGCCGTTGTCCGCGCGCTTCAGGCCGCGGGCATTCCGGAGAACCGCATCGTGCAATCTTCGCTCACCACGACCGATGTGAAGACCGACATCACCGGCGCGCAGCGGGTGGAGATCCATCTCGTGCAGCAGGCCGGGCCGTAGCGCGTCGCGCCATTATCAATATTTCCGAAGTGTAATCTGGTTAAGGCGCCCATCACCGGGGAGTCGAAAAAGCCCCCGACCTGTGCAAGCTTCAAGGGTCGCGCCGCGATAAGTGCGTGCGCTGGGTGGGGGGCATTATGACCGTATTTCACGGCACGGTGAAGAATGACGTGTTCGACGAGTCGTCGGACACAAGTTCCGACACCTTCGATCTTTACAAGGGCGGCGAGGATACCGTCATCGCCGGCTCCGGCGACGACATCATCAACATGGGCGCCTCGCTGGATGCTGGCGACCGGCTCAACGGCGGCGCGGGCCATGACGTCGTCACCATCCATGGCGATTACTCGGCCGGCGTCATCTTCGCCGATCAGACGCTGCAGAACATCGAGGTGCTGCGGCTTGGCCCGGGCTTCGACTACAACATCACCACCGCCGACGGGAATGTGGCGGCAGGGGCGCGGCTCATCATCAACGGCGCGAAGCTCGGCGCCGGCGACCATCTCACCTTCGATGGTTCGGCGGAAACCGATGGCCACTTCCTGATCTATGGCGGCGCCGGCGACGACACGCTGACCGGCGGCGCGAAGGCGGACGTCTTTCATCTCGAGAACGGCGGCAACGATACGGTTCATGGCGGCGGCGGCAACGACACGTTCTATTTGGGCGGCGCGTTCACCAGCTCCGATTCGATCGACGGCGGCTCGGGCAACGACACGCTCGTAATCGCGGGCGGCTACGACGTCACCTTCGGCGCGAACACGATGACGAATGTGGAGACGCTGAAGATCGGCGACTTGCCCGTCAACCTCACCCTGAACGATGCCAATGTCGCGAGCGGCGCCACGCTCGCCGTCGATGCGAGCAACGACTTCAAAACGCTGATTCTCGATGTCTCCGCGGAAACCAACGGCGCCTTCGCCATCAGCGGCAGCCAGGGCGACAACACGATCACCTTTGGCCAAGCCGCCGTGCTGGAGGCCAGCAGTTTCATCGACGACGTCTATGTCGACGACGACAACACCAGCACGCTCGTCCTGGACGGCGACTTCTCAAGCGGCGTGACGATCACCGCCACCGCGTTCGAGGGCGTCAGAATTGTGCAGTTCGACGCCGGTCATTCTTACGATCTTTCGATCACCGGCAATATTAGCAAGCCAGACGACATGTACCTCGTCCTGGACGCTTCCAGGATGGGCGCGTCTGACACGATGACGGTCGATCTGTCCGGTGCCACGTCGGTGGCTTACACGATCACCGGCGGTGCCGACGACGACACGGTAACATTCGGAGGCAACTTCGCCGCAGCGGACTGGTTCAACGGCGGCGCGGGCAACGACACGCTGGAGCTGAATGGCGACTATTCCGGTAGCTACACCTTCGGCGCCACGCAGCTCAGCAGCATCGAAACGCTGAAGCTGGACGACGGGAACAGCTACAAGCTCACGATGAACGACGGAAATGTTGCGAGCGGCGCGACGATGATCGTGGATGCGAGCGCGCTGACCGGCGCGAACGCGCTGACCTTCGACGGTTCGGCGGAGAACGGCGGGTTCTACGCGATCACGGGCGGCGCGGGCAACGACAGCGTCACCTATGGCAGGTATTTCTCGGTGAGCGATTCCTTCGACGGCGGCGCGGGCAACGACATCCTGAACCTCACAAACTTCGAGGGACACATCACGTTCAACGCGTCGACGATTTCCAATGTCGAGGACCTGGTAATCAACAGCCTCGATCTTACTCTCACCACCAGCGACGCCAATGTGGCTGCGGGCGCCACCCTCACTGTCGATTTTTCACCCACGAACAATCCTTCAGCAAATATCACATTGGACGGCAGCGCCGAAACCGACGGACATTTCAATATCGTCGGGCCCACGAGTGCGGGTATCTACTCCGTCACGGGAGGCGCCCTGTCAGACACCTTCACGCTTGGGAACGACAGGGCAGCAAACATTATCAATGGCGGCGGTGGGGACGATACGCTGACGATGACGGCGCCAAATGTAGTGGGCTTTCAATTCGACGGCGGATCGGGCTACGACGCGATAGCGTTCGAAGGCGGCGGGACGGTTACCGGAGACGTCAGCGACTTCGTCAATGTCGAAAAACTGACGCTGGACGATCACACCTGGAGCGTCACGACTTTCGATTCCAACGTCGCCTCCGGCCAGACGCTGACGGTGGATGCAAGCGCGCTCGGCGCGCCGAACGTTCTCACCTTCGACGGCTCGGCGGAGACCGACGGAAACTTCATTATCGAGTTCGGCGGCGGTTTCGCGGCCGGCGACAGCCTGACCGGCGGCGCGGGCGCCGACACGCTGTCGCTCAATGGCGATTATTCCGGCGGCTACACCTTCGGCGCCAGCCAGCTCACCAGCATCGAGAGCATCGTACTCGCCGTTGGCAACAGCTACGATCTTGCGACGAACGACGCGAACGTCGCGGCCGGCGCGACGATGACGGTCGACGGCTCCGCCGTCGGTTCCATCTACGAGTTCTTCTTCGACGGCTCGGCCGAAACGGACGGTCATTTCGCCATCATCGGTGGCGCCAGCAACAACATTCTGGAAGGCGGCGCGCAATCCGACACGTTCGACCTCACCCTGACGGACTTCTCGGATATCTCAGGTCTTGGCGGGAACGACACCTTCACGCTTACCACGCGCGCCCATCTGCTGGACGATTCCATCGACGGCGGCAGCGGCAGCGACACGCTTGTTCTGAACGGCGATTTCTCCACGCAGACAGCGCTCACGGGATCCAATCTCACCAGCATCGAAGCGCTGCAGCTTTTGGGCGGTAGCAACAGCTACAATCTTACTTTCGCCGACGCGATCACCACAGCGCTCACCGTCGACGCCAGTGCCGCAGCCAGCCTCACCTTCGATGCCACCGGCGACACGACCACGGCCTTCACCATCACCGGCAGTGCCGGCAATGACACGATCACCGGCGGCGGCGAGGCCGACACCTTCAACATGGCCGGCGGCGGCAGCGACACGGTGCACGGCAATGGCGGCAACGACGTTTTCAATTTCGGCACTTCGTTCAACGGCGGCGACAATGTGGATGGCGGCACCGGCAGCGACACGCTCGAGTTCGGCATCGCGGGCGATTTCGGAGTGCCGAGCATCTCCGATGCCAACATCTCCCACGTCGAAACGCTGATCCTGGACACCACCGGCAATCTGAACACGCTGTCCATTTTCGGAGATCTCACCACCGGCGGCGGCACGCTCAGCATCCAGACCAACGAGACGCAATTCTTCGACGTCGACCTGACGAATGCCACCACGGGACTGTTCAACTTCACCGACAACGGCCCCGGACATGACGGGGTTCTCTTTGCCGGCAATTTCAATGTGGGCGATCACCTTTCGGCCACGGAAGGCGCGACCCTGTTCCCGTCCGACAACCTCTCGCTCGACGGCGATTACACCGGAGCCAACGCGCTGGTGTTCACCGACTCAACGATTTCCGGCTTCGGCGGCATATCGCTCGGGGGCGGCAGCTTCGACATCACCCTCACCGATGCGAACATTGCGGGCGCAGGCCTGGACATCGATGCCACAAATCTCACCAGCGGTACCGACACGGTGACACTTGACGACACGGCGGAAACCTCCAGCACGCTGTTCTTCGACGGCGGCGCCGGGAACGACGTCGTCAAGGCGGGCGCCGGAAGCGCGCTTCTGGACGGCTGGGCAGGCAACGATCAGCTCTCCGGCAACGGTCACGACTTGTTCGATGGTGGCGCGGGCACCGACACGATCACGATCAATACGGCCAATTCCGTCGGCGTGACCGTCGAGTACAAGGCAGTTTCCGACTCGACGGCCGCCTCCGGCTCGACGGCGCCGGTGATCGACACGGTTTCCGGTGTCGACTTCGACAATATCTACTTTGCCGTCTTCGACGCGATGGGCGGCAATGCCGTCGGCGCCATCGATGGGCCGATCTCCGGCACGCTGAACAGCAGCGCCGTCGGCGACAGTCTTTCGACGGATATCGGATCGAATCTCGGCGCGTACGACGCGTTGCTCTTCACCTCCACCGGTGCCGGCAGCTACGAGCAAAACCACGTCTTCCTGGTCGTCGATTGCAACGGCACGGCGGGATACCAGGCGGGCTCCGACCTGGTGATCGACGTCACGGGCTACACGGGAACCCTGACGACGGGCGTTTTCTACGCGCATTAGGCGCTCGAAAAGCGGCCTCGTTGACCCCATATTAACCACGTTGGCCGCCCAATCGGCGCGGAAACATCACGTGCATTCGCGGTGCGGATGCGCTAAACGCGGCGCCCTCGGGTGTGCGTTCGTTAACCTCTTCCACCCGCCGCGTAACAGGTTGAAATGAATACGCAATCTCCTTCCGACCGGGCCTTTCGCGCCTCCAATGATGTGATGGAGGCGACCACCTTTTTGTCAGGCGCCAATGCCGCCTACATCGAGGGGCTGTACGCCCAGTGGCAGGCGAACCCGGATGCGGTCGATCCGTCGTGGCGGACATGGTTTGCCGAGCTTGGCCAGAAGGGACTGACGCCGGCGCAACTGGGCCGCGGGCCGGAATGGCGCCGCGATGCCAAACTCGATCTGCGCGACAGCGAACTCGTCGGCGCGCTCACCGGACTGTGGCCGCCGCGCAAGGGCGAAACGTCGGCCGCCGATGCACGCCACGCTGCAAAGGATTCCGTCAAAGCCATCCACATGGTGCGCGCCTATCGCGTGATCGGGCACTTGGCCGCCGATCTCGATCCGCTGCATCTCACACCGCGTCCGCAACTCGCGCAGCTCGATCCGAACTTCTACGGCTTCCATGCCGAAGACCTCGATCGGCCCATCTTCCTCGACGGCGTGCTGGGGCTGGAAACCGCAACGCCGCGCCAGATGGTCGACATCCTGAAGCGCACCTATTGCGGGCGCATCGGCTACGAGTTCATGCACATCACCGATCCCGAGCAGAAGGATTGGCTGCAGCGGCGCATTGAAGGACCGGACAAGGAGATTTCCTTCACGCCGGAAGGCAAGCGCGCCATCCTCAACAAGCTCATCGAATCCGAAGGCTTCGAGAAATTCTCCGGCCTGCGCTTCCTCGGCACCAAGCGTTTCGGGCTGGACGGCGGCGAAGCGATGGTCCCCGCGCTCGAGCAGATCATCAAGCGCGGCGGACAGCTGGGCGTGAAGGAGATCGTGCTCGGCATGGCGCATCGCGGGCGCCTCAATGTGCTCGCCAATGTGATGGGCAAGCCCTATCGCCAGATCTTCCACGAATTCCAGGGCGGCAGCGCGCAGCCTACCGATGTCGAAGGTTCCGGCGATGTGAAGTATCACCTCGGCGCCTCCAGCGACCGTGAATTCGACGGCGTGAAGGTGCATCTGTCGCTCACCGCCAACCCGTCGCATCTCGAAGCGGAAGACGGCGTCGTGCTGGGCAAGGCGCGCGCCAAGCAGAACCAGTTGGGCGACACAGTCACGCGCGGCTCGGTGTTGCCGCTGCTGCTGCATGGCGACGCGGCGTTCGCGGGCCAGGGTGTGGTGGCGGAATGTTTCGCCATGAGCGGCACCAAGGGATTCAAGACCGGCGGCACGGTCCACTTTATCGTCAACAACCAGATCGGCTTCACCACGGCGCCGATCTATTCGCGTTCCTCGCCCTATCCGTCGGATGTCGCGCTGATGGTGCAGGCGCCGATCTTCCATGTGAACGGCGACGATCCGGAAGCGGTGGTGCATTGCGCGCGCATCGCGTCCGAATTCCGCCAGCTGTTCCACAAGGACGTCGTCATCGACATGTTCTGCTACCGGCGCTTCGGCCACAACGAGACCGACGAGCCGGCATTCACGCAACCGCTGATGTACCGCGCGATCAAGGAGCACCCGAGCGTGCTCGAGCTTTATTCGAAGAGGCTGATCGCGGAAGGCACGCTCACCGAGTCCGAAGTGAAGCAGATGGTCTCCGCCTTCAACGCGAAGCTGGATGAGGAATTCGAATCGGCGAAATCGCATCGCCCCAATCGCGCCGACTGGCTCGACGGCCGCTGGACCGGTTTCGAGAAGGCGCCGGAAGGCGACCGCCGCGGCGACACGGCGGTGGAGGGCAGCAAGCTGCAACTGGTCGGCCGCGCCATCACGCACGCGCCGGAAGGCTTCCATTTGCACAAGACCATCGCGCGCCAGCTCGAAGCGAAAGCGAAAATGCTGGAGACCGGTCAGGCGATCGACTGGGCAACCGGCGAAGCGCTCGCCTTCGGCACATTGCTGGACGAAGGTTATCCCGTGCGGCTTTCCGGCCAGGACTCCTCGCGCGGCACGTTCAGCCAGCGTCATTCCGTGCTGGTCGATCAGGAAAACGAACAGCGCTACGTGCCGCTCAACCACATCCGCGAAGGCCAGGCGGAATTCGAGGTGGTCGATACGCTCTTGTCGGAAGAGGCAGTGCTCGGCTTCGAGTACGGCTATTCCTCCGCCGAACCCAAGGCGCTGGTCCTGTGGGAAGCGCAATTCGGCGATTTCGCCAACGGCGCGCAGGTGGTGATCGACCAGTTCATCGCATCCGGCGAAATGAAATGGCTGCGTATGTGCGGGTTGGTGATGCTCTTGCCGCATGGCTACGAAGGCCAGGGCCCTGAGCATTCCTCCGCGCGGCTTGAGCGCTACCTCCAGCTCTGTGCGCAGGACAACATCCAGGTCTGCTATCCGACCACACCGGCGAACTACTTCCATGTGCTGAGGCGGCAGATCCATCGTACCTTCCGCAAGCCGCTGATCCTGATGACGCCGAAATCGCTCTTGCGGAACAAGCGCTGCATCTCGTTCCTCGAGGACATGCTGCCGGGATCGTCGTTCCACCGTGTGTTCCACGACCAGGCGCAAGTCGTGCCCGGCGCCACAACCGTGCAGCTGGTGCCGGACGATCAGATCAAGCGCGTGATCCTCTGCACCGGAAAGGTCTATTTCGACCTGATGGAAGAGCGCGAGAAGCGCGGTGAAACCCGCATCCAGATGCTGCGGCTCGAGCAGCTCTATCCGTTCCCGCAAGCCGTGCTGGCCGAAGAACTCGCGCGCTTCCCGAAAGCGGAAATCGTGTGGGTGCAGGAAGAGCCGAAGAACCAGGGCGCCTGGACGTTCGTGGCACCGCGCATCGAATCCACGTTGGCCGCGATGAAGCGGCCGGCGCGCGTTCCCTATATCGGCCGGCCCGAGTATGCGTCCACCGCCGCCGGCCTGATGAGCCAGCACAATGCGGAACTGAAGGCATTCCTGAATGAGGCACTGACGCTATGAGCATCCAGATCAAGGTGCCCGCGATGGGCGAGAGCGTGACGGAAGCCACCGTCGCGCGCTGGTTCAAGAAGGAAGGCGATGCGGTGTCGCGCGACGAGCCGGTGCTCGAACTCGAAACCGACAAGGTGACGGTAGAAGTGCCCGCACCCGCCGACGGTGCTATCGAATCCATTTCCGTGAAAGAAGGCGACACCGTGCAGGTGGGCACCGTGCTGGGGGCCATCGCCGAAGGCAAAGCGGGCACGCCGACTGCCACGCAGCCCGTTCGCAATCCGGATGCCGCCGCGCCGAAACAAACTGCGGCTCCAAAGCCTGCACCCGCGCCACAACCGAAAGCTTCGGCGCCGGTGATGCCGAGCGTGCGGCGTATCGGTGACGAGAGCGGATTGAATCCGTCGCAGGTCGCAGGCTCCGGCAAGGATGGCCGCGTCCTGAAGGGCGACATGCTGGCGGCGCTGGAAGAGCATGAATCCGTGCAGAAGGGGGACGCGTTGGCCGCGCTGGAAGCGCGCGCCGCCCAACGCGCGAGCCGGCCCGCACCGGTCGAGATTCCCGTCGGTCCCCGCGCCCATGCCGATCGCGAAGAGCGCGTGAAGATGAGCCGCCTCAAGCGCACCATGGCGCTGCGGCTGAAGGAATCGCAGAACACGGCCGCCCAGCTCACCACCTTCAACGAAGTGGACATGACCCACGTGATGAAGCTGCGCTCCGAATACAAGGAGAGCTTCGAGAAGAAGCACGGCGTGCGGCTGGGCTTCATGGGCTTCTTCGTCAAGGCCTGCATCGCCGCGCTGAAGGAGCTGCCCAACGTCAATGCCGAGATCGAAGGCGACGACATCATCTACAAGAACTACTACGACATCGGCGTGGCGGTTTCGACCGAGCGCGGCCTTGTGGTGCCGGTGGTGCGCGATGCCGATGCCTTGTCGCTCGCCGGTATCGAAGCCGCCATCAACGATTTCGGCGCACGCGCGCGTGACGGCAAGATCAAGATCGAGGACCTGCAGGGCGGCACCTTCACCATCTCCAATGGCGGCGTGTTCGGCTCGCTGATGTCGACGCCGATCCTGAACTCGCCGCAGTCCGGTATCCTTGGCATGCACAAGATCCAGGAGCGGCCCGTCGCCATCGATCACAAGGTGGAAATCCGGCCGATGATGTATCTCGCGCTGTCCTATGATCATCGCCTGATCGATGGCCGTGAGGCGGTCACGTTCCTCGTGCGCGTGAAGGAAAACCTCGAAGACCCCCAGCGGCTGTTGCTGGATATATGATGTTTGCAATGTCGGGCACTGCCTTCGCGGGGCGCTATGGTGCGTTTCTTCTTCCTGTGATGCTCTCCATCCTGATGGCCAGCGAAAAAGCGTCTGCGGCCGATTGTCAGAACGAATTTGGTGTACTTCGGGCATCGAACCGATTTCAGGTTTCGGAGAAAAGCTTCGAGACAGACCTTCGTGCCTACGCGCACCGCTCCAATCTGTCGTACGACCGAATCAATCTCGTGGGCAAAGGGCAGAAAGTAACCCTTGTCGAACACAGGTTGGAAAACCGCTCGGGTACTGTCTTGATCGTGATATCGAAGAAACCAACAGGGGGCGATGCAACTGCCAGCATCTCGACCTCTGCCTGCAATCAAAGCGTGCAATGGAAGGTGTATTGGCAGACCTTGACCAGTTTTCTTCACGGGGAGGATCGGCCCTCGGTAAGAGGATTCGGAGCAATGCATGGCTGATCAATTCGACGTCGTTGTCATTGGCGGAGGGCCGGGCGGATACAACGCCGCCATCCGCGCCGGCCAGCTTGGCCTGAAAAGCGCCTGCATCGACAAGCGCGGCACCTTCGGCGGCACCTGCCTGAACGTCGGCTGCATTCCGTCCAAGGCGCTGCTTTACACCAGTGAACTCTACGAAGAAGCGCGCGACAAGCTGCCCAAGCTCGGCGTGAAGACGAGCGTCGAGCTCGATTTGCCCGGCATGATGGCCCACAAGACGAAGGTGGTGGGCGAGCTCACTAAGGGCGTCGAATTCCTGCTCAAGAAGAACAAGAGCGAGTCCATCGTCGGCGAGGCGCGGATCGCCGCCCCCGGCAAGGTCGAGGTGAAACTCAAGGACGGCAGCACGCGAACGCTCGAGACCCGCCACATCGTCATCGCCACGGGATCGGATGTGGCGCCGCTGCCGGGTGTGACCATCGACGGAGAGCGGATCGTGTCGTCCACCGGCGCGCTGGCCCTGAAATCCGTGCCGAAGCGAATGCTGGTGGTCGGCTGCGGCTACATCGGACTGGAGCTGGGTTCGGTGTGGCGAAGGCTTGGCAGCCAGGTGACCGTCGTCGAATTCCTCGACCGCATCACGCCCGGCTTGGACGCCGAGATCACCAAACAGTTCCAGCGCATCCTCACCAAGCAGGGGATGATTTTCCATCTCTCCACCAAGGTCACCGGCGTGGAGAAGAAGCGCGACGCGCTGTCCGTCACCATCGAACCGGCGGCCGGCGGCGCAGCACAGACCATTGAGACTGACATCGTGCTCGTCGCCATCGGTCGCGTGCCGTTCACGAGCGGCCTTGGCCTCGACACGATCGGCGTGGCGCTCGACAAGCGCGGCCGCGTCGTCACCGATGCTGCGTTCCGCACCAACATCGACGGCATCTGGGCCATCGGCGATTGCCGCGAAGGCGCCATGCTGGCGCACAAGGCCGAAGACGAAGCGGTGGCATGCATTGAAACGATTGCGGGCCGCTCGGGCCATGTGAATTACGACGCGATTCCGGCGGTGGTGTACACGCACCCGGAAGTGGCGAGCGTCGGCAAGACGGAAGAAGAATTGAAAGCCGCCGGCGTTGCGTACAAGGTGGGCAAGTTCCCGTTCACTGCCAACGCGCGCGCCAAAACCATTGCGGCAACCGAAGGCTTCGCCAAGGTGATCGCCGATGCCGAGACGGATCGCGTGCTGGGCGTGCACATTCTCGGCGCCGAGGCCGGCAATCTGATTCAGGAAGCCGCGCTCGCCATCGAGTTCGGCGCCGCCAGCGAAGACATCGCGCGCACCTCCCACGCCCATCCCACGCTCACCGAAGCGGTGCGTCAGGCCGCGATGGGCGTCGAAGGCTGGACGATGCAGATGTGAGCTTCGCCTTAGGCAAACTCATGCCACGTGGATTCAGATTCATACCCTCCCCTTGAGGGAGGGTCGAAATTTGCGAGCGCACGCGAAGCAAATTTCGGGGAGGGGTGATGCTCCCAACGATACCCCTCCCCGAAAAATCCTGCGCTTCGCTCCGGATTTTTCGACCCTCCCTCAAGGGGAGGGTGCGTATCGTTGCTGGACCGGCGGCCGTTAGTAGCCGTAGCTCACATAGTGTCCGCCGGCGTCATCGGTGCCGTACGCACTGTAATAGCCGCGGTTGTAAGCCTGATAATACGTCTCGCCATAGCCGTAGCCGTCATCGCCGCCGCAGCCATAGGCGCGCTCATAACAACCGGTCCGGTAATAGTGGTGCCGGTAGCACGGGCGGTAATACGAGTGCCGGTAATAGTGGTGGCGATAGTAGCCCTGATCGCAATTGCCGTCCTCGCAGGCGATTGCCGGAACGGACAGCGCGAACAGCAGAGCGGCCGCCGCAGCAAATTTGAGTTTCATGAGACTCTCCCGACTGGCGCTGCCAAAACGCGCCAGCTTCAGGACGGTTCAATATGGTTAAGGAATCGTGAACGTCCGCGCTGTCAGGCCATGTCGCGGCAGGCCTGCCCGCACTTTCGGCAGGCTTCCACGCACTCCGCCATGCCATCCAGCTTCATGCAGTCCGCCGCGCAGGCATTGCACACTTCGGCGCACAGCCGGCACAGCTGCCGGTGGAACTGGCTCTTGTGCGTCAGGAAATCGGCGGCCGTGGCGCAGATGGCGGCGCAATCCATCATCAGGCGGAAATGCTGCGGGCCGACATGCTCGCCGCCTTCGTCCAGGCAATGCGTCATCGCCATGGCGAGGCAGATTTTGTGACAGTGCAGGCACGCTTCGATGCAGTCCTGCTCCTGGCGGCTGAAGGCATGCATTGTGGAGTTCCCTCGACTCGCTGCAAGGTAATCCCGAAACGGCTCCGTTCGTTCCGAATCCCGATGAAGGCAGTTGGACCACAGCCCCATCGTTCTTGCCGCGGCTCGCGCGTATGCCGGCCGCTGCGTGTTATGGTCCGCCATCGGGCGCGCCGGTCAGCGAGGAACACATGGGAAATATCGGCATAGGCAGCATCGTCCGGGCGATCCTCGTGGGACTCGTCGTCGGCATTCTGGCGCGGTTCTTCTATCCCGGCGCCGTGCACATGAGCATCATCATGACGATTGTGCTCGGCATCATCGGTTCGTTCGTGGCCGGCTTTATCGGCATGCTGATCCACCATGAATCGGGCGAAGGTTTCCACCCGGCCGGCTTCGTCTATGCCGTGCTGGGCGCGATTCTCGTCATCTTCCTCGCGCGCAGCGTGTTCCACATCCTCTAGCGCGGAACGGCCCCGAGCAATTCCCGGCTGACATGCTCCGGCCGTACGCCGAGACCGACAGCACGCGCCGGAATGCGCCGCAGAAACGGCACGGCATCGAGCAGCTTCACGACCAATGGCGGATTCAGTTCGCCGACGCGCTGCAGGGTCGGCGCGGCGATGTTGTTCTGGATCAGAACCTGCACGGCTTGGGTGAGACGCACCGGAAATTCGCGCCGCGCCTGCACTTTCGCGAGATCGGCCAACGATGGCTTTCCGTCGCGCAGGGGTTTCCAGAGAATGTTCGCTGCAGCGACGGCATCCTGAATCGCCAGATTGATTCCGACTCCACCGACCGGCGACATGGCATGCGCCGCATCGCCGATGCAGAGAAGTCCCGGTCGCGCCCATTGCGTCAGCCGGTCCACGGTGACGGTCAGCAGGCTTACGTCGTCGAAACTCCTGATGGCATCGACGCGATCGGCGGCGAAACCCGCGATGGAAGCCAGACGCTTGTGGAAGGCACCGATCCCCTCGCGCTTGATTTCCTCGAATTTGCCCTTCGGAACCACCAGCGCGCACTGCCAGTAATCGCCGCGGTAGAGCATGACGAAGAAACGGCCCGCCGCGATCCGCGCCACCGGTTCGGTCGGATCGCTCGGCTTCAGCGGCAGCTTGAGCCAGATCACATCGATCGGCACGCCGAATTCGCGCAACGGCAAACCCGATTTCTCCCGGACGGTGGAATGCCGCCCGTCCGCGCCGATGACAAGATTGGCGCGAATGTCGAGCGGGCCACTTTCGCTTTCCGCACGCAAGCCGGCGACCTCACCGTTTGCTTCGATCAGGTCCGTCGCCTTCGTTTTCATCAACAGGTGGAAGCTGGGCAGCGCTTTGGCCTTCTCCGCGAGAAAGTTGAGCAAATCCCATTGCGGCATCAGGGCGATGAATTTGCAATGCGTGGGCAAATGGGTGAAATCGCCCGCCGTGAATGTGCGGCTGCCGATCTCCACGTGCAGGTGCCCCACTTCCTGATGCGGCACTTTGAGGAAATCGTCGAGCAGCCCGAGTTCATGGATGACCTCCAGCGTCGAGGGATGCACCGTGTCGCCGCGGAAGTCGCGCAGAAAGTCGGCGTGCTTCTCCAGCACGATCACGTCGACTCCGGCGCGCGCCAGAAGATAGCCGCACATCATTCCGGCCGGCCCGCCGCCGGCGATCACGACATTGGTCGAGCGCGTACCTGCCATCAGGATGGAATCACTGGAGCATCCGGCTTCAGGTACGGCTTCAGCATCCGGTACGGGATGTCGACATCGAATTCGCCGCCCGGCATGCCGCCCATCAGATCGACCCAGAACACGACCGTCGCCTTGTTCCTGCCCCACTGCCAGCTGCCGGGATCGGAAAGCGTGGCCTCGATCTCCGCCGGATCGAGATCCGGCACCTGGCGATCTTCGAATTGCTTGTGCAGGCTGTTCCGGCAGTAGGGGAGCAGTGCCTTCTTCCAATCGGCCTTGGCCGCGAACACATCGGCCAAAGTGACCACGCGTGCCTTGGCGACGTCCCAGGTGGTGCCGGCGATCTGGCGCGCATCGTGGCTGCCGGCGAAATCATCGGTGCTCACCAGAAAGCTAACGATCCGGCCGTCGAACCGTGCCACACCGTAGCTGCGCCATGTGTAGAGCTGGATGTCGCCGGCGTCATCGTCGGACGGAATGACATCGGGATCGTCCATCCGCCATCTGTCGAGTTTCATTGTCCTGGCGATGAAGGCGTTGAACGCGGCAGCCTGCGGGCCGCCGCTCATGAACGGATAGATGTCGCTTTCCACCACGTTCGGCGCATACCGCACGCGCGAGCGGATGCGCGGCTCCAGCTTCAGCGCACCGGCCGTTTGTCCCTTCAGGCCCTCGAACAGATCGGCGCGGTCGCTATAGGCACCCTCAAGGCAACCGACGATCATGTTGCGATCGCCGACGAAATCCGGGTAGGGCACGTCGGCGTGGCACGTTTTCTTCATGTAGGCGAGCCATTGGCGCTGTGCCGCCTGGAACGTGGCGAAGCTTTCGGGCGACACCGACGCCTTCAGCGCGCGGTAGTTCGCATTCAGCCTCCTGTCCGATTTGGACAGGTCCGCGTCGAGGCAGATCAGGCGATCGAGCGTCGCGGTCGCCTTGGCGCAATCGAAACCGGGTCCGCTGAATCCCTTGTACTGATCCGGCTCCATGCCCGTCGGCTGTTCCAGCGTGTAGATCACATCGCCCATGCCGAGCACGAATTGCGCATTGTCGGTGAAATAGAAATCGAAGATCCTGCCGTTGCAGATGACTCGCTCGGTATCGATCTGGCCCTGCGACAGGCCGATCCTTTTGGCGAGCGTGAAATCCTTGTCGGACTTCAGCTTGCCGCCGAAAAGCTCGTCATGCGTGCTGACCCCTTCGGTATATCGCGCATCCTTGCAGGAGAAGGGCGGCGGGCCTTCCACGGTGCCATCCTTGAGCTTGATGGCGTATTCCAGCAGCGGCGCGTCGGCTTTGGTGAGCTTGCGTTGCCGCGCCCAGGGTGCCGCCTGCGCACCGATGACGCGCCAGGTGCCGCTGAGGCTCGATTCCGGCGCCGGACCGGGCTTCATCATCGGTCCCGCATGGGCGGAACCGGCAAAGACCGCCGCGATGAGCGCGGCCACGATGCGCGGCAGCATTAATGCGCCCGGGCGAGCCATGCGTTGGCGCGATCCATCGCGTTCTTGCGGATGTTCATGTAGGCGAGCTGATAATCGTAGGTGTGATAGTTGCCGCCCGGCAGCACGGTCAGATGATAGGCGATACCGGCCGGCTCGCTCACGAACAGCGCGCCGTTCTCACAACGGGCGCTGACGAGATGGGGATCGATGGGGCGCGCCTTGTCGCGCAGTCCATAGACCCAGCCGCCCAGATTGAGCGACGCCGGCGCCAGCGCTTCGAATCGCGACCAGGTCAGCGGATTGGTGCAGACAAATTTGCGGTTCGCCATGTCCGGCGGCAAGCCGGATCGTGCGGCAAAGCTTGCCCGCTGGATCTGGCCGTCGGCGCCATCGAGCAGCGAACTCCAGGTGATGACGCAGCCAGTGTCAGTGGCCGTTTCGCACGGCTTCACAGTCTTGAGCTTCGCGAACCAGTCCTCGTCGATCCAGTTGCCGATGACGTAGGCGGCGACCATGCGCCTGGCGAGCGGCGTGCCGTCGATCATCTCTTCGATCAGGCGCTTGGCATGGCGCGAGCCCTGGCTGTGGCTGGCGATGATGAACGGCCCCTTCTTGCCATCATGTGCGAGGAAGTATTCGAAGGCGCGCTTCACATCCGAATAGGCGAGATCGAGCGCGGCCGCGCTGTCCGCCGACGGCTCCAGGAACCCGCTGAACGTCATCTGCCGGTAGCGCGGTGCATAGACGCGGCAGCAGAGGTTGAACACGCTCGCCTGGTTCTTGATCACGCGATTGTCGGTGCGGGCGTTGGTGGCGGCATCGTCGACCGGCTGATTCCAGTTCTCGCTGGAGAAGTAGGTCGTCGGGTGAATAAAGAAGACGGCTGTCTTGCGGCTTTCCGGGTAGAGGAGATTCTGATCCGGCGGTCCCCACATGTTGGAGTCGCCGCCGCCATCTGCCGCCCATGCGGTGCGCTGGCTATAGTCCGGTGCAGGCGGCGCCTTCGCGGCATCGAAATGGGCCTGCGGCGCGTGCATGGCGAGCAGCGCGGCGACCGGTTCGTCAAGGGGTGCTGTGGGGGCCGCGGCAAGCGCCGCTCCGCCCGCGAGCAAGGCAAGCGCACCGAAGACGGTTGCGTTTTTCATGGCGTCACCGGAGCGTCCGGCCTCAGGTAAGGCTGCAGGACCTTATACGGAATTTCGACGTCGAATTCACCGTCGGCAAAACTGGCGACGGCATAGACCGTGAAATGCACGACGGCATGATCCTTCGCGAACAGCCAGTTCGCGCCGTCCTTCACGACGGGATCGATGCCGGACGCTTCCGGCCCGCTGCCCCGGCGCTGCGCAATCTGCGCATGTAGATCCTTGAGACAATAGGCGTCGACGAATTTGCGCCACGCCGAGCCGGGCTTGAACACATCCGCAAGCGTGATCGGTTTTGCGTTCTTTACATCCCAGTTGAGCGAAGATTCGCCCAGCACTTCGTGGGCGCCGCCGCTGAAATCGTAGGTCGAAACTTGCAGGCTCGCGATCCTCTGGTCGAAGCGTATGACTCTATAGCTGCGATCTGCGGAGAGCTTCATATCCGGCGGCAGATCGTTGAACGGGAACAGCTGCTTGTCGTCCATGCGCCGCTTCGACAATTGCAGGGTCTTGGCGATCCACGCGTTGAACGCTGCAGCCTTCGCGTCTCCGCTCATCCACGGATAAATGTCGCTTTCCTGCGTGTCCGGTTTGGCGCGCTGGAAATAGCGCATGCGCGGTTCGAGCGTGAGCGGCTCTGCCCTCGCCACCTCGCTGGCATGAAGATGATCGGCGCGGCTGGTGTAGTCGTCGGTGAGGCAATCCTTGATCGTGTTCCGCGCGCCCGCGTCGTCCGGCAGCTTGCCGTTCGCATTGCAGCCGCGCATGAGATGGGCAAGCCAGGCGCGCTGGCTGTCGCGCACCGTGGCGAAGCTCTCCGGCGTCTCGGTGCGCTTCAGGCGCGCATAGGCGGCCGCCATCTTGCGATCGGCCTGAGACAGCTCCACGTCGTTGCAGACGATCTGTTCGCCCGCAGTCTGCGCCTTCGCGCAATCGAAGCTCGGGCCGCTATCCGGATCGGGAGACGGCGCGGCCGGCATCGCGTTCGTGCCGGTCAGGAACGCGAGCGCCGCGCCCGCAAATGCCACACTTGCCAGCCATCTCATCGCCGCCCCTTACAATCCGCCGCCGCTGGCCCTATATTCCTCTTCCGCAACAAGATTCGAAAGGAGGTGATCCAGTGTCTCATTGTCATGACCTGCGGCCGACGAAAGGTGCCGCGACCTGGATCAGCGCTTCTGGCGAGGTCCGGGCCTAAGGCCAGACCTTTCGCGGATCCTTCGTCAGGTTCCGCAAACTGACAATGGAAGGGCCGTTGCCTCCGGGCGGCGGCCCTTCGTCGTTTCGGGCCGCGCATGGCGGCCTCGCGCCAGTGTGATGGCTCGTTTCGAGGTTGCGCCTCCGGCAGCGTGCTAGAACCGGCGCGGTTCGAAATTCGTGGGGGAGTTCATGCGCATCCTGAGGTTGGCCGCGGCGTCCTTGATTCTTGCCGCCGGAGTTGCTGTGGCGGCAGCCGATGATCACGCCATCGACGTGTCCGCGATGGATACATCGGTGAAGCCGGGCGACGATTTCTTCGCTTACGCCACCGGATCCTGGGTGAAGCGGACGGAGATCCCGCCGGACCAAAGCCGCTGGGGTGCGTTCTCGATCCTGCGCGAGGAAGCCGTCACGCGAACGCGCGATCTCATCGAAGCTGCAGCGAAAGGAAAGCCCGCTCCCGGATCGAACGCACGCAAGGTCGGTGACTACTTCGCCAGCTACATGGACGAAGCGGCGATCGAGAAGGCGGGGCTCACCCCGCTCAAGGCCGATCTGGCGCGCGTGGCCGCGATCAAGACCAAGAGCGAGCTGGCCGCCGAGATCGGCAAGACGCTGCGCGCCGACGTCGACATCATGAACAACACGAATTTCTACACCGAGAATCTGTTCGGCCTGTGGACGTCGCCGGGGCTGGAAGATTCCGGACATTACGTTGCGTATCTGCTGCAAGGCGGGCTCGGCATGCCGGACCGCGAATATTATGTGTCGCCCAATCCGAAAATGGAGGAGACGCGCAAGGCCTATCTCGCGCATGTGGCCGCCGTGCTGAAACTGGCGGGCGTTGCCAATGCGGAGAAGCGCGCGCAGGCGGTTGTTGCGCTCGAGCACAAGATCGCCGAAGCCCATGTCAGCCGCGAAGACTCCGAGGATGTGCACAAGGGCAACAATCCGTGGGCGCTGGCCGACTTCCCGAAGAAGGCGCCGGGATTCGATTGGCCGGTCTTCTTCAAGAGCGCGGGCCTCGACAAGGCCGGCACGATCATTGTGTGGCAGCCTGCCGGCGTGATCGGCACCGCGGCCGCGGTCGGCTCGGAGCCGCTGGATGTGTGGAAGGATTATCTCGCCTACCATCTCGTCAATCGCGCTTCGAGCTACCTGTCGAGGCCGTTCGTGGATGAACGCTTCGCGTTCTACGGCAAGGTTCTCTCCGGCACGCCGAAGCTGCGCGACCGCTGGAAGCGCAGCATCGATGCAACAAGCTTTGCGCTCGGCGATGCGGTGGGCCAACTCTACGCCAAGCGATACTTCACGCCTGAAGCCAAGGCCCGCATCGAAACCATGGTGACGA